>CAJIAJ010000207.1_pt1 | contig 12227 bp, 15 predicted proteins | sample 9199121 | NCBI WGS metagenome assembly CAJIAJ01 (sample SAMEA7708267, study PRJEB35096) | sediment metagenome | biome: marine neritic benthic zone biome [ENVO:01000025]; feature: sediment [ENVO:00002007]; material: shallow marine sediment [ENVO:03000034] sea grass bed [ENVO_01000059] ...
CGCCGTGTTTTTTGCGGTGGCACGCCAAACCGAATCCAAACGTGCTCAGTAGAGGTCCCGCGCGAGCCATGACGCCGCGGCGCCACCAAGACAGTCTGTAAGGCAGGCGGCCGTGCAGATCTACCTGCCCATCGCCGAGATCTCGGTAAATGTCCTCTGGCTGCTCGGGCTGGGCGGGGTGATCGGGTTCCTGTCCGGCATGTTCGGGGTGGGCGGCGGCTTTCTCATGACGCCGGCGCTGATCTTCATCGGGGTACCGGCGCCGGTGGCGGTCGGCACCGAGGCCAATCAGATCGTCGCCTCTTCGGTCTCCGGCGTGCTGGCCCACTGGCGCCGGGGCAACGTCGATTTCAAGATGGGCTTCGTCCTGATGATCGGCGGCTTCATCGGCTCCAGCCTGGGCGTGGCCTTCTTTGCCTTGCTGCAGCAGATCGGCCAGATCGACCTGGTGATCCGGCTCTTCTACGTCGTCTTCCTGGGCATCATCGGCGGCCTGATGCTGATCGAAGGCGTCAATGCCCTGCTCCGGAGGCGGAACCCCGCGTCGGAACGCCGCAAGCTGCACCAGCACACCTGGATTCACGGTCTGCCTCTGAAGACCCGTTTCCGCAAGTCCCGGCTCTATATCAGCGCCCTGCTGCCGATCGGGGTCGGCGCGCTGGTCGGCTTCCTGGCCGCGATCATGGGCGTGGGCGGCGGCTTCATCATGGTGCCGGCCATGATCTATCTGCTGGGCATGCCGACCGCGGTCGTGGTCGGTACCTCGCTGTTCCAGATCATCTTCGTCACCGCCAACGTCACGATCCTGCAGGCGACGGCGAACCAGACGGTCGACGCGGTGCTGGCCTTGCTGCTCCTGACCGGCGCGGTGATCGGCGCCCAGGTCGGCGTCCGGGTCGGAACCCGGCTGCACGGCGAGCAGTTGCGCATCCTGCTCTCGCTGATGGTGCTGATGGTCTGCGCCAAGCTGGTCTACGACCTGACCATTCCTCCGACGGACATCTATTCGATCGGGGGCGTGAAATGAGCCGCCGCCCCGCCGTCCTCCTGCTCGGGTTGCTGCTGGCTCTGCCGCCGGTACCGGTGCTGGCGAACTGCATCCTGGATATCTCGGATCACCAGATTCCCATCACCACCGGCTTCGCCGGCAGCGAGGTGCTGCTGTTCGGGACCGTCTCCGAGCCCAGCGACGTGGTGCTGACGCTGCGCGGGCCCTATTCCGACGTCATCTTGTACCGCAAGGCCCGGGTCCTGGGGATCTGGGTCAATGCCGCGAACATGACCTTCGAGGAGGCGCCGGGCTTCTTCGCCATGGCAGCCAGCCGCCCGGTTCAAGAGATCGCCGCCGAGTCCGAACTGCGCCTGCACCAGCTCGGCCCGGAGTTCCTTGTCAACCTGCCGCGCGCCAAGGGCTCTCCCGCCGTGCGCGAGGCCTGGAAGCAGGCCCTGCTGCGCAACATGGAGAGCAAGGGTCTCTACCCGAACGAGGTCGACCACGTGACCTTCCTGGGCGACACCCTGTTCCGCGCCCGCCTGCGCCTGCCTGCGAACGTGCCAACGGGTAATTACCTGGCCAGCGCCTATTGCCTGGTCGATGGCAAGGTCCAGTCGGCGCAGACGGTGCCGCTCGTCGTCGAGAAGTTCGGCATCGAGGCTGACATCTTCGACTTTGCCCAGAACTTCTCGCTGGCCTACGGCCTGATTGCGGTGCTGCTCGCCTTGATGGCAGGATGGTTCGCCCATCTGGCTTTCGGAAGGTCCTGAGCCACCGCGCATGACTGACAGTCCGCCCGTCCAAGAGCAACGTGTTTTCCTGGTTGTCGTCGACGATTCGGCGGAGATGGAGATCGCCCTGCGCTTCGCCGCGCGGCGGGCCCAGCACACCGGCGGCCGGGTCGCCATGCTGTATGTGATCGAGCCGACCGACTTCCAGCACTGGATGACCGTCGGCAACCTGATGCGCGAGGAGGCCCGGAACGAGGCGGAACAGCTGCTGCAGAAGCTGGCCGCCCGGATCAACGAGCTGACCGGCCAGATGCCGATCCTCTACGTTCGCGAGGGCACGCGCCGGGACGAGCTGTTGAAGCTGATCGTGGAGGAGCCCTCGATCCAGATCCTGGTCCTGGCCGCCAATGTCGATCAGGGCGGCCCGGGGCCTCTGGTTGCGGCCCTGACCGGCCGCTTCCTCAACCGGCTGCGCATTCCCCTGACCATCGTGCCCGGCAACCTGTCCAGCGAGGATATCGACTCCATCGCCTGAGCGCCGCGAAGGCCTTGCCAGGGCTTGTATCAAGGATTCTTGGCATCAGGGCCCCAAACGGCCGGCCGCCTTGAAGTCGGCCCCCAACTGGGCCACATTTACGGGAGAGTCCGGCTCCCGGTCAGGAAAAATTGCCATGTTCATTCAGACGGAACAGACCCCGAATCCCGCCACCCTCAAGTTCCTCCCGGGACGGGAAGTCCTGGGCCAGGGGACGGCCAACTTCACGGATCCGGTCGAGGCGGCCCGCTCGCCGCTGGCCGAGCGCCTGTTCCAGATCGAAGGGATCACCGGCGTCTTCCTCGGCCAGGATTTCGTCTCCATCTCCAAGGCCGAGGAGCGCGAGTGGTACCTGCTGAAGCCGGCGATCCTGGGCGTGATCATGGAGCATTTCACCGCCGGCCGGCCCATCCTGCTGGAGGCGGTCGAGGGTCCGGACGAGGACGTGCGCGAGGAAGATGCCGAAATTGTGTCCCAGATCAAAGAGTTGCTGGATACTCGGGTGCGCCCCGCGGTGGCTCAGGATGGCGGCGACATTATCTTCCAGGGCTATGACCGCGGCATCGTCTATCTGCACATGATGGGCGCCTGCCAGGGCTGTCCCGCCTCGACGGCGACCCTCAAGATGGGCATCGAGAACATGCTCCGCCACTACATCCCCGAGGTGGTCGAAGTCCGACCGGTGATGTAGGCGCGCTGCCGGCGGCCGGCCTTCAGAGAAGCGGAAGTACTGCGAGCCGCGGTTGCGGCTGCACGCCCGGCTTTTGCTTGCCGCCGGCTGTGGCTGAGTCCACTTTAGGCGCGACTGCACAACCTCCGGACGACCAAAGGAGTGGAGCGTGAGCGACATCCTGAACGATGCGGGCCTCGACCTCCTGTTCCGCGACGCGCGGACCCAAAACGACTGGCAGGACCAGGACGTCAGCGATGTGCTGCTGCAGGCGATCTTCGATCTCGCCAAGATGGGACCGACCAGCGCCAACTGCTCGCCCCTGCGGGTTCTCTTCCTCAAATCCAAGGACGCCAAGGAGAAGCTCCGTCCGGCCCTCACCGAGGGCAACTTGGCCAAGACCATGGCGGCCCCGGTCACGGCGGTTATCGGCTATGACCTTGATTTCTATGAGCATCTTCCGAAGCTCTTTCCCCACACCGATGCCCGCTCCTGGTTCGTCGGCCAGGAGGAAAAGATCGAATCCACGGCCTTCCGCAACGGCAGCCTGCAAGGCGCCTACTTCATCATTGCCGCCCGGGCCCTCGGGCTCGACTGCGGTCCCATGTCCGGCTTCGACAATGCCAAGGTCGATGCCGCCTTCTTTGCCGGAACCAGGGTCAAGTCGAACTTCCTTTGCAGCCTTGGATACGGCGACCCCAAAGGCCTCTTTCCGCGCTCGCCGCGCTTCGAGTTCGACGAGGCCTGCAAGATCCTTTGACCCTGTGCCCGTGCACGGCGGCCCGCCGTCCCCGGGATTCCCGACATGACCGCCTCCGATAGCCTGCTGGCCTTCGATTCCGCCGGATCGGCCTGTTCCGCCGCGGTCTGGCGGGCGGGCGAGGTGGTGGCTGCCCGCTTCGAGCCCATGGCCCGCGGCCAGTCGGAGCGCCTGGTGCCGATGATTGAGGAGGTCATGGCGGAGGCCGGGCTGGCCTACGGCGCGCTGGCGGGGATCGCGGTGACCCGCGGCCCGGGCGGCTTCACCGGAGTCCGTATCGGTCTCGCCACCGCACGCGGCCTGGCGTTGGCGAGCGGCAGGCCGGTCATCGGTCTGACCAGCTTCGAGGCGGTGGCTTCGGCGGTTGATCCCGGCGCGCGTCGCGGCCGGCCCCTGGCGGTTCTGCTCGATGCCAAACGGCGCGAGGCCTATCTGCAGGTCTTCGATGCGGCCCTGACGCCCCTGGCCGCGCCGCGTGCCGTGGATCCGGCGGACCTGCCCGCGGCCCTGCCGGCCGGACCGCTGCTGCTCGCGGGGGATGGCCTCGCGGCCCTTGGCCGGGTCTCGGAGGAGCAGGAAGTCTCGCCCGTCCGGCACGCGGAAGCGGCGCGGTTCCTGCCCTTTGCCGCGGCCCGGCCCCGGCCGCCGGCCGGGACGCCGCCGCCACAGCCGCTGTACCTCCGGGCACCGGACGTCACGCTGCCCGGAGACCGGGTCCGGCCGTGACCGGCACGGGAATGCCACCGGTCGCCGAGCTGCGGCTAGCCGGTCTGTTCGATGCGGCGCTGCTTGCGGCCCTGCAGGCGGTCGCCTTCGGCGATCAGGCCGGGGCGGAGCTCTGGGAGCCGCGCGGCCTGGAATCGCTGCTGGCGACGCCGGGCTGTCTGGGCCTTGTCGCCGAGGCAGGTGGTCAGCCCCTGGGCTTCGGCCTGGCCCGCCTGGCGGCCGGCGAAGCCGAGGTTCTCTCGCTCGGCGTGATGCCGGCGGCGCGGCGCCTGGGCCTGGGACGCGCACTGCTGGACGCCCTGGTGACGCGGGCCAGGACGCAGGGCGTCGGGTCCCTGTATCTGGAGGTGGCGGCCGACAACCCTGGGGCGATCGGCCTCTATAAGGCGGCGGGCTTTCGCAGCGTCGGCCGCCGCAATCGCTACTATCTCCGGCCTGGCGGATCTGTCGACGCCTTGGTCCTGTGCCTCGACGCAAGGTAAAGCGCCAAGACGATATTCCTGAATCGGCTGGAACTGGCAGCAGACCGCGGCTTTTCCGAGGTCAGGCCCGAGGGTAATTCCCAGGTAGCGCGAAGGTGCTGGCGATGCGATTACTATGGTCAGTTGGCCCGGGTCGATTTTCCATGCGCTCTAATAGAAAATTCCGTATTGTCAGCGTATTGACGCCGGTATACTTGAATATTAGATTGCCTTGATTTAACGGTTTATATACTATAAATTAAAAATCACGTAGCAGGGGACAAGCGAGAAGGCCATGACCGAGCAAGCGAAGCCAAGTGAGATCTTAACCCTGACGAGTAATGTCGTCGCGGCGCATGTATCCAACAATTCGGTTGCCGTAGCCGATCTGCCTAAACTGATTCGAGACGTGTACGAGACTCTAGCCTCGGTGGGTGGTACCGGGGTTCCGGTTCAGGAGCGGCCGACGCCGGCTGTTCCGATCAAGAAGTCGGTGACGCCGGACTACATTGTTTGTCTCGAGGACGGCAAGAAACTGAAGATGCTGAAGCGGCATCTGAAGACCGCATACAACATGACGCCGGAAGAGTATCGGGACCGCTGGGGCCTGACCCCCGACTATCCGATGGTGGCGCCGAACTATGCGAAGCAACGCAGCAAGCTAGCCAAGCAAATCGGACTGGGCACCCGGGCGCGGCGCAAGAAGGCGTAACGTCGGGCTCACGGTCCGGCAGGCAAAAGTCCCGGCACCCGCTTTTCTGGGTGCCGGGCGCACTTTAGGTTATAGTTGACAGCGGTTGGGGGACACGGCTTGCTGGCAGCAATGACCTCGCGTGTGGAACAGCTCTGCGTCGACAAGGGCCTCAAGATGACCGATCAGCGGCGGGTCATCGCGAAGGTCCTTTCCGATTCGGACGATCACCCCGATGTCGAACAGCTCTATCACCGCGCGAGCAAGGTCGATCCGCGGATTTCCATCGCCACCGTCTATCGGACAGTCAAGCTCTTCGAAGAGGCGAACATCCTCGAACGGCACGACTTCGGCGACGGCCGGGCGCGCTACGAAGAGCGGCCGGAAGAGCACCACGACCATCTGATCGATATGAAAACGGGCGACGTCGTAGAGTTCTGCGACGAGGAGATCGAGCGCCTGCAGGCCATCGTCGCCGAAAACCTCGGCTATCGCCTGGTCGGGCACCGCCTCGAGCTCTACGGAGTCCGAATTGCGGACGCGAAGAACAGTTCAAAAAAGGGTAACGTGCGCTAGACAACCGAGGTGCTAGAAGGGGTCAAAGTGACGAATCGCACGCCTTGCACGGCCGCCTGCGCCCCTGCGTTACGGGCCTCTGATCCCACCTCGACAATTGGCGAAAGGGTACGATCGCGAGATGCGGGCCACTGAAGCGGGGGCTGAAAAGCCCGTCAACGTCCGTGCCGGCAATATCCAGATCAGATTGGCGGAATCGCCGGCGGAAGTGCGCGCGGCGCAAGCCCTGCGGTATCGTGTCTTTTGCGAGGAGATGGGCTCCAAGTCGACCGCGGAGATGACCGCCGCGCGGCGCGAGTTCGATTCCTTCGATGCCCACTGCGAGCATCTGCTGGTCTTCGACATGAGCCGCGCCGGCCGGCCGGAATCGGTGGTCGCGACCTATCGCATGATGCGCCGCGAGGCTGCCGAAAAGCGCGGCCAGTTCTATTCCTCGGACGAGTACGACATCACCAAGCTGATCGAGTTTCCCGGCGAGGTGCTCGAGGTCGGCCGCTCCTGCGTCCATCCCGATTTCCGCCGCGGCTTGATCATGCAGCTCCTCTGGCGCGGCATTGCCGAGTACGTCTTCTACTACGACATTGAGATCCTTTTCGGTTGCGCCAGCCTGCCCGGCACCGATCCCGATGCCAACGCGCTGCCGCTTGCCTATCTCTATCACAAGCACCTGGCGCCGCCGGAGCTGCGGGTCCGGGCACTGCCCGAACGCTACGTCGACATGCGCCGGACCGAGACCGACGCCATCGACGAAGCTGCCGCCAAGGCGGTTCTGCCGCCTCTGATCAAGGGCTATCTGCGGCTCGGCGGCTATGTCGGCGATGGCGCCGTGATCGACCCGGACTTCAACACCACGGACGTCTGCGTCATGGTCCGCACCGACTGGGTGACGGAAAAGTACTTCAAGCACTACTCGCGCGAATCCGTGACCAAGCCGCAGGCTTGAGGCCGGAACAGGCGGTCGGTCGAATATGCGCAGGGCTTTCATCGGATCTCCGACCAGGGCCGCCTTCCGGGTCATCCTCTATCTGCTTTTGATTCTCGGGACCCTGATGGCCTTCGTAATCTGCATGCCGACCCGTGCGGTGCCGCGTCAGGTGCTGGTCTTCCTGCATCACCGGATCAATTGCCGCATCGCCGGCATCCGGGTCGAGGTGCGCGGCGAGATGAGCCAGGCCCATCCGACGCTCTTCGTCTGCAACCACGTCTCATATTTCGACATTCCGGTCATCGGATCCCTGATCGCCGGCTGCTTCGTGGCCAAGGAGGAAGTCGCGACCTGGCCCGTCTTCGGCATTCTTGCCAAGCTGCAGCGCACCGTCTTCATCGAGCGCAACGCCCGCCGCGCCGCTGCCCATCGCAACGAGCTGCAGGAACGCCTGGAGCGCGGCGACAACCTGATCCTCTTTCCCGAGGGCACCAGCAGCGACGGTAGCCGCGTGCTGCCCTTCAAGTCCTCGCTCTTCGCCATCGCCGAGGCGCCGGTCGCCGGCCGCCCGCTGGTGGTGCAGGCCGTGTCGGTGGCCTACACCAAGCTCGACGGCATGCCCATGGGGCGCTATCTAAGACCGTTTTTCGCCTGGTACGGCGATATGGATCTGGCCAGCCACTTGTGGCAGGCCCTGGCCCTGGGCCACGCGACCGTCGTGGTCGAGTTCCACCCGCCGGTGACCATCGCCGACTTTGACTCGCGCAAGGCGCTCAGCGAGCACTGCCAGAGGCAGGCGGCGGGCGGCGTGGCGGCCGCGATCTCGGACCGCCCGATCGGGATCGAAGACTTGCTGGAAGAAGGGGTTGCGGCCTAGTGTGCCGCACCCCGCCAATGGTTTGAATAGAGGACCAGGAGTCGCCCAAGGGGTGAGCAAGAAAGTTTTCATCAAGACCTACGGCTGCCAGATGAACGTCTACGATTCGCGTCGCATGGCGGACACCCTGGCGCCCCTCGGCTATGCCGAAGCCGAGGCCCCGGAAGCCGCAGACCTGGTGATCCTCAACACCTGCCACATCCGCGAAAAGGCCAGCGAGAAGGTCTTTTCGGAGCTCGGCCGACTGCGCCGGCTGAAGGAGCGGAAGGTGGCCGAGGGCGGCCGGATGATGATCGCCGTGGCCGGCTGCGTGGCCCAGGCGGAGGGCGAGGAGATCCTGCGCCGGGCGCCTCAGGTCGATCTGGTCTTCGGTCCCCAGACCTATCACCGCCTGGCGGCCCTGGTGACCGAGGCGGCACGCGCCGAGGCCGGCGTCATCGACACCAGCTTCCCGGTCGAGTCCAAGTTCGACCACCTGCCCGAGGAAGCCCGCGCGCCTGGCGTCGCGGCCTATCTCTCGGTCCAGGAAGGCTGCGACAAGTTCTGCACCTTCTGCGTGGTGCCCTATACCCGCGGCGCGGAGTATTCGCGGCCGGCAGCGGCCGTGCTGGAGGAGGCGCGGCGCCTGGTGGCGGCCGGCAGCGTCGAGATCACCCTGCTGGGCCAGAACGTCAATGCCTATCACGGTGACGGTCCCGGCGGCGCCGTCTGGGGCCTCGGTCGCCTGATCCGGGCGCTGGCCGAGATCGAGGGCCTGGCGCGGCTGCGCTATACGACCTCGCATCCGCGGGACATGGACGAGGAACTGATCGCCGCCCACGGCGAGGTCGAGGCCTTGATGCCCTACCTGCACCTGCCGGTGCAGTCCGGCTCTGACAAGGTCCTGGCGGCGATGAACCGGCGCCACGCCGCGGCTGACTACCTGCGCGTGGTGGAGCGGCTGCGCGCCGCCCGCCCGGACCTGGCCCTGTCCTCGGACTTCATCGTCGGCTTTCCCGGCGAAAGCGACAGCGACTTCGCCGACACCCTGCGGCTGGTGACGGAGGTGGGCTACGCCCAGGCCTATTCCTTCAAGTACAGTCCCCGCCCGGGCACGCCCGCGGCGACGGCCGGAGAGCAGGTGTCGGATCCGGTCAAGGCCGAACGCCTGGCCCTGCTGCAGCAGCTGCTGGCCGCCCAGCAGGAGGCCTTCAACGAGGCCTGCGTCGGGCGCAGGCTGCCGGTGCTGCTGGAGGCCGAGGGTCGCCGGCCCGGACAGCTGCTGGGCCGCAGCCCCTATATGCAGGCGGTCCATGTGGCGGCGCCGGCCGAGTTGCGCGGCCGGATCCTGCCCGTGCGCATCGAAGCGGCGCATCCCAACAGCCTGGCCGGAAGCCTCGAGGCGCCCGGCGCGGAAGCGCGGGCGCCCGCAGCCCTGCTGGAGGCCGCGTCGTGAGCGCCGGGGAAAACGGCGAGCCCCGCACCCTGCAGTTCGACGACAACAGCCTGCTGCCACAGCTCTTCGGCCAGCACGACCAGAACCTTTCACGGCTGGAGGCCCAGCTGGGCGTCTCGGTCGCTACCCGCGGCAACCGCCTAGCCATCTCCGGCCCTTCCGATTCGGTCCAGGCCGCCGAGCAGGCGCTGGAGGCGCTCTATGCCCGGCTCCAGAAGGGCATGGAGGTCGGCGATGCCGAGGTCGACGCCGTCGTGCGCCTGGCGCGGGACAAGCCGGCCGGCCAGGCCGGTGCCGAGGCGGTTCACGAAGAGGCCCTGACCATCAAGACCCGCAAGCGCCAGGTAACGCCGCGTTCGGCGAACCAGGCCGCCTACATTCAGGCGCTCAGCGATCACGAGCTGGTTTTCGGCATCGGCCCTGCCGGCACCGGAAAGACCTACCTGGCCGTGGCCGTGGCCGCGCGCATGATGATGGAAGGCCAAGTGGACCGGATCATCCTGTCGCGCCCGGCGGTCGAGGCCGGCGAGCGCCTGGGCTTTCTGCCGGGCGATCTGCGCGAGAAGGTCGATCCCTACCTGCGGCCGCTCTACGACGCGCTTTACGACATGCTGCCGGCGGACCAGGTCGCCAAGCGTCTGGCCAGCGGCGAGATCGAGGTTGCACCGCTGGCCTTTATGCGCGGCCGGACCCTGACCAATTCCTTCGTGATCCTGGACGAGGCCCAGAACACCACGCCGGTCCAGATGAAGATGTTCTTAACCCGACTGGGCGAAAACTCGCGCATGGCGGTCACCGGCGATCTGTCCCAGGTCGACCTGCCGCGGGGTCAGCTCTCCGGCCTGCGGGACTCCGTCGACCTCTTGACGGGGATGGACTCCGTGGCCCTGGTGCAGTTCACTGATGTCGATGTGGTGCGCCACAATCTGGTGACCCGCATCGTCCGGGCCTATGAGGCGCGTGACAAGGGCGGTAATGCCGGCACAAGTCGCCGGGCCGGCGACAACAAGGTGTGACGCGGAGTGATGAGGCCGCTACGACGATGAAGCCCCGCAAACAGGCTGCAGCCCGGACAAGGGGGCCTGCGGCAGGTCGCCGAAGGAAGGCCTTCGGCTGAAATGAGCGAAGACCCCGGATCTAGACGCTACTTGGTCCCGGTCAGCCGCGAAGGCGGAGACTGGGAATCTGAGCTGCCCGATGCGGCGGCGCTGGCGACGCGTGCCGTCACGGCGGCCCTGGACGGGGGCCTGGCCGGGGCCCCGGCCGACGCGGGGACCGGCCCGCTGGAGGTCTCGCTGCTGCTGGCGGACGACGCTGCCCTGCGCCGGCTCAACCGCGACTACCGGGGCCGCGACGCCGCCACCAACGTGCTGGCCTTCCCCAACATGGATCCGCAGGTGCCGCCACCGGCAGGCGCGCTGCTGGCCCTGGGTGACCTCGCGGTGGCGCTGGAGACCTTGCTGCGGGAGGCGGCGGCGCAGGGCAAGACGCCCGCGGACCACTTCTGTCATCTGGTCGTCCACGGCACGCTGCACCTGCTGGGCCACGACCACGAGGGGGAGGCGGAGGCCCGGGCCATGGAGGCGCTGGAACGAGGAATCCTTGGCAGTTTGGGCATCCCGGACCCATATCGGATCTTGGAGGAGCAAGAGCCGGCGCCAGCCAAGGAGACCATCGGCATCGGCTGAATGCGAATGAGCGCGACCACCGGAACGTCCGACCTTTCCAAATCCAAGGACCAGAGCCGCGGCGGCCACTCGGTCGCGGTCAGCTTCTGGCAACGCCTGCGCGGCCTGTTCCGGGCGCGCAACGGCGATTCCGCGCTGCGGAACACCATCGAAGAGATCATCGAGGAGACCGAGCGCGAAGAACAGGCCGACGTGGCGATCGGCAGCCACGAGCGGGTCATGCTCGGCAACATCCTCAAGCTCCGCCACCTTACGGCCTATGACGTCATGATTCCCCGAGCCGACATCACCGCGGTGGAAATTGCGGCGCCGCTGAAGGAAGTCATCACGGCGATGAGCGAGATGGGCCATTCGCGGGTGCCGGTCTACCGGGGCAATCTGGACGACATCGTCGGCTTCGTGCACATCAAGGACGTGCTGGCGGCGGTCGAGAGCGACCGCAAGTTCAGCCTGGCCGGCCTGACCCGCGGCGTGCTTTTCGTGGCGCCCTCGATGCGGGTCCTGGACCTGCTGCTGCAGATGCGGCTCTCGCGCGTGCACCTGGCCCTGGTGGTGGACGAGTTCGGCGGCACCGACGGCCTGATCACCATCGAGGACCTGGTCGAGGAGATCGTCGGCGAGATCGAGGACGAGCACGACACCGAGGAAGGACCGCATCTGGTCCGCTGGCCCGACGGCTCGCTGGTTGCCGACGCCCGGGTCGACGTCGAGGAGTTCGAGGAAGCCTTCGGACCGGTGCTGACGGAAGAGGAGCGCGAGGAGGACATCGACACCCTGGGCGGGCTGGTCGCGACCATCGCCGGCCACGTACCGACCCGGGGCGAGTTGATCATGCACTCCTCGGGCGTCACCTTCGAGATCATGGAGGCCGACCCGCGCCGCATCAAGCGGCTGAGGGTGCGGCGTGCGCCTCAGGACGCCGGACGCGCCTCGGCCGTCGCGCGCAGCGACCAGCCGCCCCGCGATGACTGAAGCCCTCGGAACGTGGCCGGGCGCTGCGCTCGGCCGCCTCGCCCAGGGCTTCGCTGCGCTCACCGCCTGGCGGGCCGGCTTTCTCGCTTTCGGCCTCGGCCTTCTGGCCGCCCTGGCCTTGCCGCCGCTGTACCTCGTGCCGCTTCTGTGGCCCGCCTTCTGCGGCCTGGTCTGGCTGCTGGACAG
>CAJIAJ010000392.1_pt1 | contig 12128 bp, 8 predicted proteins | sample 9199121 | NCBI WGS metagenome assembly CAJIAJ01 (sample SAMEA7708267, study PRJEB35096) | sediment metagenome | biome: marine neritic benthic zone biome [ENVO:01000025]; feature: sediment [ENVO:00002007]; material: shallow marine sediment [ENVO:03000034] sea grass bed [ENVO_01000059] ...
GCGGCCGTCCGCGTGTGCTCCTCGAGTTGAACCCAGAGGCCGCGCGGGTGGTCGGGGTCAAGATCACGCCGGATCGGATCATACACGTGGTCACGGACTTCCAGGGCGACCTGCTGGCGGACCTGACGCAGCCCGTCAGAGTCGACCGACAGTCGGCGGAGGTGATAGCCGATCTCGTGGAGGACGGCGTGCGGCGTTGCGTGGGCGATGCCGGCCTGAGACTCGACGCGGTGGAAAGCGTCTGCGTGGCGCTGCCGGGGGTCGTGGAGCATGCCTCGGGCATCGTCAGGCAGAGCCCAATCCTGCGCGACGGCGATGTGCCCTTTGGCAAGGCCCTCTTTGCGAGATTGGGTCTCTCCACCCTGATCGAGAGCGACGCGAATGCCATAGCCATCAGCGAGCACTGGTTCCGCAGCTGCCGCGACATTGACGACTTTGTGGTCGTGACCGCGGAGCATTCCGTGGGGCTCGCCGTGATGCACAACGGACAGCTGTTCCGCGGTGCGAAAGGGCTGAGCTTCAACCTCGGTGACCTGGTGATGGGCGCGAACGGCAATGGCCGCGGCCCTACGCAACGGCTCGCCGACTATGCGGCCGAACCGGCGATCCTGGCGCCCTGGGACGACAAGCCGGAAACGCAGGAGGCACGCCGTCTTGGCCGCGCCATGAAACTGGTCAAGGAACAGATCGAGGCGGGCAACAACGAGCTGGCCGCCTCCACCTTGCGCGCCGGCGAAGCCCTGGGGCTCGCCATTGCCAATCTCATTACGCTCTTCGCGCCGCCCCGGGTCGTCCTGGTCGGCTCCACGTTGGTGCTCGGCGACCATCTGATGGAGGGCGTTCGCAAGACCCTCAATCGGACCATTCCCGCCTGGCTGGCGGACCTCTCGGAGATTACCACCGACGATGCCGACGACACGGCCTGGGCACGCGGCGCGGCGGCAGCGGCGCTGCTGGAGCTTTACGGCGCTCCTTGGGGAACCACCGGCCCGGCCCGGCCCCGCAATGCCGAAGCCCTGAGCAACAGAGAGGCGCCATGAAGAGCGTTGGAATTGGGGTCATCGGCTGCGGAGTCATTTCCGGCGCCTATCTGAAGGCGGCGCGACACTTCCCGATCCTTGACATTCGCGCGCTGGCCGATGCGCGGCCCGAGGCGGCGGAGGCAAGAGCGAAGGAATTCGGCGTCAGGGCCGTCAGTGTCAAGACGCTGCTGGCCGACCCGGAGATCGAAATCGTCCTCAACCTGACCGTGCCCAAGGCGCATGTCGAGGTCGGCCTCAAGGCGCTCAAGGCCGGCAAGCACGTCTACGCGGAGAAGCCGCTTGCTGTCCTCTTCAAGGACGGGAGGCGCTTGATCGAGACCGCGAGCAAGAAGGGCCTGAGGGTCGGCTCGGCCCCCGACACCTTCCTTGGCGGGTCGCATCAGACCTGCCGAATGCTGATCGACCAGGGCAAGATCGGGGAGCCGGTCGGCGGCACGGCCTTCTTCATGTGTCCCGGGCACGAGCGCTGGCACCCGGCTCCGGCCTTCTACTATGAAGCCGGCGGCGGGCCGATGCTCGACATGGGCCCCTATTACATCACCGACCTGGTCAATCTGCTCGGCCCGGTGGCGCGCGTGTCCGGCATGACCTCCATGCTCAGGAAGGTCCGCACCATCACCAGCAAGCCGGACGCAGGTAAGGTCATTCCCGTCGAGGTTTCCACGCATGTAGCCGGAACCCTGGAATTTCATTGCGGCGCGGTCGTCCAGGTCGGCATGAGCTTCGACGTGGCCGCGCACCGGCACCTGCCGCTGGAAATCTATGGCACCGAGGGAACGCTGGCCGTTCCGGACCCGAACTGGTTCGGCGGCCAGGTCGAGATGGCAGGCAAAACGGGCAAATGGCGAAAGGTGAAGACGAGCCAGCCCTATGCCGACGACAACTACCGCTCCATCGGCTTGGCCGACATGGCCCACGCGATCCGCGCCAAGCGGCCGCACCGGGCCAGCGGTGAGCTGGCGCTCCACGTGCTCGAGGTCATGGAAGCCTTCGACCGCTCGTCAAAAAGCGGCCGCAGCGTCGCCATTGCAACGCAACCCTTACGGCCCCCGCCGCTCGCCGAGAGCCTTGTCCGTCGGCGGCTGACCTGAATTGATCGAACGAGAGAAGAGACAGATGCGAGAAGCGCTTATCGTCTGGGGCGGCTGGAGCGGCCACGAGCCGGAGCTCTGCGCCGGGATCGTCGCCGAGATGCTCGTGGCCGACGGCTTCAAGGTCTACAAGGAGACGACCACGGAGGCTTTCGCCGATCCGGCCATCCAGGATCTCGACCTGGTCATTCCCATCTTTACCATGTCGAAGATCGAGAAGGAGGAGGTCACGAACCTGACCAGGGCGGTGGAAGGCGGTGTCGGCCTTGCAGGCTTCCACGGCGGCATGTGCGATGCCTTCCGCGATTCGGTGGACTACCAGTTCATGTGCGGCGGTCAGTGGGTCGCGCACCCTGGTGACATCATCGATTACCGGATCGACATCGCAAAGCCGGAAGATCCGATCATGGAGGGGATTGCCGGCTTCCCCTACCGCTCAGAGCAGTACTACATGCACGTCGACCCCTCGAACGAGGTTTTGGCCACAACCACCTTTTCCGGAGAGCACGCACCCTGGGTCGAAGGTGTCGTGATGCCGGCCGTATGGAAGCGCCGTCACGGCAAGGGACGCGTCTTCTACTCCTCGCTCGGCCATGTCTCCAAGGAATTCGGGGTGCCGGAGATGAAGACGATATTTCACCGCGGCATGCTGTGGGCGGCCGGCGCAGCCTGATCGGAAAACGCCCTGACCTAAAGATCCTTGACCAGCGGCAGCAGCTTCAGGCGCTGGATCTTGCCGGAGGGGCCCTTGGGCAGCTCCTGCAGGAAGTGTATCCGATCGGGCGCCTTGAAGCCGCCGACCCGCGCGACGCAGTGCCGGATCAGCTCGGATTCCTCGGCCGCGGCGCCGAGCACGACGCAGGCCTCGACCCGCTGGCCGTAGTCGGCGCAGGGCCGGGCGAAGGCCGCCGCCTCCAGCACGGCGGGATGGCCGCAGAGGGCCTCGTCGATCTCCCGCGGGGCGATGTTCTCGCCACCCTTGATGATGATTTCCTTCAGGCGGCCGGTGACGAAGACGTAGCCCTCCTCGTCCATGCGCCCGAGATCGCCGGTCCGGAGCCAGCCCTCGGGAGTCAGAGCCGAGGCCGTTGCCGCCGGGTCCTTGAAGTAGCCCTTCATCACGTTCGGCCCCCGCACCAGGATCTCGCCGCTCCGGCCCCGGGGCGGCTCTCGCTGCCGTTCGTCGGCGATCTTGACTTCGTTCCCCCAGGCAACGCCGGGCGAGCCGAGCATTCGGCGGCCGGGGGGCAGAGGGTTGGAGAGGATCTGGGCAGCGGCCTCGGTCAGGCCCATTGTCTCGATGATCGGGACGCCGAAGCGCGCTTCGAAGGCTTGCTGGACCTCCGGCGCCAGCGGCGCCGAGGCGGAGCGGCCGAAACGCAGGTGTGACAGGTCCGGCAGGGCCTCCTCGGACCGATGCAGCAGGTAGGCGATCTGGGTCGGCACGGCGCTGAACCAGCTGCAACCGTTCTCGCCGGCCTGGTGCCAGAAGCGGGAGGCGGAGAAGTGTGGCGGCATGGCGACCGAGCCGCCGGAGACCAGCGGCGCCATGACCGTCACGCAAAGCCCATTGATGTGATAGAGGGGCAGCACGCAGAGCGCCCGGTCGGCCTGTGTCAGGCGGTGGGCCGCTGCGGTATTGCGGCCGCCGGCCAGCAAGCTGCGCTGGCTCAGCAGGACGCCCTTGGGCCGGCCCGTGGTGCCGGAAGTGTAGATCAGCAAACCCTCGGTTTCCGGCCCGGGCGCCGGGGGCAGGTTGCCCAGCGGCGTCTCTTCCGGCCAGCGGGGGCCCGCTTCGGGATCACAAGGCAGCAAACGGGGCGGCACCGGCAGATGGGCGCAGGCCGTTTCGATCAGCGCCTGCTGTTCCGGCCCGCAGAGCACCAGGCGGACCTCGGAATGCTCCAGGACATAGGCCAGGACCTCGGGGCCGGCGGCCAGGTTGATGGCTGTCGCCCGGTAGCCACCGTAGAGGCAGGCGAGCAGGCCGAGGGTTGCGCCGTAGCCGTTGCCCAGGGCGTAGGCCACCCCTTCGCCCGGTGCGATGCCCAGGCTGGCGAAGCGGCGCGCCGTCTCGGCAGCGGCGTCGCGCAGTGCCTCGAAGGTGACACTGGTACCGCTGTCCGGACAGAGCAGAAAGGTCTCCCGCGGCCGGCTTTCGGCCCAGTGGTCCAGCCACGCTCGGACCGAGCCGTGATCCGGCGTCTCTGTCGACTCAAGGGTCTGCGGCAGCGCCGTGTCGTTCACCGGCCGACCTCGCGCCAATAGCCGGCGAAGATCTCCTCCAGATCCGGCTCGACCGGCGGGATGGTGCGGACCACGCGGGTGATGTTCAGAAAGTGCCGCCAATGCAGATTTTCGTGGATTGAGTTGCGGCCCCAGGAGCCGCAGCCCATTGACAGCGAGAAGGGCATGCCGTTGTCGAAGGCACCGCCGGTCGCGAAGCAATGCGCCTGGTTGACGATCACCCGGCAGGTCGGCAGCTCCAGCCCGAGTGCCAGGGCGCGTTCCTCGCGGGTGCTGTGCAGGCCGACGGAATGCCCGGCGCCCTGGTGGGTGAGGATGCGCCCGGCCAGGGCCTTGGCGGCCTCGAAGTCGGCGGCGCCGTAGAGTGTCAGGGCCAGGGACATCTTTTCCCCGGACAAGGGATGGCCGGGTCCGACGTCGCTTTCCTCGGCCACCACGAAGCGGGTCGCGGCGGGGTCGAGCCGCGCGAGCCCGACTTCCTCCAGCAGGCAGCCGATATCCCGGGCCAGCAGCTTGCGGTTGATCCGGCCCTCCTGCCAGTGCGCGGCGATCAGGCGCTCGCGCTCGGCGGCGTCGAGCAGGGCGCCGCCCTCTGCGGCCAAAGCCTCGAGGAAAGCGTCGCGGACCGCGTCGATCACGATGACCGCGTTCTCCGAGGAGCAGGAGGTGGCGTTGTCGAAGATCTTGCTGGCGGCGATTTTGGCCGCGGCGTCCCGCAGATCGGCGGTCTCGTCGACGATCACCGTGGCGTTGCCGGCGCCGACCCCGATCGCCGGCGTGCCGGAGCCGTAGGCCGCCCGCACGTTGGCCTGGGAGCCGGTCACCACCACCAGGTCGACCAGCTCCATCAGGTGCCCCGTCTTCGCCTTGCTCGAGGGCGAGGGCAGCATTTGCACTAGGTCCGGGGAAAGCCCGGCCTTGTCCAGTTCGGCGTGGATGTAGTCCAAAAGACGCCGGCAGACCGCCTCGCCCTTGGGGCTGGGCGCGAGCACGACGGCGTTGCCGCACTTCAAGGCATTGACGGTCTTGTTGACCGGCGTGGCCACCGGGTTGGTGGAGGGCACCACAGCGCCGACCACGCCGAGGGGCCGGGCGATCTCGGTCAGGCCGCGCTCCGGGATCTCGCGGACGACGCCGCAGGTCCGGACCGACGCCAGGTCGCGCAGCAGGCCCAGGGTCTTGCGATGGTTCTTGGCGACCTTGTCCTCGACCCGGCCCAGGCCCGTGGTCGCCACCGCCATCTCGGCCAGCTCCCGGTTGCGGGCCGGCTCCATCAGCGCCCAAGCGGCGGCCAGGGCGGCCCGGTCGTAGCGCGCCTGGTCGGCCCCGGCCGCGAAGCCAGCCTGGGCCCGTCGGGCCCGAGCCACCACGGCCTCGACCGCCACCGCCTCGTCCTCGACCGCAGGGGCCTCGATCCCCGGCTCAGCCATCGGTGTCTCCTCCGTTGCGGTCGGCCGGCGGCCCCGGGATTTCCCAGGATCTGGGGCCGCCGCCCGCGGCTTCTACTCCTGCTTCAGGTCCTTCAGCAGCTCCGACAGAAAGGCCTGCCGTTCCTTCCACATGGCGACGACCTGGTCGCGCGGCATGACCCGCAGGGGCGATCCGCCGACTTTCATCTGCTTGGCGACCCGTCCGTTCTTGAACATCTCCGGGACCCGCTGGGACAGCATCTCGATCACCTCCGGCGGCGTACCCTTAGGCACCATGATGCCGCGGAAGTTGACCGAGGAATCGTCGACGTCGTAGCCCAGCTCCTTGAAGGTCGGCGTGTCGGGCAGAAATTCCTTGTCGCGCTCCAGGTCGGCGATGGCCAGGATCTTCAGGCTGTCCCGGCTGCGGTAGGCATCGGACAGGTTGTTGACGCCCGCCATGACCTGGCCGCCCAAGACCGACTTGAGCGCCGGCGCGCCGCCCTTGTGGGGCACGTACTTCAGCTTGGCGCCGCTGGCCTTCTCGATCTGCAGGTAGGCGATGTGATGGCCGACATAGAGCCCGGCGCCCGAGACGGTAAGCTTCTCCTGGTTCTCCCTGGCGAAGGCGACCAGCTCGTCGAGGCTGTCGAAGGGGCTGTCCTTGTTGACCACCAGCACGGCCGGGTCGGCGCCCCAGTTGCCCACCGGCTCCAGGTTGTCGATGTTGTACTTGGTGTCGAAGACGATCGACTGGGCGATGAAGTGAGGCACATTGTAGGCGGCCAGCTCGTAGCCGTCGTTCCTGGCCTTGGAAGCGAACTGGTTCCAGCCCACTTTGCCGCCGGCGCCGGGCTTGTTGATGATGAAGATGGGCTGGCCCAGGTATTCCTCGTTGGCCGCGACCATGGTGACGATGCGGGCCTGGAAGTCGGTGGCGCCGCCCGGGCTGTAGGCCACCATCAGGCTGATCGGACGGTCGGGGTAGTCGGCCGCCGCGGCGGCGCCGGCGGCGAGGCCGAAGGCCAGCAGGGCCAGGGCTTTTCCTAGGGTCTTCATTCTTGCCTCCTCAACGGTTTTGCCGTGGATCTCTGTCAGGTCTCAGAACAGCAGGCCGCGGGGTGTCTGCACGCGCAGCAGCAGCGCAAAGACTCCGTACAGCACCAGCATGAAGCCCGCGGTGACCGCCAGGCGCCGGGCCCAGACGCGGGGCGCGGCGTGGCTGGCCGGGTCGTAGAGAGAATAGAGCGCCAGGAAGGCCAGGGTCGAGGCGGCGTAGAAGCCCAGCCACTCGGCGGCCAGAAAAATGTAGAGCGCCATCAGGGCCAGGCCGGGCGCGATCTCCCGGAGCAGCTTCGGGTCGAGGCCGCTGCTGGTCCGGTCGCGGCCGCGCAGTGCGCGCAGGAAGGCGAGGGCCGCGAGGCCGAGCATGGCCAGCGCGATCAGGCGCGGGAAGAGGTAAGGCTGCGGATCCGAGACGTCGAAACTGACGTAGGTCACCCAGAGCGCCAGCAGCAGCAAGATGCCCGCCGGCACGACCTGCTGGCGGCGCCCGGCCGACTGTGCTCCATCGCTCATTGCGCTGTGCTCCAACTGGACTCGAGCCGGCGCAGGCGCAGCTCGGAAACCAGGCCGTAGCCGACCGAGACCAGGCAGAAGGCGATCAGCAGCAGGTTCAGCGGCCCGGTGCAGAAGTAGCGGAAGAGGCCATCGCCGGCCTCGGCGATGATCCGGCCCTGGACGTAGTTGGTCTCGGCGATGGGACCGAGGATCACGCCCAGGACGATGGGCGCGGGGCTGAAGCCGAAGCGGGCCAGGAAGTACATGCCGGCGCCCAGGGCGAACATGACGAAGACGTCGCCCATGTTGTGCTGCACGCTGTAGGCGCCGAAGACCGCCAGCACCAGGATCCCGGCTGCCAGGATCGGCGGTGGGATGCGGACCACGTTGGCCGCCAGACGGGCGATGTAGAGGCCGAAGACCAGCATCAGGATCTGCCCGACCAGCATGGAGTTGATGAAGGTCCAGGCCACCGCGGCGTGGGTCGTGAAGAGGTCGGGCCCGGGGAAAATGCCGTGGATCAGCAGCCCGCCCAGCAGCACGGCGGCGGTCGGGCTGCCCGGCACGGAGAGCGTCAGCAGCGGTACCAGGGAGGGCCCGACCATGGCGTTGTTGGCGGTCTCCGCCGCGACCACCCCTTCGCTCTGGCCCTCGCCGAAGCGCTTGCGGTCGGGACTGAACTTGCGGGTCTGGTCGTAGGCCACGATGCCGGCGATCTGACCGCCGGCGCCGGGGATCAGGCCGATGACGCTGCCGACCAGGCTGCCGATGGACAGTGCCCGCCACTTGCCCAGGACCTCGCGGGCCGAGTCCAGGACCGCGTGGCGCTCGACCTGAAGGACCGAAAGCGCCTTGCCCTTGCGCCCGCCCTCCAGCATCTCGATCACCTGGGGAATCGCGAAGAGGCCGATCAGCGCCGCGATCACGTTGACACCGCCTTCCAGGTGGTCGGTGAAGACGAAGCGCTCGACGCCCTGGATCGTGTCGTAGCCGATGGTCGCGATCCACAGGCCGAGACAGCCCGACAACAGCCCCTTGACCAGCGAGCGCGAGTCCAGCGAGCCGATGATCGTCACCCCCAGGATCGCGATCCAGAAGAGATGCGATGGCCCGAAGCCGAGCGCCCAGGCGGCCAGGAACGGGGTCAGAAAGATCAGGAGCAGCACCCCCAGCACCCCACCGATGGCCGAAGAGATAAAGCAGATCTGCAGGGCCCGGGCGCCCTGGCCCTTGCGTGCCATGGCATGGCCGTCCAAGGCGGTGGCGATGTTGGCGGGCGCGCCAGGGATCTTGAGCAGGATGGCGCTGACCGCGCCGCCGGCCACGGTCGAGGTGTAGGCGGCGCCCAGCAGCATCAGGCCCTGGGCCGGGTCCATGTGGAAGGTGAAGGGAATCAGCAGCGCCACGGCCATGGTCGGCGAGAGCCCGGGCGTGGCGCCCAGCAGCAGGCCGCCGACAGTGCCGAGGCAGAGGATCGCCAGGGAGGAGGCGGTGAAGACCTGGCCGAAATGCTCCAGAAACTCCATGGCTCTCCCCGGCGCGCCGCGCCTCTCGCGGACGCTGGCGCTGAGTTCCAGCCCAAAAAGCTAGCAATCTGAGCGAAATGGTGCAAACATTTTCACGAACACTGCGACTCGGATGGCTGCTGAGCTCTCTATTAAACGTTGATTTAAAAAGATAATACGGGATGCTTGTGAGTTACCTAAGGCTGGATATTGAACACCTCATGAAATGTCGGCAACATTTTCGAGAGGCTTGGTGATGAGCCGGCGGCCGCACCGCATCGCCGGCATCGTCGACGTCGCGCGCCGGGCGGGAGTCTCGGCCTCCACCGTGTCGCGATTTTTCAATGCCCCGGACAAGGTCGGCGCCAGGGCCCGGGGCCGGATCGAGTCGGCGGTGCGCGACCTCGGCTATGTCCGCAACCGGGTCGCGGGCAGCCTGCACAACCGGCCCTCCGGGGCCGTCGGCCTGCTGGTGCCGACGGTGGACAACGCGATCTTCGCCGAGATGATCGAAGCATTTTCCCGGCGCCTGCGGGTCCACGACTACATGATGCTGATCGCTTCCCACGGCTACGACCTGGCCCTGGAGGCGGAGCTGGCGCGCACCCTGCTGGAACGGCGCGCCGACGCGGTGGCGCTCGTCGGCCTGGACCATGCGCCCGAGACGCTCGAGCTGCTGGCCGCGCGTGGGGTGCCCTTCCTGACCCTCTGGAGCCATTCGGCGCGGTCGCACCATCCCTGCGTCGGGGTCGACAACCTTGAGACCGGCTGGCTGGTGACCCGGCACGTCATCGATCTGGGACACCGGGACATCGCCCTGGTCTTCGGACAGACGGCCGCCAATGACCGGGCTCGGGCCCGGCTGGAGGGCGCCCGGCGCGCCCTGGAGGAGGCCGGCCTGCGGACGCCGGAGGCCTGGCAGGTCGAGTGCCGCTACGACATCGCCGACGCCAAGTCCATCTGCCAGCGGCTGCTGACCGGGCGTCGGAGGCCCAGTGCGATCGTCTGTGGCAACGACATCATCGCCCAGGGTGCGCTCTACGCCGCCCGCTCCCTGGACCGGGCGGTGCCGGCCGAGCTCTCGGTGGTGGGGATCGGCGATTTCGGCGGTTCGGCCGAGATCGAGCCGGGCCTGACCACGGTGCGAATTCCCGCCCGGCGCATCGGCCGGACCGCCGCCGATGCCATCGTCGCCATGATCGAGGGCGAGAGCGCGGCACCGCAGATCCTGATCGCCTCCGAGCTCAAGGTTCGCGCCTCCGCCCGGCGCCTCTAGCAGGCTCCCCTCCCGCGGCGGCCCGGCCGACTTCTCTCCCGAAGTTGTGGCAAAAGTCACCGACCCTGGCGGCGGCGGATGGTCTGGTGCCGGGCCAAGCAGGCGCAGCCGATAAAAGGAGCGCAAGGGTAGATGGGCAGCAGCAAGCGAAGCTATTTCGGCAAGGGCCGACCGATCAAGTCGAAGGACCTGGACGACCTGACCTTTGCCCGCGTGGTCGCCCGGCGCATCCGGACCCTGGGCAGCAAGTACCGGGATCTGACGGACGCCGCTTTACGCGACGACAAGGTCGTCAAGGCCTTCGCCCGAGGGCTCGAGAGCGGCGGCGCGGTGCGTGGTGCCCCGGACGAGTCCCAGGCCGAGGCGCGCCGCGACCAGGAAGCGACGATCAAGCGCTACTTCGAGAAGGTGCACCAGGACGCCGACTTTCTGCCGGCGGGCTTCCTGCAGGAGGGCGCGAGCCTGGTCCCTGCGGTCTGCCGCCTGGCGGTGCTGACCCCTGAGGGCGAGCGCTACACCGGGACCGGTTTCCTGGTGGCGCAGGGCTTCATCATGACCAACAACCACGTCCTGGAAACCGCGGACTGGGCGCGCGACAGCCTGGCCATCTTCCACTTCGAGGAAGGCAAGTCGTCCCAGCGGGTAAACCTGGAGCCGGAGCGCTTCTTCATCACCGACGCGGCGCTGGACTTCACCATCGTGGCCTGTGATCCGATGGCGGTGCGCGACATCGAGCCCATCCCGCTGTACCAGAACCCGGCGCTGATCACCCGCGGCGAGCGGGTCTACATCATCCAGCACCCCCAGGGCCGGCCCAAGGAGGTGGTGCTGCGCAACAACGATGTGGAGCGGGTCCGCGACCGCGTCGTCTGGTACCGCGCCGACACCGAGGGCGGCTCCTCCGGATCGCCGGTCTTCAACGAGGACTGGCAGCTGGTCGCCCTGCATCACGCCGGCTGGCACGAGCCGGGCGACGAGGCCATGAACGAGGGCGTCTCCATGGCAGCCATCGTACGCTATCTGCAAGGCCAGGGTCGCGAGACCGCGGCTGGCGACCGGGGCATGGAGCGGATTCTTGAGAACGTCCGGGACAGCTCGCCCTTCCTTGGCTTCTTCGACCACGGACGCTCCTTCGAGGTCTCGGTCGACAGCTTCTCCGGCAACTCCGACTACGCAGACATCGGCTTCTGGAACATCGAGCACTTCAACAATCTGATCGGCGCGCGGCGGGTGGAGGACGTGGCCGACGTGGTCTCGCAACTCTCGCTCGACGCTCTCGGGCTGACCGAGGTCGAGCACGATGCCGTCGGCCGCCTGGTCGAGAGCCTGGAGCGCTTCGGCTACTCCTACGACTTCGTCTACCACGACACGCCCGGTCGCCAGGACATCGCCATCCTCTACGACCGGGATACGGCGGTGGTGACCAAGCTCGAGGAGGTCTACGAGCGCCACCTGGACAGGCTCGAGGCCCGCACGCCGGACGGCAAGACCGCCTTCCCGCGTCAGCCGCTCTTCGCCAAGTGCACGGTGCAGGAGCGCGACGGCGACCAGCCTGTAACCTTCGTCATGGTGGTGGTCCACCTGAAGGCCTTCGTCAGCGATCCGCCGAGCCGGGTGCGCCGGCGCCTGGCGGCCCGGATGCTGGCCGAGATCATCGACGACATCCGCGAGCGCATCGGCCTGCCGGTGGTCATCGGCGGCGACTACAACGAGCTGCTGACCACCGACGTGCTGGCGCCGCTGAGCGACAGCCCGGACCTCTTCGCCCTGACCTCGGACGACGCCGAGGACGGCGGCATCTCCTATGTCGGCAGGCGGCACCGTTCGCTGATCGACCACATCATCGTCAGCGACGACGTGCCGCTGGGACGCATCGAAGGGGACGACGCGGCCATCGTGCGTCTCGACCGTTCGGTTGCGGATTTCTCTTCGGCCGCCTCCGACCATGTGCCGCTGGTGATGCGCATGGTCTATCGCGACAAGCCTGTCGAGGAGGA
>CAJIAJ010000807.1_pt1 | contig 12078 bp, 14 predicted proteins | sample 9199121 | NCBI WGS metagenome assembly CAJIAJ01 (sample SAMEA7708267, study PRJEB35096) | sediment metagenome | biome: marine neritic benthic zone biome [ENVO:01000025]; feature: sediment [ENVO:00002007]; material: shallow marine sediment [ENVO:03000034] sea grass bed [ENVO_01000059] ...
GGCCGACATGACCATGGCGCTGATCCTGGCGGTGGCGCGGCGGCTGGTCGAGGGCGAGGGCCTGGTGCGGTCCGGCAATTGGACTGGCTGGAGCCCGACCGGCATGCTGGGCCACCGGCTCTACGGCAAGCGGCTCGGCATCATCGGCATGGGCCGGATCGGCCGGGCGGTGGCGAGGCGGGCGCGTGGCTTCGGCTTGTCGATCCACTATCACAACCGCCGCCGGGTGCGCGAAGAGACCGAGGCCGAGCTGGAAGCGACCTATTGGGACAGCCTGGACCAGATGCTGGCCCGCATGGACATCATCTCGGTCAACTGCCCGCACACCCCGGCCACCTATCACCTGCTGTCGGCACGGCGCCTCAAGCTGCTGCAGGCGCAGGCCTACGTGGTCAACACCAGCCGCGGCGAGGTGATCGACGAGAACGCCCTGGCGCGCATGATCGAAAAGGGCGAATTGGCCGGCGCCGGGCTCGACGTCTTCGAGCACGAGCCCGCGGTCAGCCCGAAGCTGATGCAGGCCGACAACGTGGTCCTGCTGCCGCACATGGGCTCGGCCACCATCGAGGGCCGCATCGCCATGGGCGAAAAGGTCATCATCAACGTCAAGACCTTCGTCGACGGCCACACCCCGCCCGACCGCGTCGTCGAAGCCATGTTCTGAGCTGCTGGCTCACACCTTAGCTGTAGCCACGTCCGCGCGCCTCTTGCCGCTGCCGTCACCAACGGCGGTCCGGGACCGGCGTATAGAAGCCGCTGCGCAGTTCCTCGTCGATCAACTGGCGCCATTCGCCAAGCCACTCCAGCTCCTCCAGGAAGGTCATGAGGCGCAGGCAGGTGGCGACCGGCGGCGGCACCGCGCTCTCGCCGGCGGCCCAGCGGCGCACCGTGCGGGCATTGACTCCCAGCTCGCGCGACAGCGCCGACTGCCAGCGCCCGGCGCCGTAGAGCCGGGCCGCGCGGGCCTGCAGCTCATCGCGCTTCATGGCTGGCCGGAGGGCCTTCTCGGATGGGTCGGAGCCGGGCATATCGAGTGTCCTCCTTCCGGATTTTTGCGGCCGCGCCGGGTTATCCCTTGCTTAACAACAAGGCGTTAAGGAATGACTAGGGCGAATTGCCCTAGGGAAAGGCCCTGTTAGCCCCTAAAATCCCCGCCTTTACAGTTCGTTAGAGGATTGGCCTCTAGGCTTGCAGTGTTAACGGATAGGTCCCCTGTCCGTCTGCCCGGCGGCCTCGGAACACAAGCAAGTGGCCAAGGCACCAAGGCGACGATCGAGCCGCCGCAAGGGCAAGGAAGGTGGAGGAGGTGAAAAAATGGATACTGAACGTCTCTGGCCGGTACGGGCGCTGGTTGTCGACGAGCAGGAAGCCTCCCGCTCGGATCTGCGCGTCCGCCTCAAGGGAATGGGCATCGTGGACGTCTGGGAAGCCGACAATGGCAAGGCCGCCCTGTCGATCCTGCGCGACTTCAACTGCGGCGACCCGGACCTGGTCATCTGCAACCTGCAGGTCCAGCAGCGTGATGCCCTTCGGTTCTGCCGCGACGTGCGCCGGGACAAAACCCTGTCCTGCCGCGACGTGCCCATCGTCTTTCTGACCTTGACCGAGGACGACGTGCTGGCCGGCGCGGCGGACCAGGTGGGCGCCACCAAGGTGCTGACCAAGCGGGCCGCCTCCGGCAGCCTGGCCCAGCACCTGAAGCGGATCGTGGGCGGCGGCTCGGCCTGACGGCGGAGTCCTACTCCGCGGCGCAGACCGCCGCCTCGTCGTAGGGCAGGGTCTCCAGGTCGCGGATGCTGGCCTGGGGCCCGCAGAGCAGGCAGGCCGGATCGGCCTTGGTCCGGATGCTGCGGAAGCCGGCCGCCAGGCCCTCGTAGAGCAGCAGGCGGCCGGAGAGGCTCTCGCCGATCCCCAACAGCTCCTTGATCACCTCCGTCGCCTGCAGGGCGCCCAGGGTCCCCGGCAGGGCACCGAGGACGCCGACGTCGGCGCAGCTTTCCTTCGGGTTGGGCGGCTGCTCTCCAAAGACGCAGCGGTAACAGGGGTCGGCCTCCGGCGAGCCCTGCGGCCGCAGATGGGCCTTGTAGGTCGAGATCTGGCCGTCGAAGCGCATGATGGCCGCCGAGACCAGGGTCTTTTTCGCCAGGTAGCAGGCGTCGTTCACCAGGTAGCGGGTCGCGAAGTTGTCGGACCCGTCCGCCACCAGGTCGTAGCCCGCCATGATCTCCAGCGCGTTGTCGCGGGTCAGGCGAGCCTGGTGCGGGACCACCCGGACCTCCGGATTGATCTCCTGCAGCCGCTTCACCGCGCTTTCGACCTTGGGCAGGCCGGTGTCGGGCGTTGTGTGCAGGATCTGGCGCTGCAGGTTCGAGAGGTCGACCACGTCGTCGTCGACCACGCCCAGGGTGCCGACCCCGGCGGCGGCCAGGTAGAGCAGCAGGGGCGAGCCCAGGCCGCCGGCTCCGATCACCAGGACCCGCGATTCGAGCAGCTTTCCCTGGCCCTCGTCGCCGATCTCCGGCAGGACCAGGTGGCGGGCGTAGCGGTCGATCTGCGCGTCGGTGAAATCCATCAAGGCTCCGTCTCCCGAAAGCCCAATACTGCGCCAGCCGCAGGAAGGGCTACAAGCCCTCGAAGAGCTGGGTGGCGAGGTAGCGTTCGGCGAAGGAGGGCAGGATCACCACGATCAGCTTGCCGGCCATCTCGGGCCTGGCGCCGACCTCCAGGGCCGCGGCCAGGGCCGCGCCGGAGGAGATGCCGACGGCCAGGCCCTCCAGCCGGGCCGCCTCTCGGGCCAGGGCGAAGGCGCTGTTGTTGCCGATCCGGATCACCTCGTCGATCAGCTCGCTGTCCAGGATCTCCGGGACGAAGCCGGCGCCGATGCCCTGGATCTTGTGGGCGCCCGGCTGGCCGCCCGACAGGACCGGGCTGTCCTCGGGTTCGACCGCGATCATCTTCAGCCCCGGCTTGCGCCCCTTCAGGACCTGGCCGACCCCGGTCAGGGTGCCGCCCGTGCCGATCCCGGAGATCACGGCATCGACCCGGCCGGCGCTGTCGCGCCAGATCTCCTCGGCCGTGGTCTGGCGGTGGATCGCCGGGTTGGCCGGGTTGGAGAACTGCTGCGGCATCACGGCCCCGGGAATCTCGGCCAGCAGCTCCTCGGCCTTGGCCAGCGCGCCGCGCATGCCCAGGGCGCCGTCGGTCAGGACCAGCTCGGCGCCCAGCAGGCGCAGCATCTTCTGGCGCTCGACCGACATGGTCTCGGGCATGGTCAGGATCAGGCGATAGCCCTTGGCAGCGCAGACGAAGGCCAGGGCGATGCCGGTGTTGCCGCTGGTCGGTTCGACGATCGCGCTGTTCGGCTTGAGGCGGCCGCGGGCCTCCAGGTCCTCGATCATGGCCAGGCCGATGCGGTCCTTGACCGACGAGAGGGGGTTGAAGAACTCGCACTTGCCGACCAGCTCGGCCTCGACGCCGTGGGCCGCCGCCAGCTTCGCCAGCCGGACCAGTGGCGTAGCGCCGATGGTCTCAAGAATGGACTCGTAGATCCGCCCGCGGAACTCGCCGCCGGGCGCCGCCGTCTTCTCGGCTGCAGCCTTGTTCATGTCCGCTCCCTCCGCCGCCGGATTCTAAGGCGGAGTCCCGGCAAATCAAGCGGGCGCGGGCTTTTCAGATGCTGAAGTCGGGGACTTCGGGCGTCGTGCGGCGAATGCCGGCCTCGCGGGCCCGATTGCAGAGCTCCTCGACCGTCAGCCGGTCCAGGCGCTCCATCATTTCCTCCTGCATCTCGGTCCAGATCGGCCGGATGACCCGGCGGCCCAGGGCCGAGCCTTCCTCCTCCTGGTTCGGATCGCCGGCGTTCTCCAGCTCCCGCACCACGCGGATGATCTCGCCCACGGTGATGCGCCGGCGTTCACGTGCCAGGCGGTAGCCGCCGCGTGGCCCGCGCTGGCCGGCCAGCACTTCCTTGTGCACCAGGTGCTGCAGCACCTGCTCCAGGTAGCGGCGGGGAATGCCGTGGCGTTGGGAGATCTCGTTGGAGCGGACCGGGTCCTGGCCGGCGTGGTAGGCGATGTCGACCACGGCCTCGATGGCGAAAAGCAGCTTCTTCGACAGGCGTAGCATCAGGTCTTGTCGGCGCCCGCCTTGATCGCCGCCGAGATCGCGGTCTCGACGCCGGTGGAGCCGAAGCCGCCGGCGCCGCGTGCACTGGCGTCCAACTCGGCGGACTCTTCCCAGGCCAGCCGCAGGACAGGGGCGACCACCATCTGGGCGATGCGCATGCCGCGGTCGATGGCGAAGGGCTCTTCGCCGTGGTTGATCAGGATCACCCCGATCTCGCCGCGGTAGTCGGCATCGATGGTGCCGGGTGTGTTGACCAGCGTGATGCCGTGGCGCAGGGCCAGGCCGGAACGCGGCCGGACCTGCGCCTCGGTGCCGGGCGGCAGGGCAATGGCGATGCCCGTGGGGATCAGCCGGCGCTCACCGGGCGCCAGGACCAGGGCGTCCGGCACGGCGGCCAGCAGGTCGACGCCGGCGCTGTCCGGCGTGGCGTAACTCGGCAGGGGCAGGTCGGCGCCGTGGGGCAGCCGCTTGACCTGGACGGAACGTGCGGACACGGCGGCTCAGTCCTCCTTGGACAGCTGGTCGGCGATGCGCTGGCCCAGGCGCTCGGCGACCAGCTCCTTGCTGAGCCGCGGCCAGGTCTCGACGCCGCCGGCGTCGATCAGATGCACCCTGTTCTCCGTGCCGCCGAAGGTCCCGCTTCCGGGCGAGACGTCGTTGGCCAGGATCCAGTCGCAGCCCTTCCTGGCCAGCTTGGCCTGGGCGTGCTCGACGACCTTCTCGGTCTCGGCGGCGAAGCCGACCACCAGCAGGGGCCGGCGATTGCCGGCTTTGGACAGCGTTTCCAGGATGTCCGGGTTCTCGGCCAGGGTCAGCGTCGGCGCGCCCTTGCCGTTCTTCTTGGTCTTCTGGGCGGCGGCCTTGGCCGGGCGCCAGTCCGAGACCGCCGCGGCACAGACCGCGACCTCGACCGGCAGGGCGGCCTGGCAGGCCTCCAGCATCTGCTGCGCGGACTCGACCCGGGTCACCGTGACGCCGGGCGGGTCCGGCAGGGCGGTCGGGCCGGACACCAGCCGGGTCTCCGCGCCGAGGCGGGCCAGGGCGGTCGCGATGGCGTGGCCCTGGCGGCCGGAGGAGCGGTTGGCGATGTAGCGCACGGGATCGATGGCCTCGTGGGTCGGCCCCGAGGTGACCAGCGCCCGCCGCCCGGCCAGCGGCGCCCGCGCGCCGAAGTGCTGCTCGATCGCGGCCAGAATTTCCTGCGGCTCGGCCATGCGCCCGGGGCCGTACTCGCCGCAGGCCATGTCGCCCTCGTTGGGCCCGACCAGCGCGACGCCGCGTTCGGCCAGGGCCGCGATGTTGGCCTGGGTCGCCGGGTGCAGCCACATGCGAAGGTTCATGGCCGGTGCCGCCAGCACCGGCTTGTCGGTCGCCAGCAGCGCCGTCGTGGCCAGATCGTCGGCACGGCCGCCGGCCATCTTGGCCAGGATGTCGGCGCTGGCCGGCGCCACGACCAGCAGGTCGGCGTCGCGCGACAGCTGGATGTGGCCCATCTCGGCCTCGTCGGTCAGGGAGAAGAGCTCCTGGTAGACCTTGTCCTCGGTCAGGGCGGCAACCGACAGCGGTGTGACGAACTCCGCCCCGCCGCGCGTCAGGATCGCCCGTACCGCCGCGCCGCGCTCGCGCAGGCGCCGGATCAGCTCCAGGCACTTGTAGGCCGCGATGCCGCCGGAGATGACCAGGAGTATGCGTTTGCCGCTGAGCATCAGGGGAAAAGATCCAATTCACGCCGCGCAACTGTGATTCTTCAAACTAGGGACCGCGCCTCGCGCTGGCAAGCGGTCAGCGCATTCGGCCGCCGTTTCAGGGCAGCCCGAGGGTTGAAGGTCCCATCCACTTGACAAGCGTGAATCGACTCGGAATCTATTGGAACAAAGGCAGAACAATCTGCCCGCACGGGAGGGCGCAATGGATTTGAACTGGGTGATTCAAGACAAGCTGGTCGATGGCCGGACCGTGACGCCGGCGGAGACGGCGGGCCGGCGGTTTCTGGACCCCGACGATCCGGAATCGGTCGCACTGCTGGAGAAGCGCCGCATAGAGGTGCGGAATCCTTGGTTCGATCCGGAAGAACCACCGGTCGAGAGTGCGGGGCCGCGCGGATTTTGGATCTGGCTGGACTTTCTCCTAGGTGGACCCTCTCGCAGACGTGCGGAACACGAGGGGTATATGCAGCGCTGGAAGGAACAGAAAGAGGAGTCGAAGCGCTTCTACATTCCGATTGACCAGGCCTTGCCTCTCTTTGCCGCCGAGGATCCGCCCTTCGTCGTGCAGGACGCTGCGCCGGAGAACAAGGACGCGCTGGCCGAGTACGCCGGTCCGAGCTGCTACGACTTCGACGCGACGGTTCTGGACGACGAGTACAACGCCGTCAGCGCGCACGCTTCCTTCGAGATGAAACTGCAGTACACCAGCGAACTCGGCCTCGACCGTTCGCCCAAGGAAATGCTCAAACTGGCCAACGACATCTCCTGGTCCCTGGCCCACTACCTGAAGAACGAGCCCGACAAGGACCAGAACAGCATCGACATCGCCCGCGAGGTGATCCCCTGGCTGCGCTTCTGGGGCCGCGCCGGACACGGCTTCGTCGTGGACTACTGACGGCTCAGTCCAGCAGCACCAGGAGCAGGAGTATCGCCAGGGCGGCCCAGAGGGCGCGCAGGTGCCAGGCCGCGTTGCGGTTCGAACCGGCGAGGGCCTTGGCGCTCGCGGCCTTTCCGGTCCTGTCCTACTTCCTCGCCATGGTGGCCGCCCTGCCGTTGGGCAACCAGATCGCCGCGAGTGGCATCGACGTCTCGCCCGGTGCAGAGATCGATGCCGCCTGGATCGAGAAGGCGAGCGGGCTGTTGCTGGCCGTCAAGAAGGGTTCCTACGTGCTGAAGGCAGTGACGGCCTTCCTGGTCCTGTCACTGTCCCTGGGGCTGTTTCGCCGCGCCGACAGGCCGCTGGCCATCGCCCTCTTCGGCGGCGCCTACCTGCTGCTGGTGCCGGGCCTCGGACTCTGGCTGGAGCCCATTCCCGGCATGGGCTCGCCCGGCACCGCGGCCGCCTGTCTCGCCCTCTACGCCTGGTTCACCTGGCAGGCACGGCGCACGGCCGCCTGAGTTCGGCCGGTTGAAGAGCTCTCCCTCTTGACAACCGCACATCGGCGCGGAATCAATTGGAACATATCAAGAACTCACAAGTCTGCTTTGGGGGGAGGGCGCAATGGGCCTGGACTGGTTTCTGCAGGACAAGACCGTCGACGGCCGGACCGTGACGCCGGCGGAGACGGCGGGTCGCAAGGATCTGGATCCACAGGATCCGGAAGCGATCGAGATACTCAAGGAACAGCATGCTTTCATGCGGGAGCGCTTCACCGATCCGGGTCCGCCGCCGGTCGAGCCTCCCTCGCCCGGCGGTCTCGCCGCCGTCGCGGAGTTCTTTTCCGGCGCCGGAAGTCGGCGAAGACGGGCCTATGCCTCCGAGCTGGCGCAGTGGCGCAACCGCAAGGCTGCGTACGACAGCTACGACCGTCCCTTGGAGGACGTGATCCCGCTGTTCGTGACGGGTGATCCGCCGGTTGTGGTACGGGAGGCCGCGCCGGATCGCAAGGACGCCGTGGCCGGGTACGTCGGCGCCGGCACCTGTTACGACTTCCGCGCCCAGCTGCTTTTCGACGATGACAATGCCGTCTCCGCGCATGCGTCTCGCGAACTGGATCTGCTGCTCGGTGTCGAGATCGGGCTCGACCGTTCGCCGGAGGAGATGCTTACCCTGGCCGACGACTTCGAACGGGCGCTGGACCACTACCTGAAGAACGCGCCCGACAAGGACCAGAACAGCATCGACATCGTCCGCGGGGTGATCCCCTGGCTGCGCTTCTGGGGCCGCGCCGGACACGGCTTCGTCGTGGACTACTGACGGCTCAGTCCAGCAGCACCAGGAGCAGGAGGATCGCCAGGGCGGCCCAGAGGGCGCGCAGGTGCCAGGCCGCGTTGCGGTTCGAACCGGCGAGGGCCTTGGCGCTCTCGGGATGCAGGCGCAGGCCGCCCTCGGCCAGGTCCTCGGCCGCGCGGTCCAGATTGCGCACCAGGGCCGGCAGACGCTCGGCGATCTGGACCAGGTCCTGGGCGGTGTCGCGCAGCCGCGCCTCGGGCCCGCGGTTCTCGATCATCCACTGTTCGATCAGCGGCTGCGCCAGGGTCCAGATGTTGAGCTCCGGCATCAGCCGCCGGCTGACGCCCTCGGCCATGACCATGTTCTTCTGCAGCAGCAGGAGCTGCGGCTGCACCTCCAGGTCGAAGCTTTCGCTGAGCCGGAACAGCTGGCCCAGCAGGCGGGCAAAGGAGATCTCGTTCAGCGGCCGTCCGAAGATCGGCTCGCAGACCGCGCGCAGGGCCTGGCCGAAGGTGTCCAGCGACTTGCCCGGCGGCAGATAGCCGGCGTCGACATGGACCTCGGCGAGGCGCCGGTAGTCGCGGGCCAGAACCGCGATCATCATGTCGGCCAGGTAGCTGCGGGTCTTCCGGTCCAGCCGGCCCATGATGCCGAAGTCGACCGCGCCGATGTTGCCGGCCTCGTCGACGAACATGTTCCCGGGATGCTGGTCGCCGTGGAACAGGCCGTCGCGGAAGACCTGCTGGAAGAAAATGGTCGCCGCCTTGCGCAGGACCTCCTCCAGGTCGTGCCCGGCCGCGACCAGCGCGTCGCGGTCGTCGATCGGAATGCCCGACAGGCGGCCCAGAGTCAGAACCCGGCGCGAGGAGCGCTGCCAGTCGACGGGCGGCAGGCGGTAGTCGGGGTCGCCGGAGAAGTTCTCGGCCAGCTCGGCGGCGGCGGCCGCCTCCATGCGCAGGTCCATCTCGAAAAGGGTCTGCTCGGCAAAGACCTGTGCGGCCTTGACGGGCTGCAGCCGGCGCAGGGCCGGTTGGGTCGTCTCGACCACCTCGGCCAGGCCGTAGAGCAGGTCCAGGTCGCGCTTGAAAGCTGCCTCGACCCCGGGGCGCAGGACCTTGACCGCGACCTCCTCGCCCTCGGCGGTCACCGCCAGGTGGACCTGGGCGATGGAGGCGGCGGAGACCGGCTCGTCTTCGAAGTGCTCGAAAAGCGCCTCCGCCGGGGCGCCCAGCTCGTCCTCGACGGTGTCGCGCGCGACCTTGGCGGGGAAGGGCGCCAGACGGTCCTGCAGGTCCGAGAGGTCGGCCGCCACCTGTTCACCCAGCAGGTCGGAGCGGGTCGAAAGGAACTGTCCCAGCTTGATGAAGGCCGGGCCCAGCTCGGTCAGCGCCCGCGCCAGCTTCTGTCCGGGGCGTCCCTCGGCGCGGCGCCGGGACAGCATGCGCGCGATGGCGACCGGCAGCGGCGCGATCTCCAGTTCCTGCAGCGGCGCCAGCGCGTCGTGGCGCGCCAGGGTGCGCGCGATCGACAGCAGCCGGAAGGGTGCCCCCAAGCCTCTGAGCATCGACCTATATGCGCCAGGCGGAATGCAGGGCGGCGATGCCGCCCGACAAGTTGCGGACCTTGACCTGCTCCAGCCCGGCGGCCGCAATGCGCCTGGCCAGCTCTTCCTGTGGCGGGAAGCGGCGGATCGACTCCACGAGATAGCGGTAGGACTCCGCATCGCCGGCGACCAGCTCACCCAGGCGCGGCAGCACGGCGAAGGAGTAGCGTTCGTAGAGCTCGGCCAGCAGCGGCAACACGACCTTGGAGAATTCCAGGCAGAGAAAGCGGCCGCCGGGGCGCAGCACACGCCGCGCTTCCGACAGCGCCTGGTCGATGCGAGTCACATTGCGCAGGCCGAAGGCGATGGTGACGGCGTCGAAGCTTCTGTCCGGGAAGGGCAAGGACTCGGCATCGCCACAGCTCCATTCGATGCCGGTCAGCAGGCCTCGGTCCAGGGCCCGGTCGCGGCCGACGCCCAGCATGTCGGGCGTCAGGTCGCAGACCACCATGCGCCCGGCCCTTGCCGGCTCCAGACGCCTGACGATGCGGAAGGCGATGTCGCCGGTGCCCCCCGCAAGGTCGAGGAAGTCCTGGCCCGGCCGCGGCAGCAGCCAATCGATCATCGCCGACTTCCACAGCCGGTGAACGCCGCCCGACATGAGATCGTTCATCAGGTCGTAGCGGCCGGCGACGGAGGAGAAGACGCCGCGCACAAGGGGCGCCTTTTCGGTCTCAGGCACATCACGAAAGCCGAAGGAGGCGGTACGCCGGCGCGCATGGTTGTGTGATCTGGCACGCATCGGCGGCACCATAGCGCGCGCCCCCGGCCCGCGCTACTCTGCGCCGGCACTGCGAGCCGGAGCGTCATGCCCGAACTGCCCGAAGTCGAGACCGTCTGCCGCGGCCTGCGTCCCAAGCTTGAGGGGCAGGTCCTGACGCGCGTGCTGCAGCGCCGGCCGGACCTGCGCTTTCCCTTCCCGGAAGCCTTCGCCGAGCGCCTGCAGGGCCGAAGCGTCGCGCGCATCGAGCGGCGGGCGAAGTACATCCTGATGCACCTGGAGGGCGGTGCCGAAGAGGGCCTGGTCCTGCTCTGCCACCTCGGCATGTCGGGGCGCATGCTGGTGATGAACGGCGAGGCGCAACCGCTGGACCGGCACGACCACGTCGTCTTCTATACCGGAGACGGAAACGAGATCCGTTTCAACGACACCCGGCGCTTCGGGATCATGGACCTGATCGCGCCGGATGCGCTTTCGACGCATTGGTTGCTGAAGGATCTGGGACCGGAGCCTCTGACCAATGCCTTCAACGGACCGGCCCTGGCTGAGCGCCTCAAGGGCCGGCGCTCGCCGATCAAGTCGGCCCTGCTGGATCAGAAGGTCGTTGCCGGGCTCGGCAACATCTACGTCTCCGAGGCGCTTTTCTTCGCCGGCCTCTCGCCCCGGCGCCAGGCCTACACGGTACAGGGCGGCAGGGCCGAACGGCTGGCGGCCGCCGTACGGCGGGTGCTGACGGCGGCGATCGAGGCAGGCGGATCCTCTCTGCGCGACTACGTTCAGACCGACGGCGAGCTGGGCTACTTTCAGCATCAGTGGGCGGTCTATGATCGCGAGGGTGAGCCCTGCCCGGGCTGCGACTGCGGTGCGGCAAAGGGCGATCCCTCGGGGCGAGATGGCATCCGGCGCATCGTGCAGTCCAACCGCGCCACCTTCTTCTGCCCGCGGCGGCAAAGATGAGCCGCGGCGGCAACAGGGCGGTCGCCCCTTTCACGATCCGCCGGGCCCGGCCCGCCGACGCGCAGGACCTGGCGCGCCTGCACCTGCGGCTGCAGGCTCACGTCGAGGCCAGCAGTCCTCTGGTCTGGGGCATGAGCGAGGCCAGGGCCGAATCCTTGCCGGCCTTCTACGTCCAGTCGATCAAGGACCCGTCGGCCATCGTGCTGATGGCCTGCGGCGACGAGGGCCGGGCGCTCGGCTTCGCGACGGGTGCGCTGCTCGAGCACGCGGAGATGCGGCCCGGGCGTTCCGGCACGATCAACAGCGTCTGGGTCGAGCCGCAGGACCGCCGGCGCGGGGTCTGCCGCGCCCTGGTTTCCGGCCTGCTGGAGGCCTTCAAGGCAGGCGGTATCGACGACCTCCACCTGCGATACGCCGTCGGCAATGCGGAGGCCGAAGCGGTCTGGCGCCGGCTCGGCTTCGCGCCGGTGCTGGTGACGGCGGTCGCACGGCGCGACGAGGTCGAAGCGCGGCTGTAGCTGCGCCGTGGCCACCCAACGCGGAGTTGTCTCCGCCGGCTCCGGTCGTTAAGGAAGAGCGCCATGAAGATTCTGCTGTGCAGCCTCTTCGCTCTCGCCCTGCTCTGCCAAGCCGCGATGCCGGCGGCGGGCCAGGAGGCGGGGCGCTATTTCACCGACCTGCCGGACCTGCCGGTCATGCCCGGCCTGGCCGAGATGCCGGGCGCGGGCGTGCGCTTCGACAAGCCCGAGGGGCGTATCGTCGAGGCCTATGCCCGCGGCGAAGCGCAGGCGGA
>CAJIAJ010000500.1_pt1 | contig 12051 bp, 7 predicted proteins | sample 9199121 | NCBI WGS metagenome assembly CAJIAJ01 (sample SAMEA7708267, study PRJEB35096) | sediment metagenome | biome: marine neritic benthic zone biome [ENVO:01000025]; feature: sediment [ENVO:00002007]; material: shallow marine sediment [ENVO:03000034] sea grass bed [ENVO_01000059] ...
CGTACTGGTGGTCGAGGTTGTTCTTGGCCGTCGCGATCTCCGACAGCTGGGTCAGGACCTCGCGGCCCTTGGTGTTCTCATAGCGCTGCAGTTCACGGAACTGATTCTCCAGCCGCCGGGCGTGCTTGCGCGAGCCCAGCAGGTGGGCCAGGAAGTTCCGCGGCTTGCGCAGATAGGGCGCCAAGACCGTCCAGTAGAAGTTGGCCACGGCGGTATTGCCGGTCTCGTCCAGGGAGACGAAGGCCAGGGCTTCGGCATCGTTGGCCAGCTGCGTCCGGAAGCCGGGAATGCGTTCGAAGAGAATGCGCTCTCCGGCGCGCAGCCGCGGTGGCAGGCGGCGCGAGATGACCAGGCCGAAGATTCCCGTCACGAAGAGCAGTAAGCAGGTGACCCACAGCAGGATCTCGAAGGCCCCGTTGGGCAGGCGAAAGCTGGTGTGCAGCAGGAACAGCAGCACGCAGATCAGGCCGAGATAGACGTGGACCTGCAGCCAGGTCGATCCCGAGAGCAGCGGAATGAAGGGCAGCTTCTTGCGGACGTTGAACAGGGTCAGGAAGATCATGGCGGCCAACAGCAGCCAGCCGTTGAGGAAGGCGGCGTCGCGCAGCGACAGGCCGTAGAGGCCGTTGAACAGCACCAGCAGACCGCCGATTGCCACCGCCACCGTCAGGTTGACGACTCGGCGTTGGGCAAAGCTGCTCATTGGCTGGCCCACTTCCAAAGGCTGTCGCGGTCGCGCAGGTCGAGGCGCACCAGGGCATCGTGCGGGCAGGCCCGCCGACAGGCTGGCCCGCCCGGCTGGTTGATGCAGAGATCGCACTTGGTCGCCTTCTGGATCGGCGTGCCGCTGGCCTGGTCGACGATCAGCGAGCCCTTGCCGTCGCGAATCTCGACCATGCGGATATTGTTGTAGGGGCAGGAGTTTGCGCAGGTCGCGCAGCCGATGCAGGTGGTGTCGTCGATGACCACGATGCCTTCCGCCTGATCGCGGTGGATGGCACCCGTCGGACAGCCGATCAGGCAGACGGCGTCGACACAATGCAGGCAGGCGTTGGCGACCATGATGTTCTCGTGCTCGGGCCCGTGCCGCACGAAGCGCGGATTGTTGTCGTGGGCCGCGGCGCAGGCGCGCACGCAGTCGTCGCAGGAGGTGCAACGATCGGTGTTGATCGCCATCACCGAGGTGCCATTCATGGTCCGGGTATTGACGAGAAAGTCGATCAAGGCCGGGTCGACCGTGGCCTCCCGCCGGTCGGCGAAGGCCGAGAGGTGGCGCGAGGGATCCTCGTGTACGACCTTGGCCAGGGCCGCCTCGGGCAGGCTGGGAAGGACGTAGCGCTCGACCAACGCGGTCGGCACCCGCAGCAGATCGACGTAGCCCACAGCGCGCAGCCCGAAGCGGTAGTTCAGCGGTGCGTCCCGGCGCCAGTGGTCGATGATCTCCTGCAGGCCAAAGGTCTCGTTGCGGGTCAGGAAGCCGGCGGTACGGATGCCCGCGGTTTCCTGCTCGGTAATCCGGCCGAAGCCGGAACGGATCATGATCAGGCCGTCCAAGTAGTCGCCGTAATCCGAGATCACCGGCTCTGCCTTGACCACGTCCTGCGGGCTTTCCGAGGCCAGACGCTTGAAGCCGTGGGCCCATTCGAACTCGCCGTGGGTCTCGAACAGGGTCTGGCGTGCGATCTCCTCCAGGATCTCCTCGTTGAGATGCCGGAACAGCGCCGACTCCTGCAGGTGCGCCTTCAGGTCGCGGCTGCGGTACAGGGCGTCGATGCGCTCCCGGAAGTCCTTGCTGCAGCGCCGGATGTCCCGCAGTCCCTGCCAGCGCAGTTCCAGCAGCACCGCCCGGCCTTCGGCAAAATAGGTCCGGTTGTAGGGCCGGCGGGTCAAAGCTTCGGTCTCGCCGAACATGTCGTCTTCGCCGAACAGGCTGGTCTCCTGCTGGGCGACTAAGGCGCCGACGTTCTCGATCTTGTGGCGCGGTGCCTCCTCGTCGTCCCCGGGAAGCCAGGGTCCCGAGACGGTCGGATAGGCCGAGAGGTCGCGCCGCTCGGGGACCTTCGAGTTGCGCCAGATCTGGGAGAAGGCGGAAAGAACGGACTTGCTGCGCCGGGAGGCCGTCCGCCGTCCGCTGGGCTCTTCACGGATGCCGCGGACGCGCCCGGCGAGGACGATAAAGAAGGAACCGCCGAAGTCGCCCGTACGGGCGACGATCTCGCCGTGCTCGAAGTTCCGGATGCGCGTGTCGTTGCGCAGGATGTCGCGCAGCGGCAGATTCTTCGGAAACTCCTTGGCGTCCATCTTGCCGAAGATCGGAATATCGATCAGGTGATCGATGTCGCGCTCCGACATCTCCGGGTCGAAGGGCCGGTCCCAGCGCTGCGGGCGAGGCATGGCGATGGTCTTGCCGCTGCCCCGGCTGCGCGCACGGCGTTCGGCCTTGCGTGGCGCTTCCACGTCAACGGGCAGCCGGGAACGGCTCGGCCAAGCAGTCTGCCCGCGAGGTTCTTTTCGCATCATTTGCCCTTCGGCGGCCTGGTCTTGCCCTTGTGTTTCGATACGTCCGGAAGGAAGGCGTCGATCGCAGCGAGCTTCGAGCCGTCATGCTTGCTCGCGAAGGCCTGGGCCGCTGCCGCTACCTGGTCGGCGACGCCTTCCAGCGACTTCGCGGATTCCAGGCTGAGCCGCGCGCCGCTGGCGGTGCGGGCCAGAGCTATCAGGTCCGGATCCTTGGTGGCGCGGGCCAGGCGGCGGGCCCGCAGTCGAGCGATCTCTACGCGCTTGGCCATGGTGACGGCATAGCGGTCGGTCTTGGTCGCCTTGCTCAGAGCGCGCAGCGAGGATTCCAGCTCGACCGCGACCCCGACGGCATAGAACAAACGCCGCCGCTCCACGCTGATGGGCTCGTTCTCCTTGCCGTCGTTGTGCCAGGTGTTGTGGCGCACCTCGCCCTGCGACCAGGAGACCAGCTCGAAGGGGCTGCCGGCGGGATGCAGGCCTTTGTTGACCAGCTTTTCCTCCGGCACGACATGGCAGGAATAGCAGTTCTTGGTCAGCTGGTAGATCATCTTGGGCCGGATCATTCCCGCGGACTCGGCGTCCTCCCAGCGCTTCTTTGCCTCTGCCTGGGTCTCGGTTTCCTTTTTCTTGCCGCTGTACTCGCTGTGCCGCTTGAGCCAGTCCTTGGCCGCCGTGTGGCAGGACTCGCAGGTGATGCCGGCGATCGGCTTGGGCTTGCCGCTCTTCTCCTGGCTGGAGAAGTGGCAGCTCAGGCACAGGCTGCCCTTCTTGATCCGCTTGAAGCCCATCGCCTTGGCGATCTTGCGGGCCTTCTTGTCGCGCGGAATCCTCTTGAAGGTTGTGTAGTGGTGCGTGCGCTTCCAGGCCTCGGTCTCTTCCTTGTGGCACTCGGCGCACTCGGCGGGGCCGACAACCTTGGTGCTGTCGGGGGTACGGGCCTCGGCCAGCGATCCCGGCAGCAGGGCCAGGGCCGTGGCAAGGACAGCGGCGGTGAGCGCCGCGCTATGCTCTTGTTTCATTTTCATGGCTCGGTGTCAGGCGTCCAGGACCAGATCACTTTCGGGCACGGCGATGCAGGCCAGGCATTGGCCGCGGGGCGGCGTCTCGCCCGGGCTGGCCAGGTAACGGACCTTGCCCTCCTTGATGCCGATGGCACAGCTGCCGCACTGCCCGGCGCGGCAGCCGCTGTTCAGGCTGACGCCGTTTGCTTCGGCCATGTCCAGCAGACTGCGCGCGGCCGGCGTCCAAGTCAGGGTCTTGCCGGAGCGCTGGAAAGCGATCGTGGGCCCTTCCTGGCTGTGCCTACCGTGGGCCGGCGCCGGAGCGGGCTCCAGCGACGCCGGACCGAAGGCTTCCATCTTGATGTCGGCCTCCGGCACGCCGGAGTCCTTCAGGCCGTCGGTGATGGAGCGCATCATCCCCGAGGGGCCGCAGATGTAGAACTCGCAGCCCTTGAAGGGGATGAGGAAGCGCATCAGGGGGACCGTCACCCGGCCCCGGTGATCGTAGTCGCGCCCCTTCTCGCAGCTCGGCGTCGGGTCGCTGTAGCAGACCACGACGTGCAGGTTGCGGTGCTTGCGCTGCATCCGCTTCAGGTGATCGTACATGGCGTGCTGGCCGCGATTGCGGACGCCGTAGAAGAGGTAGACCTCGCGCTTGAGGCCGAAGTTGCAGACCATGTTCAGCATCGACAGCATCGGCGTGATGCCGATGCCGCCGGCGATCAGGACGATGGGGCGCGTGCGCCGGATGTCCAGGAAGAACAGGCCGCTGGGCGCGCGGACGTTGAGGGTGGCGCCTTCGGGCAGTTCGTGCAGATAGCTCGACACCTTGCCCGGGGGCGAGCCTTCGCCCTTCTCGCCCTCGCCGATCCGCTTCACCGTGATCCGATAGCGTTCGCGCGAGCCGGGGGCGTCGGACAGACTGTAGCAGCGCACCAGCGGCCGCACCTCGCCCGGCGGGCTGACTTCGACGGTCAGGTACTGGCCCGGCACGTAGGGCGGCAGCGGCTTGCCGTCGTGGGGCCGCAGATAGAAGGAATAGACCCCGGCCGCCTCGCGCACCTTGCGCTCGACATAGAACTTCCTGACGCCGGTCCAGCCGCGCACCTTCTGCGGCCGCGGCGGTGCAGTCCGTCCCACGGCATGTCGGGCCCGTTCCACGAAACCTTCCAACGCCAGCGCCTCGCGCTGCTTCACCAGCGCGTTCTGGCGGGCGACCCGGAACAGGGAGGCGGCCGCCTGCAGCAACGCGCCGCCCAGAACCAGGGCACCGACAACCTGAAGAATTTCCACTACCACGTCTCAACCTCGGCTGCTAAGCGGGCGTCTTTTCTGCGCCCGGAGTTTTCGACCCCTCTTCAGAGGCTTTGCGCTTCCCCACTCTATGATCTCATTCAGGACTCCCTGATCGCCGCCGGCGCCCATTAGAACTGGTACAGAATCTCGGTGCGCCCGCCGTAAGAGTTCTTGTTGCCTTGCTGCCTGGCCCGCGCGTGGGTACGAAAGCCTAAAGGTCCAGCGGCTAGTGAATTAGGTTCGGAGATATTCCATCGCCGTTCAGGGCTTTGGTGCGTTATTCCGGTGACAGAAATCGGAACGGGTGCTTTTAGGTCCTCCGCCCTGGTCACCTGGCACAGTGAGATAGGCCTTTCGGCAGAGAAATAGGCCCTTCGGCAGATGCGCGCCGGGGCCGGAATCCAGCTGCACCAGTGGGCGGACTTCCCGTGTCTCTTACACAGAAATCACACACGAGGCCCGGGGCGCTGCTGCGTAGGATACATCTCGACTCTAAGTCTTTTGCGAAGGCGCGGCCGCGGCCGCGCGCTGTCCAGGGATGTCAGGATCGGATGGGGCGATGGTCGAGATGCGGGTTCGGGAAAAGAGCGATCGCGATTTGGATTTCGACAGGACGCCCAGACCACTGCAGCTGTTTCGGGTCGCCCTGTGGCTGTCCCTGTGGATCGGCCTGGCGGCCGTCTTGAGCCTGGCCTCGGCCGGCCGCAGCCTCGCCGACGTGGCCGCCTGGGAGCGCTATTCCGAACTGGGCCGGGAATCGCTGAAAGCCGAGAGCTTCCCCGAGGCCCAATCCATGTTCGAGGCGGCCCTGCGCGAGGCGGAACAGATCTCGCCCTGGGACATCCGCGTCGGGCGCAGCCTCAACGACCTGGCGGCAACCTACTATGCCCAGGGGCGCAACGACGCGGTTGCCGACCTGCTGAGCCGTTCGCTGCGGGTGATCGAAATCGGGCTGGGCAAGGACCATCCCGATGTCGCCCAGGTGCTGAAGAACCTGGCGGCTGTTCAATACCTCCGGGGCGGTTTCACCCAGGCCGAGGAGAACCTGCTGAGGGCGCTCAAGATCTGGGAAAAGAGCTACGGCCAGGACCACCAGGTGGTCGCCGCGACCCTCAACAATCTGGCCGGCATCTACGAGGCCCAGTCGAAGCACGCCGAGGCGGCGGACGCCCTGGAGCGCTCCCTGCGCGTCTGGGAGAAGATCGTCGGCCCGGACCACGAGGCCGTCACCGAGAGCCGCCGGCAGCTCGCCGAGCTGCGGCGGGTACACGGCCTGCTGCCGCCGTCGGAGCCGGCGCCCGAGAGTCGGGTCGCCGCGGCGCCGCCGCCGAGCTCGGCGCTGGCGCCCGCGCTGAACAAGATCCAGGTTGCCAGCCCGGCGCCGGCGCCGGTCCAGGCGGCGCCCGAGTTGCCGCAGACCAAGCTCCAGCTTGCCGCGCCCGTGCCCGTAGCAGCGCCGCCCGTACAGCCCGCGGTCGTGCCGCAACCCGCCGTCCTGCCTGCTGCCGAACTGGCCGCCGCGGCCCCCGAGACCATCTACCTCGAGCCCTCGCCGCAGCCCGGCGGCCTGGCCCGAGTGGCGATCGAAACGCCGTCGCAGCCGGCGGTGAAGGTGCATCTGGCCTCTTACCGCTCGGCCGCCAGCGCGGAAGACAGCCGCGGGCGGCTGCGCGGCGCCTTTCGGGACCTGCTCGTGGGTGAACAGGAACTTTGGGTCGAGCGGGTCGAGATGGGCGGGCGGGGCGACTTCTACCGTGTGATGGCGGGCCCCTTCGACAGCGCCTCCGCTGCGCAGGGGTTCTGCAGCCAGCTGCAGCGTCAGGACTGCTTCCCCCGCAGCGAGTAGTAACCGCGGCGGTCGGGCCGGCCCGCCCCGGCTGAGAAGCAACCCCTCACACCAGAACAGAAAGAAGGCCGCGTCAGGCGCGGCCCATAGGGGTCTGCGGGAAGTCGGGTCTTATTGCAGGGCTTCGAGCACCCGACGGGCTTCGTCATCGTTGCTGGCCGAGCGGCGCTGCAGCCAGGTCATCAGCCGCTCCAGCCGGGGCCGCGCATTGCGGTCGCCCGCCTCGATCGCCTTGCGGTACCATTCCACGGCCTGCTCCGGATCGGGGTTCAGCCCGATCACGCCGGATTCCTGGTAGAAGATCGGATCAAAGGTCTTGGCGTAGCCGGCCGCCGCGGCTGCATCGCCCTGCTCGAAGGCCTGCTCGAAGAGCAGCCGCGCGGAGGAGAAGTCCCCGATACTCAGGAATTCCTCTGCCCGCTGGGTCAGCGGGCTGACCGGCGGGCGCAGGGCCGGAGCGGCTAGCCTGGCGGTCGGCGCCGGCTGCTCGGCGATTTGGGCTTGGGTCTGGACTGGGGGCGCCGAGGGGCCGGTCGCCGCATCCAGTGGCAGGGTTATCCGGCCGGTCGCCGGTGCAGGCGGCTCGGCCACAGGAGGCGCTGCGGCTGGTTGCTGCACGGCAGCGACCTGCTGATTGATCAGCTTGTCCAGCAGTTCGGCCGTGATCCTGCCGTTCGGCTCCAGGCCGTAGGCGACTTGGTAGGAGCGGATCGAGGCGCTGGTCTGCGGGTCCAGCTGTCCGGACAGGTTGCCGGTCTGGAAGCCGGCCTCGCGCAGGCGCTTTTGCACCATCGCGACAATCGTCTGGTCGCTGTCCAGGCCCGTCGGAGCTGGCGCCGCGACGGCGGGGGCCGGCGCCGCTGCTGGGAGCTGGGGCGCTGCCGGGGCGGCGGGCTGGGCCGCCAGATTACCGGTGGCGGCCGGCGTAGCCTGCGCCATGATCCGGCAGGGGTCGCCGCGGCCCTGAGCCTCGATCTGGCCGCAGAGGTCTTCGGCGGTCACCGGGCTGTAGAGCGGGCCGGCGACCACGTAGTAGAGCGGGGCGCCGCCCTCGGCCGGCTGGGCGCGCAGCGACATCTCCAGATTGCCGAGCAGCTGCCGATAGTTCGTCTTCAGCCGGGTCAGGGTCTGGTCCGCCTGATTGATGGCGAGACCGGGCGAAAGCTGGATGTAGTGAAGTCCGCCGGCGGCCGCGCCGCCCGGGACGGGCAGGCCGCGATTCGCCTGCTGAAGGCCGGGATCGGGGCCATCGCTCTCGTCGAACAGGACCTTGTAGGTCAGGAACACTGTCCCAACCAGGAGCGAGACGATGACGACCGACTCGATCATGACACGCCAGATGAAGCGCTTTACCGAGGCGCCGGACAGCGCCTCCTCGGCGCGCCTTTGATGGCCGGCGAAAATGAAATCCTGCTGGTCATGCTGATGTGGCACTGGATGAGCGGTACGCCTCTGAGAAAAGCTCCGCTTCAGCCGAGACATCACAGGGGCACCCCCTCTCAGAAGAAGGCGCTACGTTCGGCCATCCTCTCTTAAACGTCTCTACAGCAACTCAACTTGCCGTAGGGGCCGCGGAATACGGCCATTGCCAAGTAGAATAAGCCTGATTGCAGTGGGTCATGGCGTGACATCTTTGAGCCTTTCATGTGCCATTTGTCGCCGACTTGCACGGTTACTCTCCAATCGGTGGAAGACTGCGCCCGATTCGTCTGAAATCAAAGGCCTATCAAGCGACACGTTGACGCCGGCCGCTGGGCCTGCTTCAAGAAGGCGCCGGATGGCTTCGGGCGCGGGGTCGGACGCCTCGGCGCCGCTGGCAACGATTCCGAAAAGGCAGAAATCCGACGCCCGGCGCTGTGCTGGCCGGATCCCCCCGCGACCTGCGCGAACGGAACCTCGAAGGAGCGAAGGTGCAGATCCGCAACATCGCCATCATCGCCCACGTCGACCACGGCAAGACCACCCTGGTCGACGCCCTGCTGCGCCAGAGCGGCCTGTTCCGGGCTAACCAGCAGGTCGCCGAGCGGGTCCTGGACTCGAACGAGCTGGAGCGTGAGCGCGGCATCACCATCCTGGCCAAGTGCGCCTCGGTGGAATGGCAGGGCGTGCGGATCAACCTCGTCGACACCCCCGGTCACGCCGACTTCGGCGGCGAGGTCGAGCGGATCTTGGACATGGTGGACGGCGTGCTGCTGCTGGTCGACGCAGCCGAGGGCCCTATGCCCCAGACCAAGTTCGTCACCGCCAAGGCCCTGCGCCTCGGGCTCAATCCCATCGTGCTGATCAACAAGGTCGACAAGCCCGATGCCCGTCCGGAGGCCGTGCACGAGGAGGTCTTCGACCTCTTTGCCGCCCTGGACGCCTCGGAAGAGCAGCTCGACTTCCCGGTCCTCTTCGTCTCCGCCAAGCAGGGCTGGGCAAGCCGGCAGTCGACCGAGTCCGGCAGCGACATGAAGCCGCTGTTCGAGGCCGTGGTGAAGCACGTCCCGGCGCCCAAGGTGGCCGCGAACCAGCCCTTCCGCCTGCTGGCCACGACCCTGGAAAGCGACCCCTACCTGGGCCGGGTCCTGACTGGCCGGATCTTCTCCGGCCAGGTCCGGCCCAACACGACGCTCAAGGCGCTGGGCCACGACGGCCGCCAGGTCGAGCAGGCCCGGATCACCAAGGTCCTCGGCTTCCGCGGCCTGGCGCGCCAGGGCGTCGAGCTGGCCGAGGCCGGCGACATCGTCGCCCTGGCCGGCTTCGGGACGGCGACGGTTGCCGACACCCTCTGCGACCTGGGCGTCGAAGAGGGCCTGCCGGCCCAGCCCATCGATCCGCCGACCCTGGCCATGATCTTTTCGATCAACGACTCGCCCCTGGCCGGCCGCGCGGGCAGCAAGGTGACCTCGCGCATGATCCGCGACCGGCTGCTGGCCGAGGCCGAGGGCAACGTCGCGATCCGGCTGTCCGAGACCGCCTCCAAGGACGCCTTCGAGGTCGCCGGTCGCGGCGAACTGCAACTCGGCGTGCTGATCGAGACCATGCGTCGCGAGGGCTTCGAGCTCTCGATCAGCCGGCCTCGCGTGCTGACCAGGGCGGACTCCGAGACCGGCCAGACCCTGGAGCCCTACGAGGATGTGGTGGTCGACGTCGACGAGGATTACGCCGGCGCGGTGGTCGAGGCCATCGGCCGGCGTCGCGGCCGCATGGAGGACCTGCGGCCTTCGGGCGGCGGCAAGCAGCGCCTCACCTTCGTCGCGCCCTCGCGCGGCCTGATCGGCTACCACGGCGAGTTCATGACCGAGACCCGCGGCACCGGCGTCCTGCACCGGCTGTTCCGCGAATACGGGCCCTATGCCGTCAAGATCGCCGGCCGCCGCCACGGCGTGATGATCTCCAACGCCAAGGGCAAGAGCGTCGCCTACGCGCTGGCCAACCTGGAGGAGCGCGCGGCCTTCTTCATCGGCTCCGGGGTCCAGGTCTACGAGGGCATGATCATCGCCGAGAACAGCCGCGACAACGACCTCGAGGTCAACCCGCTCAAGGCCAAGCAGCTGACCAACTTCCGCGCCGCCGGCAACGACGAGGCGATCCGCCTGACCCCGCCGCGCAAGCTGTCGCTGGAGCAGGCCATCGCCTACATCGCCGACGACGAGCTGGTCGAGGTCACGCCCGAGACCATCCGCCTGCGCAAGCGCGAGCTCGACCCCCACGCCCGCAAACGCCAGGCCCGCGCCGCCGCAAGCGCTTGAGGCCGGCGATGCGGCGCTACACTGCCATCTCTTTGGTAGTTGCAAGCCTCGTCTTGGCCGGTCGGACGATCGCGGCGGAGGTCGAAGATCTTGCGCCGGGCCTTTGCGTCGCCGAGCTCGCACGCAAGGTCGAATTCTACTCCGGCATCCCGACACTCTCGCGCGAAGATGAACCCTGGCTCGTTCTTTGTGGCGGTACGCTTGCCGAGTTAACGTTTGTGGGTGGCAAGTTCACGACACGGGATCCGATAGGCGAGCCAGTCAATGTTGAGTCAGAGGCCAGCGACTTGTCGCAGGAGGACGTGGACCGACTTATCGCAGAGCAAGAAGAGTTCGTACAAAGCGTTCCCTGTGTTGCTGAGATGCTCTATGACGGCCAGCCCAGCGTGATTGAAGACAGCGTCTCCGCACTGCTCGTCGGCATGACCCAGGAATACGCGCACGGCATCCTCGGTGATGCCATAGAAGCCTCCGGGTTCTGCGTCTTCGCCCCGCAGATAGGTGAGGCCACTACGCTGCGCCTGGAGCCCGGCTCCGTCTTCGAGGACCTGCGGGTGCGCCTTATCGACTTGACTGGCGACGGGCAGGTGGAGTTCGTCGTCATCCGCAGCTACCTCGACCGCGGCGCCGCGCTCGCCGTCTACTACCTGGTCGAGGGCCGGATCGAACACCTCGCCGAGACCCCGCCCATCGGCAGGCCGAACCGCTGGCTCAACCCGGCCGGCGCGGCCGACTTCGACGGCGACGGCCGGGTCGAGATCGCCTACGTCGAGACCCCGCACATCGGCGGGACCCTCCGGGTCTGGGAGCTGGTCGACGGCGAACTGCGCCAGGAACAGGCGGTCGCCGGCTTCTCCAACCACGCCATCGGCAGCCGCGAGCTCGACCTCTCGGCCGTCCTCGACTGGAACGCCGACGGCGTCCCCGATCTCGCCGTCCCGGCCAACGGCCGCCGATCCCTGCGCATCGTCACCTTCGCCGGCAGCACCTTCGCCGAGCTCGATGTGATCCCCCATGACGCCGAGATCGTGACCGCCATCCTCGCCACCGACCTCGACGCCGACGGCAAGCCCGAACTCCTCTACGGCCTCGAAGACGGCCGCCTCATGCTGGCCCGGCCCTAGTCCTTCCACCCCCGTGGCGGGGGGGCTCGCCCTTCGACGATCAGCCGGAGCCCGAACCCGGGCCCGGCGAGGCCCTGGTCGCGGTCGAGGCGGTCGGCATCTGCGGCTCGGACCTGCACGCCTGGCACGGCCACGACCGGAACCAGGGGCTGACCGCCGCCGCCAAGATCGTGCTGCGCCCCTGATCGAGCCAGGGTTGGGCCGGCCGAGCCGCTCGCTCCGGAACATTACCGAAGATGTAATGCACAGGACATGACGCCGTAATGCGCGGCGACCACCTGAGCTTCAGGCATGAACGGAAAGCCACCTTTCTTCACGACGCCGATCAGGATCTCGCGGTCGGACCAGGCGGTTCGGCGAGCCGAGGAGGCGCGAAGCTTCTGAGCGCGAGTCTCGAGCCCGGCTTTCGAGGACGCGATGCCTTCAAAGGATGTCGTGGCCGTATGGATGCAGCGGAGACAATTAAGAAGAGGACGTTCCGTCCCTCATGAGCGCTAAGACTCGGGAGCGCCGTCCGGCGCGACCTCTCC
>CAJIAJ010000832.1_pt1 | contig 11754 bp, 11 predicted proteins | sample 9199121 | NCBI WGS metagenome assembly CAJIAJ01 (sample SAMEA7708267, study PRJEB35096) | sediment metagenome | biome: marine neritic benthic zone biome [ENVO:01000025]; feature: sediment [ENVO:00002007]; material: shallow marine sediment [ENVO:03000034] sea grass bed [ENVO_01000059] ...
TGGTCAGGCGCTCGCCCGTGGCGATGGGTATCGTGGTCTGGCGGGCGACCTTGGCCATCTCCTCCGGCATCTCGGGCGGGGTCGGCTCCTCGAACCACAGGGGGTCGTAGGGCTCCAGGCGCCGGGCCAGGCGGATCGCGCCGGAGGCCGTGAACTGCCCGTGGGTGCCGAACAGCAGGTCGGCCTTGGTGCCCACCGCCTCGCGCAGGCGCCTCACGAAGAGCTCGGAACGCTCGAGTGACTCCAGGTCGGGCTGGCGGCCGTCATAGACCGTATAGGGCCCGGCCGGGTCGAACTTGATCGCGGTGAAGCCCTTGGCCAGGTAGGCTGCCGCCCGCTCGGCGGCGAGGTCGGGGTCTGCGTAGACCGTTTCGTCCTCGCCGGGCTCCGGATAGAGATAGCTGTAGCTGCGCAGGCCTTCGCGGACGCGGCCGCCGAGCAGCTCGTAGACAGGCTTGTCCAGCGCCTTGCCGACAATGTCCCAGCAGGCCATCTCGATGCCGCTGAGCACGCCGACCAGTGAGATGTCCGGCCGCAGGCTGTAGCCGCGGCCATAGACCTGGCGCCAGAGGCGCTCGATCTTGAAGGGGTCGGCACCGATGACGTGGCGTTCGCAGACGTCCTCGATCATGCGGGCGAGGGTCTGGGGGCCGAAGGTCGCGGCATAGACCTCGCCGAAGCCTTCGATCCCGCTGTCGGTGACCAGCTTCAGAAAGATGAAGTAGCGGCCGCCGAAGTGCGGCGGCGGGTTGCCCACGACGAAGGTCTTGAGCTCCTTGATGATCATGGCCGTCGCCGTCCTTTCTGCCTACGCGGGCCGATTCTAGGCCAAGGCCATGATTGCCGCAGCAAAGAGATCGATCTCTGCCTCGCCGACCTTGCGGGCGGAGGAGTCGCGGGAGAACTGGGTCTCGGGTGCACGCATCTCCGCGGCGAGGTCGGCGGCGCCGAAGGCCGTGAAGGCCTCCGGCAGGCGCCGCTCCACGCCGCAGCGAGTCAGCAGGTCGCTGTACCAGTCGCTGAGCGCCCCCGCATCCGGCGCGAGGCCGCAGGCCACCGCCGCCGCCGCGAAAGGTCCTTCGTCGGCCGCCGTCTGCCAGGGCAAGACGACTTCAAGCCCGAGCGCGGTAGCCAGGCCGTGATGCACCGGTGCCAGGGCCGCCAGGGCATGGGAGATGTTGTGGGCCGGACCGGCGTTGCAGTTGTCGATGGCAATGCCGGCAAGCGCCGAGCCGAGGAGCATTTTGCCGCGTGCCGCGAGGTTCTCCGGCTCCTTGACCGCGGTCTCCAGCGACTCGGAGATGAGCGCGAGGGCCCGGTGGGCATAGAGGTCGTTGCCAGGGTGGCGCCAGAGGTTGCTGCAGGACTCCAAGGCATGGGTGAAGGCATCCAGGCCGGTCCAGGCCGTCAGATGCGGCGGCAGGGAGACCGTCAGCTCCGGGTCCAGGATCACCGCGTCTGGCTTGGACTTGGCGCTCCAGATCCAGACCTTCTTGCCGCCCTCGCCGAGGAAGATGTTGGTCGAGGAGAGCTCCGAGCCGGTTCCCGCGGTCGTCGGGATGCAGATCTTGGGCAGACCGGAGCCTGGCAGGGAGTCGGCCTTCATGGCGAAGTCGCCGGGGCCCATGCCGGAGGGCGCGACGCTGGCGGCCATCTTGCCGATGTCCAGGGCCGAGCCGCCGCCCAGGCAGACCACCAGGCCGGCGTCGTGGCTGCGCAGAAACGCGGTCGCGGACTCGACCTGCGCCTGCTTGGGCTCGCCCGAAACCTCGGAGAAGACCGCGACGTCGAGGCCGGCGCCCTCCAGGCCGGCGATCACCTCGGCCGCGAGCCCCAGCTCGTGCAGCGGCCCGTCGACCACCAGCGCCGCCGGCTTGCCGGGCAGGGCCAGCTCCTTGGCGTCTTCCGCGATCCGGCGCGCCCGGCCGGCCCCGAAGTGGATCCTGGAGACGGCCTTGAGGTCGAAGTCTGGCAGCGCTGTATCCATCGCCGGGTTCCCTGGCTCGCGGTCGGAAGCGGGCGCAGACTATGGGGCTTCGCCGGGGACGGATTGGCCCTCGGCGGCATTATTGTCCCAAAGGCGTCGCGGCGGACTCGGCGGGGTTGCGCGCGGCTGCCACGGGCGGGATCCTGGTGCATGGCTCGCGAGCTCGAAGACCTTTTGAAGCGGATCGAAGGCGTTACAGGCGCGGACCGGGACCTGGACCGACGGATCGGTCAGGGCCTCGACCGCCTGGGCGCAAGTGACCAGATGCCGGACTACACCGCCTCGGTGGACCACTGCATCGCTCTGATCGGCCGCATTCTGCCGCATTGGGCCTGGCATGTCGGCTATGGCCCGCGGGGAATTCTGCCCTATGCCACACTGCACGACGAGGAGCAGCGCTTCGAGGCCATTGCCCCGACGGTACCGCTCGCCTTGCTGGCGGCACTCGTGAAGGCCAGGATCGCCGTGGATGGCGGGCAGCCTTAGGCCGGGGCCAAAGCCTCGATTTCGGCGATCAGCTCGTCGCTTTTCCTCTGGCGGCAATAGCCTCGGATGGCCTGCAGGCTGTTCTCGTGTCGCTCAGGGGTCATGGTGGCGCAGCCGTCGGTCACCAGGGTGACGAGGTAGCCCAGGTCGCAGGCGTCGCGCACGGCCGACTCGACGCATTGATCGGTCAATGCGCCGACGATCACGAGGTGCCGAACCCCCAGGTTACGCAGGAGGTAGTCGATATTGGTCGAATTGAAGACGCTGGAAGCGGTCTTGGACAGGACGATTTCATCGCCCACGGGTGCGATCTCGTCCAGGACCTGGGCGTCCCAGCTGCCGCGGGGCACGTTGAAGCCGGTGATCTTGTAGTCCAGGCTGCGGTCCCGGCCGTCCAGGGTCAGGCTCTCGATGACCGTGAAGAGGACCTCGACGCCCTTGGCCCGGCAGACCTCCTGCAGGCGCCGGATGGCGGGCAGGGCGACCTCTGCCAAGCGTCGGAAATAGTAGCTGTGGTCCTGATCGGTCGCGCTCGTGGCCACCTCTGAAAACTCGCCGCCGTCGGGCCGTGCGCAATAGTTCTGCAGGTCGACGACCAGCAGCGCCGAGGCCCCCTGGGTGAGGGGGACCTCGCGGCTCAAGTCCGGTTTCTGCATCCTGTCTCCGATCCTCCCGAAGCGGCTCGGCGCCAGTGGAGCGCCGCCTTGGCCGCTGGTCCAATCCCGAACAATAGGATGTATTGCGAGAGGCTGTCCATGAATCCGGCTGCAATCTTGGCAAGGCCCCGGCTTGCGCCTCTAAACCAGTCGGGATAGGCTCCTCTCAGCTCCTTCTTACCAGGGGAGCCAAGTCACCTAGACGATCCCAGCGATCGATCGAGAAAGAGGTGCGAAGATTCGAGGAAAGGGGGTTACCCATGAGTCCGCCGGGCCATTAGGAGCCCCGCCAGAGGTCACTTTGGCGGGGCTTTCCTTTGCCCGACCTTCGGCGCCTGCCCTGTGCGTGGTGATTCGGTAGCCTTTTCTCGGCGTAGCCGGTCCACGGCCCGCCATCTCGCTACCGGAGGTCCGAAGCATGACCGTCGTTCCGATCTATGCCGCGCTTTGCGGCCTGTTCTTGATCTTCCTCTCGGCCAGGGTGATCCGGCAAAGGCGCCGTTCGAAGGTCGCGCTGGGCGACGCGGGCAAGCCCGAGATGCAGCGGGCCATGCGGGTTCAGGCAAACTTCTCGGAGTACGTGCCTTTGGCCTTGCTGCTCTTGGCCTTGGCTGAGCTCCAGGGCCTCGATGCGGTGATTCTGCACGCTCTCGGTCTTCTTCTGCTGCTCGGCCGGTTGTTGCATGCCTTCGGCGTTGCACGGGAGCCCGAGAACTTCCGTTTTCGTGTTGCCGGAATGGTCCTGACCTTTGTCGCCATTGCTTCGGCCAGCCTGGCCAACCTCACCGGCGGCCTGCTGCTTCTTTGATTTTGCGCGCCCGGATCAATCCTGCGGGCCCCAATGCGCGAATCAATTCGGACGCTCGGTACCTGTTGCGAAAAGCCGGGCACTATGGCTCGGCGATCCGCATTCGCATGATCAGCGTCCCGCTGCCGTCAAAGGCCCGCACGACCTCAGCATCCTTGACCAAGTCGTAGCAGCGCTCGCGGCCGCGCGACCAAGTGTCCCACTTGCGGCAATAGCGGTCGCCCTCCAGGCGCCAGCTGCCCTCGTCGGACTCCTCGTCGTTCGGGCCCGACAGGCCCAGCAACCCGCCTCCGGCCAGCACCTTTGCCGTCCAGGGCTGGTGCGGCGCACCGCCGATCACGGTCGTGCCCGGCAAAAGGCGCTCCAGGTCGGCCCGGCGCAGGCGTCGACCGGGCGCGCCTTCGATCGAGGGGTCCGGCCCCAACCCGGTCACGCCGCCGGCCGAAAGAAGCTGCCACAGCAGGCGGCCGACCTGTGCGCTCGAGGGCCGCCGGCCGCCGCGCGCCCTGTCGACCAGGTGCACGACCACCAGGTTTAGGTGCGGAAAGACGAAGGCATACTGGCCGCCCAGGCCGGCGGCATAGAAGCTTTCTTCGGCGATGGCCACGTTGGGCAGCAGCCCGCCGCCCACGGCGCTCCACCACATGTAGCCGTAGCCTTTGCTTGGTCCGACCTCGCTCTGCCTGGCCGTGCTGGCCGCGACCCAGTCCTCGGGCAGGACCTGGCGATCGCCCCAGCGGCCGTGGCGCAGGTAGAGCAGAGCGAAACGCGCGAGATCGCGCGCGGTCATATGGAAGGGATAGGCCGGATGGCGCGACTGGTCACCGGTCACGTATTCGCCGTCGTCCGCCGAAAAATCCTGCATCTGCAGCGGCGCGCCGATCAGGTCTTCGAAGGCCTCGAAGATGCCGGATCTCGTCTGCCGCTCGTAGATCGTGCCGAGGGCATTGAAATCCCAGTTGTTGTAGAGCCACCTCGTGCCGGGCGCGTGGCTGCCGCGCGCGGGCTTGGCCGCCGAGACCCGCGGCGACTCGTAGAGCGCCGGCAGGTAGATGCCGGAGCGCGAGGTGACCAGGTCGGCCACGGTCGCCCGCTTCTCCGTGGCCGTCAGGCCGGGTTCGCGGTCGTCGATGCCCAGCTCTTCCAGCGTGGCGCCGAGGTCGATCTGTCCATCGGCAATGGCGATGCCGATCAGGCCGCTCAACAGGCTCTTGCGCACGGAGTAGACGTTCGACTTGGCCGAGACTTCGCCCCAGGCCGCCACGACGACCCCGCCCTTGACCAGCATCAGCGCGGTCGTACCGATGCGCTCGGAAAAGGCGCGCGCCGCAGCCAGCCCTTCGGACGACCAGCCCAGATCCTCGGGCCGCGCCGCCTTGGCCCAGGACTCTTCCGGGTAGATCTCCGTGCCTTGGCCGCCGTAGGGCACCCAATCGACGGCAGGGCGGGCTGCCGTGGAGAGTGGGATCGAGAAAGCCGCGACGGCACCCAGGAGTGCGACCCGCAAGACCCTTGCCATCGATCCCTTTGACATCAGCCGAAAACCTGGGTCAAACCCGAAGCGGGCAGGAGTGTCACTGTCCCAAAGGGCGCCGAGTCCTGCAAGCAGGCGCCCAGGACCGCCTGGTAAGCCAAGCCCTCCGTGGTGAGCGGGCTGTGGACCTAGCGCCGCTCGCCGGTCAAGAGCCACTCTGCACAATCGGGACCGAGTTCGGCATACGCTTTGCCTTCATAGGCGGCGGCTTCCTCCGCCGTCAGCACATCGCGCCAGCGGCCATTGGTGCCCCGATGCAGAAAGGTCTCGGCGCCCCCTTCCCAGAAAGCACCGCCCAGAGGCACGCTCGCAGCCGCGTTGGCCTTCATGTAGTCGAAGCCGCAATGCTCGAGGATGCCGTCCCACTTGGCCTCGTCGACCGAAATGTCGAGGAAAGACGCGATGCGCCGCATCTCGCCGGGCATGTCCGCCTTCAGCTTCGCGAAGTGAATCAGCATTACGTTCGGCAGCTCGCGGATCTCCCACCAGGACCTGACGTTCTCCCAGAAGGACCAGAAGGGAAATCCGTCCTTTTCGAGCCAGTCAGTGAAGTACTGCCGAACGGAAGCCGGCGGCGGTCCGATCGCCGGACCGACGCGGCCCGGGCTGTCGTTCAGCGCTTCATACCAGAGCGCGTTGGCGTTGGCGTGGTGGTTGTACAGGCTCCAGACGACGTCGCGCCCGTCTCTTCCGATGTAGATGTATTTCGCCTTTGGCGAAAAGACGAGCGCATCGACGGGCAGGTGGGTTTTCAGCGACCGCCGGTGGGTCTGCTTCTCCACTTCGGCGAGTTTGACCTCCTTGGGCGGGACGCGCAGGTCCAGCCAGGGCGACATCTCTGCCACCGGGAGCCCCTCTCTACCCTCGAAGATGAGCTGGCTGACGATTTGCTGCAGCCAGGTCGTTCCCGCTTTTGCATAGGTTGCGATGATGATGTCGTCATCGCGAAAGCGGAAGTCGTTCCAGATGGTCGAGTCGAAATGGTGGTTGTGCAACTCCCTCGTCTTGACCGGCCATTGCGCATTCTCTGATGCCATGCTCGCCCCCTCTTTGCACCGGCTGCAATTATGGGACGGTTCAAGGGTTTCCCCAAGGGAGGAATCCTGGACCCTTGCAACCTTGAGGCCGCTCGCGGCCCCAGCGCCGCTGCTCGAGCAGGCCGGCCTCGGATTGGGGGAGGGCTGCCGGCCTCCGGCTGGCCAGGGCGGTGCCCGGTGCTATCATGCGACCCGGATATCCGGGAGGAGGCACGTTATGGAGCTGCGGTTCTGCACCTGGCAGGAGGTCGAGGCCTATCTGCAGGAAAAGCAGTCGATCATCATCCCCATCGGCTCGACGGAGCAGCACGGGCCCAACGGGCTGATCGGCACCGACGCGCTCTGCCCGGAAGCCCTGGGCCAGGCGCTGGGCAAGAAGCTGGGCGTCCTGGTGGCGCCGACGGTCTCGGTCGGCATGGCTCAGCATCACCTGGCCTTCACCGGATCCATCACGCTCCGGCCCTCGACCCTGATCGCGGTTCTGCAGGATACGGTCAACTCCCTGCTGCGCCACGGCTTCGAATCCTTCTATTTCCTCAATGGCCATGGTGGCAACATCGCCTCGGTCTCGGCCGCCTTCTCGGAGATCTATGCTCAGACCAGCCTGCAGCCCGGCTCCCACAACCGGCCCTCGATACGCTGCAAGCTGACCAACTGGTGGGACGCACCCGGTGTCATGCCGCTTTGCAGGACGCTCTTCGGCGACCAGGACGGCAGCCATGCGACCTGCAGCGAAATCTCTCTGACCCAGTACGTCTATCCGGACTCGATCAAGACCGCCGAGATGACCGCCGGCAAGGCCCCGGTGGGCCCGATCTACGACGCCGAGGACTATCGCCGCCGCTTCCCCGACGGCCGCATCGGCTCCAACCCGACCCTGGCCAACCCCGAAGCCGGCGAGAAGATCTACAACGCCGCCCTGTCCGGCCTGGAGACCGACTTCAAGGCCTTCGTCTCGGCGGGGCGGGCCTGAGGGCCGCGAGGTACCTTGAAGGGCGAGCTTCCCACAGCCTTCACTTGACTTGCCGGAACGGCGGGCGCGAGCATTCGAGGCTGGAAGATCCAAATCCGGAACAGCGGAGTTTCTGCCATGCGTGGATTGAAGAAGCTTCTCTTCTTAGCCGGGCTTCTCACCGCTTTCGCCGATCGGGCCGAAAGTCTTGCCGCAGGGCTTCCCGACGGGCCGGGCCGGGAGCTGGTCTCGGGACTCTGCACCGCCTGCCACCCCGACAACCGCATCACGCGCAGTTCCGGCTACAGCCGCGAGGCTTGGCAGGAACTGATCGGAACGATGATCGACCTCTCCGGCGACCCGGATGAACGGGACGAGGTGACGCGTTACCTGGCGGCGCATTTCCCACCAAACGCGAGGCGCGCACCCAACCTGGTGCCCGGAGAAATGCAGGTTGGCTTCGAGGCGTGGGTAGCGCCGACCCTCGGGCAGCGCTCGCGCGACCCGATCCAGGCTGCGGACGGCACCATCTGGTGGGCCGGTCAGTGGGGCAATCTGATCGGCCGGCTCGATCCCGTGACGGGCGAAATGCAGGAGTATCCGCTGCCCGACAGGGCGATGCCTCATTCCGTGACCCTCGATGCCGCGGGCAGGGTTTGGTACACGGGCAACAAGAACGGAACGATGGGGGTGCTAGATCCGGAAACGGGCAAGATCACCGTCTATGAGATGCCCGACCCGGGCGCGCGGGACCCGCATACGGCGATCTTCGACCGAAAGGGGATTCTCTGGTTCACCCTTCAGCACAGCAACATGATCGGCCGCCTGGATCCTTCGAGCGGCGAGGTCAGGCTGGTCACCCTGCCGACGGCCGGGTCCCGGCCCTACGGTATCAAGATCGATGCTGAGGGCGTGCCCTGGGTCGCCTGCAACGGCAGCAACTGCCTGATCAAGGTCGATCCGGAAACCATGGCGCTGACGGAAATCGAGCTGCCGAACGCGGCCACCAAGGTCCGGCGGCTCGACATCGCGGACGACGGGATGATCTGGTACGTCAACTCCGCGCGCGGGCGGCTGGGCCGTTTCGATCCGAAATCGGGCGAAATCAAGGAATGGCCCTCGCCCAGCGGGCCAAGATCCCATCCCTACGCCATCGCGGTCATCGACGGCATCGTCTGGTACAACGAGTCCGGCAAGCGGCCCGACGCGCTGGTCCGTTTCGACCCGGCGACCGAGACTTTCCAGAGCTGGCCCATCCCGTCGGGCGGCGTCTACGCCGGTATCATCCGTCACATGCGGCCCACAAAGGACGGCAACCTGCTGATCCATCAGAGCGCCACCAATCGCATCATCCTGGTGAAGCTCGGAGGCGAAGCAGGGCGGCAATAGCTGCCACAGGGCTTGCGATCCTGTGAATTCGGCCGGCAAGGGCTTTGGAAGACCCTCTTGTTCCTCTGCGTACCACCCTGCATTGGCACTGCACTATGTCGTCTTCAAAGCCTTTAAAGCCTCTTTCGCCTCCGGCGTATCGATCGCAGCCCGGTCGAACCAGTAGAGAGCCCATCTTCGATTGCGCTTTACGCCGTCGCCGTTTCGGTAACCAAGGCCGAGCAGGTATTGGGCCCAAGTATCGCCTTGCTCGGCCGATTGGCGGTAGAGCTTGGCGGCTCGCTTCCGGTTTCGGCGCACCCCGCTTCCGTTGAAGTATCGGACGCCCAGATTGCACTGGGACTGGGCATCGCCGCCGGCGGCCGCGAGGCGCAACCAATAGACGGCTTTGTCCGAACGCTCTGGCGGATCCTCCACGCCATCGTAGATGCGGCCGAGCCAATGCATGGCGCTCAGGTTTCCCGCCTTTGCGGCCCGCTCGTACCAACGAATAGCCTGCGTCCAGGACTGTCTCACGCTCTCGCCGGTCCGGTACATATGTCCGATGTTCAGCATGGCCGAGGCTTCGCCGCCACGTGCGGATTTCCGATACCAGCGAAGCGCTGCGTCGACATCGCGTTCGACGCCCTTTCCATAGAAGTGGGCAAAACCAAGACTGAGCTGGGCGGTCGCTTCGCCCTGTTGGGCAGCGAGGTGGAACCAATGGGCGGCTTGCTCCAGGTCTTTGGGGACACCCACGGCATCTCGAAAGCACTCGCCCAATAAGTTCTGCGCTTCGGCATGACCTTGCTCAGCGGCCTTTTTGTACCAGTAAGCCGCTCTGCGACGGTCCTTGGGCCTTTCAAAGTCATACTCGCAAGCCAGGCAGTATTGCGCGGTCACATTGCCTGCCCGCGCGTTGGGCAAGAGTCTCTGGCGAAGGCTCTTTGACTTTCGGGCAGCGTCCGACATCGGGGCAAACTTGCTATTTTTTGCCTTGATTGAGGCCCAATTCCTTCTGCCTCTTCTTGGTGAGGCCCAGGGAGACGATATGGTGGGACTGCTTAAGGTAGTCTTTTAGCTCCTCGTCGGAGAGCCCTGGTTTCGCGTAGTGTTGGATCCACTTCATGCCGCGTGAGGCCAGATAGGGCGCCGGGCGCAAGCCAGGCTGGTCGCGCAGGATCTCATAGGCGATCTCGGTGACCTTGAAGGTGATGCCCGGCTCCGCGTCGCCCCAGCCGCCGATGGCGAAGACCTTGCCGCCGACCTTCCAGACGTGGGACCCGCCCCACTGGACCACGTGGCTGGTCGCCGGCAGGGCGCCGCAGAAGGCGTTGAATTCCTCGTAGGTCACGGCACTCCTCCTCCATCCGGCGGCGATGATCAGCCGCCGCCGTGGGGAGGGCAAGGCCGGACTTGGGCGACGCAGCCGCGGGCGCCGGGCTCCTAGTTGCTTGAGCGGTCGTGGATCGGCAGCTTGGCGGGGATCTCGTCCGCGACCGCGGTCTCGAGCCGAGAGAAAGCCTGCCGGTAGTCCGAGTGCATGTTTTCACCGTGCGAGGACGAGAGCCTGTCGAGCCACTCCCGGGCCTGATCGAAGTCACCGACCCGGCGCTGCAGGTTCGGCAGCACCAGGTTCAAGGTCCAGAACTCCTCGTCCTGCGGGCTCAAAGCCGAGAGGCGCCGCCGCCCGTGCTTCAGAACGAGCGCGGCGTATTGCCCGTAGAGATCCGATCGGGCGCAGAGGTCGGCTTCCCAGGTCGCGTTCAGGTAGATCCACCAGAGGGACACGTCCCGATTGCCGGTCAGCTCCATCAGGCGCCCGAAGAGATAGTAACTCGTGTGCTTGCCGAGGCTGCCGCGGTAGTCCTCCGTCGCCAGAGCCTCCGAAATCCGCTCGAGCTCGGTCGCCTCGAAGGCCTCCTTGTAGGCCACGAAGCCATTGGAGGGGCAGACAGGCAGCGGCGCCGGAAAGCGCATGTAGGACACCGGTTCCAGATCCAGATGCACGCCGTAGGTCGAGTGGGTGCCGAGCTGCAGCGCCCTGTAGGTCTCGCCGCCGAGCGGGCAGGTCTTTTCGACGTAGTACATGTGATGCCCGTTTTCCTGCTGGCAGGTGATGATGCCTTCGAGGCGCCGATTGACCTCCTGGCCGGGACTCTTGCCTGGAAAGAGTCCGAGCGTGGCGACGATAAGCGCGGTGAAAACGAGTTCCCGACCCAGGCCCCTGCAGAATCGAATGATCACCGGTCCCTCCGCCATGGGATGCGACAAAGCCTGGTGCCCGACTGGGCGAACGACAGGCTAGGGCGGAATTGGGGCGATTCTTGGAGGCACGCAGGCGGTGCTGGCCGTGCCTACCAATGGTTCACCCGCGGCCAGACGGCGGCCGGTTGGCCGTCCTCGAGCACGTGGTAGGCCGGATAGGCAGCAGCCGTGAAGCAGGCGTGGTTCGGCAGCACCCGGACCTGGCTGCCGACCGGCAGGCGCTCGTACCAGGCTGGGTCCGACACTTCGATGCGGCCGTGCTCCTGGCTGACTCCGATCACCGAGAGGCCTTCCAGGCGCTGGCCCGCAGCGTCGCAGACATAGCCGAAGCCGGCGTCGGGCAGGAAGGCGTTTGCGCCCAGGTCCTTGGACAGGGCGAGACCACCGGCATCGATCAGGATCGTGCCGGCCGCCTGGTTATGGCCGATGACGCTGGCCAGGACCGAGAGCGCCAGATCCTCCTGCCTGCAGACACCGCGGCCCAGCTGATCCAGATCGAAGAAGACATGGACGCCGCAGCGCACCTCGGTCACGCCCGTCAGATCGCGGGCAAAGGCGACGGTCGGAGTCGAGCCGACGCTGACCACCTCGACCGGATGGCCGGCGGCGCGCAGGCGTTCGGCCGCTGTCACCACGGCGGCACGCTCGGTCTCGGCAA
>CAJIAJ010000229.1_pt1 | contig 11724 bp, 10 predicted proteins | sample 9199121 | NCBI WGS metagenome assembly CAJIAJ01 (sample SAMEA7708267, study PRJEB35096) | sediment metagenome | biome: marine neritic benthic zone biome [ENVO:01000025]; feature: sediment [ENVO:00002007]; material: shallow marine sediment [ENVO:03000034] sea grass bed [ENVO_01000059] ...
AGTTTTCGGCCGCACCTCGGGGACACTCGAGGGCTTCAAGTTTTCCAAGGCGATGAAGGAAGCGGCGATCGTCTGGAACGACGAGACAATCGGCGCCTATCTCAAAGCCCCCAAGAAATACATCAAGGGCAACAAGATGGCCTTTGCCGGTCTGAAGAAGCAGGCCGACATCGACAACCTCATGGCCTTTCTGAAAGAGAACGCAAAATAGGGGCCTCTGCGTCCCGGCCGCGACAGCGTCCGGGATGTTTCCCTGGCCATCGGGTATCGTGATCGGGCGCGCCGGCTTCAAGCCGCGCGTTGACACCTGCTGAGCGGGCACTAGTTTGGTGGCTCAGCCGCTACCCTATTCGGGCGCCGGAGCCCCCGGCACGGCGTGAGTCCCGCGATCCCATGGTCCGCCTTTTCCGCTTCCGCCGCACCGGCCGACTCATTTCCCGCCTTCTGCTCTGGGTGCTGATCCTGGGGATCGGCCTGCCCCTGTGCCTGATCGCGGCCTACCGGGTGGTGCCGCCGCCCATGACCCCGCTGATGGTGATCCGCCTGGCCCAGGGGGAGGGGCTGGAGCGCGATTGGGTCTCGCTGAGCGAGATCTCGCCCCACGCGGCCAAGGCGGTCATCGCCGCCGAGGACAACCTCTTCTGCAGCCACAGCGGCTTCGACTGGGACGCCCTGGTCGAGGCCGTCGACGAGCACCGGCGGGGCGAGAAGCTGCGCGGCGCCAGCACGATCTCCATGCAGACGGCCAAGAACGTCTTCCTCTGGCCGGGCCGCAGCTTCCTGCGCAAGGGCCTGGAGGCCTACCTGACCCCGACCATCGAACTGCTGTGGGGCAAGCGCCGGATCATCGAGGTTTACCTCAACGTCGTCGAATGGGGGCCGGGCATCTACGGCATCGAGGCGGCGGCGCGCCAGCACTTCGACAAGGGTGCGGCCCAGCTGACGCGCTGGGAGGCGGCCCTGCTGGCCGCGGTGCTGCCCAACCCGCGGGCCTGGTCGCCTTCGGACCCCGGTCCTTTCGTACGGAATCGGGCGCGGACCTACCTGCGCCGTGTGCAGCAGCTGGGACCGATGCTCGACTGCGTCGCGTAACCTTCGCCTTCCTTTGGTTGCACGTTTGGTTCGGACGGCAGGCCTCGAGTGGATGTCTCTTGTGTCGAAATGGGGACCTGTCGTGATTCCTTAAGGCTCGATTAACCATGAAGCTTCATCCTGGAACAAGGTTTCTTGGTCTGGCCGGGGCGCGGTTTGGGGGCGGCCGAGCCGGATAAGCGAGGAGGTCTTCATGTTTGCGTTCGTCGGTACGGCCCTCAAGGCTCTCAGAGACGCCAGCGAATACCGAAGACATCAGCGGGCCATTGCAGAAATCCAGCCCGGCCAGGCTTTCGTCCGCGCCCGCGCGCCCAACAATCTGGAGACGGTGCGTGTGGCCAATATCGTGAAACTGGTCGATGACGTGCCCCACGTGCGCTACCGAGTCCTGCTGCGGCAGCAGGCCGGCAGCTTCGACGATGGTCCCCGGACCATGGGTGCGGCGCGTTTTCTCGAACTCTACAGCAAGGCGGCCGAGCCCCTCGCGGGCGAGCGTTAAGGCTTTAAAAGCGGCGGCGGATCTCTCGCGGCGGTCCGCTCAACGACGAAATGGGTCCTGGCAGCCGGTTCGCGTTGCCGGCACGGCAGCGCGAAGCTCGACGTTAGAGGTCGGCGGGGGCCCGAGGAGCGACCATGAGAGAAGGCGGAAAGATGCCTGTTCAGCATTCCATCATTGCCCCGGATCTGAAGATCAAGGGCGACCTGGTCAGCCAGGGCGACATCAAGGTCGAAGGCAGCGTCGAGGGCAGCATTTCCTGCCGGACCCTGACCCTCGGCGACAATCCGGTGCTCAACTGCAACGTCACCGCGGACACGGTGCGGGTGAACGGCGAGTTCTCCGGCCAGGTGAAGGCGACCAAGGTGGTGCTGACCAGTACGGCGCGCTTCACCGGGGACATCTTCCAGGAGACCCTGGAGGTCGAGGACGGCGCCTCCATCGACGGGTTCGTGGGCCGGCTGAAGGCGGAACACAAGCGTGAGCCGGCAAAGATCTCCGCCGTGCCCAACGAGCAATCCGGAAGCAACTAGAGCGGAGGCATCCGTGACATGAGGCACAGCAGGTTAAGGTGCGCAGCGGCGCTGGGCGGGTTCCTGATCGCGGCGACGGGCGCCGGCGGCACACTGGCTGGGCCGGCCGAGGTCGAAACGCACTTGGGCTCCGCGGTCGCCGCGCAGCTGAACGGTGACTTCGGTGCCGCTGCCAAGGCCTTCGAGGCGGCCTTGACGGCGGCGAAGGACTTCAACCCTGGCGACCCGCGGCTGGGCGACATCTTCCACGGCCTGGCCGTGGCGCACCGCTCGGCCGGCAAGTTCAAGGAGTCCGAGCCCTATTTCAAGCTGGCCCTGATCGTCCGCGAGCAGATCTTCGGCCCCGAGCATCTGGACGTCGCGGCCACCCTGACCGAGCTGTCCGAGTTCCACCGCCAGCGCGGCAGCGCGCCCGAGGCGCTGGAGTCGGCGCAGCGGGCCCTGCAGATCCGCGAGGCCCTGCTGGGCGACCGACACATGGCTGTCGCCGACAGCCACGGCCAGCTGGCCAATATCCACATGAAGAGCGGCGATTTCCCCGCTGCCGAGCGCCATGCCGAGCAGGCCTTGAGCGTCCTGGAACAGGCCCTGCGTCCAGACCATCCGGGCGTTGCGGAAGCGATCGACCGGCTGGCCCAGGTCTATCGTTTCTCGGGCCGCCTCGAGGAGGCGGAGAGCCTGCTGCAGCGCTCGCTGGAGATCCGTCAAAAAGCCAATGGCCGCTACAGTCTCGGCATGCTCCCCAGCCTGGATCTACTGGCGGCGCTCTATCGCGACCAGAACCGCCTCGATGTGGCCGCCGCCTTCTACGAGGAGGCTCTGGCCTTCCGGGCCGAGCCGCCGGGCGCACCGCTGCCGGAGGTGGCGCAGAGCCTGGACAACCTGGCCGGAGTCTATGGCGACCAAGGACGCAACAACGCCGCGCGGGAGCTCTACGGCGAGGCCTTGATCCTGCGTCGCAAAGCTCTTGGGGCCGAGCACCCTGAGGTCGCGGTGAGCCTCGACCACCTGGCCCGGTTGCACTACCAGGAGGGTCGGGTCCAGGACGCCGAAGCGCTGATCAAGGAGTCCCTGGCGATTCGAGAGACGGCCCTGGGCGAAGGTCATCCGGACCTGCTTCAGAACCTCGACGACTATGCCTCGCTGATGCGCGCCACCGGCCGTCCCGACGAGGCCCTGCGGCTGGAAGCCCGCGCCCGGGCCATCCGGGCCTCGCAGGAAGCCTCGCGCTAGCCGCGCTAGATCAAGACCGGCTTGGATCGAATCGATCTGAGCCGTGAATCTTGATTTACCTCAATATGTTAGAGCACGCGTCACGGCGTTGCGGCGTGACGCGATCATGCTCTGGAAGACCTTCCTAAAGCGGCCGGATCGGCCGCCGGCTGACCACCGAGAAGCGCCAGCCGAGCAGCAGCGAAGCACAAAGCAACCCCAGACACAGGCCCCATAGCAGACCCGGAACCCCGCTCTCCAGGCCGATGCCCAGGTGGTAGGCGGCCGGGATCGCGACGAGGGGAAAGGACAGGGCGTAGATTGCGCTCGGCACCAGCACGTCCCCGGCGCCGCGCAGGGCCGAAACCAGGACGGCCTGGGCGCCGTCCAGGACGACCAGGAATGCGATCACCGACAAGCCCGCGACCATGATCCCGAGAACGGCCGCGTCGTCGCTGTAGATCCGGGCGAGCGGCGCCTTGAACAGACCGACAAGCAGGCCGACCCCGATCATCAGCAGGATCACCAGCCCGAAGGCGACCCAGCCGGCTGCGGCCACGCCCCGCCGATCCAGCCGCCCGATGGCATTGGCCACCCGGACCGCGGCTGCGGTGCCCAGGCCGAGCGCCAGCATGAAGACCAGCGTCGTCACGTTGTGGGCGGCTTGATAGGCGGCCAGCGAGGTCTCGCCGAGGCGCCCTGCGAAGAGCGTTACTGTCGTGAAGGCGCTGGATTCGAAACTGATGGCCAGGCTCAGCGGCAAACCGAGGCGCAAGAGCTTGACGATCGAAGGACCGAGGCCGCTGGCGCCGCCGATAATGCCAAGGCGGCCTTCGCGGTCCATGCGCAGGATATAGAAGGCGATCACCAGGAACATGATCCAGCGGGTCGCCGAGGTCGCCAGCATGGCGCCGGCGGCGCCCATCGCGGGCGCGCCGAGGTTACCCTCGATCACCAGCCAGTTGAGCCCCGCGTTCAGGATATTGGCGCAGAGGGCGATGATCATGCCCGGCGTTGGTCGACCGAGTCCTTCGAGGAAAAAGCCGGAAGCGATGTAGAGCATGAGGCCCGGCATGCCCAGGCCGGCCATGATCAAGGCCTCGCCGCCACCCGCGGCCACATCCGCCGACTGTCCCAGCAGCCGCAGCAGGCCTTCTCCCGAAAGGGCGACGATCGCGGCGAGGCTGCCCACCAACGCGCCGAGGAACAGGGCGCTGCGCCAGATCTTTCCGCAGTCCTGCGGCCGGCCCGCACCGTCGGCCTGGGCGGTCAGGACCACGGTGCCAGTCAGGCAGCCGATCCCCAGGACCATCACAAAGACGATGGGCGCCAGAGCGATGCCGTAATAGGCGAGATCGGAGGCCCCGGCATGGCCGCACATGGCGGTGTCGACCGAGATCATGATGATCATGCCGGCGCGCGCCGCCATCACCGGGCCCGCAAGCCGCAAGGTCCGGGCGATCTGGTCCGCCAAAGACAAAGGGCGGCCGAGAAGCGCCGCCCGCGGATTTGCTGGATTTTCCATCGCTGGCCTCAAGGTACACGCGGGCCCGCAGCCCAGAAAGGCCTTCGCTACCCGCAGCCTTCGGGCGGACCCGGCAGCCGGCCTTAACCGCCGTTTCACAAATCTTGGCCATAAGTGGGTATGTCGATCTTTAGTCTCTAGGCAAAGCGGCAGATCTGCCCATGGCCGCGGCCAACCGCGCGATCAAACACCCCAAGGTGACCCTTGGCCTGCGCCTCAAGGCGTGGTGGGAAGGCTATGAGATCAAGGTCCGCCCCAAAGCCGGAGAGATTGCGGAGAGCGGCGCATCGAGCCACGCGAGCGGTGGAGCGCCGGGTCCGGTTCCCTGGTCCGAGGCGCGAATCGCACTGGCCGAATTGGTCTGGGGTCAGGGTTGCTGTGCGCCGGGCGACAAGGCCTACCTTCGCGAGTTGGTCAAGCCCTTCGCCCTGAACGAGAACAGCAGCGTCATCGACGTCGGCGCCGGGCTCGGCGAGGCGGTCCGGCAGATTGCCAAGGGCTTCAAGTGCCGGGTCAAGGGCTACGAGCCGGATCCCCAACTGGCGGCCGCCGGCATGGCTTTGTCCGTGGCCGGCCAACTGTCGACCAGGGCCAAGATCCTGGCCTTGGAGTCCGACGATTTTCCTCCGGAGCCGGACAGCTTCGACTGCGTCCTGTCCAAGGATTTCCTTCACCTTGTCGAGGATAAGCGCAGTCTGCTGACCTCGCTTGCCGAGGCGCTGAAACGACCGGGGCAGATGCTCTTCACGGACTACGTCCTGGCCTCGGAGTCCGGTCCCCACCCGGCCGTCGACGCCTGGGCCGAGATCGATCCCGAGCCGGTCCATCTTTGGACCGTGGCCCAGTACGAGGCGCTCTTCGCCCAACTCGGCCTGGAGCACCGCATCTCCGAGGACATCTCCGACGATCTGAAGCGGCGGGTGGTGAGCGGCTGGGAGCAGCACCTCAGCGAGGGTCGGGCCGGCGCGGGCTCCGACCCTGCCTCTGCCGTCATGGTCCGCGAGGTCGAGATCTGGACCCGGCGTGTGGCGGCCCTCCAGAGCGGCGAGTTGCGGGCCTATCGATTCTTCGTCCTGAAGCGCAACGAGGGCCAGAAACTGGCGGTGTCCTAGATCGGGATCGGCTTGGATCTAAGCGATCTGAGCCGTGAATCTTGATCTACCTCAATAAGTTTGAGCATGCTCTAGTTGGCCGGCGCGGCGCCGGAGACCTGCCGAGATCCCGGATTCGACGGGGTTTCAACGCATTGACAGAGGGCGGTCGCTTGCCTATCTTCCCGCCCGCACCAAGAGGAGCCCCGGTCCGGGGTACGAGGTCATGAAAGTCGTCAATTCGCTCAAGACCGCCAAGAAGCGGGAAAAGAACTGCCGGGTCGTGCGGCGCCGGGGCCGGGTCTTCGTGATCAACAAGAAGAACCCGCGTTTCAAGGCGCGTCAGGGCTGAGCCCTTGGGCGCCGGAGGCGCCCGTCCCAAAATTCGATTAGGATCAGGCTGCCCGGTCGGCGGCCCTATTTGCGTGCCGCCTCCAGGATCCGGATGACCTCCTTGGGGTCCTCCAGCAGGTCGACGCCGAGCCGGTTCTTCTCGCGCCAGACCACCTCGCCCTTCAGGCGCCCGATCTTCTCGTTCTTGAGCGTGATCGGCGAATCGAAGTTCAGGGTCAGATCGTAGGCCAACTCCTCCTCGAGTTGGACCAGCGCGGCCCTGGAAGACAGGTCGATGATCACGCAGCCGTAGATCTGATCGCCGTGGCGCAGCGTTCCGGACCAGAGGAACTTGTAGTGCTTCTGGCTCCTGAACTGCTCGGCGCTGAGGCTGTCCTCGTCCTCGTCGTATGGGTCTCCTTCGTCCAGGTCGTCGAGGTCCTCGTCCGGCTCCGAGTCCTCGAAATCAGCCCAGCCGTCGGCCTCCTGGTCAGACACGTCCAGGGCCTCCTCGTCCTCGTCTTCGAGGTCGTCCTCCAATTCGAAGCGGTCACGGGCCAGGCCGGGCCCGTCCTCGTCTTTGCGGAGCGCCGGCGCCGCCTGAGCCTCGTCTGGCTTGCCCGGGTCGCCTGCGGAATCGTCGGCGGCCGTGGCCTTGCCGTTCACGGCCGGGGCTTCGTCCTTGGTCGCGCGGTCGGTGAAGAGGCCGACTCGCAGCAGCGAGGTCAGCTTCGAGCCGCGCTCTTCGGCGGCCGGCGCCTCTTCCCGCTTCTGCTCATCCGGCACCTTCTTGGGCTCGGGTGCCTTCTCGAGTTTCGTATCGACAACGAACCCGATGGAGCGCTTCGACTCCACCGCCTCTTCCGACCTCTCCTCATTCTCCCGGTCCTTCTCCTCTTCGTCCCGGTTCTTTTCCTCGTCGGAGGTCTGGGCCTTTAGGGCGGTGCGCAGCGGCACGACCTTGTCGCCCTCCGGTTCGCGGTCCGCGTCCGGAGTGGAGGGCTCGCTCGGCTTCGCTTCCTTGGCGGCCGTGGCGTCGGCGCCTTCATCGTCCTTCTTGGTTTCTTCCTTCTTTTCTTCCTCGGCCTTTTCTTCCTCGACCGGCCTGGGCTTGGCAACGGCGAGGGGCAGTGGCTCCATCGGCGGTGCCTCGGGCTCCGGCTGCGGCTCCGAGGGAAGCTCCAGGACCAGGCCGCCGATGGTACCGGGCTCGGGGATCTCGATCCGGCATTCGCCGACCAGCACCGAGGCGCCGCCGACGCGTATCGCAGTGACCTCGCCCGCCTCGATCTCCGCTTCCACTTTGATCAGGCTCGGGCGGCCCATCTCGAAGCCTTGCTCGATGGTCCAGTAGTGCGAGCCCTGGGCGTTCTTTTCTTGGGCGCAAAGGTAGCCGGCCAGGGCGCTGGCCGCGGCGCCGGTCGCCGGATCCTCTTCGATGCCCATGGCCGGTGCGAACATCCGCGCGCGCAGATCCGCACCGTTGGTCTCGGCCTCATAGGCGAAGGCGTAGATGTGCGGTGCCCAGCTGTCCTGCAGCGTGTTCTCCCAGGTCTCGCGGTCGAGCTTGGCCCGGCCAAGGGACTCCAGGTTGCGCAGGGGAACGATCAGGAAAGGCACGCCGCAGGAAACCGCCATCGGCCGGTCGTCGCCCAGCAGCAGGTCCGAGATGTCCAGGGACAGCGCCGAGGCGATGGAGCGCAGCGAGGGAATCTCCATCGCGTGCTCGGGCATCTTGGCCACGGCCAGCTGGGTGAAGGTCGGCAGCTGCCCGTCTGCGGTGATCCGCACGGCGATCGGGCCGATGCCTTCTTCGAAGACGGCCTCGGCCTCGCCGGACTTGACCTCGATCTCGCCTAGGATCGCCAGCACGTGGGCGGTGCCGAGGGTCGGATGCCCGGCAAAGGGCAGCTCCATGGCCGGCGTGAAGATGCGCAGGCGGCAATGGTGGTTCGGCGAGTCGGCCGGCAGGACGAAGACGGTCTCGGAGATGTTCAACTCGCGGGCAACCCGCTGCATCTGCTCGGGGCTCAGGCCCTCGGCGTCGGGAAAGACGGCGAGCGGATTCCCGCCGAAGATTCGGTCTGTGAAGACGTCGGCGGTGAAGTAGCGGTGGCGCATCGACCCGTCGGTTCCGGGAGGCCATGGGGCAGCCCGGCGGTCCACGCTTGGGACTTGCCTGGCCCATGGCCTGTCAGACTTGACTTGACGGAATGCACGTTACGATAGCGTTAAGTTCGGCCTCCTCGGTCAAGGATTTCGCAGTAAACGCGGGATGACCGTCGAAGGGCTCCCCGGTTGACCGCCCTCCGTCGGCCCGCCATAGTGAGCACAACTGGTAATACCAATTTTCCGGCAACTGGCTTTCAGGCCGGAATCTGTCGGTTTTCGGGAGGGACGAAACATGAAGATGCCCGATCCGGACCAGGCCACGATCGTTCGCCGACGGGAGATCGCCAGAGATCTGAACCGGATCGTGCCCGGCGAGGGCGTGATCGTCGAGGAGTCCGAGTTGCGGGCCTACGAGTCCGACGGCCTGACGGCCTATCGCCAGATCCCGCTGATCGTCGTCCTGCCGAGCACGACGGAGGAGGTCAGCGAGGTCCTGGCCTACTGCAACGAACAAGGGATCAAGGTGGTGCCGCGCGGGGCCGGCACCTCGCTGTCTGGCGGTGCTCTGCCCTTGGCCGACGGCATCCTGCTGGGCCTTGGCAAGTTCAATCGGATCCTTGAGGTCGACTTCGAGAACCGCTGCGCCGTGGTGCAGCCCGGGGTCACCAACCTGGGCATCACCAAGGCGGTGGAACACGCCGGCTTCTACTACGCGCCGGATCCCTCCAGCCAGATCGCCTGCACCATCGGCGGCAACGTGGCCGAGAACTCCGGCGGCGTGCACTGCCTGAAGTACGGCCTGACCACCAACAACCTGTTGGGCCTGAAGATGGTCATGATCGACGGCACGCTGGTCGAGATCGGCGGCAAACACCTGGATTCCGAGGGCTACGACCTGCTGGGTCTGATGACCGGTTCCGAGGGCCTGCTGGGCGTCGTCACGGAGGTCACTGTGCGCATCCTGCGCAAGCCCGAGACCGCGCGGGCCCTACTGCTGGGTTTCGGGACCAGCGAGTCAGCCGGCGACACTGTGGCGGCGATCATCGCCGGCGGCATCATCCCGGGCGGCATGGAGATGATGGACAAGCCGGCGATCCACGCCGCCGAGGCCTTCGTCCAGGCCGGCTATCCGCTCGACGTCGAGGCGCTGCTGATCGTCGAGCTGGACGGACCCGAGGTCGAGGTCGACCAGCTGATCGAGCAGGTTTCCGAAATCGCCAGGTCCCAGGGCGCAACGACGATCCGGGTCTCACAGAACGACGAGGAACGCCTGGCCTTCTGGGCCGGGCGCAAGGCGGCTTTCCCGGCGGTGGGCCAGATCTCGCCGGACTACTACTGCATGGACGGCACCATTCCCCGGCACCAGCTGGCCAAGGTCCTGGGCCGCATGACCGAGCTGAGCCATCACTACGGCCTGCGGGTCGCCAACGTCTTCCACGCCGGCGACGGCCACCTGCACCCGCTGATCCTCTATGACGCCAACAAGCCCGGCGAGCTTGAGAAGGCGGAGGAGTTCGGCGCCGACATCCTCAAGCTCTGCGTCGAGGTCGGCGGCGTGCTGACTGGCGAGCACGGCGTCGGAGTCGAGAAGCGCGACCTGATGGGCACCATGTTCAGCGAGACCGACCTGGAGCAGCAGCAGCGGGTCAAGTGCGCCTTCGATCCCGAGGCCCTGCTCAATCCCGGCAAGGTCTTCCCGCAGCTTCACGCCTGCGCCGAGCTGGGCCGGGTCCACATCCACCGCGGCCAGATGCGCTTCCCGGACCTGCCCAGGTTTTAGGGGCGACCGGGAGATGAGCGGCGGCATGCGGCCCGAAAACGAAGGGCAGGTCCTGGAGGCAGTGGCCTGGGCGGCGGCAGAGGAGGCGCCGCTGGAAATCCTCGGCCGCGGCAGCAAGCGCGGCCTGGGACGGCCCTTGCAGACCCAGCACGGACTGGACCTGTCGGGGCTGAGCGGTATCACCCTCTACGAGCCGGAGGAGCTGGTCCTGCGCGCCCGGGCCGGCACAGCGATGTCGGAGATCGAGGCGGCGCTTGCCGAGAACAGGCAGCAGCTGGCTTTCGAGCCCCCGGACCTGGGCCCGCTGCTGGGCGGCGAGGCGGGCGGCGGCACAATCGGCGGTCTGCTGGCCTGCAACCTTGCCGGGCCGCGGCGCATCAAGGCAGGCGCCGCGCGCGACCACTTCCTGGGGTTCGAGGCCGTGTCCGGCCGTGGCGAGGCCTTCAAGTCCGGCGGCCGCGTGGTCAAGAACGTCACCGGCTATGACCTCTGCAAGCTGATGGCTGGCTCCTACGGCACCCTGGCCGTCCTGACCGAAGTGACCGTCAAGGTCCTGCCGGCGCCGGACAAGGCGCGCAGCGTGCTCGTCCTGGGCCTCGACGAGGCGACCGCCGTAAGGGCTTTGAGCCAGGCACTCGGCTCGTCCCACGAAGTCTCCGGCGCCGCGCAGCTGCCGGCGGCGGCGGCGGCGCGCTCCGGCGTGTCCTACATCCGCGACGCGGGTACGTCTGTCACGGCGGTGCGGATCGAGGGTACGGGCCTTTCCGTCGAGCACCGCTGCCGGGCTCTGCGCGAAGAGCTGGCTGACTTCGGGCCCACAGAGGAGCTGCACAGCCGCAACTCAGCGCTCTGCTGGCGCGAGATCCGCGATGTGCAGCCTCTGCTGGGCGATGACGCCACAGCAGTCTGGCGCCTGTCCCTGCCGCCGACGGCCGGATCCGCCGTCGCAGCGGGCCTGTGTGCCCGACTCCCGGCCGAGGCGCTCTTCGATTGGGGCGGCGGCCTCGTCTGGCTCGCCGTCGCGGGAGCGGAAGACGGCGGCGAAGCCATGATCCGCAAAGCGGTCTCAATCGCAAGCGGGCACGCCACCCTGGTGCGTGCTTCCGAGGACCTGCGCGCCCGGGTGCCGGTTTTCCAGCCCCAGGATCCGGCGACGGCGGCGCTGACCGGGCGCATAAAGTCGGGCTTCGATCCACGCCGGGTGCTGAATCCCGGCCGCATGTACCCGGGGGTCTAGGAGAGCTGGCCATGCAGACCAACTTTACCCTCGCGCAGCTGGCCGACCCGGACGTCGCCGAGGCCGAGAAGATCCTGCGGGCCTGCGTCCATTGCGGCTTCTGCACGGCAACCTGTCCGACCTACGTCTTGCTGGGCGACGAGCTCGATTCCCCGCGCGGCCGGATCTACCTGATCAAGGACATGCTGGAGAACGACCGGCCGGCCGACGCCCAGGTGACCAAGCACATCGACCGCTGCCTGTCTTGCCTGTCCTGCATGACGACCTGCCCTTCGGGCGTGCACTACATGCATCTGGTCGACCACGCCCGAAG
>CAJIAJ010000529.1_pt1 | contig 11580 bp, 10 predicted proteins | sample 9199121 | NCBI WGS metagenome assembly CAJIAJ01 (sample SAMEA7708267, study PRJEB35096) | sediment metagenome | biome: marine neritic benthic zone biome [ENVO:01000025]; feature: sediment [ENVO:00002007]; material: shallow marine sediment [ENVO:03000034] sea grass bed [ENVO_01000059] ...
CGTGGCGGCGGCCCAGGGGTAGGTTGCCATGTCGGCGATCGTGTAGTCGCCGGCCAGGTATTCGGCTTCGCCCAGGCGCCCGTTCAGCACCCCGTAGAGCCGCGCCGTCTCCTTCGTATAGCGCTCGACCGCATAGGGAACCTCTTCCGGCGCGAAGCGGCGGAAGTGATGGGCCTGGCCCAGCATCGGCCCGAAGCCGCCCATCTGCCACATCAGCCACTGCAGACAGACGTGCCGGGTCTTGGGGTCCGTCGGCATGAACTGGCCCGTCTTCTCCGCCAGGTAGATCAGGATGGCGCCGGTCTCGAAGAGCGAGAAGGGTTGGCCGTCGGGCCCGTCGGGATCGATGATCGCCGGGATCTTGTTGTTGGGGCTGATTTTCAGGAAGTCCGGCGCGAACTGCTCGTCCTTGGAGATGTTGATGAGATGAGTGTTGTAGTCCAGCCCCATCTCTTCCAGGGCGATCGAGACCTTCCGCCCGTTGGGCGTCGTCCAGGTATAAAGCTCGATGGTCAATTGTGCCTCCCTATGACGGCCAGCTTGCCGGCGTTCCTTTTTCGGAGGCGCACTCTACAGGCTCGGCCCCCGGATGATCCAGCGGTGGGTCACAGGATTTTCTCAGCCGGATACCTGCCGGATGTCGGAGGGAAGCAAAACCCGAGCAGGCCGAGTAGGAACTGGCGTCCCATGGCGACTCTGCAAGAGATCTGGTCGTTGGACACATTAGACCGAATAATTAGACTCAGTAGGGCCCAATCATTAGACTCGATAGAGAGCCATAGGCTGGGGTGCCGGCCGCGGTCCTTCCGGAACCGCGTCACCGGCTGAGAGTATACCCACAGAACCTGATCTGGATCATGCCAGCGAAGGGAGCCTGATTATTCGCAAGTCCGGAACAGTTCAGACCCAGAGCGGACCCGCGGTTGCCATCGTCGGCGCCGGCGTCTGCGGTCTGGGTATCGGCTGGCGCCTCGCCGAGGCGGGCTGCCGGGTCACCCTCTATGACCGCGGCCGGGCCGGGCAGGGGGCCTCCTGGGCCGCTGCCGGCATGCTGGCAGCAGGGGTCGAGTGCGAGCCGGGAGAAGAGCCCCTGCTGGCCTTGACCTTGGAGAGCCAGCGGCTCTGGCCGGCCTTCCGGCGCGAGCTCGAGGCCGCCAGCGGCCAGGAGATCGGCTACCGCGACGAAGGCACGCTGGTCGCCGCCCTCAACCGCGACGATGTCGAGGCGCTGCGCTTCAGCTACGAATTCCAACGCGGGCTCGGCATCGAGCTGGAATGGCTGAACGGCGCCCAGGCCCGCGCGCGCGAGCCCTACCTCCGGCCCGGCGCGCCCGCGGCGGTCTACAGCCCGCGGGACCACCAGGTCGACAACCGCCTGCTGGTGCTGGCCCTGAAGGAGGCCTTTCTGAGGGCGGGCGGCGCGCTGCAAGAGGAGGCCGAGGTCACTGCCATCGACTGCGCCGCCGGCCATGCGGCCGGCGTGGTGGTCGCGGACCGCCGCCAGGCCGCCGACATCGTGGTGCTGGCGGCCGGCGCCTGGTCGCGGGGGATCGCCGGCCTGCCCGAGGCCGCGCGGCCGCCGGTGCGCCCGGTCAAGGGTCAGATGCTCGCCCTGGCCATGGACCCGGCGGAGCCGCTGCTGAAGCACGTGCTCTGGGCGCCCAAGATCTACCTGGTGCCGCGCCGCGACGGCCGCCTGATCGTGGGCGGCACGGTCGAGGAGCGCGGCTTCGACGAGCATCTGACGGCGGGCGGTGTCTTCTCCGTCCTGGAGGCCGCCTGGCGGGCGCTGCCGGCGATCGAGGAGCTGCCCATCGCCGAGATGTGGGTCGGCTTCCGGCCGACCAGCCGCGACGACGCTCCGATCCTGGGCCCGGGTCCGATCGAGGGGCTCTACCTGGCCACCGGGCACCACCGCAACGGCATCCTGCTGGCGCCGGCGACCGCCGACTACGTCAGCCGGGCGATCCTGGAGGGCGGCGTGCCGGATGCGATCCGCGGCTTCACCCTGGGGCGCTTCCAGCGGCCGGCTGCACCCGCGGCGATGAGCGCGGGAGGCCGCGCATGAGCGGGCAGATCATCGTCAACGGCGAGGCCACGGCCCTGACGGCCGGGAACGTGGCTGAGCTGCTGCGCGCCAAGGGCGTCGATCCCGGGGCCCGCGGCGTCGCGGTGGCGGTCAACGGCGCTGTGGTGCCGCGGCGGGACTGGGCCGAGCGGCGCCTGGACACGGGCGACGCGGTCGAGATCGTCAAGCCCTTCGCCGGCGGCTAGGAGTCAGGCCATGAGCGAAAAGGATCGCCTCACGCTGGGAAGCCATAGCCTCGAATCGCGCCTGATCCTGGGCTCGGCGCGCTTTCCCAACCAGCAGGTTCTGCTGGACGCCCTGGCGGCCAGCGGCGCCGAGGTGGTGACCGTCTCCATCCGCCGGATCAGCCTGGAGGGCTATGCCGAGTCCATGCTCGACCTGCTGGGCGAGCGCTGCCGGCTGCTGCCCAACACGGCGGGCTGCGCCACGGCCCGCGATGCGGTGCTGACCGCGCAGCTGGCCCGCGAGGCGCTGGAGACCGACTGGGTCAAGCTGGAGGTCATCGGCAACCGCGAGACCCTCTATCCCGACGCCGAGGAGCTGCTGACGGCTGCGCGCGAGCTGGTGGGCGAGGGCTTCACGGTGCTGCCCTATTGCAGCGACGATCCGGTTCTGTGCCAGAAGCTGGCCGACATCGGCTGTGCCGCGGTGATGCCCCTGGGGGCCCCTATCGGCTCCGGCCAGGGCATTTGCAACCGCTACAACATCGAGCTGATCTGCAGCCGCAGCCCGGTCCCCGTGGTCCTGGACGCCGGCATCGGCACGGCCTCGGACGCGGCCCTGGCCATGGAGCTGGGCTGCGACGCCGTAATGATCGATTCGGCCATCGCCCGGGCCAAGGACCCGGTGGCCATGGCGGCCGCCATGCGCGATGCCGTCGTCGCCGGCCGCGCCGCGCGCCGCGCCGGCCGCATCCCGCGCCTGGGCCACGCCGAGGCCTCGAGCCCGCAGCTGGGCCTCATCGGCTCGTGACGGCGGGCCTGCCCGACCCGCCGCTCCTGATCATCACCGACCGGAGGCAGGCGCGACTCGGCCTTCTCAAGGTCGCGGAGGCGGCCTTTCGCGGCGGCGCCCGCTGGCTCTCCCTGCGGGAGAAGGACCTGGACCCGGTGGCCCAGCGCGGACTTCTGAGCGATCTGGCGGCGCTTGGCAGCTCATTCGGCGCCACGGTGACCCTCCACGGCGCCGTCGAAACCGCTCTGGCGGCCGGGGTGGGCGGCCTGCATCTGCCCGCCGGCGGGCAGGCCGACGCGGCGCGCCGACGCTTGGGGCCGCGTGCCCTGGTCGGCGTTTCGGCGCACGACGAGTTCGAGCTGGCGGCCGCTGCCGCGGGTGGCGCCGACTATGTCACGCTCAGCCCGGTCTTCGCCAGCGCCAGCAAGCCGGGCTATGGGCCCGCGCTGGGGCTGGAAGGCCTGAGGGGGCTGTTGCGGGCCGCCGACTGTCCGGTCCTGGCCCTGGGCGGCATCACCCAGCAGACGCTGCGTGGCTGTATCGCGGCCGGCGCCGCGGGGGTCGCCGTCATGGGCCCGGTGATGCGCGCCTCCGATCCCGAGGCCCTGGTCCGGGACATGATCGGACTGCTGCGCCAGACGGCCTGACCTTTCCGCATGGCTGCAGCGCGTTGAAATCGGTTGATCTTCCGGGTCAAAAGCGTTACGCCCCGCCATCCTCATTTCCACAGCTTTTTGCGCCATGCAGCATCTCGACGAACTGGAAGCCCAGTCGGTCTATATCCTTCGCGAGGCCTACAACAAGGTCCAGCCCCTGGCCATGCTCTGGTCCCTGGGCAAGGACTCCAACGTCATGGTCTGGCTGGCCCGCAAGGCCTTTTTCGGGCACGTGCCCTTTCCGGTGATGCACGTCGACACCGGCAAGAAGTTCAAGGAGATGTACGCCTTCCGCGACCGCTATTCCAAGGAATGGGATCTCAACCTCCTGGTCGAGGACTGCCCGCCGGTCGAGGAGATGGACCAGAGCAAGCCCTATTCGATCCAGCTGGCGGACCGCAAGACCTTCGGCCTGAGGGCGGCGATCGGGAAGCACGGCTTCCAGGGCATCATCGCCGGCATCCGCCGCGACGAGGAGGCCATACGCGCCAAGGAACGGGTCTTCAGCCCGCGCGGCGAGACCGGCGACTGGGACATCCGCGACCAGCCGCCGGAGTTCTGGGACCAGTTCAAGACCGATTTCCCGCCCGGCACGCATCTGCGCATCCATCCGCTGCTGCACTGGACCGAGATCGACATCTGGCGCTACATCCAGCGTGAGGCCATTCCGCTGGTGCCGCTTTACTTTGCCAAGGACGGCAAGCGCTACCGCTCCCTGGGCGACGAGGAGATCACCTTCCCGATCGAATCCGACGCGGCCACGCTCGAGGAGATCATCGCCGAACTGGAGACCACCAAGGCGGCCGAGCGCGCCGGCCGGGCAATGGACCACGAGAGCGAAGACGCCTTCGAGCAGCTTCGCACCTCGGGTTACATGTGAGGCGGACATGGCGCAGCAACGCACCATCCTGCCGGCCGTCCAGCAGCCCCTGCACATCGTCATCGTCGGCCATGTCGACCACGGCAAGTCCTCGCTGATCGGCCGCCTGCTGCACGACACGGACTCCCTGCCCGAGGGCAAGCTGGAGGCCCTGAAGGCCATGAGCGAGCGGCGTGGCATGCCGATCGAGTGGTCCTTCGTCCTGGATGCCTTCCAGGCGGAGCGCGACCAGGCCATCACCATCGACACCACGCGCATCTGGTTCCGCACCTTCAAGCGCGACGTCGTGATCATCGACGCGCCCGGGCACCACGAGTTCATCAAGAACATGGTCAGCGGCGCCGCCAACGCTGAGGCGGCCATCCTGGTGGTCGACGCCGGCGAGGGCGTGCAGGAGCAGACCAAGCGCCACGGCTATCTGCTGCACCTGCTGGGGATCCGCCAGGTCACGGTTGCGGTCAACAAAATGGATGTGGTCGGCTACGACCGTCAGCGCTTCGCCGCGCTGTCGGACGAGGTGACCGAGTACCTCGGCAAGCTTGGCATCGAGCCTGGCTACATCGTCCCGATCTCGGCGCGCGAAGGCGACAACATCGCCCGTCCCTCTGCCGCAATGGCCTGGTACGACGGCCCGACCATCCTGGAATCCCTGGACCGGCTGCAGTCGATCTCGGCGCCGGTCGACCAGCCGCTGCGCTTCCCGGTGCAGGACATCTACAAGTTCGACGAGCGCCGCATCATCGCCGGGCGCATCGAGACCGGCGTGCTGCGGGTCGGCGACACCCTGGTCTTTTCGCCCTCGAACAAGACGGCGCGGGTCCGCTCGATCGAGGCCTGGAACCAGGACCCCATGCCGGTGACGGCCAGCGCCGGCCAGTCGGTCGGCATCACCCTGGACCAGCAGATCTTCGTCGAGCGCGGCGAGATCGCCAGCAACGAGTTCTCGCCGCCCAACCTGTCCAACGTCTTCCGGGCGACCCTCTTCTGGCTGGGCCGCAAGCCGCTCAAGGTCGGCGACACCTACAAGGTCAAGCTGGCGACGCGGGAGGCCCGGGTCACCGTCGAGGCCGTCGAAAGCGTCATCGATACCTCCTCGCTGGCGCAGAGCCAGGCCGATAGCCTGAAGCGCAACGGGGTTGGCACCGTGGTGCTGCGCAGCCGCGGGGTCCTGGCGCTGGACGAGTACAGCCGAGTGCCCAGGACCGGCCGCTGTGTCCTGATCGACGGCTATGACACCGTGGCCGGCGGCGTCGTCTCGCTGGAAGGCTATCCCGACCAGCGCAGCGTCATGACCGTTAAGTCGACCAACGTCTACAGCGTCGAGCACAGCGTCGAAACCAACAGCCGCGCCCAGGTCAACGGCCACACCGGCGGGGTGCTCTGGTTCACCGGCCTGTCCGGGGCCGGCAAGTCGACCCTGGCGATGGAGGTCGAGCAGCAGCTCTTCAAGCACGGCTTCCAGGTCTATGTGCTGGACGGCGACAACGTGCGCCGTGGCCTGAACAAGAACCTCGGCTTCTCGCCCGACGATAGGGCCGAGAACATTCGCCGGATCGGCGAGGTGGCGGCGCTATTCGCCGATGCCGGACTGGTTTGCATAACGGCTTTTATCTCGCCCTATCAAGACGATAGGGATCGTGCCCGGGCCGCGGCGCCGGGCCTGTTCCACGAGGTCTACGTCAAGGCCGACCTGGCGACCTGCGAAGGCCGCGATCCCAAGGGGCTCTACAAGAAGGCACGAAGCGGCGAGATTGCCGATTTCACCGGCATTTCGGCGCCTTACGAGCCGCCGACGGCGGCCGAGCTGGTGGTCGACACGGCTGTCGACAGCGTCGCCGACTGCGTCGCGGAGATTGTCGCTTATGTCCAGCGCAGCTTCGCCGCCGAAGGCGATTGACCGCCCGGGCGGGCGGCTGCGGGATCGAGACGAGTCGCCGCTTTCCCCTATTGCACGAGTCGCCTTCGAACAGATCGCGTTCGGCCGAGTCGCGCGATATCCGGCGGCGCGAGAATTACTTAACCACCATGGGCTAAGGAATCCCAGGCTTCGGAAGCCGGCCCTCCGCGGTTAACACATTGAATTGGCGTGACCCTTAGATAGAGGGTTAAGGGTATTTAAATCGATTGGCCTCTAGTCTTTCGGCCAGGGGCGAGGGATAATCTTCCGTCCTGGCTGGCCGCGGGGCACCAAGATTCGGGGGGCCCAGGTCGACATCGCGAGTGCAAGACGCAGGCTCCCAGACTACGGGGGCAGGCGGAGATCTTGGCCGAGGCATGGCCGAGGCCAAATCCGGTGCCGTCGGCACCCCGAACCGCAGCGCAGGGCGGGTCAGGGGTTCCGGTGAAGCGGATGCCGCAGCGTCGGGGGGCAGCTGCCCGGAACTGTCGCCAGACCTAGGAGAGGGTAAGGGCCGACACAATGCAAAAGCAGACGGAGAGCAGGTTTCAAGCGCTTTTGCGGCGCGCCTTCGTGGTACGGGAGTTCTATCTGCGCGTGGACGGTCGCGTCCGTTATCTGCGGCTGGGCTCGCGGGTCCAGATGTCCGTCGCCGTCATACTTGTCGCTGCGGGCCTGTGGGTCACCTACGCGTCCTTCAAGACCGTCCAGCACGAGAACATCGTCGAGGCCAAGGACCGCCAGATCGAGCAGTCGCGCCTCGCCTACGTGGATCTGCTGCGCCAGATCAACGAGTACCACAAGCAGTACGCCCGCGTGATCGAAAGCCTGGAAGACAACCAGTCCTTCCTGCTCAACCTGATGGAAGACGACACAGCGGGCGTCCTCGACAAGTCTGAGATCGAGCGTCGGGTCGCGCGCTCCAAGATGTCGCGCGACGAGGTCGTCGCCGCGCGCGTGGAGATCGACAAGGCGCTGGCTGAGGCCGTCAGCGAGGCCTCCGGCGGCAACGTCGGCCAGCGCATCCAGGACCAGATCGCCCAGATCAAGGCGCTGCTGGCGGTCACCGAAGCGGAGCGGACTCAGATCAAGAGGTCCCGCGATCGCCTGGCCGATCAGCTCAGCGAGGTGCGGTCGCGCCTTTCCACCACGCAAAGCAACAAGCAGGAGCTGGAGACGACGGTCGGCCGGCTGGAACGCGAGCTCGGAAAGTCGAAGGCCGACCGGACACAACTCAGCGCCGCCCAGCTGGCGCTCAGCGTCCAGATGGGCCGCCTGCAGGCCAACCTGATGAACGCCCGCGAGCGCGAAGGTGCGCTGGAGGACGAGGTCTCGCAGCTGGAGAATTCCCTGGACGATGCCGTCGCCCTGGGCAGCGAACTGACTCAGGAGCGCGATACCCTGATCGGCCATGTCACGGGGCTGGAATCCCGGCTGATCGACCTGCAGAGCAATCAGGAAGGCCTGGTCGCCCGGCTGACGACCCAGACCCGGGACAGCATCGGCGTCCTGGAGTCGGCGATCACAACCGCGGGCCTGAGCGCCGACAAGCTGCTGGCGCGCATGCCGGTCTCGACCGGCCAGGGCGGACCTTTCGTTCCAGTCGAAGGCGGACAGGGCCACATGGCCGACCGGCCGGCCCAGGAGTTCTCCATCGCCTCGCTGGACGCGCACATCAACCGTTGGGAGGCGCTTCAGCGAGTCATGCAGTCGCTGCCGCTGGCGGCACCGGTCGAGAACTATCGCCTGACCAGCCGCTTCGGGGTGCGCCGCGATCCCATCAATGGCCGCCGCGCGCGCCACAACGGCCTGGACTTCGCCGCGCCGATCGGCGCCGAAGTGCTGGCAACGGCGCCGGGCAAGGTGACCTATGCCGGCTGGAACGGCCGCTACGGCCGCATGGTGGAGCTCGACCACGGCTACGGTATCCGTACCCGCGTCGCACACCTGCGCAAGATTTACGTCAAGGTCGGCCAGAAGGTGGAGTTCCACCAGAAGGTCGGCATGCAAGGCAGTTCGGGCAGAAGTAGGGGGCCGCACGTCCATTACGAGATCCGCGTGGACGGCAAAGTTGTTGATCCAATGAACTTCATCAAGGCAGGCCGAAATGTTTTCAAGGGATAAGTCCGACGCGCGTCTTGGCGGCGGCGGCCCGGCAGCGCCCCGCAAGGGCGGCTCCATACCATCGATCATCAGTTCCGATCTGCGCGTGATCGGCGACCTCAGCTCAGACGGCGATCTCCAGATCGACGGAGTCATCGAGGGCGACGTCGAGAGCCGCAGCCTGACCGTCGGCATCAATGCCAAGGTCAAGGGCTCGGTCTCGGCGGACGACGCCCGGATCTGCGGTACGGTCGAGGGCGAGGTCAAGGCGAGTTCCGTGATTGTGGCCGAGACGGCCCGCGTCATCGGCGACGTCGTGCACGAGAAGCTCTCGGTCGAGACCGGAGCCTATCTCGAGGGCAATTGCCGGCACATGAGCGCCAATGGCGGCAAGCAGGCGAAGCTCTCGGTCCTCAAAACCGATGACGAGGCCAAGGGCAAGTCCGTTCCGGGCGATACCAAGGCCGGCGAGCCGATGGCCAGCTGAGCCATCGGGGCAGAGTCGAGGCGCCGGCCGGGTCCCCGCGACCCGGCCGTTGCTTTTCCGGGATCAGCCTTCCGAGAGGATCCGGGCCATGAGCTCCGGATCGATGTTGCCGCCCGACAGGGTAATGGCCACGCAACGGTCGCGGGCGTCGAAGCGGCCTGCCAGCAGGGCGGCCAGGGCGACCGCGCCGCCCGGCTCCACCACCAGCTTCAAGGTCGTAAAGGCGAAGCGGATGGCCTCGGCGACTTCCTCGTCCTCGACCGCCAGACCGCCGGCGACCTGGTGCCGGTTGGCCTCGAAGGTGAGCACGCCAGGCTCCATGGCGAGCAGTGCGTCGCAAAAGGAGGCCGGTGGGGCTTCGTTGGCCAGGCGATGGCCCGCGGCCAGGGAGCGCGCCGTATCGTCCCAGCCGGCCGGCTCGACGGTATGGACCCGGGCCTGCGGCGAGAGCGCGGCCACGGCCGTGCTGACGCCCGCGGTCAGCCCGCCACCGCCGCAACAGACCAGGACCGCGTCCAGCGCCGCGCCCAGGTCGGCCGCCTGGTGGCAGATCTCCAGGCCGCAGGTGCCCTGGCCGGCGATGATGTCGGGGTCGTCATAGGGGCGCACGATGGCCGCGCCGCGCTCTTGTGCGATGGCCTCGGCGATGGCGGCCCTGTCCTCGCTGCCGCGGCGATAGGGAATGACCTCCGCGCCATAGGCCTCGGTGTTGGCGCGTTTGATCCGGGGCGCATCGTCGGGCATGACGATGCGCGCCGGCAGGCCGAGCAACTGCGCCGCCGCGGCCACGCCCTGGGCGTGGTTGCCCGAGGAGTAGGCGACGACGCCGGCCGCTTTTTGATCGTCGGGCAGTTGGCTGATCTTGTTGAAGGCACCCCTGAATTTGAAAGAGCCGGTGCGCTGCAGGGTCTCCGGCTTGATCAGGATCCGGCCGCCCAGCCGCGCGTTCAGGGCCGGGCTCTCCAGCAGCGGCGTGACCACGGCCTTGCCGGCGAGGCGCCGGGCCGCGGCTTCGATCTCGGCGAGGCCGGGCAGCGTGAGGCTATCCATGGCCGGCCACCGCGTCGACCTTGGCGAGGAAGTCGTCCAGCGCGCTCCGGCACTCGTCTTCCTCCAGCGTCGGTGTGTGGCCGACGCCTTCGACCGTCAGCTGGATCAGGTCCGGCTTGGCCTCCGCCATGCGCCGCAGACCCTCCGCGTTCAGGACGTCGGAGATTCCGCCGCGAATGGCCAGGACCGGCCGGCGTCGCAAAGCGCCGAAGTAGGGCCAGATATCCCGGGATCTGGTGGCCTTGACGAAGGGCTTGGCGATGGCTGGATCCCAGTCGTGGTGCAGCAGACCATCGGCGCCTTCCCGGAAGGTGCCGCGGATCGTCACTTCCCAGTCGGCCTCATTGCGCAGCTTGAGGTGCGGGAAGGTCTCGCGGATGTTGGCGGCGGCCGCCTCCCAGTCCGGCTGGGGGTTGTCCTTGCCAACGTAGTTCATGATCCGATCCAGACCTTCGTCACTCAACTCCGGACCGGTATCGTTGAGAACCAGGCCGGCCAGCGCGGCAGGCAGGAAGACCGCCAGGCCCATGCCGAGGAGGCCGCCGAAGGAGGTGCCGACCACGACGAAGTGGTGCAGTCCCAGGGCAAAGCTGGCCTGGATAACGTCAAGCGCGGTGGCTTCAGGCGCGTAGTGGCGCCAGTCCGGGTCGTAGTCCGAACGGCCCCGGCCGCGGTAATCCAAGGTCACCACCCGGCGCCGGGCGGAGAGCCGAACCGCCAAGCTGTCAAAGTCGCCGGAATTGCGCGTCAGGCCGGCCAGGCAGAGCACCGGCGCCCCGGGCGCGAGGGGATCGCCATAGTCCCGGTAATAGAGCCTGAGGCCGTCCTGGGCGGAAACGTAGCCCTCGCGATAGCCCAGGCCGGCGGTCTCTGCGCCGAGGCTGTCCGGCACGGATCCGCCCCTCAGTCCAGGCCCAGCAGGCCGGGCAGCTCGTCCAGACCCTGGATGATCGTCGCCAGCTCGCCCGGCAGACGTTCGTCCTGCTGGTCGAAGCGGTTCATCCAGGCGACCCTGAAGCCGAAGTGGGCGGCGCCATGGGCATCCCAACAGTTGGTCGAGACGAAGCAGATGCGCTCGCCGGCGGTTTCAAGGCGGTCGACCGCCAGCTGATAGACCCGGCGGTCGGGCTTGTAGATGCCAACCTCCTCGATCGAGAGTGCCGCATCGAGGAGGTCGTCGATCCCGGCGGATTCGACGGCGGCCTTCAGCATCCCGGGGGCGCCGTTGGACAGGATCGCCGTCTTCTTGCCGGCCGCACGCAGCCGGGTCAGCGCCGGCACGACGTCGGGATAGGCCTCCAGCGAGAGGTAGAGCTCCATCAGGCGGTCACGCAGGGCGGCGTCTTCGATGTCATGTGCGGCGAGCGCGAAGTCCAGGGCCTCGCCTGTGACCTGCCAAAAGTCGGCATGGACGCCCATCAGGGAGCGCAGCCAGGTGTACTGCAACTGCTTGTCCCGCCAGAC
>CAJIAJ010000383.1_pt1 | contig 11571 bp, 14 predicted proteins | sample 9199121 | NCBI WGS metagenome assembly CAJIAJ01 (sample SAMEA7708267, study PRJEB35096) | sediment metagenome | biome: marine neritic benthic zone biome [ENVO:01000025]; feature: sediment [ENVO:00002007]; material: shallow marine sediment [ENVO:03000034] sea grass bed [ENVO_01000059] ...
CGCCGTAACGAGCGTGCCTGCGCCGCGCCTCACGTCCCTGCCCTCCGTAGCACCGGCGCCGAGACCGCGAACAGCAGCAGGACGAAGGACAGCATGATGAAGGAGAGGGCAGCGCCCAGCGGCCAGTTGAAGACCACGGTGAACTGGTCCTCGATCACCGTGCCGATGAAGGTGCCCTGGCGGCCGCCCAGGATGCGCGGCTCCATGAAGGAGCCGACCACCGGCACGAAGATCAGGATGGCGCCCGCCGCCATGCCCGGCAGGGCCAGCGGCACCACGAGCCGGCGCAGGATTGTCAGGCGGCCGGCGCCCAGCGAGCGCGCCGCCTCGATCAGGCTGTCGTCGATGGCCTGCAACGAGATGTAGCAGGTCAGGATCATGTAGGGCAGGTAGGAGTGCACCAGCCCGATGATGATGGCCGGATAGGTGAACATCAGGCCGAGGGAGCCGTAGCCCGGCAGGACCCAGTTCACCGCCGTCTCCAGCACGCCGTTGCCGCGCAGCACCATGGTCCAGGAGAAGACCCGGACCAGGGCGTTGCTCCAGAAGGGCAGGATGATCAGCAGGAACAGCGCCTCCCGCCAGCGTTCCTTGATCACCTTTGCCAGCACGTAGGCGCAGGGAAAGCCGAAAAGCAGACAGAAGAAGGTCACCTCTGCGCCCAGCCGGAAGGAGCGCAGCATCAAGGTCTGGTAGAAGTCCTTCTGGAAGAACTCGAAGTAGTGCTGCAGCGTGAAGCTGGCCACGCGGTCGCCGAAAGGCGTCTCGCTCAGCAGGCTGAAGTAGAGCATGGCCGAGAGCGGCAGGAAAATCGTCACCGCCAGCCAGAGGTAGGCGGGCCCCAACAGGGCCGGCAGGGCGCGGTTGAAGGAGCGGCCGCTCGCCGCTCCCCAACCCAGGCTCTCCGTCTCCGTTCTGGCCGCCACGCGCCGTCCGGCCTATTGCTGCATGTAGGTCTTGGTCTCCTGCCAGAGCTCGAGCATCTTCTTGCGCAGCGCGTCATCGAGCGGCTTCATGAACTGGACCTTGGCCACCTTCTCCGCATCGCCCAGCACCGTCCGGTTGAAGGCGCTGTCCGGCAGCTGCCCGTTGGCCGCCGCGTTGGCCGAGGCCGGCGCGCCGACGTCCGTGTCCCACTTCACGTAGAATTCGGGGTCGATCATCCAGTCGATGAAAGCCTTGGCCGACGCGACGTTCTTGGCTCCGGTCTGGATCGACAGGCCGTCCAGCCAGCCGATCGCGCCTTCCTTCGGGATCACGAACTCGACCGGCAGCTTGAAGGCCGTCTTGGCCCGCGAGGCCGAGCCGCTCCAGTAGGTGGCCAGGTCGAACTCGCCGGCCGAGAGGAACTGGTTCCACTCGTTCTCCGAGGACCAGAAGGTGCGGATCTGCGGCTTGAGCGCCCGCAGCTTCTCCTTGATGGCCTCGAAGTCCGAGGGGTTGTTCATGTCCTGGCCCAGCGAGATCGCCGCCATCTGCACCGCCTCGACGGCGTCGTCGCGCCAGCCGACGCGGCCGGCGTTGGCCGGGTCCCACAGCGCCTCGATGGAGTCCGGCGGGGTCGGGAACTTCTCGCTGTTGACCGCGAAGGAGGTCAGCCCCCAGACCCAGGCCACGCCGAAGACCTTGCCGTCGATGACCAGGTTCTCGTTGTCGCCCATGCCCGGGGACAGGCTTCCGACGTTCTTCATGTCCGAAGTGTCGATCGGCTGGATCAGCCCCTCCTTGGCCGCCTGGACCGTATAAGAGGTGTTGATCAGTACCACGTCATAGGCGCCCGGGTTGGTCCGCAGCTTGGTCAGCATCTCCTGTTCCGAGCCGAAGTACTCGTGCACGACCTCGATGCCGGTCTTGGCTGAAAAGGCCTCGACCGCCCAGGATTCGTCGGTGCCGTAGCCCTGCCAGTTCAGAACCCGGATGGTGTCCGCGGCATCCGCGGCGCCGGACAGGCCGGCGGCCGAGAAAACCGCGGCGGCCAGCGTCATCGCCACCAGAGCCCGCCGTGAGACGCGCTTGTCCTCATTCATCATTCGTCCTCCCTGCTGGATCGTCGCCTTCCCCCGGGATCCGGTCCCCGGGGTCGGCGACCAGACACAGTAGAGTTTCCGCGAAGCCCCGATCAAGGCCGATGGACTTGGCTCAGGCCGACGCGATGAGCGACGGATCGACCCTGACGATGGTCGGTTCGGAGGTCTCCGATGTCAGCATCCGGAAGGCCTCGCGGATCAGTCCCTCGGTGTCCTGGCGCACCATGACGACCGGAAAGCGCAGGAAGCGCACGAAGGGATCGTAGTCGTAGCAGCCCAGGACCAGGGCCTCCACCGCGTCGGGCGGCAGGGAGGCGAGGAAGCTCAAGCCGCCCTCGAAGGCGATGGTCGAGTTGACCAGCAGGGCGCGCGGCGCCGTCTCCGGATCGCGGAACAGGACTTGGGCTTCCTGCGCGACGATCTCCGGGTCGTAGTCGGTCGCCACCACCTGTTCCGGCGCGCAGACGCCGGTCCGCGCCGTCACCACCTCGCGGAAGCCGGCAATGCGCTCCTTGGTGGCGAAATCGTTCTCCCGCCCACCGAGGAAGTAGATCCGGCCCTTCAGCCTTTCGTCGGAAGCCGGGCCGGCTTCGAACATGGCCTCGGTCAGGCGCAGGGCGCCGCGGTAGTTGTCCGAGATGACCGAAGGCGCCAGGCTGCCCGGCAGGTCGAGGTTCACGTGGCGCAGGCCGGCGTCCAGGCAGAGCCGGCTGATCGCGTCCGGGTCCGTGGCGCCGGCGACGAAGAGCGAATCCACGGCATAGGCGATCAGGGTCTCGGCGGTCCGCTGTTCCTCCGCCGGGTCGCGGTGGGTGCTGACTGTGATCGGGCAGAGGCCCCGACGGCGCGCCTCGGCCTCGAAGCTTTCGGCCAGAGAGCCGAAGAAGCGGTTCTTGTACATGGGCATGATCAGGCCCGCGAGCCCGGAGCGGGATTGCCGCAGGCCGCGAGCCTGCAGGTTGGCGCGGTAGCCCTCGCGCGCCGCGATCCGCTGGATCTGCCGGACCGTACTTTCCTTGATCCGCCGCACCCGCCAGGTGCCGTTCAGCGCCGCGCTGACCGTGGAGGGCGAGGCGCCGCTCAGCTGTGCCAAATCGTAGATGGTCGTCTTCTTCACGTCAGGGCCGCTCTTTTCCGTTCTTCGGGCGCCGAAGGCCGTGATGGCGCTTGACTCCAATTCCAGGTCCAATAGGCTTTGCACTATCGATTGCGCAAACAAAGATAACGATAACGTCGGGCGCAGCGGCGGATCAACCGAAAGCAGTGCCCGCATAAGTGGCAAAGGCAAAGCTAGGGAGGAGAGGATGTTCGCGAAGTTCTTGAAGACGGTGACCCTGGCGCTCGGTCTGGCGGCGCTTGCCGGCGGTGCTCTGGCCCAGGACAAGACCAAGCTGGGTGTCGTGGTCAAGATCGGCGGCATTCCGTGGTTCAACGCCATGGAAGTGGGCATCAAGCAGCGCGGCGAAGAGCTCGGCATGGAGGCCTTCATGATCGGCCCGACCAGCGCCGACCCGGCGCTTCAGGTCCGCGCCATCGAAGACCTGATCGCCCAGGGCGTGGACGCCATCGGCGTCGTGCCCAACGACGCCGAAGTGCTGGAACCGGTGCTGGCCAAGGCACGGGAGAAGGGCATCAAGGTCATCACCCACGAGAGCCCGGATCAGAAAAACGTCGACTGGAACTTCGAGCTGGCCTCTGCCAACGGCTTCGGCGAGGCGCATGCCGATCTGCTGGCCGAGAAGATGGGAGGCAAGGGCGAATACGCGGTCTTCGTCGGTTCGCTGACCGTGCCCCTGCACAACGCCTGGGCGGATGCGGCCATCGCGCACCTCAAGCAGAAGTTTCCGGACATGACGCTGATCGGCGAGCGCCACGGCGTGGCCGAGAGCGCCGACGACAGCCGCAAGACCGCGCTGGATCTCATCTCCGCCAATCCCGGCCTCAAGGGTTTCCTGGCCTTCGGCAGCCAGGGGCCGATCGGTGCCGGCCGTGCCGTCGAGGAGCGCCGCAAGGTCGGCGAGATCTTCGTCCTCGGCCCCTTCTCGCCGGGCCAGGGCCAGAAGCTGATCAAGGGCGACGCCATCTCCGGCGGCTTCATGTGGAACCCGATGGAGGCCGGCCGCGTTTTCGTGACCATGGCCGACAAGCTGGTCAAGGGCGAGGAGATCAAGCCCGGCGTTGAGATCGAGGGCCTGGGCAAGATCAATCCCGATCAGGGCTCGACCAACATCATCGTCAACCAGCTGGTGCCCATCAATAAGGATACGGTGGACGAGCTGGCCGCGATGGGCCTCTAATCGAACCGCTCGGGGGGCGGCTTTAGCCGCCGTCCCCCCATTCCTTGCCGAGAGGGCCGGCACGCAATGGCGGAACAGGACTCGCGTGTTGCGACGCTCGTCCTGCGCGGCGTCTCCAAGACCTTCGGCGGCGTCAAGGCCCTGGACGACGTGTCCTTCGAGGTCCACGCCGGCGAGGTCCATTGCCTGGCCGGCGAGAACGGTTCGGGCAAAAGCACTCTGATCAAGATCGCCACCGGCGTCTATTCGGCCGATCCCGGCGCCCGGATCGAGATCGCCGGCCATGAGGTCCCGGCGCCGACGCCGGGACTCGCCCGGCGCCTCGGCATCGAGGTGATCTGGCAGGACCACGCGCTCTTCCCCGAGATGAGCGTGGCTGAGAACATCGCCTTCGAGGGCCTGGTTGGCGCCCGCCCCCGGCTGGTCGCCAAGCGGCGCCTGCGCGCCGTCGCCGAGCAGGTCCTGGCCCGGCTGGGCGTGGCGCTCGATCCTGATGCGCCGCTGCGCAGCCTGCCCATCGCCAAGCGCCAGATCGTCGCCATTGCCCGCGCGCTGGTGGGAGACGCGCAGCTGATCTTCATGGACGAGCCGACCTCTTCCCTGACCAAGACCGAGACCGATCTGCTGCTGGAGATCGTGCGCAAGCTGGCGGCGGACGGCGTCGCCGTGGTTTTCGTCAGCCACCGCCTGGCCGAGGTGCTGGAGATCTCCAGCGCCGTGACGGTCCTGCGCGATGGCAAGTTGGTGGGCGTCTTTCCTACCGAAGGCATGACCCAGTCGCGCCTGACCGAGCTGATGACCGGGCAGAACTTCGACAGCGCTGTCTCCGCCCGCGACCGGCGTGCCGCGCCACCGGTGCTGGAGCTGCGCGGCCTGACCCGCAGTCACGAGTACCAGGACATCGATCTGGAGGTCCGCCAGGGCGAGATCCTCGGTATCACGGGCCTGATCGGCGCCGGCCGGACCGAGCTCGGCCAGACGCTCTTCGGCATGACCCGGGCCGAGCGCGGCGAGATCCGTCTGAACGGCCGGCCCGTCGCCTTTCGCTCCAACGCGGAGGCGATCCGTGCCGGCGTCGCCTATGTCTCCGAGGACCGCCTGTCCCTCGGCCTGATCCAGCAACAGTCGATCGCCGACAACCTGGCGCTGACGATGCTCGACCGCCTGCTCAGCGGCGGCTTGATCTCGCTGCGCCGCAAGGCGCACCTGGTCGAGACCTGGATTCGCGAGCTGGCGGTCAAGGCCGGCAAGCCCGAAGACGCCGTCTCGACCTTGTCGGGCGGCAACCAGCAGCGCATCGTCCTGGCCAAGTGGCTGGCCACCGAGCCGCGCCTGCTGATCCTCGATGCGCCGACGGTCGGCGTCGACGTCGGCGCCCGCGCGGGGATCTTCGCCATCGTCCGGCGGCTGGCCGCGCAGGGCATCGCCATCCTGCTGATTTCGGACGAGGCGCCCGAGGTCTATTTCAACGCCGACCGGGTCCTGCACATGGCGGGCGGCCGAATCGTCGGCGAGTACGATCCGCGCGAGACCGAGCTGCCGGCGCTGGAGAAGGCCGTCTATGCGTAGCCTTCTGCGCAGCAACGCGACCGAGTTCTGGCTGGTTGTCGTGGTGCTCGCGCTGGGCCTCTTTCTGTCGCTGGCCACCGATCAGTTCTTCAGCCTGGTCAACTTCACCGACCTGCTGAACACCTCCGCGGTCAACATCATCTTCGCCATGGGCCTGCTGGCGGTGCTGATCGCCGGCGCCATCGACATCTCCTTCGCCGTCGCGGCTTCGGTGGTTCAGTACGTCACCGCGCTGCTGCTGATCTCGCTGGGCGGCGGCAACTGGGCGCTGGGATTCTTTTTCGCGATCGGTTGCGGCATCGCCCTGGGCGCGGTCAACGCGGCCCTGATCCACCACTTCCGGATCATCTCCATCGTGGTGACCATCGCCACCTTCAACGTCTTCTTCGGGCTGCTGATGTTCTTCACCCGGGGCGTCTCGATCTACAACCTGCCGGACTGGTGGATCGACCGCATCATCCTCTGGGAGCAGGAGACGGCGAGCGGCGCCTGGGCCGAGATCACCCTGCCGGTGCTGGTCATGGCGGTCTCGATTGCTGCCACCTGGTTCCTGATCGGGCACACCTCGACGGGCCGCCAGCTCTACGCCTTTGGCGACAATCCCGAGGCGGCGCGGCGCATCGGCATCAACGAGGCGGCGATGCAGTACATCGCCTTCGGCTGGCTCGGCGTGATGACCGGCATCGCCGCGACGATGCAGGTCAACTACGCGCAGGAGGTCGTGCCCAACGCCCTGATCGGGCGCGAGCTGGACGTGCTGGCGGCGGTCGTGCTGGGCGGCGCCCGTCTGGGCGGCGGCCGCGGCACGGTGCTGGGCTGCGTGCTCGGCGTGCTGCTGATCGCCATCGCCGAGAACGGGCTGAACCTTCTGGGCGTCTCGCCCTACGCCTTCAAGATGGTGGTCGGTGCGATCATCCTGGTCGCCATCACCTTGTCCAGCCTCTCCCTCGACCGCCTGGTGGTGCGGCGGCCATGACGACCTGGGTCGACAGATTCCTGGGGCGCGAGGTCGCCGGGCTGACGGTTTTCCTGCTGGTCGTGATGCTCGTCTTCTCGTTTTTCAGCGACCGATTTCTGACCTCCGCCAATTTCGGGTCGGTCGCGGCGCAGCTGCCGGAGCTCGGGCTGCTGACCCTGGCCATGCTGCTGCCGATCCTGTCGGGCGGCCTGAACCTCGCGGTCACCTTCACGGCCAACATGTCGGCCCTGACCCTGGCCTGGGTGCTGCAGGCCAACGGCGGGCCCGAGGCGGGGGCCGGCGCTTTTCTCCTGGGTTCGCTGCTGGCACTGGCGGTGGGGGGAGCTGCCGGCTTCGTCACCGGCGCCGTGGTCGCCCATTCGCGCGCCCATCCCATCCTGGTCAGCCTGGCCATGATGATCTTCCTGCGCGGCCTGGGCGAATACCTGACCCGCGGCGGCGACATCTCCGGTTTCCCAGGCTTCGTCGGGACCCTCGGCCACGGCAGCCTGCTGGGCATCCCGGTGCCCTTGCTGGTCTTCCTGGCTTGCGTGGCGCTGTGGCAGGTCCTGCTGGGGCGTACCCGGCTCGGCTTCTTCACCTACATGATCGGCTCCAACATCGAGGCGACCCGTTACTCCGGCGTCAACACCAAGCGGAGCATCACCCTGATCTACACCCTGTCGGGCCTGATGTGCGCGGTGGCCGGGATCGTCATGCTGGCGCGCTTCAACTCGGTCCGGGTCGGCCACGGCGAGGCCTACCTGCTGATCACCGTGCTGGCCTGCTTCCTGGGCGGGGTCGATCCCTTCGGCGGCTTCGGGCGCGTGACCTCGGTGCTGCTGGCCCTGGTGATCCTGCAGATCCTGTCCTCCGGGCTCAATCTCCTGGGTGCCAACCAGCATCTCAGCACGGCGGTCTGGGGCCTGTTTCTCATCGCGGTCATGGTCCTGCGCTTCATCTGGACCGCCTGGCTGGAAAGAAGAAGGAACTGAGACATGAAAGGTCTGGGCGTACACACTTGCCTCTGGGCGCTGGAATGGACACGGCCCGGCGCCGAAACCGCGGTCGCCGAAGCCAAGCGCTACGGCGTCGACTTCATCGAGATCGCGCTGCTCGACCCGCCCGCGGTCGACGGCGGCCACACACGGGCCCTGCTGGAGGTGGCAGAGATGCCTGCGGTCTGCTCGCTCGGTCTCCCGGAAGGTTGCTGGGCCTCGCGCGATCCGGAGATGGCCATCGAGTTCCTCTGCCTGGCCATCGACAAGACGGTTGAGATCGGCGGCCTGGCGCTTTCCGGCGTCACCTACGGCGGGATCGGCGAGCGCACCGGTGTCGGGCCGACCGAGACGGAAATCGACAACGTCGCCAAGGCACTGGCCGCCGCGGCCGAATACGCCAAGCCCAAGGGCATCGACATCGGCATCGAGCCCCTGAACCGCTATGAGAACCACCTCATCAACACCGGCTGGCAGGCGGCGGCCATGATCGAGAAGGTCGGTGCCGAGAACCTCTTCATCCACCTCGACACCTATCACATGAACATCGAGGAGAAGGGCGTCGCCAACGGCATCCTCGCGGCGCGCGAGCACCTGCGCTACATGCACATGTCGGAAAGCGACCGTGGCGTGCCTGGCGCGGGCACCTGCGACTGGAACGAGATCTGCGCCGCCCTGGCGGCCATCGGCTTCAACGGCGGCCTGGCCCTGGAGAGCTTCATCAAACTGCCGCCGCAGATCGCCTCGGCCCTGGCCGTCTGGCGGCCGGTGGCGGACAGCGCCGATCAGGTCATGCAGGAAGGCATGCCCTTCCTGCGCAACATGGCGCGGCAGTACGGCCTGATCTGAGCTGAAGGATCGCGATGCGGAGGCCGTGCCTGCCGCGCGACCGGGCTGCGCGGGGCTGCCGCTGGCTGCCCTTGCGGGGTCGGATACGAATTCTTGGCCGGTACTCCAAATAAAAAATCGGCACTTCTGAAATATGATCGATGACTTTGCTTGGGATATTTTGACATATCCTCCGCTTTCGAAAGGCTTCGGAAAAAAATTAAGAAATTCTATTGTAAAATTTGGAGATAAGGCCCATATATTCTGATATGACAATGTGTGTGCCTCTGCGGTGAAGGGAAGATTCCTGCATCTTGAGGATTGGTGCGCCTGCAAGGCCAGGTTCGATGACGGGTACGGGGCCTGCTTATGACCGATGATCCGGTCGATCTGGACAGACACCGCGACCGGGCCGCGCTGAGGGCGACCGAGTTGCGCCGTCAACGCCACCACGCAGCCAAGGCGGATCAAGAAGCCGCAGAACGCCAGGAAAAGGATTTCGAGGAATTGCTCCTGGCGTCTCCGGCGGAGACTTGGCCGGAGGCCGCAGCTAAGGCGAAGTTCCTGATCGAGCTCTTCTCCGCCACGCCGGAGGCCCAGGATCCGCGCTGTAAGAATCTGATCGCGCAGACTCTTGGCGATATCAGCCGGCTGAGCGACCGGGCGAAGACGCCCAGATGACCAGCGCCCCGAGACCCGATTCGACGCAGGATCAGCCGGCCCGGGATGTTCCCAAGGTCCGCCGTTGTCTCAGGTGCAAGGACAGCTTCCGCAGTGAGTGGTCCGGCGAGCGGGTCTGCCCCCGTTGCAAGAACACCAACGCCTGGCGCAGCGGCGAGATGCTCAGGTCCCGGCCAGCCGGCAACAAAGGCTGAGAGCCGGCGAGTCCGAGGACCGACAGGCGGGCACGAGCGAGGAAACCGAAGACATGGACAGACCCGACCGCGGCAAGAAGCATATCTGTACGGAGTGCAAGACCAAGTTCTATGACCTGAACAAGAAGGTCGTTGCCTGTCCGATCTGCGGCGCCAAGCCGCCCGAAAGGAAAGCGCAAAAGGAAGCCGCGCCAGCCAGAAGGCCGGGTCGTGCCACCTTCGGGCGGTTTCCTTAGAATCACCTTTACTGCGCCTCCGCTGTTTCAGGGGTCGCGATCAGGCACGGCGATGCGAGCCTGCCTCCAGAGTGATCCGCAGGCCCACCGCAGCCGCCTCATCCCTGCTCCTCGGAGCCGCATCGGCGATCTGGGATCGCCCCGGACTCGGTCTTTTCGGCAGGCTAATCTTCGCCACCGTCCGAGCGACTTGACCTGGGTCAATGACCGGGCCCTTTCGCCTTGTGCTACTAAGGGCTCTGTACTCGCCCTGTCTCTCTCCGCTGCGGGAAAATTGTCAGATCGGGATTGACAGGAGTCATGCTGCTGATGCCCAACTGTCGGCTAGGTCTATGTCCGGCGCGGAGGGGAGAAAGCATGAAGGACACCGGAACGTGGGTTTTGGGCGCCGTGGTCGCCCTGCTGGGGGTTGCCGCCCTGGTTCTCGCAGGGCGGGCGCATGACGCCGCCTTGCATCTGTCGGCGCTCGGAATCTTCATCTTCTGCTTCTTCTTCGTGATGATGCTGGTCAAGCAGGCCTTCGATCGCGAGCACAAAGATCGGTGAATCCGGCGCCGCTGGGCGCTAATGGAGGAGAAACTCCATTGCCGATGTCCTGGCTTTTCCCGGCCGCGAGGTACGGTCGGAGGAGCTCCAAGATCCGATCGAGTTCATCTTCAATGAGCACTATCGCCAGAGACAGCTCTGCGACGCCCTGGATGTCCTGACCTCTGAGATGGAGACGGGGCCGGTCGCCGAGCTGGCCTCGAACCTGATTGTCTTTCTGACGGAAGACCTGCGGCTGCATCTGGAGGACGAGGAGCGGGACTTCTTTCCGCTTCTCAGGCGCCGCAGCGAGCCGGAGGACGGGATCGAGGAGGTACTGGATCTGCTGTCCGAGGAACACGGCCTCGACGAAGACCTGGTCGAGTTCCTGCTGGAGGACCTGAGGACTCTGGCCAGCGGTCACCAGCTGGCGAACCCGACGCGTTTCCTGGTCAATGTCCGCGAATTCGCGGAGACCCAGCGCCGTCATCTCGCCTGGGAGAACGCCCTTCTGCTGCCGGTCGCCAAGCGCCGTCTCGATCCGCCCGACCGGGCCGAGCTGGGCCGGCGCATGGCCGCCCGCCGCGGCCTTGGCCCGACGGCCGGGGACTGACCGGCTCGGCCGCTACTGCATCTCGGGAATCTTGTCCAGATACCATTCCCGCATCAGCTCGGGCACCTGGTCTTCGGAGAACTTCTTCTGCTCGGCTGGGTCGTTGGCAAAGGCCGCCAAGTGGCCCAGCTCGTCGCCGGTCAGGGAAATCTGGTAGCCCAGGTCCATCTCCTGCAGCTCGATCATGGCGCGCGCGCCGTCCCACATGCGCGCGATGAAGCCGGCCAGGTCGACCGTCGGCTCCGCGCTGTCGCTGTCGAAGGCGGGCGCGGCCTTGCCGCCGACACCGTTGACCGCATGGCAATAGACGCAACCCTTGGTGACGAAGAGCTGCCGGCCGCGCTCGGAATCCAGCACCGGCAGCACGAGTTTCAGCCCCGGGCTCTCGTCGGCCCCAGCCGGTGATGGGGCAAGGGTCGGCGCGAGGGCGAGCGCCGCGGCGCCGACGACGGTCAGGAAGCGAAACAGCATGGTAGGGAACCTCGCGCTCTTTTGTGGAATGATAGCTGCGGAATGATGGCGATAATTCAGCCTTTTGTCATCGTCACGTCCTTGATCTCGATCAAGCTTTGCGAGCACGCTCTGCCACGGCCTTGACTCAGATCATAGGGTCGGCCGGCGCGGCTGGGCAAGCTCCGGCGCGCA
>CAJIAJ010000520.1_pt1 | contig 11494 bp, 9 predicted proteins | sample 9199121 | NCBI WGS metagenome assembly CAJIAJ01 (sample SAMEA7708267, study PRJEB35096) | sediment metagenome | biome: marine neritic benthic zone biome [ENVO:01000025]; feature: sediment [ENVO:00002007]; material: shallow marine sediment [ENVO:03000034] sea grass bed [ENVO_01000059] ...
AAGCCGAAGACCTTCGCCCCCGCGTTTCTGGCGACGGAAAGGGTGGCAAGGCCAAGTGCACCCAGGCCAATGACCCCGACGCTTTGGCCGGCGCCGCATTCTGCGCGGACCAAGGCGTTGTACCCGAGTTGAAAAAGATAGGTTACGCAGGCCTGCTTGAGGTCAATGTCCTTCGGGACAACCGCCAGGATGTCCTCCTGATCGCAGAGAAAGGCCGAACGGTGCGACTGATGCGTAAAGACCTTGTCGCCGACGGCAAGGCCCTCGACCGATCGCCCGACCGCAAGCACTTCGGCGACATTGCAGTAACCCAAGAGACGAGGATAGGCCGAGCCGGGCCTGAGCGGCGGCAGGCCCGTAAAGGCGGCAAGCTCCGTCCCCGGAGAGATAGCCGTGAACAAGGTTCGGGCGGCGATCTGGCTTCCGGGGAGATCCTCCGTCTCGATCGAGTCACGCCGCATCTCGAGCTGCTCTGGCGCGACGAGTTCGTAGTAGGCGACGGGGAGAGTCATTGTCTTACTCTTGCCTAGCCCACTAGGTTTCTCGTTGCGCCGCCTCGCTCTTGAGCAAACCGGGGCCGAAGGGCCTCTAGACCGAGGGAGCGCGTCATCCGTCGGAATCGACGCTCACGGCCAGCCACCTCGAGAATGGGCAGACTCGACGCCATGGCGCGAAACGCTGGGAGGCGAAGCTGCTGTGGCACGGTCAAAGCGGCACAAAGCAGGCGGTGGGCTGGTCGAAAGCCACGATGCCGCTTGTGCTTGGAGGGGCATCGGGATTGTAAAACAACTGGCGGGTCTCCTCGCTGAGGGTCCGAACGTTGGATTGCACAACCCTGGCCCGCTCCTCCCGCTCACCGATCACATGCCGTGCCACGGAGTCCTGTGCCGACCAGGCGCCTTTCGAATCCTTCTTCCAGAGCCCTTCGTCGCGCATAGGCTCGACCCAGGCGTAAAACTCTGCCGGAGAGATACCCAGGAAGTCGCAATAGGCGGCCAGTGTCGAGGGCTCCCGCGAGTCGTAGCGCTCCACCATCTCGATGCCCTCTTCCCGGGTCATGCGGCCATGCCGGATTTCCATGCTGGCATCGTCCGTCGCCCGGCCGTATCCGAATTTCAGGTACTTTAGATAGTCGTGAACATCGTTTGCGTGGTCTTCGACCTTCGCAAAGAGGTTGAAAGTGCGCTCCCGCTCGTAGGTAACCGGTGAGAATCCCCATTCGGAGATCATCAGCTCCGCGTGGCCCTTTGCGTCCCAATCCACGAAGTTGCTGAGATAGATCCCCCGAACATCGAGGCCGGCGATGTCGTCGTCGCTCGGATAAACGTATGGGGCGATGTCGTTTTCGGTGATGCCGTCGCAACCGACCAGGTCGTGAGGCTCGTAGCCTCGCATGTCATGCTCCTTACGGGCCCACCTGGTGAACTCGACGAAGTCCTCCAGCGTGACCAGGCCCGTGAGCTCGGCGAAGCCGTGCTCGCCCCAGACAATCAGAGGTATCTTGTGCTGAACGGCGACCTGAAAGGGGAGAGTCCGGATGCCCGCATGATAGTGCCAGGTCAGATCGCCCACGGTCTTCAGCATGTAGCGCGAGATCTTGCGAGCGGACTCCATCCCCGCGGAGAAGCGGACAAAGTCACAGCCGGACTTCACCACCAGGTTCGATAGGTTGGCGTTTCCAGCTGCCGAGTTGTAGAGGTGGTTGAAGGTGACGAGCAGCGGGTTCATGCCATACTTGGTCTTGAGCAACCAGACTTGGAAATGCGAGTCCTTGCCGCCGCTGACGGGAATAATGCAGTCATGCGCGGCGCCCCGCCGCCGGGCATCGCCCTTCGCTTCTTCCAGGATCTCCCGGAGTATTTCCTCTCGCTCGGCCCAATCGACATCCAACTGGCTCCGACTCTCGTGATAGCGGCATCCGCTGCAGATGCCCTCTTCGTCGAAGATGATTGTCGGCTTGGCGTTGGCGGGATAGAGACAGCGCGCGCAGTATTCCATTGTCTGTCACCTTAGCTTGAGGAGGCTGGCATCTCTTCGGCCCTCGAGGGGATCTGGCCTTCGAGCCTGACGGGCACGCCTGCATCGGCGAGAAAGGACTTGGCCCGTCTGGTACTCTGTTCCGTGTAATGCCAGATGTTGGCAGCAGCGACTGCGGAGGCGCCCGCCTCTAGGCCCTGCAAGAGATGCTTCCAGGCGAAGACCCCGCCGAATGCGATGACGGGGATGGATACCGCATCGCAGACGTCGGCCAGGGTCTCCAGGTCGTAACCTCGGCGCGCACCGTCGTGATCGATCGAGTTGAAAAGAATCTCACCCGCACCGATCTCCTCTGCGCGCTTTGCCCAGTCGATCGGCACGGCATCGGCGTCGCGCGTTCCACGATCGACAAACACGGAGGCCTCCCCATTCTCGCGCCTCTTGATGTCCATGGAGGCCACAATGCATTGCGCGCCGTATTTCCGTGACAGGTCCTTCACCAGCTGAGAATCGTCGGCCAAGGCCGTGTTGAGCGCCAGCTTGTCCGCCCCATTGCGGAGCAGGCTTTGGGCATAATCGAGATCGGAGATCCAACCGCCCACCGTGAGCGGGACGAAGCAGTGGCGGGAAATCCGCAAGACCGTGTCCAAGAAGGGATCACGCGACTGTCCCGTCCTGCTGACGTTCAGAAGTATGATTTCGTCGACCGCCCATTTGTTGAAGGCCTCGATCGCGTGAAGCGGATCGTAGTGAATGACATTCGTATGGCGGAAACGAATGCTTTGAACAACTTGCCCTTCGCGGACGATCAGTACTGCAATGAGGCGGTTTTTCAGCACGGCTCGAGGCTCTCATAGCGAAGCGAAATTCCGGAGTATCCGGAGTCCGCTGCGTTGACTCTTTTCGGGATGGAACTGGGCTCCGTAAACGCAGCCGCGTCGGATGATCGACGCGAAGCTGACCCCATGCTCGGACAGCGTCAGGGTGAACTCCCCCTCTGCCGGCAAGACGGCGTAGCTATGGACGAAGTAGACATCGCTGTTGTCCTGGAGGCCCGCGAGGATCGGATCGTCCTGCAGTGTCGTCAGGCTGTTCCAGCCGACATGCGGCACTCTGATCCCCTGCTCTGCCGGAAGTCGATCCACCCGCACCGGGACCAGCCTCAGGCCCTCGTTTTGACCGTGCTCCGACGAGGTCTCGCACAGAAGCTGCATGCCCAGACATATGCCCAGCAGCGGTTTGCCGGCCCTGGCGTGGGCGATGATCGGCTCCGCCAAGTTCCGGGCCACAAGGTTCTCCATGGCGCCGGCAAAGCTGCCGACTCCGGGAAGCAGAAGCCTGTCCGCCGTCGCGATCTGGTCGGGAGTTTCGGCGACAGCGTGCTCGACGCCAATTTCCTCCAGCGCGTTTTGCAGCGAACGTAGATTGCCGACGCCATAGTCGGCGATCACGATTGGCGAGCCTGTCACGTCAGGGCGATTCCCTCGGCAACAGGCTGGACCAGTCCAGCATCTGCCCCGCCTGCAGGGGCAAGGCCAGGACTCGCCCCACGAGTTGGGGTGTGGCGTTCGGCGCTATGCCTGTTCCTGGGCGGCGGAAGTCCAGGTCCTCTTCCCGGAGCCTGTGCCCCTCCGGCAGGTTCGCCTTGGCGCAGACGCTCCGCCGGACGGCGAGACGACGCTGGCGCTCCTGTTGCGTGATGATCCGCCTGGACTCGCCCATAGCGATCTCGATGTCCCGGATCACGCCCACGAAGCGGCTCATGTCCGGAGGCTCGAGAGACATGACGTGCTCGATGCTCGGCGTCATCCTGTCTTCGGTAATGGTCTTCTCCACCAGATCGGCGCCGATCGCGACCGCGGCGATATCCATTTCCCAGCCGGGGCTGTGATCCGAGTAGGCGATCGGATAGGAGAACATCGACTTGAGGGCCCGGATGACATTGAGATTGATGCTCTCGATCCTCGCCGGATAGCCCGATGGGCAGTGATGTATGATGATGCTGTTACAGCCTGCCGCCTGCAGGACGTCGACCGCCTGTTCTATCTCACCCAGTGTGGAGTTCCCCGTGTCGAGCTGGACATTGAGGCCGGTCGCTGCAACACGCCTCAAAAGCGGTTCGTGATTGACGTCGGCGGAGGCAATCTTGATCGAATGGCAGCCCAGCGACTTCACGAAGTCGACTTCCTCCTCGAAGCCGATCGTCGCGAAGAAGGCCAGACCCAAGCCGTCACAATGGGACTTGACCGCGCGCCAGCAGTCAGGCGGCAGCGAGCGTCGCGCCAGAAGGTCGTGGAGCGGTTCCTCGACCGTCTGAGTGCGACCCGTTTCTCTGTCGACTAGAATCTCATATTGGAAGAGCTGCTTTCGGTCCGAGACCAGTCGGTCCGGATCCAGAATCTGGAACTTGATCGCGTCGGCCCCTGCCTCTGCGGCAAGACTTGCGAGGCGTTTCGCAGATTCGACGCCATCATGTGTCGGGCCCGCCTCGAAGGTGACGAAGCAGGGGCATTCCTCGCCAATGGATTTTCCGGCTATGTCGATGCGTACTTCAGCCATATGAATCTCGACAATCCGCTTCGACTCCATCCAAGCCCAATTTGAGACAAAGCCTGGACAAGAAAATTTGTCGCATTTGAAGTACTCTCAAATGGTTAATTCTGCAGGCTGACTTAGCCCAAAAGTGAAGAGACAAACCGGCTAAGCGGTCCAAAGACTAGGGAGCGCAGCCGGGGATGGTCCGGCTGGCACCCAAGACCTCTTGGCGCCTGCGGCGATCCCGAAGGGCAGACTTTGCCCCCGGGCGGGCAGCTCTTGCCGCTCGCGCAGGGCTTCGATTGCCGGATGGCGCCTCCAGAGTTTTGATCGGCACAAGGCAAAGCCAATAATTTCAGCGGCTTGCCGCCTCGGCCCACATTGGCCCGGCGCTTGCTTTTCCCTGGTGAGTTCCAGGACGGACCAGGCGAAGGGTCAGCGAAGCCAGATGGAAACGCCAAACGTCGATCACACGCCCAGGACAGGAGCGACCGCGCAGCGCCAGGCTGCGGCGGGGCCGCTCGGTCTTTTCGACCAGATCCTGCGCAATCAGGACGAGGGAGGTTCGGTTTCGACCGAGCCGACGGCCGTGCGCCCCACGAAGGATCGTGGGGCGCCGGCTGAGCGTCCTGAGGAAAAACCCACCGAAGCGGATCAGCCCGAATTACCGGAGGCCGCAGCGGACAGCGCCGCACTCGCCGCGCCGGAGGCGCCGCCGCAGGAGCCGGAGGCAGCGCCGCAGAAGCGCCTGGTCCAGGCAACGGCCGCCGCAGCGCAGACGAAGAGCGTCGCCAGCGGCGCCACCGTCGCACCTCAACAGCCCCTGCCCGCCGGTCAGGCAGGTCAAGCCGGCCAGCCCGACCTGCCGGAGACCGCTACGGCCGGGCAGACCGACGCCACACGGAAAGCTCCGCAGGCCGACAAGGTCGGGGGCGCAGCCGCGGCATCCGCCAAGGCCCCATCAACGGCCAAGAGCGCGGCCGAGATCCTCGGCCAGAGCGCCCAGCCGCAGGCTGGCGGTGCGCTCAAGGCGACGCCGGATCCGAGGCAGGCGGTGCAGACCGCGGCCAACGCCCAGGCCGGCGCGGCCACCCAGGCCAGCACGGCCAACAGGGCCGCCCGGGCCGTTGGGCCGAAGCCCACGGCCGGCAACAACACCGCCCCAACGGCGATCAAGCCCACTGGCCAGCGTGGCGCGGCCAGCGCCGCGGCAAAGGCGGCGCCGGGCCCGAACGGGGCCGAGCGCGGCGGGCTGGCCCCTGAGACTTTCGCAGCCCTGTCGCTGGAGGCCCAGCAGGGGCGTCCAGGCGACCCGGCCGCCACCGACCTCCAGACCATCAATAGCCTGAGACCGGCGGGCGGCCTTTCCGGAGCGCCCGTGGGCGGCGCTGACCTCGCCGGCCTGGCCCGGGCTTCGGCCGAGGGCCGGGCGACCCCGGCCCAGCAGGTCGCCGTCCAGATCAAGCGCGCCGTCGCGGCGGGCAACGACCGCATCAACATCCGCCTGCATCCGGCCGAACTGGGCCGGGTCCAGGTGCGGCTCGATGTTGCCGACGACGGCCACGTCCGGGCCCTGGTCACGGCCGAGCGGGCCGAGACCTTGGACCTGATGCAGCGCGATCCGCGTGGCCTGGAGCGGGCCCTGCAGGAAGCCGGCCTGAAGACGGACTCCGGCAGCCTCAGCTTCAATCTGCGCGACCAGGGCGAAGGCGCGGCCGGAGCGGAGGGCGACGGGGACACGAAACCCTCCGCAGAGGGCCAAGCCGCACAGCCGGATGAAGCGGCGGCCGACGCGGATACGCTGCTCTACTGGACCGGCGGCGAGAGCCGCCTCGACATCCGGGTCTGACGGCGATCCGAGGACGGGAGCGAGAGCCACATGGAAAGCAACTCCATCACCAACCCCTCCAGCCAGACCGGGCAGAGCCTGGGTCCGAGCACGGGCAGCCTGGCCGAGACCTTCGACAACTTCCTGCTGCTGCTGACCACCCAGCTGCAGAACCAGGACCCGCTGTCGCCGATGGAAACCAACGAGTTCACCCAGCAGCTTGTGGCCTTCACCGAGGTCGAACAGTCGATCAAGACCAACGACCGGCTGGAGAAGCTCATCGACCTGCAGCTGTCCAACCAGCTGACCTCGGCGGCCGGCTACATCGGGCGTACGGTCGAGGCGGAGAGCGACGCGCTGTTCCTGGACCAGGGCCAGGCCGAGATCTCCTACGGCCTGAGCGGCGGCAGCGCCGCCACCGCGATCCAGATCCGCGACGCGAGCGGCCTGATCGTCCGTACCATCGCTGGCGAGACCGGGCCCGGCCTGCACAACCTGGTGTGGGACGGCCTGGACGAGAACGGCAACGCGCTGCCCGAGGGGATCTATGGCTTCACGGTCTCGGCCCTGGACGCCGAGGGCGCGCAGCTGCCGGTCGCAACCGGCACAACGGGCCGGGTGACTGGCGTCGAGATCATCGAGGGCCAGGTCGTCCTGGCCCTGGGCGACCTCAAGATCCCCATCGACAAGGTGGTCTCGGTCCGCGAGCCCGAACCGGGCACCCAAAGCTGAATTTCGTCAGGCAGAAGCCGTAACGAGCCAAGATCGCGGTCGCCGGGCCAAGATCCCGGGCCGCCGACACGAGGGAGTAGAACATGAGCATTTTCGGCGCCATGTTCGCCGGTGTTTCGGGCCTTTCCGCCCAAAGCCAGGCGATCGGCATGATCTCCGACAACATCGCGAACGTGAACACGATCGGCTACAAGGGCCTGCGGGCCAGCTTTCAGACGCTGGTGACCCAGGCCGCGTCACAGACCTTGCATTCACCCGGCGGCGTTCAGAGTCGACCGCTGCAGTCGGTCGATGCCCAGGGCCTGTTGCAGTCAACCAGTTCGGTGACCGACTTGGCGATCATCGGCAACGGTTTCTTCGTGGTCAATGAAGCCGCGAGCCCCGGCGCCGGCGACAACTACCTCTATACGCGGGCCGGGCAGTTCGTGACCGACGAAAACGGCGATCTGGTCAATGCAGCCGGCTACTTCCTCCAAGGCTGGCCGCTGGATTCAACCGGCGCCCTGCCGGCAACGCCCAACGTTCTGTCCAGCACCCAGACTGTGAACGTTTCGTCCTTGTCCGGTATCGCCTCGCCGACGACAACTCTGTCGCTTGGGGCCAACCTGCCCTCGACCGCCACGAACGGTCAGACCCACTCGATCACGGCCCAGATCTTCGATGCGCTGGGCAATGCCCACAACCTGCAGGTCGACTTCGTTTACGATTCGGCGACCCCGGAGTGGGACATCACGATCCAGGACCCGACCCTCGCCTCGTCGGGAGCTGTGAGCGGCACGGTCACCGGGCCGGTCGCCCGCTCTATCGCCTTCGACGGCTTCGGCTCGCCCAATGCCATCACCTTCCCCGATATCGATATTACCTGGACCGCGACGCCGGCGGCGGCCAGCACGATCTCGGGAAACCTGGGCACAGTCGGCCTGACCGACGGCCTGACCCAGTTTGCGGGCACCTTTTCCATCGGCTTCATCAACCAGGATGGCATCCGCTTCGGCAGCTTCACCGGGGTGAGCATCGACGACGACGGCATCGTCACCGCCCTCTTCGACAACGGCCAGCAGCAGCCGGTCTACAAGCTTCCGCTGGGGGTCTTCCCAGCGCCCAACTCGCTGCTGCTGCAGGACGGCAACGCCTACCTCGAGACCGATGGCTCAGGTGCCGTAATTCTGTTGGAGGCCAATACCGGCGCCGCCGGCTCCGTCGCCTCCTCGTCGCTGGAGGCCTCGACCGTCGATCTGGCCGACGAATTCACCAGCATGATCGTCACGCAGCGGGCCTACTCGGCCAATGCCAAGATCATCACGACGGCAGATGAAATGCTCGAGGAGCTGATCCGAATCCGCCGTTAACGGATTTTAACCATCCTATACTTGGGCTGCTGGCGATTTATTTGAAAAACCCGCCAGCAGCCCCAATAGTTTAACCCTTATTTACATTAGGTAAAAGAATAGCCGTTAGCTTAGTCACTGAGTTTAGGGATTTTTTAAAGCCGCGGGCGTAGTTTCGCCGATACATGAGACGCCGGCTTTTTTCATTATGGAGCCAAGATGGAAACGAATCGTCCAGGTAGGTCGAGCACCGCGATGGGACCGGCTGGCAAGCCGATGACCATCGACGACCTTCCGCCGCCGAACACCAAGCGATGGGTGGTTCGGCGGAAGGCCGAAGTGGTCGCGGGCGTAAGGACCGGCTTGATCAGTCTCGAAGACGCTTGCAAGCGCTACAAGCTCTCCGTCGAGGAGTTCCTGTCGTGGCAGCGTCTGATCGATTCCCACGGCATGCGCGGGCTGCGTACGACGCGGCTGCAGCAGTACCGCCGTCCTCAGGACGAAGAGCACATGGCCCTGGCAACGTCGGGCCACGCTTCGGAGACCTCCTGACCGGCGTCGCCGGACCGACCTCATCGAGACAGACCGAGCCAAGCGAGTCCGATTGCTTCCCGCCATTTTCCGCGTTCTACAAGAAGAAACGCCGCTTTAATCCATAAGTAATAAATAAAATTTTAGATAAATCCCAGAATTCCAGGCGATTCCAAGTCGGCAGTTTTTGCCTGTCGGCTAGGCAATTCTTGCCCATGTTAACTGAGAATTTACCGTCGTTCCAGTAAGTTAGAAATATCCCACCCTGGCTATAGCCCGGGTAGGTTTGCGACTTTAGAGCCAAGCCAGCTCACAAAGTTATAGTTCAACAGAGGTACGGGACCGCCACGCGTGACAGCCCTGTTCGATACCCTTCGCAGTCTGGGCCCGGCCCGTCTGGCGATTCTGGGCCTGGTCGGCGCGGCGACACTGGCGTTCTTCCTCTTCTTAACCGGCCGGGTCACCAACCCCAACATGTCGCTGCTCTACGGTGGCCTCGACGCCCAGGACAGCGGTGAGATCGTCGCCCGCCTGGATCAGCTCAGCGTGCCCTACGAGATCAGCCCCGACGGCGGCCGCATCCTGGTACCTGTCGATCAGGTCGCGCGCCTGCGCCTGGCCATGGCCGAGCAGGGCCTGCCCAGCGGCGGCTCTATCGGCTACGAGATCTTCGATCGCTCGGAGGGCCTTGGCACCACCCGCTTCGTCCAGGATATCAATCACCTGCGCGCTTTGGAGGGCGAGCTGGCCCGCTCCATCGGCGCGATCGACCTGGTCGACAAGGCCCGGGTCCATCTGGTCCTGCCGCGGCGCCAGCTCTTCTCCCGCGACCGCGAGCGGCCCAGCGCCTCGATCGTGCTGTCCCTGCGCGGCGGCGAGCTCGACCGGCGCCAGACCCTGGCAATCCAGCACATGGTGGCGGCGGCCGTTCCGGGGCTGCAGCCAGGCATGGTCTCCATCGTCGACGACCGCGGCGCCCTGCTGGCCGCCGGCAACGACGAGACGGGCGAGGCCAGCGCAAGCTCCAACACCGAGGATCTGCGTCTGACTCACGAACGGCGCATGGCCCGCACCGTGGAGTCGCTGCTCGAGCGCTCCGTCGGCGTTGGCAACGTCCGGGTCCAGGTCTCCGCCGACATGGATTTCGACCGGATCACGGAAAACTCAGAGATCTACGATCCCGACGGCCAGGTCGTGCGCTCGACCCAGACGGTCGAGGAATCCAGCCGGGCCCAGGACAGCGAGGGGCCCGAGCCGGTCACGGTCGGGACCAACCTGCCCGACACCGACCTCGGCGCCGATGGCCAGAACAACAGCGAAAGCCAGTCGAACCGCATCGAAGAGACCGTCAACTTCGAGATCTCGCGGGTGGTCAAGACCCACGTCCGGGAAAGCGGCGTGGTCCGCCGGCTGTCGGTCGCGATCCTGGTCAACGGCGTGACCGGCACGAACGACGCCGGCGATACGACCTATGCGCCGCGCGCGCCGGAGGAGATGGACCAGCTGGCCGCGCTCGCCCGCTCGGCCGTCGGCTTCGACCAGGAGCGCGGCGACCGCCTGGAAATCGTCAACATGCCCTTCGCCGACCTGACGCAGGGCGAAGAGGCGAGCCCGATCTGGGAGTTCTTCGGCCTCGGCCAGGGCACGCTGCTGCGCATGCTGGAGCTGGGCATGCTGGGCCTGGTGGCGATCCTGGCGCTGCTCTTCGTCGTGCGGCCGCTGATGAGCCGGCTGCTGGAGGCGCAGAACGAGGAGCAGTTCGCGGCGCTGCCGGGTGCCGACGGCACTGCCGCCCTGCCTCCGGGTGCGGCTGCAGCCTTGCCGGGCGGCACGGGCGCGGGCGGCGTACCGGCCATCGAAGGACCGGACGGAACGGCACTCACCTCCGCCAAGGAAAGCCAGGCCGAACTGGAGCGAATGATAGATCTGAACATGGTGGAAGGCCGGGTCCGGGAATCCTCGATTCGGAAGATCGGCGAGATCGTCGACAAGCATCCGGAAGAGGCCGTCGGCATCATTCGCACCTGGCTCTACGAGCAGGCCTGAGGACGGCGGGAGGAGAGCTGAGAGATGCGCATCAGGGAAGACTACCGCTCACTGTCCGGACCGGAGAAGGCCGGCATCCTCATGATGGCCCTGGGCGAGGAGTCGGCTTCGAACCTCTTCACCTACATGGACGACGAGGAGATCAAGGAGCTGTCCCAGATCATGGCGACCCTGGGCTCGGTCAGCTCGCAGATCGTCGAGCGGCTGGTGGTCGACTTCGCCGACCAGATCTCCAACACCGGCTCGCTGGTCGGCAACATGGACACGACCGAGCGCCTGCTGACCCGGGTCCTGGACAAGGACCGGGTCGACAACATCATGGAAGAGATCCGCGGCCCCGCCGGCCGGACCATGTGGGACAAGCTGGGCAACGTCAACGAGCAGGTCCTGGCCAACTACCTCAAGAACGAATACCCGCAGACCGTGGCGGTGGTCCTCTCGAAGATCAAGACCACCCATGCCGCCCGCGTGCTGGCGCTGCTGCCCGAGAACTTCGCGATGGAAGTGGTGATGCGCA
>CAJIAJ010000593.1_pt1 | contig 11444 bp, 15 predicted proteins | sample 9199121 | NCBI WGS metagenome assembly CAJIAJ01 (sample SAMEA7708267, study PRJEB35096) | sediment metagenome | biome: marine neritic benthic zone biome [ENVO:01000025]; feature: sediment [ENVO:00002007]; material: shallow marine sediment [ENVO:03000034] sea grass bed [ENVO_01000059] ...
GGCAGGCCTGCGAGGTCCAGGATCTCTCTGCAGGCGGCGCGCAGATCTCCGGCGTGCAAGGCTTTGCCAAGGAGGACAGTCTGCAGCTCACAATCGATCACCTCGGCCGGCTGCCTTGTCGGGTTGCCTGGGCGGTCGGCGACCGGCTGGGCCTGCAGTTCGAGATCGACGAGGAGACCCGAGCCAGGCTCGAAGGAAACATCGAGCGCCCGGCGGCCTGACGCCTGCCCGCGCCCGCTCATCCGCGCGAAGCGCCGGGCTGCGCATCCTGTCGAAGCGAAGAGCAAGGGTGGCCGCGGCAGGCTTCGTGCCGGGCCATAGCCTCACCCCAGCCGGCGCAGAGCCGCCAGGCTCTCCCGCAGGCCCTTGGTCAGGATCTTGTCGCGCCGCAGCACCAGGACCAGCTTGCGGTGCAGCTTGGGCGCCAAGGGCCGGGCCACGAGCGGGAGGCGCTTGCCGCGGCCGCGCAGCGCGATCTCCGGCAGCACCGCGCAGCCCAGGCCGGCGCCGACCAGCTCCTTGATCGCCTCGACGCTGCCCAGATCCATGATCGGCGCCGGGACGATACCGGCCTTCGCGAACCAGGCGTCGACGATGCGCCGGGTGTGGCCGCCGGCCTCGTAGAGCAGCAGCAGCAGCTTGGCCAGGTCGGCCGGCGCCACGGTCGCCGGCAGGTGCCCGTCGTCGGCCTCGGCGACGGCGACGAAGGGATCGTCCAGCAGGGGAGTCACCTCGAACAAGCGGCCCGGAGCGGGCAGGGTGACCAGCCCGATGTCCAGGCTGTTCTCCTCCAGTGCGCGCAATATCTCCGCCGTGTTGCCGGTGCGCACCGTGATCTCCAGCCCGGGCAGGCGCCGCCGCAGGTCGCGCAGCACCGGCGGCAGCAGGTAGATGCAGGCCGTCGCCCCGGTGCCGATGCGCACCCGCCCCAGGGCGCCGCTGGCGTGGCCGGCCATGCCGGCCAGCGCGGCCTCGACCGTTTCGCCGATGAGGCGGGCGTGGCCCAGCAGCTCCGCGCCTGCGGCCGTCGGCGTCGCCCGCCTGCCGACCCGCTCGATCAGCCGCACGCCCAGGCGCTTCTCCAGCTCCCGCACCTGCAGGCTGACCGCGGGCTGGCTCAGCCGCAGCCGCTCGGCCGCGGCCGAGAAGCTGCCCAGGGCGATGACCTGGGCAAAGGTCTGCAGCTGGTCGAGCTTGAGCCCGCGCATACCAAAGAATCTCTAATGCAAGCTATAAGAAGTCAAAGACTTTCAAATAGTGCAAGGAAGGCCGATCCTGTCCCTCGACGGCGGCGAAGCGGCTGCCCGGCCGGCCCGGCGTCAGCGAAGGAGGCATCGGTGGCTCAAGTGATCTTGTCCTCGGCCGGCCAGGCCGACACTGCGCTCTTGGTCCGCGGCTCGCGGGAGGCCGACTTGCCGGCTGTCCGCGACCTCTACGCCCGCGAGGTCCTGCAGGGCCTGGCCTCCTTCGAGGAGGTGCCGCCCTCGCTGGAGGAGATGAAGATTCGGCGCCGGGCCGTACTGGAGCTCGGCCTACCGCATCTGGCGGCGGAGCAGGACGGCCAGCTGGTCGGCTTCAGCTACGCTTCGCCCTACCGGCCGCGGCCGGCCTATCGCCACACGGTCGAGAACTCGGTCTATGTCGCAGCGGGGCAGCGCGGCCGCGGCGTCGGCCGGCTTCTGCTGAGCGCCTTGATCGAACGCTGCGAGGCCGGCCCCTGGCGCCAGATGGTCGCGGTCATCGGCGACAGCGGGAACCTTGGCTCCATCATCCTGCACGCGCGGCTCGGCTTCCGCCGGATCGGCACGCTCCAGGACGTCGGCTTCAAGCTCGGCCGCTTCGTCGACACCGTTCTGATGCAGCGGCCCCTAAATCGAGATCGGCTCGGACCGGTGCCGATTCCGCGTGAGCGGAAAAGGCTCTAGTCCCGCCCGCGGCGGGCGGCTCTATTCGCCGTCGGCAAAGCGGGCGAAGTAGTAGCGCTTGCCGCCGTGGTTGCTGTGGGTCTCGACCTGCAGGACCACGTGCCGGCCCTCTTCATAGGGCAGCTTTGCCGTGAAGGGCACGTACTTGCGTTCGCCGCTCTCCAGCTCGACGATCCACTGGCGCTCCTCCTCGCCCTGGCCCGGTTCCCGGTGCAGGCCGACCAGGGTGCCGTTGATCTCGCCGGTCTTCTCCCAGGCGCCGATGGGGATCAGCGACAGGAAGATCACCACGCCGATGACGCCGGCGGCGACCGGCAGGTAGCGCTTCAGCCGATCCTTCCAGATCAGCCGCTCCAGTTCCTTTTTGCGCGTTGCGTCCATGGCTGCCTTCTAGACCAAATCGCGGCGCCGGGAAACCGGTTGCGCGGCGGCTTCACCGCCTTTTTGCACGAACCCTGCGATGCGCTCAGGGGCGGTAGGCCAAGAATGCAACCTTGGCCTTTCCGTACGTACGTACGTCCAGCTCCTCGAAGCCTTCTGGCACCTCGAAGCTCTCGCTTTTCATCAGCTCGACGGCGATCAGCGCGCCCTCGGCCAGCCAGCCGGCCTCGGCCAGGGCGCTCAGGGCCGGCGCCGCCAGGCCCTGGTTGTAGGGCGGGTCCAGCAGGGCGATGGCGCAGGGCGCCTGCGTCGCCGGCGGCCGCAGCACGTCGACAGTCAGCACCTCCGCGCGCGCCTCTTCGCCCAGGCTGGCGATGTTGGCGCGCAGCGCCGCCAGCGCCGAGGCCTGGGTCTCCATGAAGCTGACCCGTCCGGCGCCGCGCGACAGGGCCTCCAGCCCCAGCGCGCCGGTGCCGGCGAAGGCGTCCAGCACCCGGGCGCCTTCGACGGGATTACGCCCGCCCGCCAGCTTGCCCTGGCACAGCACGTTGAAGGCCGCCTCGCGCGTACGGTCCGCAGTGGGGCGTACGGCCAGGCCCTCGGGCGCCGTCAGGCTGCGCCCCCTATAGCGGCCGGCGACGATCCGCACGTCCTGCTTTCCTCTTGCTCTTGGCGGCGCCCGTCTTGCCGCCGCCCGCTTTGCCTCCCACCTTGCCGCCCGCCGCCTTGGCGCGGGCCGCCCTGCCGGGCTTTGCGGGCCGCGGCTTGGCCTTGGCCCAGCCGGTCTTGGGCGTCTTGGGGCCTTCCAGGGCGTCGCGCAGGCGCTTGTCCGGCACCTCCGAGACGCCGCCGCGCGCCAGGCTGCCCAGGGTGAAGGGGCCGTAGCCGACCCGGATCAGCCGGTTCACCTTGAGGCCCAGGTGCGCCAGCACGCGGCGCACCTCGCGGTTCTTGCCCTCGGTCAGGATCATGCTGATCCAGAGGTTGGCGCCGCTGGCCCGCTCGAGGCGCGCCTTGATCGGGCCATAGCGGATGCCCTCGACCGTCACGCCCTCGCGCAGGCCCTCCAGCTGCTGTTCGCTGACCCGGCCGAAGGCGCGCACGCGGTAGCGCCGCTGCCAGCCGGTCTCGGGCAGCTCCAGTCGCCGCTTCAGCTCGCCGTCGTTGGTCAGCAGCAGCAGGCCCTCGGAGTTGAGGTCCAGGCGCCCGACCGGCTGCACCCGCGGCAGGTCCTTGGGCAGGCGGTCGTAGATGGTCGGCCGCTCCTGCGGGTCCTTGGCCGCGACCAGCAGGCCGGCCGGCTTGTGATAGCGCCAGAGCCGCGCCGGGCCGGCGGCGAGCAGGGGCTTGTCGTCGACCAGGATGCGCTGGCCCGGCACCACGCTCACCGCCGGGCTGTCCAGCACCCGGCCGTCCAGGCTGACCCGGCCCTCGGCGATCAGCAGCTCGGCGTCGCGCCGCGAGCAGAGCCCGGAGCGCGCGATCACCTTCGCGATGCGCTGGGCCTCCGCGCCGCTCATGACCGGGCCGCCGTCACGAAGGCCGCGAAGATCGCCGCGTCCCCGACCGAGATGTGGTACTCGGGATGCCACTGCACGCCCAGGCAGAAGCGCCGGCCCTCGGCCTCGATGCCCTCGATCACGCCGTCCGGCGCCCGGGCATTGACCGCCGTGCCCTCCGGCACCGCCTTGGCCGCCTGGTGGTGGGCGGAGTTCACTGCCAGGCTCTCGGCGCCGCAGATCCGGTGCAGCAGGGTCTCCGGCGTCACCGCCACCTCGTGGCCCGGCTCGGTCCGCGGGTTGGGCTGCTCGTGGGCCAGGGCGCCCTCGATCTCGTCCGGGATGTGCTGGATCAGCGTGCCGCCCAGGGCCACGTTCAAGAGCTGCATGCCGCCGCAGATGCCCAGCAGCGGCAGGTCCCGTTCCAGCGCCGCCTGGGTCGCCGCCATCTCGAAGGCGGTGCGGCGGTCCTTGGTGGTGACCTTGGGATGGCGCTCGCCGGCGCCGAACAGGGCCGGGTCCAGGTCGAAGTTGCCGCCGGTGACCAGCAGCCCGTCCAGGCCTTCGACATAGGTTCCGGCCTGCGCCACCTCGTGGGGCAGCAGCACCGGCAGGCCGCCGGCGGCCGCCACCGCGCGGCAGTAGTTCTCGCGCAGGAAGTAGGCGGCCTGCTTGCGCTCGGGACCGGGCGCCTCCCAGTCCAGGGTCAGGCCGATGACGGGGCTTTCGGGCATGGCGCAAATCTATGCACGCAGGCCCTTCGGGACAATGACCTGGAAGCGATTCGGCGGCCGGAATTTTCACCCGGCCACCACCGGCCTTGACTCCCGGACCGGGATTGAGTATTTAACATATCGGTTAAATAAGGACGCCGCCCATGATGACCGAAAGCCAGCTGGACGCGACCTTCGCCGCCCTCGCGGACCCGACCCGGCGGGCCATCATCGCCCGCCTGGCCGAGGGCCCGGCGCCGGTCGGCGAGCTGGCGGCGCCCTTCGAGATCTCGCTGCCGGCGGTCTCGCGCCACCTCAAGGTGCTGGAGGGCGCCGGCCTCATCAGCCGCGAGAAGGACGCCCAGTGGCGCCGCTGCCACCTGCAGCCGCAGGGCCTGGCCGGCGCCGCCGACTGGATCGAAAGCACCCGCCGCTTCTGGGAGGAACGCCTGGACAACCTGGCCCAGTTCCTCCGGCGGCAAGACAGCAACGGCAAGGAGAAGGCAGATGGAAGAAGCACAAGAGGCCGCAACGGCGAGCCCGATGGCGAACCGCAAGGCTGAGCCCGCGCTCACCGTCACCCGCAGCTACCCGGCCTCGCTGGAACGGGTCTACCGCGCCTTCGCCAGGCAGGAACACCTGGCGAAGTGGTTCGGGCCCAAGGGCTGCAGGATCGACAACTGCGACTGGAAGCCGGAGGTCGGCCGCCCCTGGCGCCTGACCATCGTCCACGAGGACGGCTCCGGGGCCCATGCCGGCGGCGTCTTCCGCGAGGTCTTGCCGCGCGAGCGCCTGGTCCTGACCTGGACCTGGGAGAATATGCAGTACGCCGGGCTCGAGACCCTGCTGACCATCGCCTTCGAGCCCCTGGGCGACCTGACCCGGGTCACCATCACCCACGAATGGCTGCCCGACGATCTGGCCCGCGAGCGCCACGGCAAGGGCTGGACCAGCACGCTCGAATCGCTGTCCGACCAACTGGTCTGAGGCCAACCGGTCTGAAGGAGGAAGAGAGACATGTCAGACTTGATCGTTTTCGGTATGCCGCAGGCCGGCTATGTGCGTGCCGTGCGCCTGGGCTGCGAGGAGAAGGCTGCGGCCCACCGGGTCGAGCCCATGATGCCCGACCGGCTGCGGGAAAGCGGCCGGCAGCCCTTCGGGCGCATGCCGGCGATGGAGCACGCGGGCTTCCGGCTCTACGAGTCCAGCGCCATCCTGCGCTACCTCGACCGGACCTTCGACGGCCCGGCCCTGGAGCCGGCGGACCCGAAGCAGGCCCTCCTCTCCCTGCAGTGGGAGAGCGCGGCCCACGACTATCTGCTCCCGGCCATGAGCCGGCGCTACATTCTACAGTACATCTTGCCCAAGGGCCCAGACGGCGCGCCCGACCGGGAGACGATCGACGCCGCGGTGAAGGACATTCGCGGCCACTTCGCCATCCTCTCCGACGCCCTGGCCCGGGGTCCCTTCTTCTTCGGCGCCAGCCCCGCGATCCCCGACCTTCTGCTGGCGCCCTTTCTGGCCTACCTGGAGCGTTTGCCCGAGGGCCCCGAGCTCCTGGCCGGCGCGCCGCCGGTTCAGCGCCTGCTGGACGCCATGAAGGAACGCGACTCCTTCCAGCGCACGATCCCCCCGCCGCTCCCCAAAGCGGCGTAGTGCAGGGCGTCCGGCACCTTCGCACCCCCTCCCGACCCTCCCCCTCGATGGAGGAGGGTCGGGGTGGGAGCGATCTTTCCGATTTCGCAGACAAATAGCTGAAACCCTGCCGCCTTGACCGTCCCCCCGCCCGGACGGCAGGGTCGCGGCCATGACCGAGGACAAGCCGGCCAGCAAGACCAAAACCCGCTACATGGCCCTGGCGCTGGAGCAGGCCGAGGCCGCCGCCCGCGTCGGCGAGGTGCCGGTCGGCGCCGTCCTGGTCGACCCTCTTGCAGGTGCGGTCCTGGCCCGCGCCCACAACCTTGTCGAGGGATCGAGCGACCCCACCGCCCACGCCGAGCTCCTGGTGATCCGTGCTGCCGCCGCCGAGCTGGGCGCCGCGCGCCTGACCGGCGCCGACCTCTACGTCACCCTGGAGCCCTGCGCCATGTGCGCCCAGGCCATCGCCTTCGCCCGCCTGCGCCGCCTCTACTTCGGCGCCTACGACCCCAAGGGCGGCGGCGTCGAGCACGGCCCTCGGATCTTCCGCCAAGCCACCTGCCACCACCGCCCGGAGGTCATCGGCGGCGTCGAGGAAACCCGCTGCGGCGACCTGTTGCGCGGCTTCTTCCGTGCCCGGCGGTGATGTATGTCTTAAGTAAAGTCCATAACCATAAGGGCTATAATCGACAATTTAAGAAATATTTCTGGAAATTTTAAATAATACTCAATTTATTTATTTGGTTAATGAGGTATTTAGGATATATAGACCATTGGGCGGCGAGTTGTCGCCCGGTGGGGACCGGCGGCAGTCCCTCGAAGTCGTGTTTTGAAGTTCCAGGGAGAGATCTATGCCGAGGTCAAGTTTACGCCCAGCCGCGCTGGCGATTGCCGGTCTGGCCAGTCTGAGTCTCGTCGCCTGCGGTTTGCAGCTGCAGGAGGCAGAGCAGACGCTGCCCCAGGGCACGGCTTTCGAGAAGGCGCTCTACGACGGCTATATCGAGCTGGCGCGCGCCGAGTACGAGAATGGCGACTACAGGGCTTCCGATGCCTTCGCCCGGCGCGCCCTGCGTTCGGCCAAGGGCGAGTCGGTGCTGCCCGAGTCGCTGTCGCTCCGCGAGCTGGAGAAGGGCGAGGCCAGCAACCAGCTGGCGCAGACGCGCCTGCGGCTCATCGCGGCCTTCGAGAGCGGCGCCTCGCAGCGGACGCCGAAAAAGGCGGCCCGGGCCCAGACGCTCTTCGACTGCTGGATGGAAGAGCAGGAAGAAAACCGGCAGCCGGAAGACATCGCCGCCTGCCGCGACGCGCTCCAGTCGCTCGTGGCCGAGCTGGAAAGCGACTCCACCAGGCTGGCCGAGGACAAGGCACGCGAGGCCGAGGAAAAGGCACGCGAGGACGCGCGCTTGGCCGCGGCCTCCGGCGAGCTCTTCGAAGGCCAGGACCTGCCGGCCCCGATGAAGACCGAGGGTCCGACGGCGCTGGGCACCTATATCGTCTTCTTCGAGCTCAATCGGACGCGGCTGACCGAGGAGACCAAGGGAATCCTGCAGGAAGTGGTGCGCCTGGCCAAGGATGCGCCGGCGATGAAGATCCGCGCGACCGGCCATGCCGACAGCGTCGGCAACCCCAAGATCAACCGCAAGCTGGCGAAGAAGCGCGCCGAGACCGTGACCCGCTATCTCATCGACGCTGGCGTGGAGGCGGAGCGGGTCGTGGTCGACAGCCACGGCGACGCCGATCCGCTGATCCCGACCGGCGACGACGTTCCGGAGGTCCAGAACCGCCGGGTGGAGATCCGCTTCGAGCCGATCCCCGAGGCCGACAAGGTGCCGGTGGCGAGCCTACAGGTCCGATAAAGACCTGATTCCTCCGGCCCCGGCCCCCCCTCCCTCTCAGGGCCGGGACCGCAGGTGGGCCCCTAGGGCTCTATGCGACGGGGGCGGATCATCTCCGCCCCCGTTTCGCTGCCGAATTCGCCAGCGCGGGTTACGACGATGCCCAGATTGCGGATCATCTAAACACCGGACCCCGCTTCTTCCCGATCCGGATGGAGGATACCGCAAATTTCAGTGACGCTATCCCTAGCCGGACATCTGGTGTTCGCTTGAGCCTTAGGAAAATCTTACGCCGGAACATCAAAAGGTGACTCTCTTCATCCCCCGCCTATTTCGACACCCTGCTTTCCGCCAGCGGCCTTTGCGGTCTCAGTCTCACAGTCTTCCGCCAAACTAGTTCCAGTGCGGAACAAGCGGCATGTGCTTGCCGGTCGTTGAAGGTTGCACCCATCTGATGGTGTACAGATCCCGATCTCGAACCCCAATTTCCCAAACTACGATTCTTGGTTCGGGAGCCTCTCTTTCAGCAACTTCAAACTCCAGGCCAGCCCGCCTAAGAGGTTCGAGATTTTCGCTGTCCTGCCAGCCCTGATCATCCAGGTCCGCTGACCTAACCGCCTGGACCAAGGCGGCGCTCCGGTCGGACAGGAGAGTGACGCTCCTGTCGATACGCTTCGGATGTCTGGTTACAAAGAAGACCCTGTCATCAATTCGAACGAGCTCGGCCAAGACACCCGACGTCGAGTTCGAATAAGAACGCGTTTGCGGCTCCGCCCGAGCCAAGTCAGAGCCGTCCGCTTTGGCACCTGGATATTCGAGCGTGATGTTGTAGGTCGTCTCCACCTCGACTTGGCTCGCAAAGGCGATACCACCGGTGTAGAGGCAAGCGGGCATGAGGAAGAGATGAAGGATTCCTCGATCGGCTCGCCGCGCGTCCGTGTTTGCTTCCGGCCAGCCGACGAAGCTGTCGGACCTGGCCTTCTCCGCGTAGGAACTGGCTTTTAGGGCATAGAGCCTTTGACTCTCACCTGCATTGCCCAGATCAAAGAGCTTGACGCCGTCACGCGCAAAAACCTCACGGACTTCAGTTTCGCTGCCTAGCCTCAAGCGGTCCAGCCTGAGATCAAAATTCACTCCGGCCAGTGCGCTTCCCTCTGCGACGCTGGGCAAGGGCGGAAAGTCTCGGCATTGTTCGACCAGATCGCGAATCTGCGGCGAAGATTCGTAGCCCGGCCCGGAAGCGGTCGCGATGGGATGAAGCGTTTCGAACGTCCGGTCCCTGAGAGCATTCGCGATTGCTGTTCCACCGGGCAAAGAGGGCGGCTCTTCGCCGCGGAAGAACTGCTTAAAAGGCTGGCTGTCGGGGCGCATAAAGTCTTCGATACTTGAACCGCAGTTGGACGCCGCAAAGCTTGTCCGCAGGCCTCCCCCAATGAGTCCGTGGAACTCACAGGGTTGGCCTACCAGGGGCCCACGAAGCGTCGCAAAGGCATGGTCGGGCACTTCATCGGCCCCTGCGGCACCGCCGGCGGCGATCGGTATGAGCGCTATCAGAACGATGGCCCTGGCCGGACGGCTGCAGGCATTCGACAACTGAGGAAGAACGAAACACATAGCTGTCCTCCAACTATCGAGGGTTCTCTGTTCGCTAGATGCCGCACCCCTCATCGTTGTCAAAACCCGGATTTCCGTGCCCATGCGCAGACGATCAATTCCCAAAAGCAGGTTGCGCCGCTTTGCCTGTGCTCCGCCGTCAGCCGGTCGTCGAGTGTGTCGACCTCGATCTCGGCTTCCGTTGCGACGCCGAACTGCAAGAGACGGGGAAGCACGGCGCGGATGATGCCCGCCACGGGATAGTCGGCGGTCGGCGTCAAGACATTCGCTTCAGCGCGCAGGCCGCCGACGCTGAGGCCGGCCGCCTGCGCCAAAGAAGCCCGGGCCCAAGCCGAAGGATGAAGACCAAGACAGATAGGGATGCCGTGCCAATCTTGCCGGGTGGAATAGAACGGACCTCCAGAAAGACGAGGGCGGGCGCCGCTGCGCGGCGCCGGTCTCCCCGCTAGAACTTCTGGGTCTTATCCGGCTCCTGCTTGTGGGCCAGGATGACGATGTCGTCGCCGAACTTGATGGGGCTGCCGTCCTCGTGGCGCGCCTGCGTATGCTTCCCCTTGTGCCAGCGCCGGTCGGCCGGCGACTTGTACTCGTAGAGCACGTAGGTGGTGCGGATCACCTTGAAGTCCTGGAAGTCCGGATGGCTTCGCTTGATCTCCTCGACGATCTCGCAGGGCCCTTCCTTCGTCGTCGTGATCTTCTTGCGCTTCAGGCCTTCGGTCTTCTTCAGGTAGCAGGTGACCTCGACGTCCGTGACGTGCGCCGTGGTCTGCTCGTAGTTCGTCGCCCGGTCGTATTGGGAATAGAGAAAGGCCACGCCAATGAAGCCTGCGATGGCCCCCAACTTGATCAGTGTCCCCCGCACGATCCTGTCTCCTTCTTCGGTGTTGAACTGTCTTGCAACCAGAAGGCGACTTTCGTCGGGTAATCTTGACGGCAGCTTTACAAAACTGGTTAAGGGAATACGGAGTATTTGACAGAGATAAATATATGAATGGATGGAAGCTGTTTCGTCGCACCTCCATTTGGCGCAGCGCTCATCCTCCGGGTCCGCCGAAAGAGGGTTAAAAGCCGCCGCCCCGGCCGGGCCTCGCGGGCGCGGCCGGGGCGGCTTCGGTCATCGACAGCCCGGCCTCGCGGCCTGGCAGCCGCGCTCGGACTCTAGTTTTCCCACTCCAGGGTGACGCGGCCTTCGCCGCGGACCCGGACCCGGCCGTCATGGCTCTCTGCACGCTCGGCGGCGGTCAGGCCGGCGATGCCGCCGAAGCCGACGCCGCCGCCGACGTCGATCATCTCGAGCTCGCCCTGGCGCAGCGCGACGTCCGGAATGCTGGCGAGGTTCGAGCGGCTGCCCCGCAGCTCGCCGGACCAGCAGGTCACGCCGGCGATCTCGCTCGGCGCGCCGGAAAAGTCGAAGGGCGCTGCGATGAAGCGCAGCTCCTGCGTGGTCGGATTGTGGACGGTGTAGCGGTCCTCCATCGCCGTGACGTTGCTGTCGCCCAGCGGTCGGAGGAAGTCGAACGCGCCCACCTGCCAGTGCGATTGCGCACGTCTGTGACCGGCGTCAAGGAATTTTCTGGGCATGGGGGATTACGTCGCGCCTGCGAACTCTGGTGTAGCTAGACCTTATCTACTCAGCCAGGTCGGCGGCTTCGGCGTCGAACTCGCAAACATACCGATAGAAAAAGGGGCCCTTCTCGCGCTCCACTGAATTGTTCTGAAGTCGGTCGAATTCCGCAATATTCAGATTGGACGTAGAGTACATGGCGGCGAAAGGCCTGCCCTCGTAGTAAAAGAAGTCGGCGCCACCAATGCGGCGTTTTCTGACGACTTCCTCAGATA
>CAJIAJ010000405.1_pt1 | contig 11292 bp, 10 predicted proteins | sample 9199121 | NCBI WGS metagenome assembly CAJIAJ01 (sample SAMEA7708267, study PRJEB35096) | sediment metagenome | biome: marine neritic benthic zone biome [ENVO:01000025]; feature: sediment [ENVO:00002007]; material: shallow marine sediment [ENVO:03000034] sea grass bed [ENVO_01000059] ...
CACCCCGGAAATGTCCGCCGGCGAAGGCATTGCAGGCCTTGCAGTCCATGCCGACCGGCTCCACCAGGACGACCTTGCCCTTGAAGTCCGAAAGCCGGATCTCTTTGCCGTCGTGGTTGGTGAAGACGATGTCGGGGTAAGCCTCGCCGAGCTTCGGCGGCCAGGGCAGGGTAGCGCTGGCGATCAGCTCGTCGCAGCCGGAGAGGAAGAGCGCGCAGAGCAGGAGGCCGGCGGCGGCCCAGGATCGCCCCGGCCGCCGCGGTCGGCTCGTCTGCATTTGTCGTGCTTTTGACATGCCTTCGCTCAATCCTGGCTCTCGCTCAATCCTGGCGGGGCCGGCGGTCTTGCAGGCCAGTCATAGTCGGCGGCCCTGCCTAAGAACCCGCTAATTCCCGCCCCTGCCGCAAGAAAGTGTGACGGCCGTCACGCTTGCGCGACTTAGTCCCGGCGGCGGCTGGTGCCGGGAAGGATTTGCCCTATGTCGTTGTTATCGTATCTGTGCGGCCGATGGACGGACGTCGGGATGCCGGGGCCGTGCCGTGCGTACCATGTGTGCAGGCCAGTTCGTGATGTGTCGGGGCCGTTGGCCCCCTTGAGAGGACCGAGCGAACCTTCTGCGACAGAACGAGGAGTGAGGACTCATGTCGAACGCAAGCAAAGCCTTGGGACGCGTGCTGGCGGTGGCCGGTCTCGCAGGTCTCGCTGCCGCCTGTTCGGTGCCGACCACCTACAAGGTCGACCAGCAGAACTGGGATCCCTCCAAGTTGAGCTACGCCGCCGGCCAGGGGGCGCTGCTGACGGAGGTTCGCGGAAATCCTTTCAACACGCCCAAGGCGCAGGTCGACAAGGCCATTACCGACACCATGTATGCGGCGCATTTCGGGCCGACGGTGCCCTTCGTCACCGAGAAGCCGCAGGACTACAAGTCGCCCTACCGCGTGGTGATCCTCTTCAATCCGGATACGACCCTGGATTCCGACAAGCTCTGCAACGAGGACCCGCAACCCGGTGCCAAGGCGCAGGGAGAGATTCGCATCGCCGCGGCGCTTTGCGCCCAGGATGTCCACGAGACCTCGGTCTGGGGCTCGGTGGGCCAGACCTCCGGTCCCGAAAGCGCAGAGTTCCAGGCCCTGATCCGCTCCATGACGGCGCAGCTCTTCCCGCGCGAGAACCCGAATCTGCGCGACAACAACAACAAGATCTGGATCATCGGCGGATAGGCCGTCGAACGCGCCGCGGCCGGCCTCCACCGCCCGGGCGTGCGCGAAAAGCGACGCGGGCGCCGCCGCTCCGGTCCCGACGGGCCGGGGCCGCGGCGCCCCTTGCACCTGGCGCTGCGGCCCTGGCGCAACGCCGAAGGGCTTCCTATCTTGTTGGCAGGCGGAAGATTCTCAGGCGGCGGGAAGGCCCGGCTGACGCAGTGCCGACTCAAGAATGGGGAGGCCACGACCATGTCATCGACACGACGCGTTTTGGCACGAATCCTTTTGGCAGGCACCATCGCAGGATTTGCAGCGGCCTGTTCGGTGCCCACGACCTACCGCTGGGAATGGCAGGAATGGGATCCCTCCAAGCTGAGCTACGCGGCCGGCAAGGGTGCGATCCTGACCGACATCCGCGGCAATCCCTTCAACCAGCCGAAGGCGCAGGTCGACGCGGCCATCACCGAGGCCATGTTCGGCGCGCACTTCGGGCCGGACGTTCCCTTCGTCACGGAGAAGCCGCAGGACTACGACTCGCCTTACCGAGTCCTGATTGTTTTCGATCCGGACATCTCGCTGACTCCGGCGAAGCTCTGCAGCGAGGATCCGAAGCCCGGCGCGCGCAGCGAAGGTGAGATCCATGTGGTTGCGGCCTTCTGCGCGCAGGACATCCACGAGACTTCTGTCTGGGGCACCGTCGGCCAGACCTCGGGGCCGGAGAGCGAAGAGTTCCAGTCGCTGGTCAAGACCATGACCAATCAGCTGTTCCCGCGTGAGAACCCGAACCTGCGCGACGACGACAGCATCTGGATCCTCGGCGGATAGGCCAACGGACGCGCGGCGGCGGCCTCTTCCCGGCCTTCGCCGCGCCGTCGAAGCTTCAATATCCCTGATCCGTGCGCGGATTCACGGGCGGGGAATGTCACGCAAAGCTTTATTGACATTCCGCTAAAGGACTCAGAAACTCCGCCCGGTCACCGCGTTTGTCTGGTCGATACTGAGCTCCTGCGCTTGACTTTCTCCTGACATTGCGGCGATGAGAGAGGCCCGCGCAAGGACTTGCCGGGGACTGCCAAGACTATGCAGTGAGGGATTACAGGAATGCCGACAGGAACCGTGAAGTGGTTTAACGCCACCAAGGGTTACGGTTTCATCCAACCGGACGACGGCGATCGTGATGCCTTCGTCCATATTTCCGCCGTCGAACGGGCCGGCTTGGCCGGCTTGAACGAAGGTCAGCGCGTGGAATACGAGCTTGTCCCTGGTCGGGGCGGCAAGGTTGCGGCCGATAATCTGAAGCTGGCCGAGTAAGCCAGACGAAGAGAGAGCTTGGCCGGTCGGTGTGGGGACATCGATCTGGCAGCGGCCGGAATCCACTCGCTAGCGTGAAGGCATAGTCCGACAAACCGCTTGGCTGGGGCGTTTGTCGAAATTGCCGGCCCGAGTTTGCCCGGCGGGGCGCAAGGGCCGCTTGTAAGATCCCCTCAACCAGCGAAAGGCTCTACACCATGAACAGACTTGCCGGAGGCCGCGTCGCGGTCTCTGTCCTGCTGAGCTTGCTTCTGTCTCTTGCCTCCCTGTCCCAGGCCACGGCGCAAGAAGCCATCGACGACCAGAAACTCGAAGCCTTCGTGGCGGCCGTGATCAAGGTCGACCGCTTGATCGACCAATGGACGCCCAAGATTCAGAGTGCGGAGAACCGCGACCAAGCCGCCGCGCTCAACAAGCAAGCCAACGACGAACTGAAGCAGGCCATCGAAGAGACCGATGGGATCTCTGTCCCGGAGTATCAGCAGATCAGCGAGGCCCTGCGTAACGATCCGGACCTCCTGACCCGGATGCAGAAGGCCTACAAGGAAAAGAAGGCGCAGTAGTGTCGGAAGATCGCCGGAGGCCGCCGTCGAACCCGCTTCGACGGCGGCGCCGGTCGCTTCGAGCAATTCTGCTGTCGTCCTGGTTCAAGACCGGCTCAGATCGAATCGATCTGCGCCGCGAATCTTGATCTCCGTCAAAAAAGTTGGAGCTTGCTTCACGCGTCACGCCCTTGCGGCGTGACGGGATCATGCATTAGGCGCCCGACGGCGGAACGGCCTGCACGCTGCCCGAGATCACGGACTCCAGGAGGCCTGCGTTGGCCGGCGACAGGGTCTCCCGGTAGAAGGAGTCCGTGAGGCGCGGTCCCTCGGTGCCGGCCAGGAAGTTGTGGCCGCCCTGGCGCCCGATGGAGCGCAGGAAGGCGTCCGTCAGCCGCTGCCGGGGCTGGACCAGGCCGATTTCGTCCTCGGCCAGGCGTGCCAGGTGCTCGAGCGTCATCCGGTCGTAGGTGTCCAGGCGCCAGCCTTTGGAGAACCAGCGGTCGAAGGCGGCCCGGGTGCCCCGCAGCTCCGGCTCGAGGCCCCGGTCGCCGCCCAGGCTAGCCTCGAAGGCCTGCGCCAGATCGCCGTAGACGCCGTCGCGCTTGGCCTGCCAGACGCTTTCGAAGCCGGCCTCGGCGAGCTGCCAGGCGACGCGCGTCGCGGCGGCCTCGGCGGCCGCCTCGCGGATCCGCCGCAGGAGCAGAAGATCGCGGGCCGGCAGGTAGCGGCTGTCGGAAAAGAGCGGGTGCTGCGGCACGTGGGCCAGCTCGTGGGCCAGATAGGCAATGCGGCGGTCCCAGTTCAGGCTTTGCCGGATGCCGATTAGGCGCAGGCCAGGATAGTAGTAGGCCAGCAGCTCCGTGTCGTCGTCCAGGCACAGGATGACGTCGCGCGTCGCCGCCGTCTCCAGGAGATCGGCACCGATGGCGCTGCGGCGCAGCACGGCCGTGAGCTCGGCAATCTCGGTCTGCTGCCGGGTGGCCGCAGCACCATCCAACGCCAGGCAGACGGCTTCCGGGTTGCCGATGTGATGCTGGATGCCAGCCGAACGCTGCAGGTCGGCCGGCAGCGGACCTTCGGCCAGGGCGGCCTGAGGTTCGGCCAGACCGCGGCTGCCGGCCCGGGCACCCGGGTCCAGGTCGAGGCCGAGCAGGGCGCTGCCGCTGACCAGCAGGCCGAGCAGGCCGAGACGCAGCAGAAGCCGCCGGCCCCAGGTCCCACCGGAGCCACAGCTTCGGATCTCGGCAAACCTGGCCGGTTTGCGCCGATTTGGGCCGTGCCTTCGCACCTGCGCTGGGTCCCCCGTGTCTCGTGCCGGCTGCCGCCGAGCGGGCAGGCGGTCACGCTAGCGCAGAATGCTTAAGACTTGGCTGCCATTGAGTTTTTTGGCCTGGGCACAGCGCCAGGCCAGGCGGAAAGTCCCGTGTTTTCCTTTCCCCGGCAGGCGTGTAGTCTGAGCTGGGGAATGGAGATTCGGGACGCATAAGGTCCGAGAAATGCAATCGAAGCTCGCAAAGTTTCAGATCGGCCAGATTGTCCGGCATCGATTCTACCCCTTCCGTGGGGTGGTCTTCGATGTCGACGCCGAATTTTCCAATACCGAGGAGTGGTACGAGTCGATCCCGGAGGAGATCCGTCCGCGCAAGGATCAGCCCTACTACCACCTTTTTGCGGAGAACGAGGAGACCACCTACGTCGCCTACGTCTCCGAACAGAACCTGGTGCCGGACGACACCCAGGACCCGGTCCGCCATCCCGAGGTCTTGGAAGTCTTTTCCGGCATCGAGAACGGCTGCTACGTCCTGCGCAACCACCAGCCCAACTGAGCCGTTTCCGCCTGGCGCACCTCCGGCCTTGCCGCCTTATTCCGGTACTTGCCCCAATCCGTCGCGGCGCAGGGCCCACCACTTGAACAAACACTGCCCGGGATCCGGGTCGGTCACCCCCTCCAGCAGGAACTCGAGCTGGATCCGGGAGCGCACCACCAGCTCGGGCAGCTCGGATGCCTGGATCAGGTCGCGGGCCATCCATTCGCAGGGGTCGAGGCTCTCGTAGCGCCAATAGGTCGAAGCTGCGGCGCCGCCGGCCAGCAGCAGAAGAACGACGAGAACCCTCAGCAGACGCATCAGACCCATAAGCAGGCTCATTGGGGCGGTTTCGGGACCGGGCAGGAAGACAATCGGAAGTCTAGCGGGCCCTGGCCGGCTTGCCTATGCACAGAAGCGCCGGCAGCTGGAGGCCGATGACCTGCGGTCCGCAGCCCTGGTTTCGGGGCCTCGTGCGCTCAGCTCGTTGAACCGGCCGCGTTCAGGCCCCAGTCGTAGTCCGTATCGTGGATCTCGCCGATCTCCTGCAGGCGCCTGGCCAGTTCGGGCTCGGCATAGCGCTTGAGATGCATCAGCAAGCTCTCGGGGTTGCGGCCGAAGTCCTCGTAAAACCAGTCGTAGATCTTCGAGACGGTCACCCGGCCCCCGTCGATCGACACACCGCGTGGGTCGTTGACGTAGCGCCGGGCGGCCTCGTCCAGCTGCCGGTCGATCCGGTCGGCCCGGTAGCTGCCGAGGCGCAGGTCCGGGCAGCCGATCGAGGCGCAGTTGACCGCGTAGTGGATCCGGGGATCCATCCAGATCGGGCGGAGAATCCGGTGCTCGATGTCGTTCAGGGTCAAGGCCTCGCCCTCGACCCGGATGACCTCCTTGTCCCAGGGACCGTCCGCGAAGAAGCCGGGCGAGATGTCGATGTCCCGGATCGTCGAGACCGGAAAATGATCCAGGACCACCCGAACCGTCAGGGCGTTGTAGAGGTTGATCCAGAAGGCCATCTGCTGCGGCCGGGCATAGCGGCTGATCGGAACCGCTGCCTGCTGCTCCAGGAAGCCCTCAAGGGCCGCCCTGTCGGCCTCGGTCACGGCCGCATAGTCGAAGAGGTTATTGCCCTTCTGGGACCGGGTGACGTAGGTCTCGAGCAGCCGGTCCCAGGCCGAGAAATCCAAGGTCAGTTCGCTCTGGGGGTCGTGGCGCTGCCAGCGGTGCCAGAGGTCGGCGCTGGGCGCAAAAAGGTTCTCCGTCGGGGTGAAGGCAGCCAGGGGCAGCAGGAGGGCGAGGGCGACCAGGCAGCACCCGAGCGCCCGGGAAGTCCGGCTCATGGTCGTCGAATTCGGCACGTTTGCGATCCTCGCCCGGTGTCCCTTGTACCTCTGGACCTGGGGCACCGGATTTCGATTGGAAGTCAAAGTTCCGCGAATATGATTTGTACGGTTCGATGGCCGCAGTTATTCCCATATACCAAAAGGCCTAGTCATTTGGTAAAAAGCTCTGGCGGGGCGCCCACAACTGGTTGGCGAAGCGGGTCGCAGACAGTAGTTTGGATAGTGAGACCGATTCGGGGTGCGCCCCTGCCAAGCCCTAGCCCTGGAAAAGGGGCCCCGGTCGCGGCCCGCTCTGCGGGGCGGTGGGAAGCTCTATGGTTGTGGATGCCTCAATCATAACACACCAAAGATATCGCCTTCATGACATAAAAGGGCGAGCTCAATCGTGAGGATCAAGACTATGTGGCAACGTCTAGGCGTTCTGCCGGCCGTGTTTCTCATGGCCGCAGGCGTGATCTATGGCACTGTTGAAAATCCTGCCTTTGCACAGGCTCAGAAGAAGCAGCAGGCCAAGGCCGTCGACCTGCGGAACGAGATCAATCGCGGGACGGTGGGAATTATCTCTGGCGGGATCAACGGCACGTACATTCGTATAGCCAGCGACCTTGCCTCGGTTCTGGATGACGGCAACAATCTGCGCGTGTTGCCGCTGGCCGGTAAGGGATCGGTCCAGAACATCCGTGACGTCCTCTATCTGCGCGGCATCGATATCGGCATCGTGCAGTCCGACGTGCTGGCCTTCCTCAAGCAGCAGCGGCCGCACGCCCAGATCGAGGACCGCATCCACTACATCACCAGGCTCTATAACGAAGAGCTCCACATCGTGGCCGGGCCGGGCATCGACTCGGTCGCGGACCTCGCCGGACGGCAGGTGAACTTCGGCAACAAGGGCAGCGGCACCTACATGACCTCGTCGATCGTCTTCGGCAAGATGGGCGTCAAGGTCAAGCCGACCACCTTCGACCAGGCTCTGGCGCTGGAGAAGGTCCGCAAGGGCGAGATCGCCGCCTCGATCTACGTCGTCGGCAAGCCCGCGCGCCTCTTTTCCAAGGCCGGCTCCGGCAAGGGCCTGAAATTGCTGCCCTTGCCGCAGACGCCCGAGCTTCTGGAGGTCTACTTGCCCTCGCGCTTTACCGCCCAGGACTATCCCGAGCTGGTCCCAAAGGGACAGCCTGTCGGAACCCTTGCGGTCGGTGCCGTCATGGCCGTCTACAACTGGGAGCCGGAAGGCGAGCGCTACGCCAAGGTCTCCCGCTTTGTCGACTCCTTCTTCGGCCGCTTCACTGAGTTCCAGCAGGCGCCGCGCCATCCGAAATGGCAGGAAGTGAACCTGAACACCGAAGTGCCGGGTTGGAAGCGCTTCAGTGCGGCCAGTAAATGGTTGGAGAAGGCCAAGGTCTCTCAGAAGCCGTCGCTGGAGGCCAGCTTCGCGCGCTTCCTGGCCGAGCAGGGACCGTCGCTGGAGGGCGGCGGGGACGCCAGTCTGGAGCAGGCGAAGGACGAGCTGTTCCGGCAGTTCCTGCAGTGGCAGGCCAACCAGCGGCAATAGCCGAACTCTGACCGCCGTGGCACAGCCGGCGGCGGCCTGGAATCGAAACGGCCACGAGCTCTGCCCGTGGCCGTTTTCTTTTGGTGCCTCTTTCCCCTAGATCGAGACGGGCTTAGATCGAATCGACCTGAGCCGTGAATCTTGATCTACCTCAATAAGTTAGAGCATGATCGTGTCACGCCGTTGCGGCGTAGGACGATCATGCTCCAGGAGTCGGCCAGGAGTCGGCCGATGCCCTGGAAAGAGACCTGTGTGATGGATCAACGCATAGCCTTGGTGTCGGCTGCTTTGAGAGACGAGGCGTTGATGAGCGAGCCCTGTGCGGCCTTTGGGGTCAGTCGCAACACCGGTTGCAAGTGGCTGCGGCGCCTCGATCGGAGGCGCCGCAAAGCGAACAACCCAAGAAGACTGTCACCCATGTGACCGGTCAAATCCGTAAACTATCTTGCCGTTTGTTCAGGCCGGTGCAGTCTGATCGGAAAACGCTCTGACACCCAACGCGCGACGATATGAGGCCGACCCGACCTCATATCTGAAGCCCGCCCTGAACGTCCCAAGGAGAGCGGGATTCAGATTTGAAGCCGATTAACAATTCGGCTTCAAATCATCCCGCTCTGAGGTCTATCTGTTGACCTGCATCCAGGCGCGCAGCTCTTGCAGCGGGGCCCGGGCCCCTTCGTCTCCGTTCTCGAGCGCCTCGGTATAGAGCCCTGCGGCCATCTCCGCATTGGGCTCAGGGCCGCTGATCCGCGTGGTGGCCAGGAAGACCGGGTCGTAGGTCCGGCCCAGCGCCGTCTTCGCGGCGGCGCTGCCCAAATCCACGGCCTCGGTGTAGAAAAGGCGGGCCGAGGCGATGTCGCCAAGGGTCAGCATCTCGTCGCCGCGGCCGATGTAGAAGGTGCCGGGATCGTCGATGCCGGTGCGTGCGGGTGCCGGCGTTGCCGGCTCGGGTGGTGGCAGGGTGGTCGTGACGGCGGCGATTCCCTGATTGGCCACCGGACTCGGAGTCGGCTGGGGCGCGGGGCTGGGCGCTGGCTGCGGCGCGACCGCCTGCTGCGGTGCCGGCCTCGGGGCAGCTTGGGGCGCCGGCTGCGAGGCAGGCCGGTCGGGGGCCTTCGCGGTCGGCTGGATCTTGGCGACCTGCTCGCCCAGCATGTGGTCCAGCAGATTGCGGCTGGGCTGGCCGTCGATGGAGAGGCCATAGCGGCGCTGATAGCCTTCGATGGCGACCGACAGTTCCGGCGATGCCCGGCCGTCCAACGGACCCGGGTCGAAGCCGGCCCGCTTCAGGCCCAGCTTGACCAGGCGCACGACGCTGCTGTCCGAAGCGCCCTCAACGAAGGGCGAGCTCGCCGGTTCCTCGTTGCGTGCCGGTGGCGTTGCCGCTTGGTTCGGCGCGGCGGCGGCGATCTGAGGAGCGCCCTTGCGCGCCTGCACCTCGCAATGCTGCGCGGCGTTGGTGGAGTTGATCTGGGCGCAGAAGTCCAGGGCCGTGCTCTCGCTCGGCAGATAGCCGGCCAGGCCGCGGTAAACCACGCGGTCGCCCTCCAGGGCGACCCGCCGCAGCTCCAGCGTGGTATCGCCCAGCAGGTCCGGGTGCGTCTTCTGCAGGCGCGCCCATTCGGCCTTCGCCTCGTCGAGGCTGGTCGGCTTGATGATCTCGATCGTGTAGCGGGTCGGCTCACTGGGCGCCGGACGCGGTGCCGTCGCGGGCGGTGCCGTGGCTTCCTGGGGCGGCGGCGCGGCGGCGGCCGGGGCGCGCGGCTCCGGCAACTGGATTGCTGTCTGGACGCCCTCGTTGCTGGTCTCCGCGGCCGGCTCCGGAAGCTCGGGTGCCGCGGGAATCGCGACGCGCGTCTCGGCCGAAGGCTCGGCCACAGGCGCTGGTTCCGGTTCTGATGCCGTCCGGCCGCCCAGCAGGCGCTGCAGGGTCTCGGAGGGCGAGGGCGGAGCCGCTTCGTCCGCCTCGGGAGCCAGGGCCACGGACCCGGAGGTTCCGCTGTCCGCCGGCGCTACCGGCTCTTCCGCGCGCAGCTTGGCCGGTTCCTGCTCTGCCACGATGACGGGCAGATCGCCGCTGTTGTCCGCCAGCAGGCCGTCCTTCAGCCCGCGGACGACCAGCACGCCCACACCGAGGCTGATGGCGAAAAGCAGCACCAGAATCGTCGGGCCGACCCAGCGGCCGGTCCTTTTTTCCGATTCCGGCTCAGGCCGGCGTTGATAGATGAACTCGGGCGGGGGTTCCGGCGCCGAGAGACGAAGAGACAGAATATCGGCGGCGCGGTTCTGTTCCGACGCCGTATTCTCCGGCACGGGAGGGTTGGGCTCCTCTCGCCGCCATGGAAACCGAGATGACACCAGCAGCTCTCCTCAGCTTAAACGCAATGGCCGCAGTTCCATCGAGGCCCCCCACTCCGGGCCCCGACGAACCTCCGGCTCGTCTGAGCGTTGCCGCCGCTAATCTTGCCGAGCTTCAGGCTTCCTCCAAGCTTTAGGCTACGAACCGACGTTGCGGCGGCTGTCTCCTCCCCCTTAACTCCCGCGACCAAGATGAGGATGCAAAGACTACACGCACGCCTAGAATAGCAAGTTTCGAACCATGCAAGAGTGACAAGTTTAAACCAAATTTGTGCAGCTACAAGAGGCAGATGTCGGTAAAATCCGCAAAGTATTCGAGTGCTTGCAGGTTTGTGGTTAATTGCGGCAAGTATAAGGCAGACTTGGCACGAAGCTCAAGAAAGGCAGGCTTGACGCGAAGCGCAAGACGTGCGCTGCCCTTCGGGTTCCAGGACCGGTGATCAGCCTTCGGGCGCGCCGCGCCGCACGGCCGGCACCCGGATCCGGCTGGCCTCCAGTGCCATCAGGCTGGGCAGGGCCTCGACATGGCCGGCTTCGATCGCAACCCGCAACCAGCGGACGGTCTGTCCCAGGTCCTGCGGCACGCCCCTGCCTTGTCGGAACAGCTCGGCCAGCTTCACGGCGGCCTCGCCCCAGCCGGCTTCCGCCGCGCTGCGGTAAAGCGCCGCCGCTGCGGCCGGGTCCGCCTCGGCGCCCTGGCCCTCCAGCAGCAGGTCGGCGAGCTCGCTGCGAGCGATCTGAATGGCCTGCCAGGTGTCGGGCCGGACCCGCGGCTGGTGATAGGCGTAGAGGTCCGGCCCGCCGCGCGGCGGAGCGTTCCGCGTCTCCGGCGCCGCGGCGACCTTTCGGTACCATCCGATCGCGGCAGCCTGGTCCTGTTCCAGGCCGCGGCCCTTGGCCAGCCGCTGAGCCAGGCCGAGCTGGGCCGACATCTCGCCCTGCTCGGCGGCCGCGCGCAGCCACTTCAGGGCCTGGACCGGGTCGCTTTCCTGGTAGAGCGCCGCCAGGCTCGCCTGGGCGTGCGGGTGGCCCTGTGCGGCCGCGGCCTGCCACAGGGAAACGACCTGTTCGGAGCGCTTGGCCTGCTCCGCCGTCGAGGCTTCTTGGTCCTGATAGACGTACATGCCCAGCGCGAACTGTGCCTCGGCGTTGCCGGCCTCGGCCGCCTGGCGCAGCAGG
>CAJIAJ010000998.1_pt1 | contig 11276 bp, 15 predicted proteins | sample 9199121 | NCBI WGS metagenome assembly CAJIAJ01 (sample SAMEA7708267, study PRJEB35096) | sediment metagenome | biome: marine neritic benthic zone biome [ENVO:01000025]; feature: sediment [ENVO:00002007]; material: shallow marine sediment [ENVO:03000034] sea grass bed [ENVO_01000059] ...
CCGGCCCGCACCCCCTCCCGGCCGCCCCGATTGTACAATTCCGTGGGCGGCCGGGAGGGGGTGCGGGCCGGTGCCGATTCCGCATGAGCGGAAGATGCGCTAGCAGAGCTCATCCGCTCGGCACGCCCTGACGCGGCGGAGGCTGCTGGCCGCCCGGAGCGCGGCGGTAGCAGGCTTCGCTGCGCGCGCGGTCGTCATCGAAAGGCGGGAAGTTGCGGAACAGCTGCTCGGGCGGCGGCTCTTCGCAGATCAGGGCGCCGTGGATGACCCGGTAGGAGCGAACCCGGCCGCCCCATTCCAGCACGTGCACCTTGGTTCTGGTGATCTGGTAGGCCTGGACGCCGATCGGCTGACGGCCGTCGGCCAGGATGGCGTCCGGCGCGAAGGTGACCTGCCGGAAGCTCTGCGAGCCCACGCCCGGCGCGGAGACCAGCTGCCAGGGACCGAGCAGCGGATTGCCCTGCGGCACCGGCGGCGGTCCGCCGCAGGCGGCCACGAGGCAAAGCGGCAAAAAGCAAAGAAACCTGGCGACAAGCGGCATGACGGCTCCCTCTCCCGGACAGCCGTCCGGAGGAGGCACGCCGCCTCCGGAGGTCCCTGTCCCGCCGCCAAGCTGGTGTAAGCCAACAAAGAATTATGGCCAAGGCGTGGCGCCCGCCTGCGCCCTGATTCGAGGGCCCGAAATTCTTTTCGATTTCCGGGAACCCTTTCGGCGCTGAGAGCGTCTACCAGGGTGAGGTCAAAGATTCGGGGGACGACACGATGCAGACGGTCGGTTTGGCCGAGGCCGGATCCAGGGCGGACATGAGCGCCCGCAGCGACGCCGAGCTGGTGGCGCAGAGCCGGACCGGCAGCCTGCGCGCCTTCGAGGAGATCATGCGCCGCAACAACCGCCGGCTATTCCGCACCGCACGGAGCATCCTGCGGGACGAGGGCGAGGCCGAGGACGTCGTCCAGGAAACCTACATCCGGGCCTTCCAACGCCTGGACAGCCTGGCCGAGGCGGCGCGGATCTCGCCCTGGCTGGTGCGGATCGCCGCCAACGAGGCGCTGGACCGGCTGCGCCGGCGACCGCCCCTTCAGGCCCTGTCGGCGTTCGACAGCGAGAACCCGCACCGAGGCCTGGAACCGGCTCTGCCGGCGGGTGGCCGGCCGTTGGAGGATCAGTCCTTGGCCGCGCCCCGCGACGACCCCGAAGCCTTGGCTGCCCGCGGCGAGATCCGGCGCCTGATCGAAGCAGCGGTCGACGAGATGCCGCAGGCCTTCCGCGCCGTCTTCGTGCTGCGCGCGATGGAGGAGCTGTCTACGGCGGAGACCGCCGCCTGCCTGGGCATCCCGGAGGACACCGTCAAGACCCGTTTCCACCGGGCCAAGCGCAACCTGCGCAAGCAGCTGAGCCGGCAGCTGGAAGCGGCACTGGTCGAGAGCTTCCCCTTCGCCGGGGCCCGCTGCGACCGCCTGGTCGCCAGGGTCCTGTCGCGCCTCAGCGCCGGCTGACCCCGCGGCGAATCCACTCGAACGATCCGGATTTAGCGGCCCCGCGAGGGGCCGAACCACGGGCCTGACCGCATGGAACGGCCCGCGGCTGTGCCGGGCCCTGCCCGGCTCTGCCGTCCATCGCAATCCATAAGCAACGGGAGAGATAGAAATGACAGACGATCACACCGGCTTTGCCGCGGACGCCGTGGCCGTGACCCGCAGATCCTTCCTCGACGGCACCAGGCGCCGGACTCTTTCCGCCGGCGCGGTGCTGCTGCTGGCCGGCGGCAGCACCGGCGGCTATGCGCGACAGGCCGGCGCCACGTCCCTCGAGAGTGACATCCGCATACTCAATACGGCAATCAGCGCCGAGCAGGAGGCCATCGCCGCCTATCAGGTCGGTGCCGAAAGCGGACTGCTGCAAACGGAGGTGCTGAAGCTGGCCCTCCAGTTCCAGGGACATCACAAGGAGCACGCCGAGGTCCTGGCGGACACGGTCACCAAGCTGGGCGGCAAGCCCGCCGAAGCCAGAGCCAAGTACGACTTTCCCGTCGACCAGCTGAAGAGCCAGGCCGACGTGCTGCGTTTCGCCGCAGGCCTGGAGAAGGGTGCCGTCAGCGCCTACCTGGGCGCGGTGCCGCTGTTCGAGAACCGGGAGCTGGCCAAGGCCGCGGCCAGCATCTTGGGCGACGAGGCCATGCACTGGGCGGTGCTGCGCGGTGCCCTGGGCCAGGACCCGGTGCCGGTCGCCTTCGTATCCTGACCCCCTTCCTTCCCAGGGGGCAGGGGGGCGGGTCCGGGAAGGGCAATCCGAGCCCGCCCCCCGACAACCTGCGACCGGCCTGACATGAGGTCCCGAAGATGCCTCGAAGACTGAGCGTGATCCTGGCCCTGCTCTGCTTGGCGGCGCCCGCTCGGGCTCTCGACGGCGGCGACCCGGAGCGCGGACGGGCGGTCTACGACCGCTGCCTGGCCTGCCACGCGCTGGAGCGCAATCGCACCGGCCCCAAGCACTGCGGCCTTCTGGGCCGCAGGGCCGGCAGTCTGCCCGGCTTCGACTACTCGGAGGCGATGCGCAGCGCCGGCATCGTCTGGACCGCGGAGACACTGGACCGCTTCCTGCGCGCGCCGCTGGAGATGCTGCCGGAGACGACCATGACCTACGACGGCATCGCGGACCCGCAGGAGCGCAGCGACCTGATCGCCTTCCTGGCGCGGGCCGGCACCGACCCCGAGCTCTGCCGCTGACGCCGCGCTCCTGACAGCCTCTGTCACCAGGGCGGGCGGGCCGCGGGCTCCGGCCATGGGCCCCTTGCGCCGGAGGCTGTTAAATTGCGGCCTCCACAAGCGAGGGAAGACCCAGGACCATGACCCCGGGCGCCATGAACCACCTGGCCCTGACCCTCAGCGACCTCAAAGCCGCCGAGTCGGCCTTCTACGGACCGCTGCTGGAATTCCTGGGCTACAGCAAGATCGAGGACGAGCCGGAGATGACGCTCTGGTTCTCTCAGAGCGCCGGGGCGGCCGTGAACCTCTTCCAGGCCACGGCAGCGCTGAAGGACCGGCCCCACGAGCGCTATGCGCCCGGTTTTCATCACTTCGCCTTCTGGGCCGAGAGCCGGGCGCAGGTCGACGCGCTGCACGCCCGGCTGAACGAGATCGGCGCCACGATCCTGGACCCGCCGGCGGAGTACGACTACCTGCCTGGCTATTATGCGGTCTTCTTCGCCGACCCGGACGGCCTGAAGTTCGAGCTGGTGCACATGCCGCTGCCGGAGTGAGGCGGAGTCAGTCCAGGCGCTGGCCGTCGGCGCCGGCCAGCTTGCGGTAGCAGACCGGCGGCGGCGAGATGCCCTCGCCGAAGCGCCGGGATTCGCTGACCGCCCGCGGTGCCGCCGGCTCCTCGCAGATGCGGTCGCCGCCGGCATGGCGGTAGCTGAAGGTCCGGCCGCCGGCGGCGCGCACGCGGACCCAGTGCGGCGTCACTTCGTAGCCCTCGACGGCAAAGATCAGCCTGGCGTCGGCCAGCATCTCCTGTTCGGTGAAGATCAGGCTGCGGTAGCCGCTCCAGGTAATGCCCGGCGCCGTCTCCAGCTGCCAGACGCCGAGCAGCGGGTTGCCCTCGCCCAACTGCCAGCCGCCGCCAGCGCAGGCGGCCAGAAGCAGCGGGAGCGCGAGGAAGCGGACGTTAATCGAGGGCATGAGGGCTGCCTCCAACAACATGCGGGGTCGGAGCGCCTGCCGCCGGGCGCCTCGCCGGCCAGTCGAGCTGCCGATTGTGACAAGATGAAGACGGTTCCCGGCCTCCAGCGTACCGCTACTCCGATGTCATCCCTGGACATGATTTCACGGCCACAGTGAAGCAATCGCGACCGTCAGCTTTCCCCGTCATGCCGTTGCGGCGTCACACGATCATGCTCTAGGGTCCGGCGATGAGGGTGTTTTTCTTCCTGCTGGTGATCGCGGCCGCGGTCATCACCCTGGGGGTGCTGGTCACCGGCCTGATCGCCATGGCCCGCGGCGGCGAGTTCAACCGCAAGCATTCCAACCGCCTGATGCGCTTGCGGGTCTTCGCCCAAGGCATCGCCATCCTGCTTTTCGCCATCGCCATGCTAGTCAAGGAGTAGGCGGGGCCCGGTCCTCCGGGCCCGCGTAGTCCTCGCAGCCTTCCGCCAGTGCGTAGCAGGCCAGGCGCACGGTCTTGGGGATGGCGACCGGCTCCCCGTCCCGCTCGCCCTTCTCGTAGTACTGGACGACACGGCGCTTCAGGCCCAGGGCCTCGGCCGCCTGCTTCTGCGAAAGGCCCAAAGACTTGCGCCAGTGCTTGAAGGCGTCCGGCACCATCACAGGATCGAACTCCTGGTGCTTTCCCTTGTTCTTCTTGCCTTTGCGCGTCATCGCCAGATTTTCCCTCCGACTTCGGGCCAAGGAAAATATATGCACGTCGTGCGCTTTTTCTACTTGTAAATGCGCACCCGGTGCGCATATAGTACAGCAGAAGCGCACGAGGTGCGCCAGCGAAAACTGCCCCGGACGACACCGTAAAGGGACCGCGCCATGGCCAAGAAGAGCGCCAAGAAGATCAAGGACAAGAGCAAGGCCGCCGGCAAGAAAGCGGTCGCCAGGCTCACCAACGAAGTCGCCCTGCTGCGCGCCAGCGTGGCGGCCATCGAGAAGGAGCTGGCGAGCCTGCGGTCGGCCCGCAGGCCGGCGCCGGCCAAGAAAGCGGCCGCCAAGGCAAGCGTTCGGAAGGCGCCCGCCAAGAAGCCTTCGACCCGCACGACAGCGACCAAGCCGAGTGCGCGGGCCACGGCAACCCGGCGCTCGGGAAGCAGCGTCACGAGCCGGAAGAAGGTGGTGTCAAGCACGAGGAAAACGCCGGCCAGCAGCTAAGGAAGCCGGCAAGGTCGGTCGGAAGCGGACAGCGGGATCCGATAGCACCGACCCAGTGGTAACCCAGAGGGGGGAAGAGCGTTCAAGGCCGTTACACGGAGCCAGAAAAGGAGGGCTCAAACATGCTGACCCTTATCAACTACTGGAATTCGGTCTGGCGAAGCCATATCGCCGAAATGGAGAACGCCTTCCACAGCCGTAGCGAGGCCGAAGAGCAGGCTTTCGAGCGCCAGCTCAAGCAGGTGCCCGCCTGGCGGGTCTATAGCGGCGACAAGGTTCGCAGCCTGCCGCACGCCTGAGGAAGACGCCGCGACGAGCCGGCCGGCCGGGTGAGACTCCGCGCTTGTCGAAGGGCGGCGCGTGAGGCAACACTCGGCCGGCTGCGGCTCGGCTCTCCCAGAGGACCTGCAGCCCGAACCAAACAAGGGATGGCATGGTCCGGCTGACACGCATCTACACCAAGGTCGGCGACAAGGGTCAGACCGCGCTGGGCGACGGCACGCGGGTGCCGAAGCACGACCGGCGGGTCGCAGCCTATGGCACCGTCGACGAGGCCAACGCCACGATCGGCCTGGCCCGGCTGCAGCTGACGGGCGAGAGCGACGCCATTCTATCGCGGGTCCAGAACGACCTCTTCGACCTGGGCAGCGACCTCTGCACCCCCGAGGCCGAGAACCCCAAGCACCCGCCGCTGCGTATCACGGCCGAACAGGTCGCGCGCCTGGAGCAGGAGATCGACCGCATCAACGCGGATCTGGAGCCCCTCAGCTCCTTCGTGCTGCCGGGCGGCCGTCCGGCCGCCGCCTATCTGCACCTCGCGCGCACGGTGACGCGGCGCGCCGAACGCGAGGTCACCGCGCTGGCCGAGGTCGAGACGATCAACCCGGAAGCCCTGCGCTACGTCAACCGGCTGTCCGACCTGCTGTTCGTCCTGTCGCGGCACGAGAACGACCAGGGCGCCGCCGACGTGCTGTGGATACCGGGAAAAAACCGTTGAGTTCCAGCGGATTGCCCCCTCCCGGCTGGAATTGACAGTGGCTCTGGCTTACGCTTATTGTGCGGCTGCGAAAAACCTAGGGGCGCTGCGGCCTTCCAGGCCCTTTTTCTTCCGGGCCCGTCCAGGGCCCGCGACACAGCAGGATCCTAAGATCTAGGCATTCGGGGCAAGCTGGGCGATGAAAGTACTCGTACCCGTCAAGCGGGTCATCGACTACAACGTGAAGATCCGCGTCAAAGCGGATGAGACGGGGGTCGAGACGCAGAACGTCAAGATGGCGATGAACCCCTTCTGCGAGATCGCGGTGGAAGAAGCGATCCGCATGAAGGAGGCCGGCACCGTCAGCGAAATCATCATCTTTTCCGCCGGCAGCGCGCAGTCCCAGGAGACCATCCGCACGGGCCTGGCCATGGGCGGCGATCGCGGCATCCTGGTCGAGTGCGAGACGCCGCCGGAGCCCCTGGCCATCGCCAAGCTGCTGAAGGCGGTGATCGAGAAGGAAGGCCCGGAGATCGTCATCCTGGGCAAGCAGGCCATCGACGGCGACAACAACCAGACCGGCCAGATGCTGGCGGCCCTGCTGGGCTGGTCCCAGGGCACCTTCGCCTCCAAGCTGGAAAAGGCGAACGGCAGCCTGAAGGTGACGCGCGAGATCGACGGCGGGCTGGAGTCCCTGGAGCTGAAACTGCCGGCGGTCGTCACCGTCGACCTGCGGCTGAACGAGCCGCGCTACGCCTCGCTGCCGAACATCATGAAGGCGAAGAAGAAACCCATCGAGACGCTGTCGCCGGCCGACCTGGGCGTGGACATCGCGCCGCGCCTGCAGGTCCTCAAGGTGGTCGAGCCGCCGGCCCGCCAGGCGGGCGTCAAGGTCGCCTCCACCGCCGAACTGGTCGACAAGCTGAAGAACGAAGCGAAGGTCATCTGATGAGCGTCCTGATCATCGCGGAGCATGACAACGCCGAGGTCAAGCCCGGGACCCTGCACACGGTCACGGCTGCTGCTCAGCTCGATTCCGACCTGCACGTCCTGGTCGCCGGCAAGGACTGCGGCGCGGCCGCCGAGGCGGCCGCCAAGATCGCCGGCGTGACCAAGGTCCTGCAGGCCGAGGACGCGGCCTACGAGCACCAGCTGGCCGAAAACCTGGCGCCGCTGATCGTCAAGCTGGCCGGGGGCTACAGCCACGTCCTGGCGCCGGCCACGACCTTCGGCAAGAACGTCATGCCGCGGGCGGCCGCCCTGCTGGACGTGCAGCAGATCTCCGACATCAGCGGCATCGAAGGGCCCGATACCTTCGAGCGCCCGATCTATGCCGGCAACGCCCTGGCGACCGTGCAGTCCAGCGACTCGGTCAAGGTCGTCACGGTCCGTGCCACGGCCTTCGACGCCGCGGCGGAAGAGGGCGGCAGCGGCAGCGTCGAGGCCGTCGAGGGCACCGGCGACGTCGGCCTGGCCAGCTTTACCGGGCACGAGCTGACCAAGTCCGAGCGGCCCGAGCTGACCTCGGCCCGGGTGGTGATCTCCGGCGGCCGCGGCATGCAGAGCGGCGACAACTTCGACATGCTGGAGAAGATCGCCGACAAGCTGGGCGCCGCCGTCGGCGCCTCGCGCGCCGCGGTCGACGCCGGCTTCGTGCCCAACGACTACCAGGTCGGCCAGACCGGCAAGGTCGTGGCGCCCGACCTCTACGTCGCGGTCGGCATCTCCGGCGCCATCCAGCACCTGGCCGGCATGAAGGACTCCAAGGTCATCGTGGCCATCAACAAGGACGAGGAAGCGCCGATCTTCCAGGTTGCCGACTATGGCCTGGTGGCGGACCTTTTCCAGGCGGTTCCCGAACTGGAAGAGGAGCTGGGCAAGCAGGGCTACTGAGCCCGGCGCTCACGCGGACCCATGACAAACGCAGCAGCAAGCAACGATCTGCCGCCGATCCCCGAGTTCAAGAACGTCGGGGTGATCGGTGCCGGCCAGATGGGGGCGGGAATCGCCCATGTCTGCGCCTTGTCGGGCTACGACGTCCGGATAAGCGACATCGACGCCGGGCAGCTGGAAAAGGCCCTGGCCAACATCGACCGGAACCTGGAGCGCCAGGTCGGCAGCGGCAAGATCTCCAAGGACGACAAGGCGGCCGCGCTGGCCCGGATCGGTACCGGGAGCAGCTACGACCTTTTCGGCGAGAGCGACATCGTGATCGAGTGCGCGACCGAGAACGAGGAGGTCAAACGCACGATCCTGAAGGAGCTCTGCGGCGCCATCCGACCGGACGCAGTGATCGCCACCAACACCTCCTCCATCTCCATCACCCGCCTGGCCGCTGTCACCGACCGGCCCGGGCGCTTCATCGGCATGCACTTCATGAATCCCGTGCCGGTGATGGAGCTGGTCGAGCTGATTCGCGGCATCGCGACCGACGAGGACACCTTCGCCGCGGTGCGCGAGATGGCGGTGCGCCTGGGCAAGACGCCGGCCTCGGCCGAGGACTTCCCGGCCTTCATCGTCAATCGCATCCTGTTGCCGATGATCAACGAGGCGGTCTATACGCTCTACGAGGGCGTCGGCTCGGTCGAGGCCATCGACACGGCCATGAAGCTGGGCGCGCGCCATCCCATGGGGCCGCTGGAGCTGGCCGATTTCATCGGCCTGGACACCTGCCTGGCCGTGATGCACGTGCTCTACGAGGGCCTGGCGGACTCCAAGTACCGCCCCTGCCCACTGCTGGTGAAGTACGTCGAGGCCGGCTGGATCGGCCGCAAGGCCGGCCGCGGCTTCTATGACTACGCCGGCGATACGCCCGTGCCGACGCGCTAGGTTGGGGACTCATTAACGCCGCCTGGTGAAGCCGTTTCGAAAAGGTCCAGTCAGCATCCAACTCCGGACGTTTTCATCCTCCGCGTCCTAGGCGGAGAATTAGGGTCCGGACCCTAGAAAGATTGAGGATCTGGAGCATTTTTTGAATGCCCTGCGGGCAGCGGGGCTGCCGGAAAACCAGATCATCGGTACTCGCCAAAGGCAGCTTGGGGTCATTTGTCCCGCTAGCCGACTGACCGCCTGCAAGCCCGCAAGTGGCCCCCAAGCGGTCCTTATCGGCGGGAGGCCTGGAGTTCGTGTCAAAGCGGACAGGGCGCCGGGCCCGCCCCGGCGCCAGGAAATTGCCATCAGCGGTCATTGTCAGGGTCCAAGCGGGCCGAGTCTTCGATTTGATTTCAATCAACGTGAGCAAGGCGCTTCCCCAATACCCTGCTTGCTGAGTTCTCGACTATGGGACGTTGGAATGGAGCGCCGCCTCGCCGCAATCCTCGCTACCGACGTAGTCGGCTATAGCCGGCTCACGGAGACCGATGAGGAAGCGACAGTCCGCGCGCTACACGTTTGCCGAAAGCTTATAGGGGAGCTGGTTGCAGCGCATCATGGCCGGGTGTTCGGCAGCGCCGGTGACAGCGAGGTCGCAGAATTCCCCAGCCCGGTCGAGGCAGTGCGCTGTGCCGTCGATATCCAGCGCGCAATTGAAGCTCAGAATGCCGATCTGCCTGAGGATCGGCGGATGCATCTTCGCATAGGAGTCAACCTCGGTGATGTGATCGTCGAGGGCGATGATCTACTCGGTGATGGTGTGAACATTGCGGCGCGTCTCGAAACGCTTGCCGAGGCGGGTGGCATCTGCCTCTCGCGTCCAGTTTTTGACCAGATCAGGAAGCAGCTCGATCTCGGCTACGAATACCTTGGCGAGCATGAGGTCAAGAACATCGCCGAGCCGGTGCCGGTCTATCGCGTGCTGACAGAGCCGGAGGCGGCCGGAAAGACCATCCACACAGCGAAAAGGGTCCGGCGCGCGCAGAAGCGCCTGGCCCTCCTGGCGGCCGCGCTTCTGTTCGTCGGTCTGGCCGCCGTGGTTTCCTGGCTGAGGCCATGGGAGCCGACGGTTGAACCAGCGTCCATCGAGAGGATGGTCTTCCCGCTTCCCGAAAAGCCCTCAATCGCGGTGCTGCCCTTCGACAACTTGAGCGGCGACGCCGGCCAGGACCACATAGCGGACGGCCTTACGGAGGATGTCATCACGGCGCTGTCGCAGGTCTCCAGCCTGTTCGTCATCGCCCGGAACTCGACCTTCACCTATAGGGGTAGGCCAGTGAAGGTGCAGAAGGTCGCGGAAGAGCTGGGAGTCCGCTACGTGCTCGACGGCAGTGTCCAGACCTCCGGCGACCAACTGCGCATCAACGCCCAGCTCATCGATGCCCTGTCCGGAGAACACCTCTGGGCCGAGCGCTACGACCGGAACATGACCGACCTGTTCGCCCTCCAGGATGAGATCACCGACCGCATCGTTGTCGCCTTACGCGTCGAGCTCACCGAAGGCGAGCAGGCACGTATCCACCGCAAACACACGCGGAGCATCGATGCCTGGAACCTCCTCAGCAAAGGAATGGTGCACTTCTACCGCGTCAACAGGACCGACAATGCCGCCGCCCGCCAATGGTTCGAGAAGGCGATCAAGGTCGACGCAGAGTACGCCTTGGGCTACGCATTGCTCGCCTGGAGCCATTGGCAAGATGCCTTTCACGGATGGAGTGAAGACCGCGAACAATCCTTCATGCGCGCCTCCAGTCTGGCGAAAAAAGCGTCGGCCCTAGACGACGAATTGCCCGACGTCTACGCACTGCAGGGCGCCATCCACCTTTTCAAGAGGGAATACGACGAGGCCATCCAAGCCGCAGAGAAGGCGGTCGCCTACAATCCGAACCATGCGATGAATATGGCGCTTCTGGCCCTGATTCTCCACAACACCGGTCGGCCGAAAGAGGCGATTCGGACGCACAAAATTGCGATGCGCCTCAGCCCCTACTATCCGGATTGGATCCTCGAGGACTTGGGCTTCGCCTATCTAGATGCCCAGCAGCCGAACGAGGCGCTCATCGCCTTCGAGAAGTTCCTGGAACGCAAGCCCGCTGCCATTCACGCTGCCCATGCCCATATCGGGCGGGCACTCGCCCATCACACGCTGGGCCAGGACGACGAGGCCCGAGCCGAAGTCGTCAAGGCCCTCGAGGCTGACGCGGGGATATCGGTGGCAGAATTCGGAGAACTTTCGCTGAACAGGGACAGGGCGAGATTGGAGTCGGGACTAGCCATTCTGCGTCGGCTGGGACTGCCTGAGTGACCGGCCTGGTGAGTCCGGAAGAAACCGACTCCAACGCTTCCTCTGAAGCCTGCTCTAAACGTTGCGAGGAGAGTGGGCCGCGCCTTTTCTCTTAGGCGGTGATGGCCGGCCGGCGGTCAACGTGACCGGGCGACCAGGCTACGGTCCAGTGCAGGCCCTCGATCCATCGCGCCATCGTCGCGCTCCGCATAGCGGTCGGGCTTCGCGCGGATTACTTCGGCGATCGACCGGAACAAGAGGTCTGAATCGATC
>CAJIAJ010000090.1_pt1 | contig 11247 bp, 8 predicted proteins | sample 9199121 | NCBI WGS metagenome assembly CAJIAJ01 (sample SAMEA7708267, study PRJEB35096) | sediment metagenome | biome: marine neritic benthic zone biome [ENVO:01000025]; feature: sediment [ENVO:00002007]; material: shallow marine sediment [ENVO:03000034] sea grass bed [ENVO_01000059] ...
CCCCATTCCGCGCGGCTCGATCTCACCGCCCTGGTCCACCATCCCCTGGCCGCTGAGACCGGCTTGTCTGAGGCGCGCCGCGGCGCCCTGTTCGAATCCGAGAAGCGGGCCCTGGGTCTGGTCTCGCGGATCGTCACGACCAGCCGGCACACGGCCGAGGGCCTGGCCGACTACGGGGTCGACGTGGACAGCGTGGTCCCTGTCCGGCCCGGGGTCGAGGCCGCACCGCTGGCGGTCGGTTCGGACGGCGGCCCCTTTGCGCTGCTCTGCGTCGCCAACCTCGTGCCGCGCAAGGGCCACGACGTCCTGCTTTCGGCCCTGGCCCAGGTCGCCGATCTGGACTGGCGGCTGACCTGCGCCGGCAACCTGTCGCGCGAGCCGGCCTGGACCGAGGAGCTGCGCCGCCGTTGCGCGGAGGCGGGCTTATCGGAGCGGGTGGACTTCTGCGGCGAGGTCGAGGACGCTGAGCTGGAGCGGCTCTACGCCACCGCGGACCTCTTCGTCCTGGCGTCGCGCTACGAGGGCTTCGGCATGGTCTTTTCCGAGGCCGTTGCGCGCGGCCTGCCGGTGATCGCCGGCCGGGCCGGCGGCATGCCCGAGGCGGTGCCGGAGGGCGCCGGGCTGCTCCTGCCGCCCGGCGACGAGGCTGCCCTGGCCGAGACGCTGCGCCGCCTCGTCGGCGATCCGCAGACCTACGCCGAGCTGCGCGCGGGCGCCCGGACGGCACGCGGCCGGCTGCGGAGCTGGGCCGAGAGCGCCGCCCTCTTCGCCCGCGCCCTCGGCCTGGAAACGGGGAGCTAGTGGAGAGATGGGCGGCTTCTCGGCCGACTGGCTGGCGCTGCGCGAGGCGGCCGACGCCGCGGCCCGGGCGGAGTCCCTGAACACGGCGCTGGCCGATCTGCTCGCCGAGCGTGCTAGCGAGGATGCTTACGCGCGGATCGTCGACCTGGGCTGTGGTACGGGTTCCAACCTCCGATACCTTGCGCCGCGCTTGGGCGCCTCCCAGTCCTGGACCCTCGTCGACCGGGACGAGGACCTACTCGAACGGGCCGCGGCGACGGCACTTCCGGAGGGTCAAACCGCGCCACGGACGCGCCGCCTGGACCTGGCATCCGAGCTGGAGGACCTGGAGCTCACCGGATGTGACCTGGTGACGGCCTCGGCCCTGATGGATCTGGTCTCCGCGGACTGGTTCGACCGCCTGGCGGGCCTGTGCCGGCAGGCCGGCTGCCTGCTTTTCCCGGTCCTGACCTACGACGGGGTCATGGACTGGGCGCCCGAGGACCCCTTCGACGCGACGGCGCGGACGCTCTTCAACCGGCACCAGCGCGGCGACAAGGGCTTCGGCCCGGCCCTTGGGCCGGCGGCGCCGGAACATATGGAAAAAACCCTGCGCGACCTGGGTTTCAGGGTCGAGACCGCGCCCAGCGACTGGCTGCTCTCTGCCGAAGAGGCGGCGCTTCAATTGGCCCTGCTGGAAGGCTTTGCCGGAGCGGCCCTCGAGCTGGAGCCCGGCCGGGGGGCCGAGATCCGGGACTGGACGGTGCGCCGCCAAGCTCACCTGACGGCGGGGACCTCCCGGCTGCGGGTCGGTCACCTCGACCTTCTGGCCCGGCCCTAGAGCATGATCGTGTCACGCCGCAAAGGCGTCACGCATGAATCTTGATCTAGGCGCTTTGGCCTCGCAGGTCGAAGTCGAAAAGCACGTCCTCGCCCATGTCGAACTTCCGGCAGGGCGGGCGCAGCGCGCCGGACAGCTTGTCGATGGCCGGCAGGGTGAAGCTGGGGCGGCCCGAGCCGATGATCATGGGGGCGACCGCCACCTGCAGCCGCTCCAGGACGCCGGCCGCGAGGAAGCGGGAGACGGTGACGCCGCCGCCCTCGACGAAGAGGGCGCCAAGGCCCTGGCCATGCAGGGCGGCCAGGATGGCGGCGGGCGGCAGTTCGGCGCCTTCGGCCTCGATCTCCAGCAGATCCGCGCCCTTTGGTCCCGAATCCGCCGTGTCCCCGGCCCGGCAGACCAGGCGGGTCGGCGCCGCGCCGTCGGTGAAGACCCTGTAGCGGCCGGCCAGGCGACGCCGGGCGTCGACCACGACCCGGACCGGGTTCTCGCCCGGGACCCGGCGGACCGTCAGCTGGGGATCGTCCTGCTCGACGGTGCCGGCGCCCACGATCACCGCGTCGCAGAGGGCTCGCATACGGTGCAAGTGGTGGATATTGGCCTCGCCCGTCACGTAGTAGGAGTCGAAGCTCTCGGTCGCAATGCGGCCGTCGAGGCTCTGTCCGAGGTGGGCCACGGCCGCTGGCCGCTCGGCGGAAATCAGCGCAATAGGCAGATAGAGGTCGAAGAGTTGGGCGACATCGGCAGAGATTTCGGCCCCGGCCAGCCAGGTGCCATCGCTGTTGACCCGGAGCAGCGCGTCTGGTTCCTTGGTCTCCGTCACCCGGGGGGGCCCGCTGGGATCAGCGTGGAGGTAGAGCAGGTCGTCGACATTCCGGCCAGAGCGAACCCATTGTTTGACCGCGAGGATCATTGTCCAAGCGTCCGAGGGAAGGATTCGGCCGGATCGTTGTTTACCCATCTAGGCAGATCTCCAAGGGAGAAGTAACCAAGTGGTTGTCCACTAAAATTGCCACACCACTGTAAGACTTTTGCCTCTTGTCCAGTATCTGAAGCAAACTAACATCAGCGCCGTGCGAGCAAATAACGAGTCATTTCTACCCAGCATCAACGCGACTCAAGAACAGTCCCGAATCGAGTTGGCCGCCTTCAACGGCAGTGCCGACACGGTCTTCGTAGATCGGGCAATCGTCGAGTTGCGTTGTGGCCGCGTCGTTCGAGTGAACGGCGGAGACCGGTCGTGGCTTATGGCCGCCCTCGAGTGCTGCCCCGAGAGCATGCTCGAGGAGCTGAAGCGCCTCTCCGGTGATCGCTTGGAGCTGATCGTCAGCGGCGAACGCGCCCTGGCCCTCGGCCTCGGCGACAGCGCCGATGATGTCGTGGCCATCCGTCCGCCCGAGGGCTGGGACCGCGACTGGCTGCATCAGGTCGCCGCCACGCCCTTCGACCCGGAACGCGACAAGGGCCGCTTCTCGGAGGTGGTGACCTCCGAGGCAACCTGGGGCGCGGAAGCGGCCATCACTCTGGCCAAGCAGGCCCATCTGGTGCCCGCGGTGGTGCTGTGGGAGCTGACCGGCAGCGCCGCGACCGAGGTCAGCAAGCAGATTGCCCTGGGCGACATCCTCTTCGTCACGCGCAAGCAGATCAGCGACTATGCCGAGGCGACCGCGGTCAAGCTGTTGCGGGTCGGCGAGGCGCGCGTGCCGCTCAGCGGCTGCGAGGACACCCGCTTCGTGGTCTTCCGCGCCGCCAGCAGCGGCACCGACCACGTCGCCATCATGATCGGCGAGGTCGACGAGACCACGCCCGTCCTGGTGCGGCTGCATTCGGCCTGCCTGACCGGCGACCTCTTCGGCAGCCTGCGCTGCGACTGCGGCGAGCAGCTGCGCTCCTCGGTGGACTCCATCGCCGAGGCCGGCGGCGGCATCATCCTCTACCTGGCCCAGGAAGGCCGCGGTATCGGCCTGGCCAACAAGATCCGCGCCTATGGATTGCAGGACCTGGGCTTCGACACTCTCGACGCCAACAAGCAGCTCGGCTTCAAGGACGACGAGCGGCGCTACGAGGTGGCGGCCGAGATGCTCAAGATGCTGGGTATCCATCACGTGACGCTGATGACCAACAACCCGGGCAAGATGGAGGCCCTGCGCAAGTCGGGTATCACCATCGAGCGCCGCAAGGGTGTCCTGGCCAGCATCAATCCCCACAACGAACGCTACATGTCGGTGCGGGCCGAGAAGATCGGCCACCTGCTCGAAGAGTAGCGAAGGCACGCTGCGGCCGATCCGTCTAGCGGTTCCGCAGCAAGCTTAGCGGCGCGCGCCGCAGATCCTTCACAATGGCCGCCAGCCGCTCGGCGGCGTGTTCCAGCAGCAGCCGGCCCTTCTCCGCATCGGCCTGGGTGGCGTCGCCGCTGGCGCCCGCGGCGTGCAGGTGCTGGGCGGACGAGCCGAAGCCCGGCGGGCCCTGTGGACGCAGCAGGACGTAGTGGCGCGCCATGTCGTGGGACACCGGGCGGAAGTCCGCCAGCTTGTACTTGCGTACCAGCTCGGGATGCAGGTGCAGCATCATCGAGGTCTCGGCCGCACCGCCGTGCAGGCCGTGCTCCAGCTCCGTCAGGTCGAAGAGGCCGTCCGGGGTCCCGAAACGGAAGTAGGTCGCCCGCACGACCAGCATCTCCAGTTCGGCGCGCAGGCGCTGGGCCACGATGTCGACGATCTGGGTCTGGCCGCCGTGGCTGTTGAAGATCACCAGCTTGCGCAAGCCGGCGGCCGCGACCGCGGCGCCGATCTCCATCCAGACCGGGATCAGCAGCTCGGCGGGCAGCGACAGGGTGCCGGGATAGTCGCCGTGCTCGCCGCTGTCGCCGACCGGCAGGGTCGGCAGCACCAGAAGCGTCAGGTCGTCCGGCAGAATCTCCAGTGTCCGGCGCACGATGCCGCGGTTGATCGCGCTGTCGGTGAAAAGCGGCAGGTGCGGCCCGTGCTGCTCCGTCGCGCCCACCGGCAGTAGCGCAATCACCGCCTCCGGGTCCAGCGCCTCCAGGTCGGTAGTGGCCAGTTCTTCCCAGTAACCGCTCTTCAGGGCCATACGCATCTCTCACTTTTCCGGCATAGCCGGCCGCAGGGAGCATAGGCCAAAATTCGGGCGTTGGAAGGGCCTTCGGCCAAGCCGGATCTAGCGCCTGGGGTGCTCGTCTTCGCGCAGGCGCTCAATGTCGTCCTCGCCCAGGTAGCTGCCGCACTGCACCTCGATGATGTGCAGGGGCGCGTCGCCCGGGTTGCGCAGGCGGTGAATCGATCGCTCCGGCAGGAAGGCCGACTGTCCGGTCTTGAGCCGGAAGACCTCCTGGTCGCGGGTCACCTCGGCGGTGCCCTTGACCACTACCCAATGCTCGCTGCGCCGGCTGTGGCGCTGCAATGAGATGCTGGCGCCGGGCTCCAGAACCAGATGTTGGACGCGGAAGCCTTCGTCCCGCTGCAGGCTGCGCAGGCTGCCCCAGGGCCGCAGCACGCGCGTCGGATCGCGCTGCTCCGGCCGCCCCGCTGCCGCCAGCCGCTCGGTGATACGGCTGACTTCCTGGGCCCGGTCGCGCGGGCAGACCAGGACGGCGTCCTCCTGCACCACCACCACCAGATCGCGCAGGCCGAGGGTCGCCAGCAGGCCCTGGTCGCTGTGCAGGTAGCAGGCGGCCGTGTCCTCCGCCAGAACGTCGCCCTTCACGACATTGTCCTCGGCGTCCCGCTCCGACGCCTGCCACAGGGTTTGCCAGGAGCCGGCGTCGGTCCAGCCCATGTCGACCGGCACGACACCCGCTCGCTCGGTCTTTTCCATCAATGCTTGGTCGATGGAGATACGAGGCGCGGCCTCGTAGGCCTCGCCGTCCAGCCGGGTGAAGTCCAAGTCCTGCTTGGCGCTATCGAGGGCCCGGCGGGCGGCTCCCAGAACTTCGGGCGCCCAGTGCGAAAGTTCCTCGATCAGGCTCTCCGCGCGGCACAGCAGGATGCCGCTGTTCCAGAGGTGCCGGCCGCCGCTCAGATAGGCCTCGGCGGTGGCAGCATCCGGCTTTTCGACGAAGCTCTTGACCCGTTGGCAGCCGGCCAGCGCGTCCAGGCCGGCCCCGGACTCGATATAGCCGTAGCCGGTCTCCGCGCGGTCCGGTTTGACCCCGAAGGTCATGAGCCAGCCCGCCGCGGCCGCCTCCGCTGCGGTCGCGACCGCCTCCAGGAAACGCTCGGGCCTGGCGATCAGGTGATCCGAGGGCAGGACCAGGACCGCCGCCTCCGGGTCCGCCGCCCGGGCCGCCAGGGCGGCGACGGCAACGGCGGGCGCGGTGTTGCGGCCGTTGGGCTCGAGGATCAGGGCTTCCGCGGCCAGGCCTTCCTGGCGCAGTTGCTCGGCGGCCAGGAAGCGGTGGGTCTCGTTGCAGACCACGATCGGCGCGGCGAAGCGCTCCGGGTCCCGGACTCGCTCCAGGGTCTCGGCGAAAAGGGTCTTGTCCCCCAGGAAGCGCGCGAAGGGTTTGCCGGAGCTCGCCCGCGACACCGGCCAGAGCCGGCTGCCGGCGCCGCCGCAGAGTATGACCGGAAAAAGTCTCACCTTCGCCAAGTTCACCAGCGGTCCCCCGAGGGTCGGATGCGCGTGCCGCACGACCCTCCCTACTCAGGTAGGAGGGCCTGGCCGGCGGCGCAAGCGCAGTCTCCGGCGGACGTGAGCTTGGGCTTGGAACGTCCCTGTGACCTTTGCGGCGGGCGCTCAGTCCCCGTAGCGGCGCAGCTTGTCGCGCCAGCCGGGGCGCTCCAGGACCTCGCGGTTGACCACGCCGCGCGGGATCCTGCCGGCCTTGAGGTCGAGGGCGGCCTGGACGTCGGCGGCGCCGATGCCGGCAAAGCACTGGTCGGTCCAGCAGAGCGCGTGGGGCGTCAGGATCACGTTGTCCAGCTTTAGGATCGGGTCTGCGGGGTCCGGCGGCTCCTGCTCCAGGACGTCGAGCCCGGCACCGGCGATGCGGCCCGCAGCCAGCACCTCGGTCAGGGCCGCCTGGTCGACGATCGGGCCGCGCGCCGTGTTGATCAGATAGGCGCTCGGCTTCATCAGGGCCAGCCGCTCGGCGTTCACCAGGTGACGGGTCGCCTCGCTCAGCGGGCAGTTGACGCAGAGCACGTCTGCCCGCTCGAAGAGCGCCTCCAGCTCGACCAGCTCGATCCCCAGGTCCTGGGACACCGCCCGGTCGGCATAGGGATCGTGGGCGATGAAGTCCATGTCCAGGGGGCGGGCCAGGCGGAAGAGCTCGGCCCCGATGTTGCCGATGCCGATGGAACCGAGAGTGCGCCCGACCAGGCCGACTCCCATGTGGCCGCGGCGGGCCGCGAAACCCTCGGGACCCTGGCGTGTCAGCCTGTCCTTGACCATCAGCTTGCCGGTCAGGGCCAGCATCAGGGTCAGGATCGAGACGGCGACCGGCCGCCGCACGCCGTCCGGCGTGATGACCAACGCCACGTCCTCTTCGGTGCAGGCGCCGACATCGACGGTGTCGTAGCCGACCCCGAAGCGCGCCACCATGGCCAGACGCGGGCTGCCGGCGAGGGTACGCGCCGTCACCCGCGGCGCCAGCAGGATCAGGGCGTCAATATCGGCGACCTGTTCCGGCGCAATCTCCCCGGCCTTCTCCAGCACCACGAGTTCGAGATCGTCGCGCTCCTTCAGGGGCGACAGGTCGAACTCCGGAAAGGCCGGCTTGCCCGCTTCGTCGAAAAAGTCGCCGCTGAGAGCCACGCGAAAGCTGGCCATGATGGTCTCCCTATCAGGTCTCTTTCTATTTCGCCGCCTCTTCCCGCAGGTCCTTCAGGGCTGCGGCCAGGGCGTCGCCCAGCAACCAGGCATCGGCCGAATAGGCGATGAAATCGAAGCCCTGCTTGTAGAGCGCGGCGCCGGTCGCGACGTCGGGTGCCAGGCGGCCCAGGGACTTGCCCGTTCGACGGCCGGCCGCGATCACGGTCTCGATGGCGCCGACGAAGTCCGGATGGTCGAACTGGCCGGGAATGCCCAGGGAACAGCTGAGGTCGAAGTGCCCGACCCAGAGGCAGTCGACGCCGTCGATGGAAGCGATGGCCTCGGCGTTCTCGACGCCCTCGGCCGTCTCGATCTGGGCGAAGAACGTGGTGCGCTCGTTCTGCGCCGCCAGCTTCTGATCCGTCGGTCCGGCCGTGTAGCGGTCCAGCGCGGCACGCACGATCACGCCGCGGCCGCCGCGCGGCGGGTACTTCATCGATTGCAGGATCTGCTCGGCCTCTTCGGGGGTCGAAACCATCGGCAGCATCACGCCTTCGGCGCCGGCGTCGCAGGCCCGGGCGATGTCCTTGTAGTCCTTGGAGGGAACCCGGACGATGGTCGGCAGCTCGGCCGCCTGGAAGTAGCGCAGCATGCGCTTGGTGGTCTCGATGCCGAAGCCGCTGTGCTCGGTGTCGAAAAGGGCAAACTCGCAGCCGGCATTCTTGCAGATGTGCCCCATGCCGGGGGTGTCGAACTCGAAGATGAAGTGCCCGGCCTTCAGGTCGCGAGTCTGGGCCATGGCCTTGAGTGTCGCTTCGGGCATCCCTGCCTCCTTCGTCACGAGTACTGCATCAGGACGGCGACTGGATCCGGGCCACCGCATAGGGCGCCAGGTCGAGACCGGAGCCCGAAGCCTTCCGCGGCGAGGTCTCAAAGCCGGCGGGATCGGCGGCGCAGCGCTCGAAGCTCTCCTCGTCCAGGACGCAAATTGCTGCCGCTTCCAGCTCGGCGCCTTCGATCTCGACGTGCCGGGTCTCGCCGCTGAGGTTCGCCAGCCAGAGCTGTGCCCGACCCTCGACCAGGAAGGCCAACGCCTGCAGGTCGCGTGGCGCCGAAACCTCGGTGGCCAGGCGCTCGGCGCCGGAGGCGGCGTAGAGGCCGCGCATGACGTGGAAGGCGGGGTAAAAGCCGCCGGCCTCGTCGTACCAGGGCTGGGCGTAGTCCATCTTGTGGTGGATCAGGCCGAACTCGCCCAGCGGCGCTCCCAGGATCACGCTGTCGACCCCGCCTTCGGCCATGCGCGCGCCATAGCCCAGATGCCAGGCGGCGCCCAGCAGGCTCCGTTGCCGTGGGTCGGCCCGGGTCATGGTGACCCGTCCGGCATCCGGATTGGCCGTCGGTTCATTGCCGAAGGGGCTGGTGCGTGAGCCGATGCCGCCCGGCCCGACGCGATAGAAGCGATCGCCGAAGAGCGCCCGGCCGGACTGGATCACGTAGGGCAGCGTCTCAATGGTCTCGGTCACCGAGCGGTCGTCCGCCGCATGCACGATGGCGCTGGTGCCGTGGCAGACGAAGTCCAGCGCCTCGAAGCCTGGCCGCTTGCGGTTCAGCTCGGTGAAGTAAACGAAGTTGCCGCCGCCGATCCTGGCCTCGGGAAAGGCCGCCCGGGCGGCGGCGAAGAGCGCGTCGAACGCCTTCGTGTCGGGAAAGACGCTGCCCGGCATGACGAAGCCCAGATCGCCCGCCGGGGTCACCGCCACCGAGGCCGGCCGCAGGCCCGCCGACGCGGCCGCAGCCGCCACGGCCTTCAGCGCCTCCTCGGGCGGGCCTTCGCCGGGAACCACGACCTCCAGCGCCGCTTCGGCGCCCAGGGTCTCGGCCAGATCCTTGAGGTTGTCCAGCAGCCCGGCGCTCAGATCCTTGCGCGCGTCGAGGAAGCAGCTGAGGAAGCGCGGCTCCAGGCCGGCCAGCCGGTCGCTTTGCCGTAGGGCCGCTTCGACCTGCGGCGCCTCGACGGCCATGCCGAACTCCGGCACCCGTCCCGCCGATCCGCCGAGGCTCACCTTGATCCCGCCGGTCTCTCCCGAAGCGGCCGCCGGCGCGCTGTCCGCAAGGCTTCCTTGAAAGTCGAGCGTGACCGCCTGATGGATCTCTTCTCCCGCTTTGAGGGTAAAGGGAAAGGGCAGGCCCAGGGGCCGGACATAGGTCTTGTAGGAGGCGTCGGTCCAGTTGCGCTGATCCTCCATCTCGAAGGTGTCGCCGGTCATGGTGCAGACCACACTGAGCCCGGGCGCCACCTGGTGGGTCAGGGCCCGGATGTTCATGATCGGCTGCTTGGGGTCGATCTGCGCCGGGAAGACGGTTTCGATCACCTGGCCGCCGACCTCCTCCACCACGACCGGATGGCCGGCGACCCCGGCCACCGGGTGCAGCACGACGAAGCCGGTGCGGCTGGTCAGGAAGTCGGTGTCGGGCGTGCCGACCGCTTCGAAGCTCAGGCTGCCGTCGGACGCGCCTTTGATCTTTGCGCGGTAACGGAAGACCTGGCCTTCGCCTTCGCAGATGCCGAGGTAGATGACGGCGAAGCTTTCAGCCGATTCCTCGACTACGAACTCTTCGATGCGCGGGTTGAAGGTGCCCCAGTACTGGTCGCGTGCCACGTAGGAGATGGCGCGGATGGCCTCCCGGCCCTGGAAGCGGATATAGCGCAGGTTGCCGGCGTCCAGTTCGGCCGTCAGGGGGCCGGCCGTCAACAGCCGCGTCTCGGCCGGCGGCTCGTCAGTACCGAAGAGCTTCACGGCGCGGGTTGGCGGGGCGGTCATGGCTTTCCTCTGTCTTGCTAGTCAGGTACCCGAGTGCGAGATCACCCTTTCCGTTTCCGGATCGATGATCACGGCGCGATTCATGTCGATCAGCAGCGGCAGCCGCTCGCCCGGCGCCTCGACGTCGTGGACTTCCAGCTCCGCGACCGTCTCGACGCCGCCCAGCAGGAAGGTTCCGTAGGTACGCGAGCCCGTCGGCTGCACGAGGTCGATCACGGCCTCGAGCGGGGCCAGTCCCGGGCGCGCCTGGCCATTGGCCGCGCATTCGATGTGTTCCGGCCGGACCCCGAAAGTCACGGCCGCGCCCGCGCGCGACCCCAGGGCGGCCTGGCGCGCCGGCGGCAGAGGCAGCAACTGCCCTTCCTCGAATTGCAGCGCCAGGCCATTGCCCTCGCCCGTGATCCGAGCGGGGATGAAGTTCATGGCCGGCGAGCCGAGGAAACCGGCGACGAAGCGGGTCGCCGGGCGCTCGAAGAGCTCCAGCGGCGTGCCTTGCTGTTCGATCAGGCCGTCCTTCAGCAGCACGATGCGGTCGGCGAGGGTCATCGCCTCGATCTGGTCGTGGGTGACATAGACCATGGTCTTGCCGATGTCCTGATGCAGTCGCTTGATCTCGCTGCGCATCTCGTCGCGCAGTTGCGCATCGAGATTGGATAGCGGTTCATCGAACAGGAACAGGCGGGCATCGCGGACGATCGCCCGGCCGATGGCGACCCTCTGGCGCTGGCCGCCGGACAGCTGTGAGATATGTCGATCCGCAAAGCCGGATAATTTTACCAGGTCCAGTAGTTCAGCAGCTCGTTTTTGTCGCGTATTTTTATTAATGTGCCGTACCCTGAGGCTGTAGGTTACATTCTCACCCACGGATAAATGGGGGAACAAGGCCAGGGACTGGAAAACCATACCGAAATTGCGTTTGTGGGCCGGCGTCCGGGTAATGCTCTCTCCATCCAGCAAAATATGTCCCTGGGTGGGAGATTCCAACCCCGCGATGAGTCGCAGAAGGGTAGTTTTGCCGCATCCCGACGGACC
>CAJIAJ010000211.1_pt1 | contig 11209 bp, 10 predicted proteins | sample 9199121 | NCBI WGS metagenome assembly CAJIAJ01 (sample SAMEA7708267, study PRJEB35096) | sediment metagenome | biome: marine neritic benthic zone biome [ENVO:01000025]; feature: sediment [ENVO:00002007]; material: shallow marine sediment [ENVO:03000034] sea grass bed [ENVO_01000059] ...
AAAGCCCGCCCTTCCCAGGCTCGGCCAGAGTCCTGAGGGCGACTTAAGGGAAACTCTGAGCGGCCTGCCCCAAGGCCTTGTTTGTCTGAGGAGATGTGTTTCTGATGACCCAGGGTACAGTCCTGATCACGGGAGGGGCCGGTTACATCGGCAGCCACGTCGTTTTGGCGCTCGGCGATGCCGGGCGTCCGGCTGTCGTGATTGACGACCTGTCGAAGGGCTGGCGTGCGGCAGTGCCGGCTGGCGTGCCCTTCTACGAGGGCGACGTCGGCGATGCCGAGTTGCTGCGGGAGATCATGGGGCGTCACAAGGTGTCGGCGGTCATGCACTTCGCCGGTGCGGTCGTCGTGCCGGAATCCGTTTCGGAACCGCTCAGGTACTACTCTCAGAACACGGTGAAGAGCCGGACCCTCATCGAGGTCTGCGTGGAGTGCGGCGTCCGGAGCTTTGTCTTCTCCTCGACCGCGGCCGTTTACGGCTCGGTCGCCGGTAAGGCCGTGTCCGAGAGCGCCCCGACTTGCCCGGAGAGTCCCTATGGCAAGTCGAAGCTCATGACCGAGTGGATGCTGGCGGACGTCTCCCTTGCCCACGGGCTGCCCTATGCAGCGCTGCGCTACTTCAATGTTGCGGGCGCCGACCCCAGCGGACGCAGCGGTCAGTCGACCCCGGGTGCAACCCATCTGATCAAGGTGGCCTGCGAAGTGGCCGCGGGCCGAAGGCCCCACATGGAGATCTTCGGCGAGGACTACGATACGCCTGACGGAACCTGTGTGCGCGACTACGTCCATGTGACGGACCTGGCGGCGGCTCATCTTGCCGCCTTGCAGGCGCTCGAAACGAAGGGGCACAACCTGATCCTCAACTGCGGTTATGGCCGTGGCTTTTCGGTTCGCGAGGTTCTGGCTGCCGTCGAGCGTGTTGCCGCTGTGCCTCTCGACGTCCGCAGCGCCCCCCGCCGCCCTGGTGATGTCGGCCAGATTGTCGCCGATGCTTCGGCGATCCGCAGCCGCCTGGCCTGGATGCCCGAGCACGACGATCTGGAGGAGATCGTCCACAGCGCCCTCGCCTGGGAGCGAAGACTCGCCGCCGACGCGGCCTGAGCCCCGCCGGTTCGCTGTGAGCGAGCCTTCGCTCACAGGGTTGGCACAGGAATATCATCTCGAAACCCTGCTGCATTAGCATTCTGTTAGTTCCCCCGATTTAACCATCAGGCCGGTCAAGCCGAGCGGATGTGGGCCTCGGCCCACATCGCGGCGCTGTGATTCGCTTGTTTGTTGAGATACCAGGGAACTACAACTCGATGGCAGACTTCACTTTCGGCAGCATCTGCGCGCGCTTCGGGCGCTTGGGCTGCCAGGGCGCCGCGCTGCGGCGTACCGGCCGGCTCTCCTTGGCCGGCCTTGTCCTCTTGGGCCTGACCTCCTGCACGGTCGGCTTGATGCCCATCAAGGAAGGACCGGCGGCGCGCCTGATCGCGGGCATCAAGGAGCCGCGCGACCGCAACGAGATGGACATCACCATTTACAAGTATCCGGTCACGGCCTGGGGCAAGTGCCTGGAGCTGGCGAGCTCCCGAGCGCCGGTTTCGGCCGTGCTGTCGGTCGTCACCCTGTCGCCCTTCAATGCCTGCGCCATTGTGCCGAAGGACCACGAGCTGGACGTCGGCGAGCGTCCCTGGTGCATCGTCGCGGTCCCTGAAGGCGACGAGGAGCTCCTGGAGCACGAACTGCGCCACTGCGAGGGCTGGGCCGCGCCCAACTACAGCATCGCCAACAAGCCCGAGGACGAAGGCCTCGACGACCGAGACGGCTGACACGTCCACCACCCTGTACGGGCTGCGCGCAAAGGCTTGCGCGCGGCCGGCTCGCTTCTATCCTGAGACTGGCTGCGGCCTCGCCGCCGCGCAAGCCACCCCGCGAATGCGGATGTCTTGGGGGAGTATATGAAGCCTGCGGAACAGCAAGGCATCAAGGCCGGTCTTTTCACGCTTTCGATCGTCATACTGATCGTCTTCGCGGCGGGCGGCGGTCAGGGCATCTTCCTTCTGGTCATGCTGGGCGTGATCTTCGGCGGTGTCGGCAGTTTCTACCTGATCTTTCCCGGCAGCCGCTTCTTTTCGATCGCCCTCGCCAACTCTCTTGCCGTTTATGTCTGCATTTTCGTGTTCCTGTTCGAGACGAATTTCGCGAGCGCCCCGCCGACCGCTGTCCAGGCCGGCTTCGCGCTTCCGGTGGTGGCCTTCATTGCCGGCGTCCTGCTGCGCCGCGACCTCGTACGCAGAATCGTCTTCGCAGCCGGATCCGAAGCAAAGCCGGAAATCCTCAGGGCCATGGTCTGGCTGCTGCCGGTGGCCGGCCTGGGCGCGGCCAGCTTCGCCGTTCCAGGCCTTGTTCTGACACCAGAGGATACCGGCTTGGCACTGCTGGCGATGATGGGAGCCGTTGCCGCCCTCGTCCTCGTGGTCAGCCCCAGCGTTTGCAGCTTCCTGCTGGGCACGGGCCTGGTCTTTGAGGGTTTCTTCGACCGCATCGCGGGCCTGCTGATCCCGGCCTTCGCCTTTCTGACCTTTTATTCGCTGCTGGTGATCGTTTTCGCCTGCCTTTATCGGATCCTGGCGCTCTATGTTCCCGGTCCGCATTTCAACTTCAATGGTGCACCCTATGAGATCGCCTTCTCGGACGGTCTCTACTTTTCGATCGTGACGCTCTCGACGCTCGGTTACGGCGACATCGCGCCAGTCAGCCGGCTGGTCCGGGCGATCATCGCCGTCGAGATCGTCGCAGGTGTGCTTCTGCTGCTCTTCGGCTTCTCCGAGATCATGCGCTACGCCCAGAATCGCCGGACGGCCGAAACCGCAGAAAACGGCCCGCGGGAGCCGAAACCATGACCGACGACTTTAACGATCTGACCGGGGCTGTGGCCCGCGAGATTGCCGCGCTGCACCTCTTCCTCGAACAGTGGTTCAACGGCACCCTGTCTGATAGCGACGACGTTTTCGCCGCAGGCCTGGAACGGCGCCTGGTACCAGGATTCGTCTACATTCAGCCGGCCGGCCTGGTCCTGCTCCGGGCAGACCTGATTGAGCAAATCAGGCCACGCCATGGCGCCAGTCCCGAGTTCCGCATTCGGGTTGCCGAGATCGCACTGCAAGACAGCGTCGGGACCGGTCCGCTGATTCTGGCGACCTATCGCGAGTACCAGCGCGGCGCCCGCAACTCGGCGGCGGACAACGCACGGCTCTCGAGCGTCCTGCTGCGGCGCGAGGGCGCGGACTTCCGCTGGTTGCACATCCACGAGACCTGGCTGCCCGCGGAGGCGCTTCCGGCGGATGCCTTCCGCTTTTGAGGCCTCAGGCCGGGCCTGGCGTGACCCGGAAGAAGAGTGCGTAGAGCACGGGCACGACCACCAGGGTCAGCACCGTGCCAAGGGCCAAGCCGAAGGCGATCACGCAGGCCATGGAATAGAACAGCGGATCGACGAAGACGATCAGCGGCAAGACGCCCAGGATCGTCGTGGTCGCCGACATCAGGATCGGGCGGAAGCGCGAGACCGCTGCCGAGACCACTGCCTCGTAGGGCGCCAGGCCCGCCGCCCGCTGGCTGTCGATGCGGTCGATCAGCACGATGCCGTTGTTGATGATCACTCCGGCCAGGCTCAGCAGGCCAAGGATGCCGAAGAAATCGAAGGGTGCGCGCATGACGATCAGGCCCGCCAGAGCACCGGCGAAGGCCATGGGGATTGTCAGCATGATGATGGCCGGGCGGCGGAAGGAGTTGAACTGCCAGATCAGCAGCACGACGATGCCCAGGACGCAGACCGGCAGGTAGCGGAACAGCTTCTCGTTGGTCTCCGCCGAATCCTCGATCTCGCCACCGATCTCCCAGCGGTGCCCCGGCTTCAATCCCAGTTTGTCCAAGGCCGGTTGCATGGTTGCCAATAGCTGAGGTGCCTTCAGAGTCTGGTGCCGCGCCTCTACCGAGACGGTCCGCTCCTGGTCCCTGCGGGCAATGCGGCTGAACTGCCAATCGCCCTTGAAGTCGGCGACCTGGGTCAGAGGGATCATCTCGCCGCGCGCGGAGGAAAAGACGTTGATGTTCCAGAGGTCGCCAAGAGTCCGACGCTCATCCTCGACGGCCTGGAAGATCACGGGGATCGCGACATCGCCTTCGCGGTACTCGGTGATCTTCTCGCCGTCCATGAAGGCGTTCAGAGACATGGCGATCTCTTCCGAGGAGACCTCGGCGCGGCGCGCCCGCGCCTGGTCGACGTCGACGTCGACCCGGACGATCTTGTTCTCCCAGTCGCTGCGGGCATAGTCGATGCCCGGCAGGGCGCGCAGAACCTGTTCCAGCTGCCGTCCCTTCTCGAACAGGTGGTCGGCGTCGATGCCGGTCAGGCGGAACTCGACGTAGCCCGGTTCGGCCGCGCCCAGCCACATGCGCTTCACTCGCGCGTCGACATCGGGAAAGTTGTCATTGAGAAAGGCTTGGGTCCGCCGCACCAGACCGGGCACCTGCTGGTCGTTCTCCGAATTGACGATCAGGAAGCCGCGGTGCGGATCGGGGTCCACCGGCGACAAGGACAGGAAGAAGCGCGGCCCGCCCGTGCCGACATAGGCGATGTTGCTGGTCACCTCCGGGTTCCTCTCCCTGTCGCCCAGCCAGGCGGTCAGGTCGCGGACCACCTGATCCATGGCTTCGATCCGGGATCCCGCCGGCAGGTCCAGGTAGACCAGGAACTGGTTCCGGTCGCTGGGGCCGAAGAACTCGCGGACCAGGGTGGTCGAGGCATAGCTGGCGCCGGCTAGGAGCACCAGGGTCACGCCGACGACCGCGAGGCGCCGATTGAGCGCCCTTTCGAGCAGGCCTCGATAGGTTCGGTAGAGGCGAGAGGCATAGGGGTCGGCCGGACCATCGGGTCCGGCTTCGACCGCTTTGACCTTGAGGAACCAGGCGCACATGGCCGGCGTCATGTACATGGACAGCAGCCAGGAGCCGAGCAGCAGGATGATCACCACCATCGGCAGGGCGAAGGCGTACTCGCCGGTCTGGCCGTCGATCAACAGCATCGGCATGAAGGCCAGGATGGTGGTCAGCGACGAGGTCAGCAGCGGCACCGCCAGCGTGCGGCCGGACTCCAAGCAGGCCTCCCTCCTCTCCTGCCCGCGTTCCAGGCGCGCGCGCACGTCCTCGGCCACCACGATGGCGTTGTCCACCAGCATGCCCAGGGCGACGATGGCCGAGACGATCGAGACCCGCTGCAGCTCGATCCCCATGAACCACATGACGATCAGGCCGAAGAGCATCGTAATGGGCACGAAGGAGCCGACGATCAGGCCGGCCCGCAGGCGCAGAAAGGCGATGACCACCAGCAGCACGGTCACCAGCGTCTGATAGACGTTGGTCAGGGCGCCGTTGACCGCCGACTTGACCAGGTCGGGCTGATAGGTCGCATAGTCCAATACATAGCCGATGGGCAGCTCGCCTTCGAGCTCCCGGATCTTCCGGGTCAGGCGCTCGCCGAACTCGACGCTGTTGACGCCTGGTATGATCGAGACGCTGATCACGATGGCGGCGCGGTTGTTGTAGTAGGCGAGGTTTTCCGGTGGATCGGCGTAGCCCCGCTCGACGGTGACGACCTCGGTCAGATTGACCACCTGCTCGGAGCCGGGGATCGCGACCAGAACGTTCTCGATGTCCTCGACGCTGCGGAAGTTGCCGGTCGGTAGGATGATGACGGCCTTGTCGTCCACGTCGACCGAACCGCCGGGCAGGATCACGTTCTGGCGTACCAGCGTGTTCAGGATGTCGGTGGCCGATATGCCGAACTGAGCGAGCTTGGCGTTGGAAAACTTTAGGGTCACCTGTTCGTCCTGGACGCCGTAGAGCTCGACCTTGCGCACTCCCTTGAGCTCGTAGAGGCGGTCGCGCACGTCTCGGGCCGCCAGGCGCATCTCGGCCATCGAGAAGCCGTCGCTCCAGAGCGCGATGGTCGCGACCGCGGTCAGGCCGAACTCGTCGTTGACGAAGGGCCCTAGAGTGCCCTCCGGCAGAAGAGGACGGACGTCGTCCATCTTGTCGCGGATACGCTTGAAGATTTCCTCGAGGTTGTCGTACTCGTCGCGCAGAACCGCGTGGATGATGGTCGCGCCGGTTTTGGTGTCGGAAGTAATCTCGTCGATCTCCGGCATGGTCCGGATCTGCTCTTCCAACCGACGGGTGACCAGGTCCTCCATCTGCAGCGGTTCCATGCCGGGGAAGTACGCGGCGATCACTGCCTCTCGGATAACGATGGAGGGATCCTCGAGGCGTGGAAACTGAACGAAGAGGTACAGCCCGGCCAGGATGATGGCCAGGATGGTCGTGATCGTCAGGCGGCTGGAGTTGAGCGCGAAGGCGGTGATGCCCGACATCCCCGTCCCCGCTCACTGTGCCGACAAGAGCTTGACTTTCTGGCCGTCGGCCAGGAAGGAGACGCCGGCAACCGCGATGACGTCGCCGCCCTTGAGGCCCTCGGTCACCACGACTTGGTTGTCTCTCACCCCGCCGCCGCCGATCAGGGTGCGCTTCACGGTCGAGCTTTCGGGGTCGAAGATGAAGACATAGCCCTTGTTGGGCTCCTCGCCCGGCGTGATGGCCGAGATGGGGACCAGATAGGCTTGCTCGCTGTCGTCCCCGCCCAGCAATAGCCTGACCTCGGCGGTCATGCCGGGCAGGATCCCGCCGTTGCCCTGTTCCAGTGCCACCTTCACGGGGAAGGCGTTGGCCGTTTCCGCCTGGGTGCCGACCTCCGACACCCGGCCCTTCAAGCCCAGTTCGCGTCTCGTCGAAAAGCGGACCTCCGTTGGCAGGCCGAGGTGCAGGTCGTTGATGCTGCTCTCCGGCACCGAGATCTTTACCTCCATCGCACCCTCGGCATAGACCTCGTAGACCGGTTGGCCACGCGTTACCTCGGCAAAGGGGTCGATGTGCCGCTTGGCCACCACGCCGTCGAAGGGCGCGGTCAGCTTGGTCTTCTCCAGGTCCCGCTTGGCGAGGTTGACCTGCGAGACCGAGTAGCGGACCTGGTTCTGGGCGGACTCGTAAGCCGCGAGGGCCTGTTCCTGGGCCGACCTGGCTCCCAGCCCTTCTTGAAGAGGGCGTCCTGGCGGTCGAATTCGGTCTTCTTCTCCGCCTGTTCCGCACGGGTCCGGCCGAGGTCCGCCTCGGCCGATTCCACGTTCAGACGGAAGGTCTTCTCGTCCATGACGGCCATGACCTGGCCGCGGGTGATCTTGTCGCCGACCTCGGCGTTGAGCTTCTGAACGTTGCCCGCGACCTCGAAGCTGAGCGCCGAGGTATCGACGGCCTCGACCACGCCGGAGAATTTTCTCAGCTGTCCGGAGGCGCGCTCCGCAACGGTGATGGTCTTGATGGCGCGAATGCGCTCGGCCACCTCGACCTGCTCCTCATCGCAGGCCGACACGGTGGCTGCCAGGAGAAGCGCCGCAGGTAGGACCAACCAGCGCCCCGGCCCGGTCCTGGGTTTCGCGTCTCGCAAGTGCATCCCTCCCCCCTCGCCAAGGCGCCCTAGTCTGCCTGACCTTGCTTCAACGCTTGAAAGTATTCGGTGAGGTCGTCCTTCATCCGTCCTTGCCCGACCGACTGTGCCACGCCGCTGAAAAACCCGGTGATCTTTTCGGTGAAGGCGCTGTTGACGTAGAACACCAGGGAACCTTCTTCGAAAGGAAGCGCCAGAGCGATCACCTGCAGCGATTCATAAGTGTGTCCGACGAAGTACTCGCGCAGGGACAGCAGGACATAGTCGGCGCCACCGGCGACCATCTGATGCGCCAGTACGAAGGCCGGGCGCCCCTCCACCTCGCGCTTGAGCCAGTAGTGGCCGTGGGCGACGTCCGGCGAAGTCTCCTTCGGATAGCTCGTGAAGGCCTTCTCGAACGCCGGGAAGAAGGTGGCCAGAAAGTCTCTGGCCTGATCCTGGACGGCACTCAGCTCTGCTGCCGGCTCCAGCGTGGTCCCGCCCTGTCGATAGGGGGAGACACCTTGGAGCCCGCCTGCCAGATAGGCGCTGTGCCGGGCCTTCAGGATCTCACGATAGGCTGAGGACACGCGTTCGATCAGCTCCGGATCGTCGTCCCGAACGTTTTCGAGGGAGCCCTTCAGGGTCTCGATTTCCTCTACGGAAAGATTGAAGTCCGCGCCGCCCTTGAAGCCCAGGAGCCTGCCGGCTTCCTCGCGTTCCCCCTCGGCGAAGGACAGGCTTTGCCAGGCTTTGCTGGTCTCTCCTGCGTCGAGCCTCCCCAGCGCCAGGCTCCCGGGATCGCCGCTCAGGTTGTTCCCGTCCCGCGCTGCGGCGTGCAGCTGCGCGATCTTAGCAGGCAGCGACATTGCAGCCGCGGCGATCAGCTGGTCGTCGCGCACCCGCTGGACATCGGTCACTATGACCTTGCCGGTCAGCAAGGCCTCCTTGTCCGCAGCGGCATAGCCGAGCCGGGTCAGGAGCTCCTCGACCGAGGGCGACCGGGTCTCCTGGGCCGCCACCGCTGCAGCCCAGCAAACCGAGAACAAGAGGACTGCCCAAAAGTACAAGGCCACTTCCCCAGATCGTCGAGGCCCTTTACCAAAGGATATAGCATCTTGTGCCTCTGCGACAGGCTCTAGGTCAGCTCTGAAGACAGCCCCAGGGCCTTATGTCGGTCCCCTCTGCGGCGGGTCAGCGCTGGGTGTTGTACCAGCGCACGAACTCGTCGAAGAGCTGTTCCTTCTGCTCCTCGCTGATGTCCCGGACGCCGGTCGACTGCTGAAAGCTGGTGAGAAAGCGGTTGAAGGCTACCTTTAGCTCGCTGTCGGGCGCGGTGGCGTTGGTGGCCAGCCACTCGGCCGCGGGCTTGAAGCGGGTCCAGCCCGGCACCTCGGCTGCCAGATTGATGTCGCGCCACTTGGGATGCCGCGGCTCCTTGCGGAAATTTTCGAAGTTGTCGAAGAAATTCTTCACGAACCTGGCAAGCTTCCGATACTGATCGCTTTTCTCCGGCCAGTTGTAGACGGCCAGAACGGCGCCGCTGGCCACCGTCTTCACCGTCTCGCCCTTCGGGATCAGGCCCGGATAGTCCTCGTGCCTCAGGCTCGAGGGAAGGTAGACCTCCAACAGCTTGGCATACTTGGGATTGGACGGGTCGACGGAGATGAAGTGCAGGCCATCGGTCGCCGCCAGGTCCTTGTAGCCGCCGACGGGCGCGCCGGCCAGCAGGCTGGTGGCCGCGATCTCGCCGCTCTTGACTTTCTCCAGGGCCAGTTGCGTGTCGATGTTGATGACCTTCGCGTCGATGTCCAACAGGCCCAGGATGGTCCGGCCGCCGATGTCCGTTGCGCTCCAGGGCTTCCAAAGGTTGACGGTCTTGCCGCGCAGGTCCTCCAGGCTGGTGACCTCCTTGCGGGCCACCAGATGGAACTCGGCATTGTAGAGCTTGGTGACGTAGTGGACGAAGCGGTCGATGTTGCCGTAGAGGCGCGGGTCCCGCTGCTTGAAGAAGGTCAGGTGATCCTGCTGGGTGATGCCCATGTCGACGCCCTTGAGGAAGAGAACGTCGAGTACGTTCTGGCCGCCGCCGCGGCCAACAATGGGCAGCACCCGGAGCTCGTTGTTCTCCGTATCGTCCAGGACGTTCGCCAGGTCGGTCGCGAAACGAATGTAGGTGCCGGAGATGCCGCCGCTGATGACACTGACCGTGCTGCGGTTACGTTCCTCCCGGGCCTCACTCAGATTGCTCGGCAGCGACTGCGCCAGGACCTGGGCGGCCGGCGCGAAGCCAAGCAGGATCAGGAATCCGAAGGCGACAAGGATCGTGGGGGTTGCACGAAATAGAGACACGATTTCCTCCAGAATGGGCGATCCGTCCTGCCTTATTCTAGATTTCGTGCCCTCTAGAACAATATCCAGCGCGGAAAGTCTCGGACCGGCACAGAAAAAACACAGTATTCGGGGATCAAAGACTTATATCTATTGGTATAGGTGGCGCCAGACAGCTCGGTCCCTGGCCGAACCGGGGGGCCCGGCCATTGGGCCGGCCCCTACTCCCACTTGACGCTGACCTCGCGGGTGGCCTCGTCGAGCAGGACGCGGACTGCGTGGAAGACGAAGTCGTCCGGATTGGCATCCCGCAGAAGGCGGGGCTTCTTGGCGTAGAGGTCGTCCAGGGAGCGCAGCAGGACTTTGCGGAACTCCTTCTCGAAACGCATCCAGTTGAAGCGGGCATGCGGCAGATAGCGGCGGGTCGCCAGCAGGATCCCGAAGCCCACATGGCGGCTGGGCAGGCGTTCGACGTAGGAGACCAGCTTCTTGGCCGCGGCGCGGCGGTCGGGGCTGAGCTCGCCCTCGGCGCCCAGCATCTCCAGCTCGTAGCGCAGCCACTGGAAGATGAACTCGTGATAGTCCGAGGGGCTGCCGCGCTGGAGCAGCCGCTCGTCAACCGGCACGACACTGCCGACTTCGCTTCGGGCCAAGGCACACTCCTGGTGATCAGAACCGACGCGGACCGGCGGCGGAAGGCCGCCGCCCGGCAAGGTGGCCTCCCGGCCGGGACCGGGTCAAGTCCCGAAGCGGCCGGACTGGGATCGTCGGATCAACGGTCCCCCGCCCTCTGCCGGTGGTAGTCGAAGGTGGTGTTGATCATGTCGAGCAGGTGCCGGCCACCGGTGGTTGGCGGGTATTTGGGCGGATTGTCGGGACCGCTGCAGGTCGGCAGCACGGTCAGGTCGGCCTCGAAGTTGGGGTCGAAGAAGAAGGGCATGGAGTAGCGCTCCCGGCCCGAGGTATTGATCACCCGGTGATAGGTCGAAGCGAAGAGGTCGTTGGTCCAGCGCGCCATCATGTCGCCGATGTTGACCACGAAGGTGCCCGGAATGTAGGGCGCGTCGATCCAGGTCCCCGCGGCATTGCGGACCTGCAGACCGCCGGCCGGGTCCTGCGCCAGGATGGTCAGGCAGCCGAAGTCCGTGTGGGCGCCCGCGCCGATCCGCCGTTCCGTGATGCGGCCCTGTTGCGGTGGATAGTGCAGTGGACCGAGGGTCGTCATGGGCTCGGTCAGCAGGGCCTCGAAGTGGTCTTCCTCGAGGCCGAGCGCGAGCGCGAAGGCCCGCATGATCAGGCGGCCGAGCTCGACCAGGGCGTCGTAGTAGCGCTGCATGGCCTCCTGCCAGCCCGGCAGGCC
>CAJIAJ010000357.1_pt1 | contig 11158 bp, 11 predicted proteins | sample 9199121 | NCBI WGS metagenome assembly CAJIAJ01 (sample SAMEA7708267, study PRJEB35096) | sediment metagenome | biome: marine neritic benthic zone biome [ENVO:01000025]; feature: sediment [ENVO:00002007]; material: shallow marine sediment [ENVO:03000034] sea grass bed [ENVO_01000059] ...
CCGAGAAATTGCACGCGCTCGGTGTGCGGAAGCTGAAGACCTACATCAAGACCATCGGCCTTTTCAACACCAAAGCCGAAAACGTCATCAAAACCTGCAAGATCCTGATGGACGAGCATGACAGCAAAGTGCCGGAAGACCGCGCCGCTCTCGAAGCCCTACCGGGCGTCGGACGCAAGACCGCCAACGTGATCCTCAACACCGCCTTCGGCCATCCGACGATCGCGGTCGACACGCACATCTTCCGGGTCGGCAACCGCACGGGCCTGGCGCCCGGCAAGACGCCGCTGGAAGTCGAGCAGAAGCTGGAGAAACGGGTGCCCGCGGCGCGCAAGCTGCACGCTCATCACTGGCTGATCCTGCACGGCCGCTACGTCTGCAAGGCGCGCAAGCCCGACTGCCCGGCCTGCGTGGTACGCGACCTCTGTGCCTTCAAGGCCAAGACCACCCTGGAGGCCCCGGCCAAGCCCAAGAAGGCGGCGGGAAAGAAACGCGCAGGCACCAGCACGCGGCGGCCGAAGGCGGTGCGGCAGCCGATCTGAGGGGCCGAACTCGCCTCATTATTGGTAAGCCCGCAATTGTCGTCCCCGGACTTGATCCGGGGATTCATGACTGTGGCCGGGCGCCAAGAGGCACCCTGGATGCCCGGATCAAGTCCGGGCAATGACGGTGAGATTTGGGGGCTGGTGCCGTCTGATCGAAAAAAGCTCTAGCTCAGCGGGTCTTCGAGGCGGGCGCGCAGGAGCTGGTTGAGGCAGGCGCGGGGCTCGGTCTTGATGGCCGCCTCGTCGTCGCGGGCCTCCGCGTGGATCACGCGGTAGGCGTCCTGCTCCTTGTAGAGAAAGATGTCGAAGATGCAGTCGCCGCCCACGTATTGCCAGATCTCGGCGGGGCTCTCCCGGCGCACCTGGCTGGGCTCGCCGAGCAGTTCGGCCAGGCCGCCGCGATCCAGGCCCATCAGGGTCTTGGGATCGTCCTCGATGGGCGGCTCGACGACCAGGGCGGCCGGCAGGGCGACCAGCTGGGCCGGCTCCGGCCCGGTCGGGTCGATCTGATCGGCAGTCTCGCTGGCCAGGGCCTGCGGCGCCGGATCGCCGCTGCTCGTCTCGGCGGGCGCGGCCTCCGTCTTGGCGCTCTCTTGAGCCGAGGGCGCCGAAGAGGTCGGCGGGAGGGTTCCGGCGGCACAGGCGCCGAGCGCCAGGGCGGCCAGCAACGCCAGGCCAGCACGCCAAACCCCGCCTGCGCCCGTCTGCCAGATACGGGCCTGCGCACCTCGATCCATGATTTTCAGCTCCCGACCGATCCGGTCTTTTCCGCAGGCAGGGCCTCGGGCCCGCCGGTGGCTGCCTTGGGCTCCGTCGCCGCGGCGTGAACGATCTCCGCCGCCGAAAGGCGCCGGTTCATCTGGTCTTCGTCCTCTTCCGAGCCGACGGTGCCGGAAATACGGCCGCCACGCTCGATCTCCAGCTCACCGTAGTGAACGGAACCCTTGACGCGGCCGCCGGCGCGGATGCGCAGGCAGCCCGTGACGACAAGGTCGCCCTCGTACTGGCCGGAGATGTCGGCCTCTTCGATGCGGGCCGTGCCCTTGAAGAAACCAGTCTCGGTGATCTCCAGACAGCGGCTTTCGGTCAAGTTCGCCTCGACCCGGCCTTCGACGACCAGTTGGTCGCAGGTCTTGATCTCGCCGGAGAGGCAGATCTCGCGGCCGACGATCAGGCGCTTGCCTTCCGTCTCGCCGCTCTGGGCCAGGGCGTCGGGATGCTCGAAGGGCTTGCGCGTCACCTCGGCCATGCGCGGTGCGCCGGGCTGGCGCAGCGGGACCTCGCCGCGTTGCGCGGCATTGCTCTGCCGTGAGGTCGCTTCGGGCCCGAGGGTACTGGACTTTCCTGTCTTGCCGGCGCCTTGCCTGGATTTGCCGAACATCGTCTCGCTCTCCTCCTGATTTCGCTCCCCCCGCGGTCTCAGGACCTCTGCTGATACTAAAGCTCAGGCGGCACGGTCTCTCAAGCCATGAAAGACATGCACCATGAAAGCAGCGGCGACGACGGGCATGACGATGTTGACCAGGGGAATTGTCAACAATATGGCGATCATCACACCCGACAGCAGCACTCGACCCCGTGCCTGCCGCCGCAGACGCCCTGCTTCCGCCACCTCCAGGCGCCTGACGGCGACCAGTTCGAAGTACTCGCGGCCCAGCAGGTAGCCGTTAACCATATAGAACACAAGAAGGTTGAGGGGCGGTAAAAACAACAACAACAGATAGATAGGCAGGGCCAGCAGGTTCACGGCGATGGTCACCAGGGCGAAGACCAGGGCGCCGCCGAGGGCCTCCCCCAGGGGCTGGTTCCGCGCCGCCGGCAGGCCGGGATAATGGCGCGCCTCGACCGCCTCGACCACGCGGTCCAGGAAGAAGCTCAGCACCAGCGCGGTGGCGGCGGGAAAGAGCAGGAAGCTGGCGAAGGCGACCGCCGCCACCGTGGCGGCGCCCAGGAACCAGTCCAGCAGGCTGCGCAACCAGGAGTCGCCTTCGCCCGACAGCGCCCAGTCTGCCAGGAGCTCGCCGCCCCAGAGCAGGAACCAGGAGGCGGCCATGGAAAGCAGGACCAGCAGCGCCAGGGATGCCAGGACGGCGGCGATGAGGACGCCGCGGATCCGGGGATCGCCGAGCTGTTCGAAGGCCTTCGCGAGAGACGCAAACATGCCCCGGGATGTAGGCCGAGTCGCTGGCCTCGGCAAGCGCTTTGCCCCGGCGCCTCCGGGTTTCACGGGCCCGCTCCGGGCCGATCCCAGCCGCTTGTGGCCCCGCCGACGCGGCGATAGACTCGCGCCGCCCGCCCCCTTTCACATTCGAGAATGCCATGCCGGAACTTGCCTTCGATGTCGTCGGGATTGGTAATGCCATCGTCGACGTGCTGACCCAGGCCGAGGACTCCTTCGTCGAGGACGAAGGCCTGCCCAAGGGCAGCATGACCCTGATCGACGGTCCGCGCGCCGAAGGCCTCTACGACCGCATGGGACCGGCCCGCGAGGTCTCCGGCGGCTCGGCGGCCAACACCCTGGCGGGCATCGCCTCGCTGGGCGGGCGCGCCGGCTTCATCGGCAAGGTGCGCAACGACCAGCTGGGCGGGATCTTCCGCCACGACATCCGCGCTGCCGGGGTCTCCTTCGAGACCGCGCCCTCGACCGAGGGGCCGCCGACCGGGCGCTGCCTGGTTTTTGTGGCGCCGGACGCCCAGCGCACCATGGCCACTTTCCTGGGCGCGGCGACCGAGATCACCACCGACGACGTCGACCCCGAGGTCATCGCCGCGGCCAAGGTGACCTATATGGAGGGCTACCTCTACGACCCGCCGGCGGCCAAGGCGGCCTTCGTCAAGGCCGCGGAGATCGCCCGCGCGGCGGGGCGCAAGGTCTCGCTGTCGCTGTCCGACCCCTTCTGCGTCGAGCGCCACCGCCTGGCCTTCCGCGACCTGGTCGAGCACCACGTCGACATCCTTTTCGCCAACGAGCAGGAGATCTGCGCGCTCTACGAGGCGCCGAGCTTCGACGCCGCGCTGCAGGCCGTGCGCGGCCACTGCGAGGTCGCCGCCCTGACCCGCAGCGAGAAGGGCTCGATGGTCCTGGCCGGCGACGAGCTGCACGTGGTCGACGCCGCGCCGGTCGACAAGGTGGTGGACACCACCGGCGCCGGCGACCTCTACGCCTCCGGTTTCCTCTTCGGCTTCACGCGCGGCGATTCCCTCTACGACTGCGGGCGCATCGGCGCCATCGCGGCGGCCGAGGTCATCTCCCACTTCGGCGCCCGCCCCGAAGTGCCCCTGAACCGCCATCTCGAAGACGGGATGGCCGCCCAAGGTGACTGACGCCAACGGCACGGTGACGGCTGAGGGCGCGCCGGATACGGCGAGGCGCAGCTGGCGCGAAGCCTTCGCGATCTATGCCCATCGGCGCGTCATCGGGATGGCCTTTCTTGGCTTTTCGGCCGGCCTGCCGTTTCTTCTGGTCTTCTCGACCTTCCATTTCTGGCTGGCGCGCGCCGGCTACGACCCCGACACCATCGCGACCATGTCGCTGATCGGATTGACCTATTCGATCAAGTTCCTCTGGTCTCCCGTGGTCGACCGCATCCGCATCCCGGTCCTGACCCAGGTCATGGGGCGGCGCCGGAGCTGGATGCTGCTCGCAATGATCGGCATCGGGCTGGGCCTCCTGGGCCTCTCGATGACCGATCCGAAGACCCAGCTGACCCTCATGGTCTGGCTGGCGCTCCTGGTGGCCTTCTCGTCCGCGACCCAGGACGTGGCGCTGGACGCCTATCGGATCGAGGCGGTCGAGAGTTTCTATCAGGCTGCCATGGCCGCGAGCTATCAGTTCGGCTACCGGGTCGCCTTGTTCTTCGCCGGCGCGGTAGCGCTTCATCTGGCGGGCGAGTTCAGCTGGCCCTTCGCCTACCTGTGCATGGCGGCCCTGACACTGGTTGGTATCGTCACCGTTCTGGTGATCCGGGAGCCCACCGTCGCCCGCGACAGCGCCGCACACCTGAGAGAGGAACGCGTCTTGAAGTTCCTCTCACGCTCCCGGGAGATGAACCGCCACCTGCGCGATATCTTCGCTTGGTTCATCGGCGCCGTGGTCTGTCCCTTTGTCGACTTCGTGGCCCGAATGGGCTGGCTCTTCATCGCCATCCTGCTCTTTGTCGCCGTTTTCAGGATCAGCGACGTGATGATGCAGTCCATGACGTCGAAGGTTTATGTAGACCTCGGATTTTCAGAGGACGAAATTGCCGTCGTCGTCAAGACTTTCGGCCTCGTCATGACCCTTGTTGGGGCGTTCTTGGGAGGAGTCCTGGTTGCGCGCCATGGAATCAGGGGACCCCTGATCCTTGCCGCCGTCATGATCGCAGGCACCAATCTCTTCTACGCTTGGCTCGCCATTGCCGGTCACAGCCTTCCTGTGCTCGCTATCACAATCTGTGCGGACAACATCACCGGCGGTTTGGCGGGCACGATTTTCATTGCGTACCTGTCGGGACTGACAAGCAGCAACTACACGGCGACGCAGTACGCTCTTTTCTCATCGCTGATGACACTGCCGGGCAAGCTTATCGGCAGTCAGTCTGGCAAGCTGGCCTATTGGCTGGGTCTGGAGATCGACAGCGTCACGAATGCTACCCTTAACCCGGAAGCCTACAGCAACTTTTTCGTGTTTGTCTCCCTCGCCGGCATTCCCTCGATTCTTCTTGCGGTCTATCTGTTCTGGAAGACGCAGCGGCTAGGTGTGACGACGTGAGCGACGGGCAGGAAAGTCTGGAGATTTTTCAGGGCGACATCACGACACTGGACGTCGACGCCATCGTCAATGCCGCCAACGACCGGCTGGCGCCGGGCGGCGGGGTCTGCGGGGCGATCCACCGCGCTGCCGGCCCGAAGCTCGCGCAGGTTTGCAGGGACCTGGGCGGCTGCCGCACCGGCGAGGCGCGCATCACGCCCGGCTTCGCCCTGACGGCGCGCCACGTGATCCACGCCGTCGGTCCGGTCTGGCAGGGCGGTGATGCGGATGAAGAGGGCCTGCTGGAGAGCGCCTACCGCTCTTCCCTGGAGCTGGCCCGCGACCGGGGCCTGGCTTCCATCGCCTTTCCGGCCATTTCGACCGGGATCTACGGCTTTCCGCTGGCCCGTGCGACGCAGATTGCCGTCGCCGCCTGCCGTGCGCACCTGGAGGGCGAGACCTCCTTGCGGCGGATCGTCTTTGCCGTCTTCGGGGCGGAGGCCGAGGCCGCCTTTCGCCGGGTCCTCGACGCCTGAGCATCACCCGGCCGGTTCATGCAGCTTTTCCTCGACGTCGTCGTCGACATCACCCTGCCGATCGTCCTGATCGCCGGCTTCGGCTTCGTCCTGCAGCGGAGGGTGGGATTCGACGTCGGCTCGCTGAACCGGCTGCTGATCTACGCGACTTTGCCCTGCTTCATGCTGCACAGCCTTTCGACGGCCGAACTGCCCCTGGCGCAGGTCCAGACCACCGCCATCTTCACCGTGGTCCAGTTCTTCGTCCTGCTGGGGGTCGGCTGGGCGGTGGCGGCCAGCGTCGGGCTGGATCCCCGGATCCGGCCGGTGGTGGCGCTGGCGCCGGCCTTCGCCAATTCCGGCAACTTCGGTATCCCGGTGATCGAGCTGGCCTTCGGGCCGGACTACGTGCTGCATCAGGCCGTGATCACGGCCCTGCTGGGCATGCTGATCATCGCCGTCCTGCCGCTGCTGCTGGCCGACGGCAAGCGCGACCTGGGCAGCAGCCTTAGGGCGCTCTTTTCGACACCTCTGATTCCGGCGGTGGCCGCGGGCCTGGCGCTCAACGCGCTGGAGGTCGAGCTGCCGCGGGCCCTGGCGCAGCCGCTGCAGGTGATGGGCAGCGCCTATGTGCCGGTCGCGCTCTTCGGTCTGGGCGCGCAACTGGCCACCACCAGCTGGCCCCAGGCCGGCCGGGCCGTGGCCTGGGGTGTCGGGCTGCGGCTCTGCCTGGCACCGCTGCTCACCGTCGGCGCCCTGCTGCTGATCCCGGGTCTGCCCAAGGACCTGCGCGACCTGCTGATCGTCGGCAGCTGCGTGCCGGTGGGTCTATTGCTGGCGATCTTCTCCGCACAGTACGGCCGCGGCAGCGAGACCGCGGCGGCCATGGTCGTGATCTCGACCCTGCTGAGCCCGATGGCGACCACCGCCGCGATCTACCTGACGCGTGCGTTTTAGGTCGTCTTCCGATCAGAGCGCCTTGCGCTAACACCCCTCACCCGCTCCGGCTAGGGCTCGACTTTCGCCTCGCCAAGCCTTTGCGACCCTCTCCCTGTGGGAGAGGGTGAGAGCGGCCGGAGGCCGCGAGCGGGTGAGGGGCGATCTCAGGCCCGGGCGGCGACCACGTTGGGACGGTCCAGGGCATAGCCGGCGGCGCGGACGGTGCGGATCAGGTCCGGCTCCTTGTCGGCGTTGAGGGCTTTGCGCAGGCGCCGGATGTGGACGTCGACGGTGCGCGGCTCGACATAGATGTCCTGGCCCCAGACCGCGTCCAGCAGCTGTTCCCGGCTGTAAACCCTGCCGGGCGAAGCGAGCAGGTGCCGCAGCAGGCGGAACTCGGTCGGGCCGAGCCGGACCTCGCGCGCGCCGCGCCGGACCCGGTGCGCGGCCAGGTCCATGATCAGGTCCTCGAACTGCAGGATCTCGCCGCCGACCGCCGGCTGGGCGCGGCGCAGCACGGCGCGGATGCGGGCAATCAGTTCGGCCGGCGAGAAGGGCTTGGTGACATAGTCGTCGGCGCCGCTGTCCAGTCCGCGCAGCTTGTCGGCCTCTTCGCCGCGGGCGGTCAGCATGATGATCGGCACGTCGCGCACGCCGCTCTGGCGGCGCAGCTGGCGGCAGACCTCCAGGCCCGAAACGTGTGGCAGCATCCAATCGAGCAGGATCAGATCCGGCGTCTCCTCCTTGACGGCGAGCAAGGCGACTTCGCCGTCATGGGCTTCTACGACGCGGAAGCCTTCCCGTTCCAGGTTGTAGCGCAGCAGGGTGACGAGCGGGGTCTCGTCTTCAACGATCAGGATCAGCGGGCTCATGCCTCAGGGGTCCCGGTTTCGCCGCCCCCGTCCTTGTCGGTCTTCAAGGCCTCGACCCCGCGGTCGCCGGGGGCCTCGAGGACCGCGAAACTGGAGGTATCGGCCTTGGGCCGTCCCAAGGTCGTCCACTCACCCGTAGTCAGGTAGGTGATGTACTCGGCGATGTTCGTGGCGTGATCGCCGATACGCTCGATGTTGCGGGCGACGAACAGCAGGTGCGTACCGGGCGTGATGTCCCGCGGGTCCTCCATCATGTAGGTCAGCAGCTCGCGGAACAGGCTGGTGTACATTTCGTCGACTTCCTCGTCGCCGCGCCAGACCTCGAGGGCCTTCTCGGTGTCGCGTTCGACATAGGCGTCGATCACCCGCTTGATCTGGTTCTGGACGAGGACAGCCATGCGCCGCGGCGAGCGCAGCTGCGCCACCGGGCGCATCTGGCTCAGCGCCAGGGCCCGCTTGGCGATGTTGCAGGCGTAGTCGCCGATGCGCTCCAGGTCCGTAGAGATCTTGAGGGCGCAGAGAACCTCGCGCAGGTCGATCGCCATCGGCTGGCGCAGGGCCAGGAGCCGCACCGTCATCTCATCGACGTCGTGCTCGAGCTGATCGATCTCCTTGTCCGCTTCGATGATCTGGCGCGCCATTTCGCCGTCGCGGCGCATCAGCGCCTCGACAGAGTTCGAAACGGCCGTCTCGGCCATGCCGCCCATGCGCACGATGGTGCGCCGCAGCTCCTCCAACTGGTCGTCGAAGGACTTGACGATGTGTTCCGCCGGCTTGGTCATGGTGACCTCCGCGTGCGGGCCGCTGCTCGGATCAGCCGAAGCGGCCCGTGATGTAGCCCTGGGTACGCTGGTCCACAGGGTTGGTGAAAATCTGCTCGGTATCACCCTGCTCGACCAGGTCGCCCAGGTGGAAGAAGGCGGTGCGCTGGGACACCCGCGCGGCCTGCTGCATCGAGTGGGTGACGATCACGATCGTATAGTTCTCGCGCAGCTCGTCGATCAACTCCTCGATCTTGGCGGTGGCGATCGGGTCGAGCGCCGAGCAGGGCTCGTCCATCAGGATGACCTCGGGGCTGACCGCGATGGCCCGGGCGATGCAGAGACGCTGCTGCTGGCCGCCCGACAGGCCGGTGCCCGGCTGGTCCAGGCGGTCCTTGACCTCTTCCCAGAGGCTGGCCTTGCGCAGGCTGGTCTCGACGATCTCTTCCAACTGGGTGCGGTCGTCCGCGAGGCCGTGGATACGCGGACCATAGCAGATGTTGTCGTAGATCGACTTGGGGAAGGGGTTGGGCTTCTGGAAGACCATGCCGACCCGGGCGCGCAACTGGACGACGTCCAGCTTGGGATCGTGGATGTCCTGCCCGTCCAGGGTGATCTTGCCTTCGACCCGGCAGATGTCGATGACGTCGTTCATGCGGTTCAGGCAGCGCAGGAAGGTCGATTTTCCGCAGCCCGAAGGTCCGATCAGGGACACCACCTGGTTCTCGTTGATGACCAGGTCGACCTGCTTCAGGGCTTGCTTCTCGCCGTAGTAGACGTTGACATCGCGGCCGACCATCTTGGCCTTGACCTGCGTTGACGCACCAAAGGGCACGGCGCCCGCCTCGGAATCGGCAACGCTCGTTTCGACTGCGGCCATTGGTCTCCTCCCTCTACCAGCGGCGCTCGAACTGCTTGCGCAGCAGGACGGCCAGCGCGTTCATGACGATCAGGAAGCCGAGCAGGACCATGATAGCGGCCGAGGTCCGCTCGACGAAGGCGCGTTCCGGGCTGTCCGCCCAGATATAGATCTGCACGGGCAGCACCGTGGCCGAATCGGTGAAGCCGCCCGGAACGTCGACGATGAAGGCGACCATGCCGATCATCAGCAGCGGTGCCGATTCGCCCAGTGCCTGGGCCATGCCGATGATGGTCCCGGTCAGGATGCCGGGCATGGCCAGCGGCAGGACGTGATGGGTCATGACCTGCAGCTTCGAGGCGCCGATGCCCAGCGCGGCCTCGCGGATCGAGGGCGGCACGGCTTTCAGCGCGGCGCGCGAGGCAATGATGATGGTCGGCAGGGTCATAAGGGCCAGGACCATGCCGCCGACCAGCGGCGCCGAGCGCGGGAAACCGAAGAAATTCAAGAATACCGCCAAGCCGAGCAAGCCGAAGACAATGGAGGGCACAGCCGCCAGATTGTTGATATTGACCTCGATAAGGTCCGTCCAGCGGTTCTTTGGTGCGAATTCTTCCAGATAGACGGCGCTCAGGACCCCGATAGGGAAGGACAGGAGCAAGGTAATCAAGAGGGTCAAGGCCGAGCCGACCATGGCTCCAAGAATGCCGGCCTGTTCCGGTTCACGGCTGTCGCCCGATGTGAAGAAGGTCGTATTGAAGACGCTGCGGATCGCGCCGTCGGCATCCAAGGCATCCAGCCAGGTAATCTCCAGGTCGCTGACCCTGCGGTCGCTTTCCGGCAGGTTGCGATCGATCGCGCCCTTGTAGAAGCTGTCGACGTCGTCCGAGGTCTTGACCCAGACCCTCTGGGTGCTGCCGATCACGCTGGGATCCGCCAGGACGATATCGCGCAGGGTCGCGTCCGCGCCCGAGGAGACCAGGCCCCTCAGCTTGCGCCGGTCCCGCCGGGCGGAGACTTCGGGGAAGCGCTCGGTGATCGACTTGCGCACCAGGCTCTGGTAGTCGGCGTAGGCCAGGGCCTCAGGATCGCGGGCCCCGTCCGCGTCGATGACGCTGGCGTCGAGGGTGATCTCCAGCGCGACCTCCGTCTGCCAAAAGGCCGTATAGCCCTTGCTGATGATGCTGACGAGCAGCAGGCCCAGCACGGAAATCGCGGCAAGGATGGCCAGGGCGCCATAGAAACGGAAGCGGCGTTCGGCCGCATAGCGGCGGCGCAGCCGCTTGTCCCAGGCCGCGGAGCCGATGCGGTCGGACAGAGGTATGGCGGCTGTATCAGTCATACTTCTCTCGATATTTGCGGACCACGTGCAGGGCCACGATGTTGAGCACCAAGGTGATGATGAAAAGCATCAGGCCCAGTGCGAAGGCCGCCAGGGTCTTGGCGCTGTCGAACTCCTGGTCCCCCACCAGCAGCGTGACGATCTGGACGGTCACGGTCGTCACGGCCTCGAGGGGGTTCGCCGTCAGGTTCGCCGCGAGCCCGGCCGCCATCACGACGATCATGGTCTCACCGATGGCACGCGAGACGGCGAGCAGCACGGCGGCCACGATGCCGGGCAGGGCGGCGGGCAGCACGACCCGGCGGATGGTCTCGGAGCGCGTCGCTCCCAGCCCGTAGGAGCCTTCGCGCATCGAGTTCGGCACGGCGCTGATCACGTCGTCCGAGAGCGAGGAGACGAACGGGATGATCATCACGCCCATCACGAGGCCCGCGGCGAGCGCGCTCTCGAGGGCCACGTCGAATCCGAGCGTCATCCCCAGGTCCTTGAGCAGCGGGCCCACGGTCAGCGCCGCGAAGAACCCGTAGACCACGGTCGGGATGCCGGCGAGGATCTCGAGCAGCGGCTTCACGACGGCCCGCAAGCGGGGCGTCGCG
>CAJIAJ010000110.1_pt1 | contig 11093 bp, 9 predicted proteins | sample 9199121 | NCBI WGS metagenome assembly CAJIAJ01 (sample SAMEA7708267, study PRJEB35096) | sediment metagenome | biome: marine neritic benthic zone biome [ENVO:01000025]; feature: sediment [ENVO:00002007]; material: shallow marine sediment [ENVO:03000034] sea grass bed [ENVO_01000059] ...
GTGACCCTGGACAAGATCGTCGAGCAGACCCGCAGGGCCATCGCCTGGTGTTATCGCCACATCGCGGACTTCGGCGGCGACCCGGAGCGGCTCTTCATATCCGGCCATTCCGCCGGAGCGCATCTCGCCGTCATGGCGCTACTGGAGGACTGGAGGGGCCGGCACGACCTGGCGGCGGACACCATCAAGGGCGTGACAGCGACCAGCGGCGTCTACGAGCTGGCGCCGGTGCTGCGCATCTCGGTCAATGCCGAGATCCGGCTGACCGCGGCCATGGCCGCGCGCAACAGCCCGACCCTGCATCCGCCCACGCGCCATCTGCCGCTGCTGCTGCTGGTGGGCGCCGACGAGCCCGCCGGCTGGATCAAGCAGACCACCGACTTCCGCGCCGCCTTCGAAGCGAGCGCCGGCCCCTGCGACTACCTGGAGCTGCCGGGCCGCCACCACTTCTCGATCATCAGGGACATGGCCGACAGCGGCTCGCCGCTGTTCCTCGCCATGCTGCGCCAGATGTCGCTGCTGTGAGTTTGCCAGACCGAGCAGGTTGACCCCTCACCCTCCCAGCGCCAAGGCGCTGGGCCCCTCCCTCTCCCCGAGGGAGAGGGTCGTGGAGGCTTGGCGAGGCGATCCGCCGAGCCTTAGCCGGAGCTGGGTGAGGGGTCTACAAGGGCGCATTGCGACAGGGCGAGGGCCTAGTCCTCCGGCGGCGGTTCCGCGCCGGTGCGTTCGGTGATCAGGCCGTAATGCTCGATCCGGCGGTGCCGGGCGAAGTTGAAGATGTTCTCCTTGATCTGCCGGCCCAGTTCCAGGTCGCAGGCGGCGGTGATCAGCTCGTCGTCTTCGCTGCTGGCCAGGGCGACGATTTCGCCCGTCGGCGCGATGATGCAGGAGCCGCCGATCAGGCCGAAGCCGTCCTCGCGTCCGGCCTTGGCCGCCGCGATCAGCCAGGTGCCGTTCTGATAGGCCGCTGCCTGCATGCTCAGATGGTTGTGGAACATGCGCAGGTGCACCGGCTCGTGGTGATGGATGTTGAAGTCCGGCGTGTTGTAGCCCAGCAGCACCATCTCGACCCCCTGCAGGCCCATGACCCGGAAGGTCTCGGGCCAGCGGCGGTCGTTGCAGATGCACATGCCCATCACCGCGCCCTGGCTGCGCCAGACCGGAAAGCCCAGGCCGCCGACGTCGAAGTAGCGCTTCTCCAGGTGCTGGAAGGGTGCCTCCGGCTTGTGTTCGTCGTGACCGGGCAGGTGCACCTTGCGGTACTTGCCGACGACGCGGCCGTCGGGGGCGACCAGGATCGAAGAGTTGTAGCGCTTGACCACACCGGCTTCTTCGGTCAATTCGGCATAGCCCAGGTAGAAGCCGATGCCGAGGCGCTGCGCCTCCTCGAAGAGCGGCCGGGTCTCGGGCCCGGGCATCTCGGCCTCGAAGAAGGCGTCGATCTCCGCCTGCTCGGTCATCCACCAGCGCGGAAAGAAGGTGGTCAGCGCCAGCTCGGGAAAGACCACCAGGCGGCAGCCGGCCTCGCCGGCCTGGTGCAGCAGCGAGATCAGGCGCCGCACCACGCTGCTCCGGTCCTCGGCGCGCTGGATCGGTCCGAGCTGGGCCGCAGCCGCGCGTATCATCCGCGCCATGATCGCTCTCCTCCTTCTAGCTCCAGCCGAGATCGGCGCCGCCGTTGCGCCGCGGGTCCAGCTCCGGCGCCAGGCGGCCCAGGGGCTTCGCGCTTTCCGGCGGGTCGCAGGGCAGGAAAGCGCCGCTGCCGCGCTCGACCTGCAGCTTGCCGTCTTCGACCACGACCCGGCCGCGGCTGATCACCGTGACCGGCCAGCCGGTTATGCGCCGGCCCTCGTAGGGCGTGTAGCCGACATTGTCGTGCAGCAGGTCGTAGGTCACATCGACTTCGCGCGCCGGGTCCCAGATCGCGATGTCGGCGTCGGCGCCCACCGCGATTGTGCCCTTGCGTGGATGCAGGCCGTAGAGCCGAGCCGCGTTTGTCGAGGCCAGGGCGACGAAGTCGTTCAGGGAGATCCGGCCGCCCAGCACCCCTTCGGAAAAGAGCAGCGGCAGGCGCAGCTCCAGTCCCGGGACCCCGTTGGCCACCTCCTTGAAGCTGGTCCTGTCGCCCTTGGGGATCTTGCCGCCAGCGTCGTAGCGATAGGGCGCGTGGTCCGAGGAGAAGACCTGGAAGGTGCCGTTCTGCAGGCCGCGCCACATGGCGGCCTGGCCCGCGGCATCGCGCGGCGGCGGGCTGCAGCAGAACTTGGCGCCTTCGACGCCTTCGAGGTCGAGGTCCGCCGCCGTCAGGAACAGGTACTGCGGACAGGTCTCGCCATAGATCCGCAGGCCCCGGGTCTGGGCCTTGCGGATCGCGTCCATGGCCTCCTCTGCGGAGACATGGACCACGAGCAGGGGCACGTCCAGGAACTCGGCCAGACGGATGGCGCGGTGGGTGGCCTCGCCCTCGGCGACGCCGGCGTGGCTCAGGGCGTGGTACAGGGGCGCCGTGAAGCCGCCGGACAGAAGCCGATCGGTCATCCAGCCGATGACGTCATGGTTCTCGGCGTGGACCATGACCAGAGCGCCCTCGCGGCGGGCCACCGCAAGCACGTCGAGCAGCTGGCGGTCGTCCAGTTTCAGCAGGTCGTAAGTCATATAGACCTTGAAGGAGGTATAGCCGTCGCGAATCAGCGCCGGCAGCTCCTGGCCCAGCACGCTCTCGCTGGGGTCGGAAACGATCAGGTGGAAGGCGTAGTCGATGACCGCCTTGGGCCCGGCACAGGCGTGATAGTCCAGAACCACCTGGCGCAACGACTGTCCGCGGTGCTGGGCGGCAAAGGGGATCACGGTCGTGGTGCCGCCGAAGGCCGCCGAGACGGTCGCGGAGTAGAAGTCGTCCGCGGTCATGATGCCGGAAGAGGAGCGCTGCTCGATATGGCAATGGCTGTCGACCCCGCCCGGCAGGACATAGGTGTCCGCCGCATCGATCTCGCGTGCGCCGCGCTCCAGCCCCTCGCCCAGCGCAGCGATGCGCTCACCCCGGATGCCGACGTCGCAGCGCACCGTGTCGCTGGCTGTCGCCACCTGGCCGCCGCGGATCACGAGATCGAAAGCCGTCATGCCGTCCTCCCCTGCCCGCTGTCCGGACCGCGGGTTCGCAGCACACTCTAGCGCAGCAGGCGCCGCGCCCGTCAAACACCCGGGTCGTGATCCGCCAAGGTCGTGGTATCCGGCGCCGGGCAGAGGTCCCGGAGCGGGCAGGCGTCGCAACGCGGGAACGCGTGATGGCAACAGCTTTGCCCGAGTCTCTTCATCAGCTGGTGATGGTCGTCGAGGTCCGCCGCCGTCCAGTCGGGCGGCAGATCCGGCATGATGCGCCGGTAGGCCTGCTCGGCATTCGCACGCGGGCGGACCAGGCCGTAGCGCCGAAGGATCCGCAGATGATGGCGGTCGATGACCAGAGCCTTCTTTCTGAGAGTGCTGAAGTTGAGGGTCGCCGCGCTCACCTTGCGCCCGACGCCCGGGAGGGATTCGAGCCAGGACAAAGCTGCCTCGACAGGCAGCTCCGCCAGAAAGTCGAGCTCCAGCCGCCCGCGGCGCGCAACGATCAGCCGCAGCGCCGCACGGAGCCGCTGCGCCTTCACCTCGGCATCGGTGACTGCAGCGATGCAACGGGCCAGGGCGGCCGGCTCGGCCGTGCAGACTTCCTCCCAACGATCGAAACGGAACAGCAGGACCCGGAAGGCACGAAGCGACATCGAGCTGAGGGTCCGCCCGCCGATGAGGCCCATGATCAACTGACTGACAGGATCGAGAAGACGGCAGGGGATAGGCGGGCCGAAGTGGGCGACCAAGCGCCGATGAAGGCGCAAAAGCGACTCTCTCTGGTTGTAGAAATGCAGAGGCAATTGCATCTTGGCGAGAAGATAGCCAGTTGTCTAGAACGAAACAAGAACAACTGTTGCTGGAAATTGCCCGCGCCTTGGACAGCGAACCGGCCAAGCCTAGGCGCTAAGAACTAATACCTAAAGTTTGTATGGTTATACAATTATAACCAATAGGGACTACATACGTGAGCCAGTCCCAAGCGATTCTCGAAAAGGTTTCAAGATGCTGTCCTGGATCCGCGACCTCAAGATCGGCACGCGCGTGCTTATCGGCATTCTGGTGCCAACCATCGGATTGCTGTTTTTCGCCAGCGCTTCCATGATTGAGAAGTACGAGACCTCCCAAGAGCTGTACCGGGTGCGCGACCTCGCCTATCTGGCACCCAAGGTCAGCGATCTGGTGCACGAGTTGCAGAAGGAGCGCGGCCGCTCGGCCGGCTTTATCGGGTCCAGGGGCCGCAATTTTGCGGACAGCCTGCCGCCGCAGCGCCGGGAGACCGACGTCAAGCGCGCCGAGGCGCAGGCGGCGATCGACTCTTTCGACTTCTCGGCCTTCGAGGCCTCCCTCGGTGATGCGGCCCGGGACGCCGTCGGCAAGCTGGGCGGGCTGGAGAAGATGCGGGGCGCCGTCGACAGCTTCGGCCTGTCGGTGCCCGAGATGGCCAAGTACTACACCGGCACCATCATGTCCCTGCTGGGCATCGTCGACCAGCTGCAGCGTGCGAGCAGCGACGATCAGGTCAGCAAGGAGATCGCCGGCTATACGTCCTTCCTGCAGGGCAAGGAGCGGGCCGGCCTGGAGCGCGCGATGGGCGCGGCCGGCTTCGGCGCCGGCCAGTTCCAACAGGCCATCTACAACAACCTGGTCCGGCTGATCGGCGCGCAGGATCTCTACTTCACCAATCTGCGGCTCTTCGCCGACGGCGAGGCGACGGACTTCTTCGAGCGGACCATGACCGGTAAACCGGTCGAGGAGGTCGCCCGAATGCGCAAGGTCGCTCTGAGCTCGCCCCAGACAGGCGACCTCGCCGGAGTCACGGCGGCCGAGTGGTTCCAGACCATCACGGCCAAGATCAACCTCATGAAACAGGTCGAAGATCACATTGCATCCAACCTGAAGACGCTTGCCGTCAACAAGGAGCAGAGCGCCTGGAACGCCTTCGTATTGAATGCCGGTGTGACCATGACGCTGCTGCTGGTGACGGCGCTGCTGGTCTTCGGCATCGTGCGTTCCATGACGGTGCCGGTCGCCGGCCTGACCGACGTCATGAACCGCCTGGCCAAGGGCGACAAGTCCGTCAAGGTCCAGGGGCTCGAGCGGGGCGACGAGATCGGCCTCATGGCCAAGGCGGTAGAGGTCTTCAAGCGGAACGCCGTCGAGATGGAGCGCATGGAAGCCGAGCAGTCGGAGCGGCAGGCGCACGCCGAGGCGGAAAAGAAGGCGACGATGGACAAGATGGCCGACGGCTTCGAGAACAGCGTCGGCCAGGTCATCGAGGTGGTCTCCTCTGCCGCGACCGAGATGCAGGCGACCGCCGAGAGCATGCTGCGGATCTCCGAGCAGACCAGCGGCAAGGTGGTCACTGTGTCGACGGCCTCCCAGCAGGCGACGGCCAACGTGCAGAGCGTGGCCAGCGCGACCGAGGAGCTTTCGACCTCCGTTCAGGAGATCGGCCGCCAGGTCGGCGAATCCAACAAGATCGCCGGCAAGGCCGTCGAGGAAGCGACCCGCGTCAGTCAGGAGATGCAGGAACTGGCCGAGTACTCCCAGCGGATCGGCGAGGTGGTGGACCTGATCACCGACATCGCCGAACAGACCAACCTCCTGGCTCTCAACGCAACGATCGAAGCGGCCCGCGCCGGTGACGCCGGCAAGGGCTTTGCGGTGGTGGCCTCCGAAGTCAAGAACCTGGCCAGCCAGACCTCGAACGCTACGGGCGAGATCGCCGAACAGATCGGATCAATCCAGTCTGCAACCGGCAGCGCCGTCTCGGCGATCGAAGGCATCGGCGGCACGATCCGGAAGATCAACGAGATCGCCGCCATCATCGCTGCGGCCGTGGAGGAGCAGTCCGCCGCGACACGCGAGATCAGCGCCAACGTCCAGGAGGCCGCCCGCGGCACGCAGCAGGTCGACAGCAACATGTCGCAAGTCAGCGAGGGCGCCAACGAGACCGGCGCGGCCGCCAATCAGGTTCTGGCGTCGGCCAAGGAACTGTCGCTGCAGTCCAGCAGCGTCCAGGCCGAGGTCGAGAAGTTCCTCACCCAGGTGCGCAGCGCCTGACACCGTCGCTTCGGCCGGCTTCGCCGGAGGCCCAGCGGGGCCTCAATCCATGTGCAGGCCGCCGTTGATGTCGATGATCTCGCCGGTGATGAAGCCGGCGAGGGGCGACACCAGGAAGCGGACCACGTGTGCGACTTCTTCCGCGTCGCAAAAGCGGCCGACGGGAATCTCCGATAGCAGCTTCTGCCGCTGTGCCTCGCTCAGCTGTTCCGTCACCATCGGCGTCTTGATGTAGGCCGGGGCGATGCCGTTGACCGTAACGCCCGAGGCCGCCGATTCGCGGGCCAGAGACAGGGTCAGGGCCGTCATGCCGCCCTTCGAGGTGGTATAGGCGGTACCAGCGGTCAGGCCCCCCGTCTTGGAGGCCAGCGAGCAGATGTTGACGATGCGGCCCCAGCCCTTTGCCTTCATGGCCGGCAGCCATTCCCGCGCGAGATAGAAGGCACCGTCCAGGTTGATCGCCATCAGCCGCCGCCATTCCTCGGGCGTCGTCTCGGCCGCCTTGTTGTTCGAGAGGATGCCGGCGTTGTTGATCAGGACATCGATGTCGCCCAGCTCGGCCCTCAACTGCGCGCAGGCCTCGGCCACCGCATCCGGATCGCCGACGTCCAGCACCAGCGGACGCGCCGACCTGCCCAGGCGCGCCGCCGCGGCCTCCAGGCGCTCGGCGGCGACGTCGGCCAGAACCACCTGCAGCCCCTCGGCCACGAGCGCCGCAGAAACCGCCGACCCGAGCACCCCGGCCGCCCCGGTCACCAGCGCCCGCTTGCCGCTCAAGCCTTCAGTCATGGCCGCCTCCACTTCCGATTGGGTGGCGAGTCTAGTTTTGAAGAAATATTCATTTCTTGTCTATGATAAAAACATTTGTTCAAATACCCTTCAGGCCGCTGGCAGAGTGAAGGGCGCAGCAGGATCATGGCCGACGTCTTGGCAAAGGCTCAAACAGCGCCGAAGAATTTCGAGTCCCTGAAGACCGAAATCGCCGATCGCTACGGCAGGCTCAGCGGCCAGCTGAAGCGCATCGCCGAGTTCGCCCTCGACCGGCCCGACGACCTGGCCCTGGCCACGGTTTCCTCGATCGCGCAAAGCGTCGACGTGCAGCCTTCCAGCGTGGTGCGCTTCGCCAAGGCCTTCGGCTACGACGGTTTCAGCGACATGCAGCAACTGTTCCGGCAGCGTCTGATCGCCGCCTCGCCGAGCTACCGGGAACGCATCCGTTCCTTCGAGGGCGGCCAGGAGCAGGCGGCCAAAAGCCCCGCCCTCCTGAACGACTTCGTGGAACAAGGCACCGCGGCGCTGGCGCAGCTGCGCAACCCGGCAGTCGTCGAGCGCTTGGACGGCGCCCTCGACCTGCTGTCGAGGGCCAAGACCGTCCTGCTGCTGGCCCAGCGGCGGGCCTTCCCGGTTGCCTTCTACCTGAGCTACGCCCTCGGCCGCCTCGAGCGGCCCTGCCTGTTGCTGGACGGGGTGGGCGGACTGCTGCGGCAGCAGGCGGCACTGGCCGGGCCGGAAGACGTCCTGATCGCGGCCAGCTTCCGGCCCTATGCCCCCGAGGTCGTCGAGATCGTCGCCGAGCGCCGCGCCGCCGGTATTCCCGTCGTCGCCATCACCGACTCTGCGCTCAGCCCCATCGCCCGTGAAGCGAGCCTGAGCTTCGAGCTGCAGGAGCCCGAAGACCAGGGCTTCCGCACCCTGGTCGCGCCCATGCTTCTGGCCCAGGTCCTGGTCGTCGGCCTCGGCCATCGGCTGGCCGGCAGAGATCCCCGGAGTTCCCAATGACTGAAAAGACCCTGGACCTCGTCACCCTGGGCCGGTCCTCCGTCGACCTCTACGGCGAGCAACAGGGCGGCCGGCTCGAGGACGTGAAGAGCTTCGCGAAGTACGTCGGCGGCTGTCCCACCAACATCGCGGTCGGCACCGCCCGGCTCGGCCTCAAGTCCGCCCTCATCACCCGGGTCGGCGACGAGCAGTTGGGCCGCTTCATCGTCGAGACCCTGGCCACCGAGGGCGTCGAGACCTCGCAGATCACCTCGGATCCGGAGCGGCTGACGGCCCTGGTGATCCTCGGCATCCGCGACCGCGACACCTTTCCGCATATCTTCTACCGCAGCGACTGCGCCGATATGGCGATCGGGCCGGAGCAGATCGACGGCGCCTTCATCGCCCGCTGCAAGGCGCTGCTGGTCAGCGGCACGCACCTGTCCCAGCCGGGCGTCGAGGCCGCCAGCAAGGCGGCCATCGCTCATGCCCGGGCAGCCGGCACCAAGGTCGTGTTCGACATCGACTACCGGCCGGTGCTCTGGGGACTGACCGGACATGCGGCGGGCGAGAACCGCTACATAGCGGACGATACGATCAGCCGCCGCCTGCAGGCCATCCTGCCGGACTGCGACCTTGTGGTCGGCACCGAGGAGGAGATCCACATCGCCGGCGGCGTCGCCGATACCCGCGAAGCCCTGCTGGCCATCCGCGGCTGCAGCGACGCGGTCCTGGTCGTCAAGCGCGGCGCCGAGGGCTGCATCGTCTTCGACGCCGAGATCCCCGAGGACCTGACCGACGGCGTGGTCCAGCGGGGCAAGCCGGTCCAGGTCTTCAACACGCTGGGCGCGGGCGATGGCTTCATGAGCGGCTTTCTTTACGGCTGGCTGCGCGAGCGGCCCCTGGAGGAATGCGCAGAGCTGGGCAATGCGGTCGGAGCGCTCGTGGTCTCGCGCCACGGCTGCGCGCCGGCCATGCCGAGCCGGGAGGAACTGGAGCACTACCGCAGGGCCTGGTCGCTGGACCGGACGCTCGACCGCCTGCACAGGGTCACGACCCGCATCGGCGACTGGCCGGAGGTCACGGCCCTGGCCCTGGATCATCGGATTCAGCTGGAGCAGCTGGCCGACCGCCATGGCCTTCCCCACAGCCGGATAGCGGAGTTCAAGCTGCTGGTGGCCGAAGCCCTGGAACGCGTCGTCGGCGACTCGCCCGCGGCCGGCGCCCTGGTCGACGACCGCTACGGCGAGTCCGTGCTGGCGCGCTGGGCCGGCCGCGGCTGGTGGCTGGCGCGGCCGGTGGAGCTGCCCGGCGCCCGGCCTCTGGCCTTCGAGTTCGGCCCGAACCCTGGCCTGGCGCTGCGTAGCTGGCCGCGCGAGCAGATCGCCAAGTGCCTGGTCTTCTACCACCCGCAGGACGGCGAAGGACGGCCCGAGGCCCAGGAAGCTCTGCTGTTGCAGCTGCAGGAGGCCTGCGCCGGCAACGGCAACGAGTTCCTCCTGGAGGTGCTACCGCCCGAGGCCTTCGGCGGCGATCCCGCCGCGGTGCCCGATGCCCTGGAAGCGCTCTATGCCAAGGGCATCGCGCCGGACTGGTGGAAGCTGCCGCCGTCTCGGGACCCCGCGGTCTGGCGGCGCATCACCGAGGTCATCTCGGCCCAGGACGGCCATTGCCGCGGCTTCGTCATTCTGGGCCAGAGCGTCGGCGCGGAAGCGCTGAAGGCCAGCTTCGACGCGGCGGCCGGCAGCCCCCTGTGCCGCGGTTTCGCGGTCGGCCGCAGCATCTTCCAGAAAGCCGCCGAGTCCTGGTTCGCGGGCGAGACCGAGGACGCCGCCGCGGTCGAGCAGATCGCCGCAAACTATGCCGAGATCCTGGCGCTCTGGCGCGACCGCAGGCCTGCCTGACCTCCCCGCGCCTCCAGCCCAACTGACTATAAATAAGACACTTTTTGGTCACCGACATGCATTCGCAGCATGGCGGTTCTGCAATCTCTGCACTGGAGGCAGGGCCCGTCCCGGCTTACCAAGGGCACGTGTTGTTGCAGTGCAGCATGGCTCCTGAGGAGCCCTTCCCGGAGGACCAAACCATGTGGCTGAACAGCGTTCTGACCCATTACCGCGCCTGGCAGAGCTATCGCCGGAGCCTCGCCGAGCTGCGGTCCCTCGACCAGCGCGAGCTGGACGAGCTGGGGATCGGCCGCTGGCGCCTCGACGGCCTGGCCCGCAAGGGCGACTGATCCCCGAAGCCGAATCCGATCAGACCGTACCGCCGAGCTCGTCCGAGAGCTGCTGCAGCTCCTTGCCGCCGGCCATGAGGTTCTGAAGCTCGTCCATCGAGATCTCGTCCTTGGTCGAGAGCCCGAGGGTCTGGCCGCGGTTGAGCACCGTGAAGCGGTCGCCCACGGCATAGGCGTGGCGCACGTTGTGGGTGATGAAGATCACGCCCAGGCCCTTCTCGCGGACCTGGTTGACGTACTTCAGCACCATCGAGGTCTGGCGCACGCCCAGGGCCGAGGTCGGCTCGTCGAGGATCAGCACCTTGGCGCCGAAAAAGACCGCGCGGGCAATGGCGACGCATTGGCGTTCGCCGCCCGACAGCGTGCCCACCGCCTGGCCGGGATCGCGCACGTCGATGCCGATGCGCATCATCTCCTCGCGCGCCACCCGGTCTGCGTAGCTCATGTCGATCCGCTTGAAGGGCCCCCAGCCGACCTGCGGCTCGCGGCCCATGAAGAAGTTGCGGGTGATCGACATCAGCGGGATCATCGCCAGGTCCTGGTAGACCGTCGCGATGCCGCGGTCCAAGGCCTCCCGGGGCGAGTTGAAGTTGACGGGCTGGCCTTCGACCAGGAACTCCCCCTTGGTCGGCTTGTGCACCCCCGACAGGGTCTTGATCAGGGTCGACTTGCCGGCGCCGTTGTCGCCCAGCAGGCACATGACCTCGCCGGAATGGACGGCCATGGAAACCCCGGCCAGGGCGATGACCGACCCGAAGTGCTTCTCAAGCTCGCGGACCTCGATCAGCGGCGCGCGCCCTCCGTTTGACGGGCCGTTCGACGGGCCGTTTGCGCTTCCATTCGTGGTCATGTCACCGCTCCCCCGTGACCCGGCGCCGGATCACGTTGTTGAAGAGGACCGCACCCAGCAGCATCATGCCGAGGAAGA
>CAJIAJ010000456.1_pt1 | contig 11090 bp, 10 predicted proteins | sample 9199121 | NCBI WGS metagenome assembly CAJIAJ01 (sample SAMEA7708267, study PRJEB35096) | sediment metagenome | biome: marine neritic benthic zone biome [ENVO:01000025]; feature: sediment [ENVO:00002007]; material: shallow marine sediment [ENVO:03000034] sea grass bed [ENVO_01000059] ...
CAGAGGTTGACGACGGCCGCGCCCGCGGCCGCCTCGGCCGCCGAGGCCGCCACCACGACTCCGGCCGCTTCAGCCGCCGCTTGACGCCCGGCCTCGATATCGAAGCCCGCGACCCGCCAGCCCCGCGCCATCAGCCGCTTCGCCATGGCCGCGCCCATGAAGCCGAGCCCGATCTGTACGGCCCGCTTTGCCTCTCCCGTCATGCGCTTCGCTCCTTCTAAGCCGATCCCAGGCGATAGACCCGCACGGCGTTGTCGTGAAACAGGGCCGCCACCTGATCCGCCGGCAGGCCGCGCGTGATCTGCCGGAAGCCCGAGAAGATCGTCTCGAAGCTGCCGCAGAGGGAATCGACCGGGAAGTTGCTGGCAAAGAGGCAGCGGTCGGGCCCGAAGATCGCGATGGCGTCGCGCACCACGCCCGCATTGACCTCGGCGCTCCAGGGCTGCCCCGGCAAGCCGATGCCGGAAATCTTGAGACAGATGTTCGCCTGCGCGGCGACGTCTTCCAGCGCCAGCCGCCAGGCGCGCAGACCCTCGTCGCTGCGATCCGCCGGCAATCCGGTGTGGTTGATGATGATGCGCGTCTCCGGGAAGTCCGCCGCCAGCTGCGCCGCGGCGTCGAGATGCCAGTAGGGCGTCTGCAGGTCGAAGGACAGGCCGTGACCGGCCAGCAGCGCATAGCCGCGGCGCCAGACCTCGCAGTCCATCGAGCCGGGCGCGCCGCGCTCGGCCGCGCGCGGATCCTCCACCGCCTTGGGCTTGTGGCGGATGCCGCGGACCAGCGGCGAGGCCGCCTGCGCCGCCAGCACCTCCGCCACGTCGGCCCGGTCGAGCCGGGCCTGGCAGACGCAGGCCGAGGGCAGGCCCGCCTCGGCCGACAGCCGCTCCAGCCAGCGGGTCTCGCCGGTCGGATCGGCCGGGTCGTAGCCCGCCTCGATATGGACCAGGCCGACCACCGTGAAATTCCGCGAGTCCCGCCGATAGTCTCCCGGCAGGTAGGTGCGGCGGATCGCCGAGTAGTCGCCGTAGCGGAAGGGGCTCAGCTCCGGGTCGCAGAGCCAGGGATAGGTGTTCGCCTGCAGATCCCAAAAGTGGGCATGGGCGTCGATCACGGGCAACGGATCCGCTGCGCCCGTCCCAACCTCAGTCATCGGACAACTCCCTCAAAAAAAGCCACATTGGAGCAGCAACCCCGCCTGCGGCAAGCCTCCGGTAGACGCGCAGGCGCCACCGGGGCATGCTTCGCCTGTCCCTGCGAAATCCAAAGCCCGGAGATGCCGCCGTGAAGATCGCCAAGGTCGACGCGCTTCCCTTGAAGATCCCATTCAGCAGCGGCGGCCCGCCGGCCGGCTGGGGCGCCGAGGCCTGGTCGACGCTCGACTCCCTGCTGGTGCGGGTCGAGACGGAAGACGGCCTCGTCGGCTGGGGCGAAGGCTTCGCCTACAACTGCCAGCGCGCCGTCCAGGCGGCCCTGGAGGACATGATCGCGCCCGTCGTGATCGGCCGCGATGCGACGGACATCGCCAGGCTGATGCAGGAGCTGCAGATGACCCTGCACCTCTTCGGGCGCTATGGCATTACCCTCTTCGCCCTCTCGGGCTTCGAAATCGCGCTCTGGGATCTGGCCGGCAAGCGGGCCGGCCGGCCGCTCTGCGAGCTGCTGGGCGGGGCCGCCGGCGGCGAGCTGCCCGGCTATGCATCGCTCTTCCGCCTGGGCGACCCCGAGGTGGTGGCGCAGCAGACCGAGGCCGCCGTCGCCGAGGGCTACCGATACGTCAAGCTGCACGAGATCCGCGAGCCCGAGGTCAGGGCGGCGCGCGAGGCGGCCGGCGACGGCCTGCCCATCATGCTCGACACCAACTGCCCCTGGCGCTTCGCCGAAGCGCGCGAGATGGCCTTGCGGCTCAAGCCCTACGACCTGCACTGGCTGGAAGAACCGATCTTTCCGCCCGAGGATTTCCACGCCCTGGCGCAGCTGCAGGCGGAGACCGGCATTCCGCTGGCCGCCGGCGAGAACGCCTGCACCGCGATGCAGTTTGCCGAGATGTTCGCCGCCGGGGCCGTGACCTACGCACAGCCCAGTGTGACCAAGGTCGGCGGCATCACCGAGTTCCGCAAGGTCGCCGCCCTGGCGGAGACCCGGAACCTGGCCTTGATGCCCCATTCGCCCTACTTCGGGCCGGGCTTCCTCGCCACACTGCATCTGTCAGCGGCCGGGCCGGCCGGGAGCCTTATTGAGTGGTTCTATCTCAAGCGCGAGGCCTGCCTTTACGGGGAGGGAATTGCGCCTGTCTCCGGCAGCTTCCGGCTGCCCGACGGGCCGGGTCTCGGGCTGGAGCCCGATCCCGACGTCATCCGGGACTATGGCGCCAAGTCGGCCTGAAGACCGCGGCAGTTGGGACCACCCGAAGGAGTTCTCGAAGGCCTCTTTCGATGCGACCGCACCGCCCAGCGCGATGGCGACCCTATGCAAGTGAGAAACCCTGGCGAAGCCGTGCACCCACAAACCTAGTCTGGCGAAGGCATCCCGAAAAAATGTCCGGTCAGCGTCCAAGCGCAGAGCTTGTCACCCTCGGCGTCGCGCAGGGAGATTCAGCCAACAGCAGCAATCACAGGTTTCGAGCCACGAGTTGGCGCAGAACGGTCATATCCGATGTTCGCGACATGATTGCATCAGAGAATGGTCGGTCAAGCTTGAGGCTGGAACTCAGCTTGAACCGTCGATTCTGGTGATGTCGGTCACAGTGTGTGCCGGAGCATGAATTGGCGCATAGTACCCACCTTCCCGTCGCGCGACTCTCGTGCGGCGCCAGCTGAGCAAGGAGCGCAATGACAACCTCGGACCTGGACTTCCACCTGGCGCTGTTCTGCGACTTCGAGAACGTCGCGCTCGGTGTGCGCGATGCGAAGATTCCGAAGTTCGACATGAACCTGGTGCTCGAGCGCTTGCTCCTGAAAGGCAGCATCGTCGTCAAAAAGGCTTATTGCGACTGGGATCGCTACAAGGAGTTCAAGCCGACCATGCACGAGGCGGCCTTCGAGCTCATCGAGATTCCCCACACGCGGCAGTCCGGCAAGAACTCCGCCGACATCCGCATGGTCGTGGATGCGCTCGACCTTTGCTACACCAAGGAGCACATAGACACCTTCGTGATCATCAGCGGCGATTCGGACTTTTCGCCCCTCGTCAGCAAGTTGCGGGAGAACGCCAAGACGGTGATCGGGGTCGGCGTCAAGAACAGCACCTCGGATCTGCTAATGAACAATTGCGACGAGTTCATCTTCTACGACGACCTCGTCCGGGCCAGCGCTTCGACCAAGTCGCGCCGGCGGCGCCCAGCGAGGAAGAAGGCTGCAGCGGAGAAGAAGCCAGCCAAGGAGACCGCGGTCCGCGAGGAGGCCGGCAAGGACGCGGACCGGCGCGACGAGGCCATCGATCTCGTCCTGGAGACGGCGGAGGCACTCTTCGCCGAAGGCGTCGACCAGGTGTGGGGTTCGATGGTCAAGCAAACCCTGAAGCGCCGGCGTCCCGGCTTTAACGAGACCTTCTACGGCTTCCGGTCCTTCAGCGACTTGTTGGAGGAGATAGAAGACCGCGAACTCTTGGACCTTGAGCCGGATGAGCGCTCCGGGGGCTACGTGATCCGGGCGGTGCGGCGCGAAGACTGATGCGAAACAACGCGCCTTTCGCTTAGGTGAGGCAGGTCCGCTTGGGCAGCGCACCTGTAGCACACAAGGCGCTCTGCGGGAGGATGACCCTTTGACGCTGACTTCCGCTCCCAACAGGCTGGTCATCCGCGCTCACGCTGCAGGGACACGCCAATGATCGAACCTCTTCTGCTGACCTCGACCCGGGTCGTCACCTTCGAACAGCAGCGGCAGCTGACGAATGCGAGCGGCTTTTTCTTTGAGCGGGACGAGCGGCTGTTCTTGGTGACGAGCCGGCACGTGCTGGTCGACGAATCGAGCAGGCACTTCCCAGACCGCATCGAGATCGAACTGCACGTCGACGCCGAGAACCTGGCGAAATCTGCCGGTTTTTCGATTCCCCTATATCGCGACGGCAAGAGCATCTGGCGCCAAGGCCGCGACACTGCCGGAGAGATCGACGTGGCGGTGATCGAGATCGAGCGCGCGGTGTTGCCCGCCACGACTATTTACAGGGCCTTCACGCCCGCGAACCTGCTTAGCCCACACGAGCAGCCCGAGGTTGGCACGACGCTGCTGGTAGTGGGGTTTCCGCTCGGCTTCCACGACACGCTGCATCACATGCCGGTGGTGCGCCACGCCGTGATCGCTTCTTCCTTCGGCCTGCGCTTCCAGGGCCAAGGCTACTTCCTCACAGATGCGCGCACACACCGGGGCATTAGCGGCGCGCCTATCGTGATGCGCGTTCCCGAGCGAAAACCAATCTCCGATGATCTGCCTTGGATGCTCCTCGGCGTCCACTCGGCGCGGCTCGATGTGGGGACGCGCGATCTGAATTTAGACGACGCGCTCGGCCTGAACTGTGCCTGGTATGCCGACATCCTGCTAACGCTCACCGCAAGCTGACCCCGGAGATTTTGGGCAGCACTGCTGGTTGCCGTTCGTTCGGAATGCAAGCTCGCGGCGATCAGACTGTGGTTAGAGAATGAGTCACGCGCCACACTTTGCGATGTGACCCGATCATGCTCCTGAGGAATCTCAATCGACTGCGTGCGCCTGCAGCGCCGCCCAGTCGAAGTCCACGCCGTGGCCCGGCCGGTCCGGGGCCGTCGCCAGGCCTTCGGACAGGGTCAGGGGCTCGGCGATGAAGCGCTCCAGGCCGAAGCCGTGGACCTCCAGGAAGGACTTGTTGGGCACCGCGGCCAGCAGGTGCACGTGCAGGTCGTGCACGCCGTGCGAGGTCACCGGCAGGTTGAAGGACTCGGCCAGGTGCGCGACCTTCATCCAGACCGTGATGCCGCCGCAGTTCGAGACGTCGGGCTCCGGGAAGGAGACGCCGCCGGCCGCGATCATCTGGCGGAACTCGTAGAGGGTGTGGAAGTTTTCGCCGGTGGCGATCGGCAGGCCGCCGTCCCGCAGGATCCGGACGTGACCCGGCACGTCGTCGGGGATGGTCGGCTCCTCCAGCCAGTAGACGCCCCGCTCGGCCAGGCCGCGCGCCGCCCGCAGCGCCTCGTCGGCGGTCCAGCGCATGTTGGCGTCGACCATCAGTGGGATCTCCTCGTCCAGGAAGTCCCGCATCATGGCGACCCGCGCCAAGTCCTCCTTCAGCTGCGGCCGGCCGACCTTCATCTTGATGGCACGGAAGCCCTTGGCCAGGTTTGCCTCGGTCTGGGCCTTCAGGGCCGCGTCGTCGAACCAGAGGTCGATGCCGCCGGCATAGGCGCGGACCTTGGGATCGTGGCCGCCCAGCAGGCGCCACAACGGGACCGCGCCGCGCCGCGCCTTCAGGTCCCAAAGCGCGATGTCGGCGGCCGAGATGGCGAAGGACGCCGCGCCGCCGCGGCCGTAGTAGTGGGTGCGCCACCACATCTTCTCCCACAGGGCCTCGATCCGCTCCGGATCCGCGCCTTCCAATGCCGGCCGCAGGTCTCGCTCGACCAGGCTGCGGATGGCGGCCCCACCGCCACCGACGGAATAGCTGTAGCCGACGCCCTCGACCCCGTCGCTGTCCCGCAGCCGGACAGTCACCAGATCGAAAGCCGGGATCTCCCCGTGGGTCGAATCCGACAGGGGCGTCGGCAAGGGGATCAGATAGTGCCCGCAGGTGATCGCTTCGATGGCCATGGCCGCCTCCCGTCTCGGTCCTGGACCAATGCTCCCGGATCGGGCCGGCGGTGGCAAGGGACCCACACAACTCGCGGATGCTGGATGCGCCCTTGCCCCTGGGCTAACTTGCTGCCGATGCCTGACAGCCCCCATCCCATCCTGACCCGCGACAATATCCTGAACGGCGAGCTGCGGGGCCTGCTGCGGGCCCGCGACCCCTCGATGGCCTTCCTGACGGACGAGCAGCTACAGCAGTCCCGTGCCGCGATCCTGGAGGGGCACGGGGGCGGGGATCTCTGGGTCTTCGCCTACGGCTCGCTGATCTGGAACCCCGCCTTCCACTACGCCGAGCGCCGCCGCGGGCGCCTCTTCGGCTATCACCGCCGCTTCTGCCTGCGCAGCCACCTGGGCCGCGGCAGCCGGGAGAACCCGGGCCTGGTCCTGGGACTGGAGGCCGGCGGCTCCTGCAGCGGCCTCGCCTACCGCATCGCCGAAGCCGCGATCGAGGAGGAAACCTGGGTCCTGTGGCGCCGTGAGATGGTGGTCGGCAGCTATGTGCCCCGCTGGGTCTGCGTCGAAGGCGCTGGGCCGGCCCGCCGGGCCGTGGCCTTCGTGATGAACAAGGAACACCAGAACTACGCCGGGCGCCTGAGCCAGGGTGAGGTCGCGCGCACCCTGGCGACCGCCGAGGGCTTCCTCGGCCGCGCCTGCGACTACCTCTTCGAGATCCTCTCGGAGCTGGAGGCGCAGGGCCTGGAGGACCACCGGCTCTCGGCCATCGCACGGGAAGTGCGCCGGCTGCAGGCCTAGTATCCGAGCCTTTTCCGCTTTGCCCGCAGGGCGATTGACACTCGGGGGCCGGCTGCCCTTCTCTAGGGCCTGGCATCGGAGCCCGGCACCTGGCCGGGCGGGGAGGCGCGCATGAAGGTCTTCGGCCTGGCGGGCTGGAGCGGCAGCGGCAAGACCACCCTGGTGGTGCGCCTGATCCCGGCGCTGGTGGCGCGCGGCCTGCGAGTCTCGACCATGAAGCACGCGCACCACAACTTCGACGTCGACAAGCCCGGCAAGGATTCCTACGAGCACCGCCAGGCCGGCGCGACCGAGGTCCTGGTCACCTCCCGCCGCCGCTGGGCCCTGATGCACGAGCTGCGCGACGCGCCGGAGCCGGCCATCGAGGATCTGCTGCCGCACATGTCGACGGTCGACCTGCTGCTGATCGAAGGCTTCAAGCGTCAGAGCCATGCCAAGCTGGAGGTGCATCGGCCGGCCCTGGGCAAGCCCCTGCTCTGCCCCGAGGACCCGCACATCGTCGCGGTGGCCAGCGACGCCCCGCTGCCGCAAGTGAACCTGCCGCGGCTCGACCTCGACGACATCGAGGCCATTGCCGACTTCATCGTGTCCCACTGCGGCCTGACGCCTGCGCGCCGGGGAGCCGCGCAGTAATGGCCCAGCTCTCCGACGACTGCTTCGCCCATGGCGGGCGGCTGATGCGCACCGACGAGGCCCTGGACCTGCTGGCGGAGAAGACCGTCGTCGTCACCGAGCCGGAGAGCCTAGCCTTGGGCGAATCTCTGGGCCGCATCCTGGCCGAGGACATCCGCGCCAACCACGACGTCCCGCCGGCGGACAACTCGGCGGTCGACGGCTACGCCGTGCACTTCGACGACCTCTCGCCCGACGCCGAGACCCGCCTGCCGCTCGCGGGCCGGATCACGGCGGGGCATCCCTCGGAGGCCGCGGCACCGCGTGGCAGGGCGGTGCGCATCTTTACCGGCGCCCAGATGCCGCCGGGCCCCGACACGGTCATGATGCAGGAGGACTGCCGCGAAGAGGACGGCCAAGTGGTGCTGCGCCCGGGCATCAAGCGCGGCGCCAACCGCCGCCTGCGCGGCGAGGACATCGAGGCGGGCCGGACCGTCCTGCGGCGCGGGACCCGGCTGCGGCCACAGGACCTGGGCCAGGCCGCGGCGACCGGCCGGCACGAGGTGCGGGTCCACGCGCGCCTTCGTGTCGCGCTCTTTTCCACCGGCGACGAGCTGCGCGAGCCCGGGACGGCGGTCGAGCCCGGGGCCATCTACGATTCCAACCGCTTCACCCTGGCCGGCCTACTGGCGGGCCTGGGCTGCCGAGTCCAGGACCTGGGTATTCTCGAGGACCGGGCGGAGGTGGTCGAGGCGGCCCTGGCCGGGGCAGCCGGCGGCCACGACCTGATCGTCACCTCCGGCGGCGTCTCGGTCGGCGAGGAGGACCACGTCAAGCAGGCCGTAGAGAAACTTGGCCACCTGCACCTCTGGCGCCTGGCGATCAAGCCGGGCCGGCCCATCGCCTTCGGTCAGGTCGGCCAGGTGCCCTTCGTCGGCCTGCCGGGCAACCCGGTGGCGGTCATGGTCACCTTCATGAACGTGGTGAGGCCCCTGATCCTGCGGCTCATGGGGGCGACGGAGGTTGCGCCGCGGCGCTTTCCGGTCCAGGCCGCCTTCGGCCACCGCAAGAAGGCGGCGCGCCGGGAATGGCTGCGGGTACGCCTGGAGCCCGCCGAGGGTGGCGGCTGGCTGGCCCACAAGTTCCCGCGCGAGGGTGCCGGAATCCTGTCCTCCATGGTAGAGTCCGACGGCTTGGTGGAGCTGCCGGAGGACGTGACCGAGCTCCGTCCCGGCACCACGGTCGAGTTCCTGCCCTTCAGCGAGGTTTCCTGATGAAGCTGCTCTATTTTGCCTGGCTCAAGACCAAGACCGGTGTCGGCGAGGAAGAGGTCTCGCCACCTGCCGAGGTCACGACCGTGCGGGAGCTGCTGGACTGGATCAAGTCGCGGGGGCCGGGCTATGCCGAGGCCCTGTCCGACCTGTCGATCATCCGGGTCGCCATCAACCAGGAATTCGCGCGCCCGGACGACCCGATCAAGCCCGGCGACGAGGTGGCGCTCTTCCCTCCGGTGACCGGGGGCTAAGACCATGATCCGGGTGCAGCGCGAGGACTTCGACCTGGGCGCCGAGCTGGCCGCGCTGAGCCGGGACAATCCCAGGGTGGGCGGCCTCACCGCCTTCGTCGGCTTGGTTCGCGACATTGCGGGCGAGACCGAGATCGAAGCCATGACCCTGGAGCATTATCCGGGCATGACCGAGCGCCAGCTGGAGCGGATCGAGGCCGAGGCGCAGCAGCGCTGGCCCCTGGAGGCGAGCCTCATCATCCATCGTTACGGCCGGCTCGAGCCCGGCGACCAGATCGTCCTGGTGGCCGCCGCCAGCGCCCATCGGGAGGCCGCCTTCGAGGCCTGCCACTTCCTGATCGACTGGCTCAAGACCAGGGCGCCCTTCTGGAAGCTGGAGGAGACGCCGGACGGTTCGCGCTGGGTCGAGGCGCGGGACAGCGACGACGAAGCCAGTGCCCGCTGGAGCGGGTCCGGCTCCGAGGCGGCCGAGTAGATTTAGCTCGAATACCTGACAAAAATCCTGGCACCCGGCCGCAAGCCCGTCAAATACCGATCAGATTCAAGGATTGGTAAGTTCCTTTCTATAGCTATAGCAGTACCCCCTAGGGCGCGGTGCGAGCTCACAGGGCCTTGGGGTTAGTCCTTGGGGCGAAAGGCTGCCTGAGCAGCTAAGCGCTTGCGATTGGGTGGGAGAGACCTGACCCGCTCGCAGCCGCAGTCCCTACGGCCGGGCAATCGGAGGGAAACCAATGCCCATCGCTGCTGCGTTCGAGCGTCACGACCCGGCCGGCCGGAGGGCCCCGGAGCAGGGACGAAGGCGTCCGCCCCAAGCGGCGAGCTAGCGCAAAGCAACGCGGTGACGAGGCCCTACCTCAGATGACCCTAGGTCCCATCGACGTCCTGCTGATCGAGGACAACCCGGCGGATGCTCGTCTTCTGCAAGAGGCGCTCCGGGGTGGTCCTTTCCGCATGGATCACGCGCCGAACCTGCAGAGCGGCGTCGCGCGGCTGTCCGACGTTCCGCCGGCCGCAGTTCTCTGCGACCTCTCGCTGCCGGATGCCAGCGGACTGAACTGTGTCCGGGTCCTGACGGATGCGGCGCCCGAGATTCCCATTGTGGTCTTCACTGGCGCCCACGACCAGGAAGCCGGCTTGGCGGCACTGCGTGCCGGCGCCCAGGATTACCTGATCAAGGGTCAGGTCGGCGGCGAACTCCTGATCCGCGCCCTGCGCTACGCGATCGAGCGCAAGCAGGCGGAGCGCCGCCTGATCGAATTGGCCCAACTTGATGCCCTGACCGGCACGGCGAACCGCGCCCAGTTCCGGACCTACGCGGAGAAGGCCGTGGCACGCGCCGAGCGACTCGGCGATTCGGTGGCGCTGATGGTCATCGACCTCGACCGCTTCAAGATGGTCAACGACACCCATGGTCAGGAGGCGGGCGACCAGCTGTTGAAGTCCGTCGCCGGGCGCCTGATCCATTGTCTGCGCAAGAGCGATCTGGTCGCGCGGATTGGTGCCGACGAGTTCGCGGTAATCGTCGAGGACATCGATGGTCCGGACGCCGTCACCGCCGCAGCGCAGCGGATCCTCGACCAAGTGGCCCTGCCCTTCGAAATCGAGGCCGAACGCATCCACGCCACAAGCAGCATCGGCATTGCCGTCTATCCCGAGGACGCCGATTCGACGGAAGGCCTGCTGTCCAGCGCCCACGCCGCCATGGCCAAGGCCAAGGAGCGGGGCAAGAACACCTACCAGTTCTACACCCGGGAAATGCATGCCCGCGTGCGGCAGCAACAGGAGCTGGAGCGCACGATCCGCGGCGCCCTGGAGCGCGAGGAGTTCGTCCTCTACTACCAGCCGCAAGTCGATATGCGCCGCGGCACCATCATCGGTTTCGAGGCGCTGATGCGCTGGCAGCATCCCGAGCGCGGCCTGGTCCCGCCGGGCGAGTTCATCGAGTTCTGCGAGGAATCCGGACTGATCGTGCCGCTGGGCCACTGGGCCTTCCGGTCCGCCTGCCACCAGCAGCGCCGTTGGCAGGCCCTCGGTCTGCCGCCCCTGAACATCGCGATCAACGTGTCGCCGCGTCAGCTGCAGGACCGCTACCTGGTGGCCAGATTCCGGGAGGCGATCCGGGACAGCGGCGCCGACCCGCGCCTCTTCGACGTCGAGCTGACCGAAAGCGCCATGCTGAAGGACCCGGATTCCGTGGGACAGCTGCTGCAGGGCTTCGCCGACATGGGACTGGGCATCGCGCTGGACGACTTCGGGACCGGCTATTCCTCCCTCACCTACCTGAGAAAGTTCCCGGTCACCTCGATCAAGATCGACCGCAGCTTCGTCGCCAACCTGGCGGAGTCTCAGGACGACGCCGCCATTGTCAGTGCCATCGTCGGCATGGG
>CAJIAJ010000126.1_pt1 | contig 11034 bp, 10 predicted proteins | sample 9199121 | NCBI WGS metagenome assembly CAJIAJ01 (sample SAMEA7708267, study PRJEB35096) | sediment metagenome | biome: marine neritic benthic zone biome [ENVO:01000025]; feature: sediment [ENVO:00002007]; material: shallow marine sediment [ENVO:03000034] sea grass bed [ENVO_01000059] ...
CTGCTGCGCCGGGTCCGGGCCGAGGCAGAGGGTGTCGAGGTCACCGGCCTGCTGGACTGTGGCGACAAGCCGGGGCTGGTGCTGGCGGCGCTCGACCAGGGCCTGCCGCTGCTGCGCTTCAGCGGACCGCGTCGGGCCGCGGAGACCTTGTCGGGAATCTGTCAGGCCCAGGGTGTACGCCTGATCACGACCCGGCTGAAGGCTCTGGACCTCGGCGCCGAGGAAGACCCGGAAGGGGCCTGCCGGGACTGGCTTTCCGGGGCCTGAGGAGCGGCGCGGCGCGGGGCGAAAATTCGCCGGAATCGGCGCGTCCGGCAATTGCCTGCACCCCGCCAAGCTGCTAGCTTCCGCGCGCTTTTCAGGAGCCCAGATTTCCCGGAACCGACGCTATGAAAGTCAACGGCAACACAATCCGTCCCGGCAACGTCGTGGAGCACAAGGGGCGCCTCTGGCGGGCGGTGCGCATCCAGCACACCCAGCCCGGCAAGGGCGGCGCCTACCTGCAGGTGGAGCTGAAGGACATCCGCGACGGCACCAAGCTCAACGAGCGATTCCGCTCCTCGGAATCGGTGGAGCGCGTGCGGCTCGACCAGAAGCCCTACCAGTTCCTCTTCGCCGACGGCGAGATGCTGACCTTCATGGACAACGAGAGCTACGAGCAGATCACCCTGAACCAGGACCTGGTCGGCGAGCCCGTGCGCTTCCTGCAGGACGGCATGGAGGTGACGATCGAATCCTACGAGGGCGAGGCGATCAGCGTGATGCTGCCCGACACCGTGGCCATGGAGATCACCGAGGCCGATCCCGTGGTCAAGGGCCAGACCGCCTCGTCGTCCTACAAGCCGGCGGTCCTGGAGAACGGCAGCCGGACCATGGTGCCGCCGCACATCGAGGCCGGCACCCGCGTCGTGGTCAATACCGCCGACGGCTCCTACGTCGAGCGGGCCAAGGACTGACCACCGGATCCGAACAGAGGCCCGAAGAAAAGCATGCCCCCACGCCCGGCGGTCATTAACGTCATGGTGCGCGCCGCCGACCGGGCGGCGCGGGCGCTCAAGCGCGACTTCGGCGAGGTCGAGAATCTGCAGGTCTCGCGCAAGGGGCCCTCGGACTTCGTCTCGGCCGCGGACCTGCGCGCTGAGGAAATCCTGCGCCAGGAGCTCACCAAGGCCCGCCCGGGCTTTGCCCTGCTGATGGAGGAGTCGGGCAGCCACGAGGGCCGCGGCGACGGCGGTGAGCGCTGGATCGTCGATCCGCTGGACGGCACCACCAACTTCCTGCACGGCCTGCCGCATTTCGCCGTCTCCATCGCCCTTGAGGAGCGCGGCGAGATCACACACGGCGTGGTCTATGATCCCATCAAGGAAGAGCTCTTCTGGGCCGAGAAAGGTGCCGGCGCCTACCTGGGCGACCGCCGGATCCGGGTCGCGGGCCGTAGCCGCCTGGGCGACTGCCTGCTGGCCACCGGCATCCCTTTCCAGGGCCACGGCGATCCGGAGTCCTTCTCGCGCGAGCTCGGCGCCGCCATGGCCCAAACGGCCGGCGTGCGCCGTTGGGGCACCGCCTCCCTCGACCTGGCCTACGTCGCGGCCGGGCGTTTCGACGGCTTCTGGGAGCACGGCCTCTCGCCCTGGGACATCGCCGCGGGCTGGCTGTTGGTCCGCGAGGCCGGAGGCTTCGTCACCGGGCTCGACGGCCGGGCCATGAAGCTGGACAGCCCCGACATCCTGGCCGCCAACGGCGAGCTCCACTCGGGGCTGGTGAAACTCCTCAAAGCCTAGCAAATCTGCCCGCCTTGCCAGCCGCTTGTGCCGCGGCCGCCTGACGGCATAGGCTACTGCCCAAGCCAAAGCAGCCACCCCCCGGCTCAAAGAAGTAATGCGCAGGCAGAAGGTGAAATTTCGGCAGGCAGGGGCTCCGCGAGCGAGCGTGGGGCCGGATTCCCCTCTTGGGAAGCGCCGCAGCGTGAGCTGGCCCGCAGCGTCTCGCAGCCGCGCCGGATGGCTTCTGGCCCTCGTGGCCCTGGCGGCTTGGTCGCTGGGCGCAGGAGCATCGGCGCAGGACAAGGCGGATGTCCCGGCGGTCTTTGTCAACAAGGCGCTTCTGGAGCGCCTCGCCCGCGAGTCGGGCGGCGCGCCCTCGCAGACCGCACCCGAACCGACGGAGGACCTGCGGCTTACGCCCGGCGGTCAGCTGAACAGCCGGCTCCTCGTCTCGCCCGGACCGCCCGCCGCGCCGGCAGCGCCGCCGCCAGCCCCGGAGAGTCTCACCGGCGAGTTGAAGGCTCTTACAGGACGGTCGGAGAAGGCGCCGCCGCCCATTCCGCGCCGCAAGGCGCCGCTGCCGGCACAACCGCCGGAAAGCCTGATCGCCGCCGAGGAGCCGGCCGCCCCCTCGAGTCAGAGCCCTGTGGCCCCCGATCCGGCCGAAACGGCCCCCCCTCCCGCTGAGCTGACCCGCGAAGCACCGCCGGCCGCTGTGCGGTCCCCGGCGCCATCCGAGCCCTCAACGGCCGGTAACGAAGATGCCGCGCCGCCGCCCGCCGAATTGACGCGCGAGGTCCCGGCGGCGACGGACCCGGTCGCTGCCGTCCTGCCTCCCGCGAGCGCGCCGGAACCTGAGACGCCGCCCGGCGGACTGGATCCCGGCGAAGCCGCGGCCGTTGCGCCCGAGCGGACCGAGAGCGCAGGACAAGGCGGCCTGCCCGCCGGCACACCGGAAGGCCCGACGGAGAGCCTTCCGGCGCCGTCCCAGGCCGCAGCAGAAGCACCGCCGTCGGAAGCGAAGGAAACGGAGCTCGAGCCGCCGCCGCAGCCCTCCGCGATCCTCAGCGCCTTGGAACAGGCCTCGGCGACCGGCGACGGGAGTTCAGACACGCCGTCGGCGCCCGCGGTTCCCGATCCGCCTGCCCCGCCGGACTCGGCGGAATCCTCGGCGTCCTTCGACGCGGCCCCGCCTCCGCCGCCGCCCTCGGCTCTGCCGTCGGACCTGCCCACCGCCGAGTCCCCGCCGAGCCCGGACGCGGAAACGCGACTGGGGGCGGCCGAGGCCGCACCGGCACAGCTTGCCGAACTGACCGAGGGGCTGGAGCTGCTGGACGAAACCCGGCTGATCTTCGACGCCGGCTCCATCGAGCTGTCGCCAGAGGCACGGGCCCAGCTGGAGCGCCTGGCCGAGATCCTGAAAGGCGCCGAAGCGGACAGCCTGCTGCTGCGCGCCTATGCCAGCGGCCGCGACGCACGGCGGCTGTCTCTCAACCGGGCCCTGGTGGCCCGGGCCTACCTGGGCACGCTCGGCATTTCGTCGAAAAGGGTTGTCCTGCGCCCGCTCGGAGACAAGGCTGTCGAGGGGTCTTCGGACCGAGTCGACATCGAGCGTCTGCGGCGCTGAGCGCCACAGTTCTGCCGCACTGCGCGGACAAGTTTCGCAAAGGAATTCATGCTTGATGCATCGGGTGCCCTTGCAGTGGGCCGAATCTGTTATGCTCGCCTCGGCGTTTCCATTATGCCTGCGCGAACCGACTTGGCTTGTCCGGGCGGCGAAGGTTTATTACGCGACGATAGTTTCCGACCAACCAGAATTTCAAAGCTGCCAAGGCGCGTAACGAAATGATCACACGCCCCTACCGCTACCTCACCAGAATGGCGCTGTTTCTTCTGGCAGTCGGCATCGCCTGCGTCCTGCTTTTCCCCAAGCTCCAGGAAGCCTTCGTTGCCAATGCGGTTCTGAACGGCATGATTCTGGTGGTCCTGCTGATCGGCATCATTTACGTCTTCCAGCAGGTCATCATGCTCAATCCCGAGGTCAGCTGGCTGCAGCGCCTGATCCGGGAAAAAAGCGGCAGCCTGGTGATGCCCGGCACGACCTCGGAAGAGCGTCCGCCGCGTCTGCTGGGCCCGCTGGTCACGATGATGGGCGAGCGGACCGGGCGGATCCGCCTTTCGGCGCTTTCGATGCGCTCCCTGCTGGACGGGATCCAAAGCCGCATCAACGAATCCCACGACATCACCCGCTACCTGATCGGCCTGCTGATCTTCCTCGGCCTGCTCGGTACCTTCTGGGGCCTGCTGGAGACGGTCAGCGCCGTCGGCGACACCATTTCGGGCCTCAGCGGCGGCAACGGTGACCCGGCCGCCATGTTCGACGAACTGAAGCGCGGCCTGGAGACGCCCTTGTCCGGCATGGGCACGGCCTTCAGCTCCTCGCTCTTCGGGCTCGCCGGATCGCTGACACTGGGTTTCCTGGAGCTGCAGGCGGGCCAGGCGCACAACCGCTTCGTGAATGAGCTGGAGGAATGGCTTTCGGAGGTCACCAGGCTGACTTCCTCAGGTCCTCTGTCGGACGGCGGCGACCAGCCGATCCCGGCCTATATCCAGGCGCTGCTCGAGCAGACGGCCGACAGCCTGGAGGCGCTGCAGCGGACCATGGCCAAGGGCGCAGAGAGCCGGCTCAACGTCGACCAAAACCTCGAGGTCCTGGCGGAACGCATGGGGACGCTGACGGACCAGATGCGCAGCGAGCAGTCGATCCTGGTCCGCCTGGCCGAGAGCCAGACCCAACTGAAGCCGGTGCTGTCCCAATTGGCCGAAGTCAACGGCAGCCGCGTCGGCGGCCTCGACGACGCCAGCCGGGACCACCTGCGGAACCTGGATCTGCAGATGGGCCGCCTGGTGCAGGAGGCGGCGAACGGCCGCAATCAGGCGGTCGAGGAGATCCGCAGCGAGATCCGGCTGCTGGCCCGAACCATCGCGGCCCTCGCAGAGGACTCGGAGAGCCGCTAGCCGATGTTCGCCCTCGAGCGCAGAAGCCGAAGCGGCCCGATCAACATCTGGCCCGGCTTCGTCGACGGGCTGGCGACTCTCCTGATGGTCGTCATCTTCGTGCTGATGGTCTTCATCGTCTCGCAATACTACCTCTCCACAGCGCTCAGCGGCCGGGACGCGGCCCTCGAGCGGCTGCAGCTCCAAATCGCCGAACTGGCCGAGACGCTCGACATGGAGCGCCGGGAGAACTTTCGCCTGCAGACCGAGTTCGACGAGCTGTCCAAGGAACTGAACTCGTCCTTGCGGACGCGCGAAGGCCTCAACAATCAGGTGAGCCAGTTCTCGGAAGAGCGCGACCAGCTGCGGAACCAGCTCGCCCTGCTGACCGAGGCCCGCCAGGAGCTGAGCTCCCAGCTGGAAGCGGCCAAGACCAGCAACACCCGGGTCGGCGCCGAACTGGAAGACGCCTACAAGACCATCGAGGCCGACAAGGAAAAGATCGAAGCCCAGCTGGTCGAACTCGCCATCCTGAAAAGCCTGCGCGACGATCTCCGCGCCAAGCTCGCGGCCAGCGAGGAGGAGCTGTCCGCGGCGGAGGCCAGCCTGGCCAGCGCATCGGCGGCCAACCAGGACCTCTCCTCCCGACTGACGGAGAGCGACAGGCTGACCGAAGAGGCGGAGGTCCAGGCCCAGTTGCTAAACCGCCAGATCCTGGCTCTGCGGCAACAGTTGGCACAGCTGAGCCAGGCGCTCGACACAACCGAGCAGAAGAACAAGGAGCAGGAAGTCCAGATCGCCGACCTGGGCCGGCGCCTCAACGTTGCCCTGGCGACCAAGGTGCAGGAGCTGGCGCGCTATCGCTCCGAATTCTTCGGCCGGCTGCGCCAGGTCCTGGGCGAGCGGCCGGACATCAGCGTGGTCGGCGACCGCTTCGTCTTCCAATCCGAGATTCTCTTCGAAACCGCGTCAGCGGAGCTGGGCACGGAAGGTCGGATCCAGATGGCCCAGCTCGGGCGCACTTTGTTGGAGATCTCACGTGAGATTCCCGACGAGCTGGACTGGGTTCTGCGAGTCGACGGCCACACCGATCGACGCCCGATCAAGACCCCAGAGTTCCCCTCGAACTGGGAACTCTCGACGGCCCGCGCGATTTCGGTCGTGCGCTTCCTGATCGACCAGGGCGTGCCGGCCAGGCGCCTGGCGGCCACCGGCTTCGGCGAGTTCCAGCCCATCGAAAGCGGGGCCGGTGAGATCGCCCTGCGCCGCAATCGCCGCATCGAACTCAAGCTCACCCAGCGCTGAACCAAGAAGGCTTCCATGCGCAGAGACCCGTCGGCACCTTCCGGCAGCCTCCATCGCCTGACCGTAGAATCCGCCATCCTCCAGTCGAACCTGCTGGGCGATCCCACGGACCGGGAAGTCGTCGTCTACCTGCCCGCCGGCCAGGACGGGCAGGGCTTGCCTCTATTGGTCGACCTGGTCGGCTTCACCGCGGGCGGGCCGGCCCACGTCAACTGGAGGAACTTCGGGGAGAACCTGCCCGAACGCCTGGACCGCCTGATCGCCGAGGGCGAGATGCCGCCGGTCGTGGTCGCCTTCCCCGACTGCTTCACGCGGCTGGGCGGCAACCAGTACATCGACTCGGCGGCCATGGGACCCTGGGAGACCTTCCTGATCGAAGAGATGCTGCCGGCCGTCGAGACCCGCTTCGGCTGCGGCGGGAAAGGCCTGCGCGGTGTTTTCGGCAAGTCTTCGGGCGGCTATGGCGCCATCTTGCACGCCCTGCGCCGCTCGGACTGCTGGGCCGCCGCGGCCTGCCATTCCGGCGACATGGGCTTCGAACTCTGCTACCTGCCCGAGATGCCGGCGCTGCTGCGGGCGCTGGCCAGGAAGGAGGGCTCGATCGAAAAGTTGATCACGGACTTCGAGGCCGGGCCGAAGTGGAACGGCAAGGACATTCACAACCTCATGACCCTGGCCATGGCCGCGACCTACGATCCCGATCCGACGGCCTTCTGCGGCATCCGCCTGCCCGTGGACTTGGAGACCTGTGAAGTCATCGAGGAGCGCTGGGCCAACTGGCTCCGATGGGACCCGGTACGTCTGGCCGAAGACCACGCCGGGAACCTGAAGACGCTGAAGGGCCTGTGGATCGACTGCGGCGACGTCGACCAGTACAACCTGGTCTATGGCGCCCGCCGCCTGCACCGCAAGCTTGACATGGCCGGAGTCGCGCACGTCTACGAGGAGTTTGAAGACAACCACTCCAGCGTCGACTATCGGATGGACCGCAGCCTGCCCTTTCTCGCCAAGGCCCTGTCGTGACGCCGGAGCCCGCCGCTAAAGCATGATCGTGTCATGCCACTACGGCGTGGCGGGGGCGAATCATGATCTAGCCGGTAACCCTCTCGCCGGACGGCTGGGCCTCTGGCCCGCCGTTGCGCAGCAGTTCCGCGTCCTCGAACTGCAGCGCCGCGAGCCGGGCATAGAGGCCGCCACGGCTGACCAGGTCGGCGTGGCGCCCGGTCTCCACCACCCGTCCCTTGTCCAGCACCAGAATGCGGTCGGCCTTCAGCACGGTCGCCAGGCGGTGGGCGATGACCAGGGTCGTGCGCCCGGCCATCAGGGTGTCCAGTGCCTGCTGCACGGTGCGCTCGCTTTCGGCGTCGAGCGCGCTGGTCGCCTCGTCCAGCAGCAGCACGGCCGGATCGCGCAGGACCGCCCGCGCCAGGGCGATGCGCTGGCGCTGGCCGCAGGACAGCATCATGCCGCGCTCGCCCAGCGGCGTGCCGAAGCCCTCGGGCAGCTGCTCGATAAAGTCGCGCACATTGGCAGCCTCGGCCGCCGCCTGGACCTCGGCCTCCGAGGCCTCCGGACGGCCGTAGCGGATGTTCTCCAGGACGCTGTCGGAGAAGAGCACCGGTTCCTGCGAGACCAGGCCGATGCGGGCACGCAGGTCCTTGGGATCGGCTTCTCTGACATCGACCCCGTCGAGAAGCACCGCGCCGGCCAGCGGATCGTAGAAGCGCAACAAGAGCTGGAAGACCGTCGACTTGCCGGCGCCCGAGGGCCCGACCAGCGCCGTCTTCTCGCCGGGCCGGATCTCCAGGTCGAAGTCGACCAGGGCCTTCTGCTCGGGCCGGGAGGGATAGCGGAAGGTGACGCCGCGGAAGGCGACCGCGCCACGCCCCGGCGCCGGCAGCGCGCGCGGCTTCTCGGGAGCGGCGATCTCGGACTTTGTGGCCAACAGTTCCAGCAGCCGTTCCATGGCGCCTGCGGCCCGCTGCAGGTCGCCGACCACCTCGCTCAAGGCGCCGACCGCACCGGCCACGATGATGGAGTAGAAGACGAAGGCAGACAGCTCGCCGGGGGTCAGGCGACCGGCAAGAACGTCGTGGCCGCCGATCCAGAGGATGATGCTGATCGCGCCGAAGGCCAGAACGATGACCGCCGCCGTCAGCAGCGCCCGGGCCCGGATCCGCTTGACGGCGACCCGAAAGGCGTCTTCGACGCGGCCCCCGAAGGAGCGCCGGTCGACCGGCTCGTGACCGAAGGCCTGCAGGGTGCGGATCTCGCCCACGGACTCGTTGACGTAGGCGCCGACCTCGGCGACCCGGTCCTGGGTCAGGCGGCTGAGCCGCCGCACACGCCGGCCGAAGATCAGGATCGGGAGCAGCACCAGCGGCACCACCAGGAAGACCAGGCCCGTCAGCTTCGGGCTGGTGACGATCAAGAGCACGCTGCCGCCGACCAGCAGCAGGGCGTTGCGCATGGCGATCGAGACCGTGGAATCGACCACCACCTGCAGGATCGTGGTGTCGGTGGTCAGGCGCGACAGCACCTCGCCGGTCCTGGTCGTCTCGAAGTAGGCCGGGGACAGGGTGATGACGTGGTCGAAGACGGTCCGCCGGATATCGGCCACCACCCGCTCGCCGATCCAGGAGACCAGAAAGAAGCGCGCGAAGCTGGAGGCTGCCAACAGCAGCGTGACGCCGATCAGCACCAGCACAGCCTTGTCCAGCAGCTCGACGTTGTTGCCGACGAAGCCCTCGTCGACCATCCGCCGCAGGCCGGCGCCCATGGCCAGCACGGTGCCGGCGGCCACTACCAGGGCGATGCCCGCGCCGATCAGCTGAAACGGATAGCGCCGGACGTAGCGCCAGAGGTAGAACAGCTCGCTCAGGCGCCGGCTCTTGGGCCGCTCCGCCGGCTTGGTCGGGCCGCCGCTGCCGCTCAAGGATAGGCCCCGTCGGCGCTCACGGGCCCGGCGCTCGGCGCAGGCCGGGGCGCCAGGTAAAGGGCTGGAACTGAAGCTTTCAGCATGGTCCTTCCGGGCTCGAAACGCCGCTATCCCTATCCCAAGGGCAGAGGCCGGGCAAGCTTGGCCCCGCGGATGATTCTAGGAATTCACAAGCCGTTCCGCACCCCTTGCCAAGGCCTCCCGGCTCGGCTATACACCCGCGGCCTCGAGAGGAGCAGGACGATGAAGGACGGAATCCACCCCGAATACCACGAGATCACGGTGATCATGACCGACGGCTCGACCTTCACCACGCGGTCGACTTACGGCAAGCCTGGGGATTCCCTGCGTCTGGACATCGATCCCAAGACCCATCCGGCCTGGACCGGCGTCCATCGCCTGGTCGATACGGGCGGTCAGCTGGCCAAGTTCAACAAGCGCTTCCAGGGTCTCGGCGTCAAGAGCTGAGGTTTTCCGGGCGTCTGCCCGGCCTCTTCACAGCGGCAGGCTTCGGGGCTCAGGCGTTCATCATGGCGTCGAGGCGCGCCACCCGCTCGTAGAGGCCGCCGGTCCGCTGCAGCAGGTCGATCAGGCGCTTCGGCTTGTCTTCCGACACCAGTTCCTGTCCCGCCGCGCAGACCTCCTGCCCGCCCAGGCGGTTTTGCTCCTGCCGGGCCTCCGCGCGGCTCATCTCGCCGGCGTGCACGGCCTTCTGCACCAGGAACCAGGCGATCACCTGGGTCAGCCGGGCGGTCATGCGCAGGGTCTCGCAGCTGACGATCAGCCGTGACCAGGCATCCGCCGACTTCTCGCCGTCGGCGACGTAGTCCCGGACTTCGCACGCCAGGTCAACGGCCTCCTCGAAAGTACTGTCGAAGAAGGCCACCGTTGTCTGCTGTTCCGACAAAGCGCGGCTCGCATCTTTTCCTGGCCCGTCGCCGGGCCGTCGGTCTCGCAAAAGGTTAAACGATTATGGCCTGCCCTGCTTAAGATTTCCTTGGCCGCGAATTCCGGGTGAAAGTCCAGAGGGCCTTGAAATAACGGAACGAATCCCCATATCTCTGGTGTCCCAAGAGAGATGCCTCCAAGAGGGTCTCGCTGCGGGGCAAGAGTCGGCGGTCCGGCCTATCAGGCGGACCCCTCAATCCATATCGCTCAAGGAGGATGTGGCGATGCATTCATTCGATTTGACCCCCCTGTTCCGTTCCACCGTCGGTTTCGACCGCATGGCCCGTCTGCTCGACAGCGTGACCCGCTTGGACGAGCAGGCCGCGTCCTATCCGCCCTACAACATCGAGAGGCTGGACGAGGACAAGTACCGCATCACCATGGCGGTGGCCGGTTTCGGTGAGGACGAGTTGGACGTCACGGTCAAGGACGGTGTCCTGATCGTCTCCGGCAAGGCCGAGCCCAAGGAGGAGGAGCGCAAGTTCCTGCACCGCGGCATTGCCCGGCGCGCCTTCGAGCGCCGCCTGCAGCTGGCCGACTCCATCCAGGTCAGCGGTGCCCGGCTGGAGAACGGTCTGCTGCACGTCGAGTTGGTGCGCGAGGTGCCCGAGGCCATGAAGCCCCGGCAGATCGCGATCAAGACGCTCGACGGCAAGGCCAAGTCCATCGAGCAGAAGGCCGCCTGACCAAGGCGCCAGACGGGGTCCGGCCGGCAGCTGCCGGCCGGACCAGCCCTCCTCAAGACACGCAGGCGCGGGAAGCCCCCCTTCTTGGGGCTAGGCGGGCACGCCTATCCCGTTTGCAGCCCAGGGAGTACAAGATCACCGGAAGGGGGAATAGGACATGCTGTGGCGGCATCTCGGCAGACCTGCGGCCCGTGGGGCCGATAAGCCTGGAACCCGAGACGATGGAATCGGGCCCGCCCGGCGCCTGCTGCCGCTCCTGCTTTTCCTGGTCACCCCGGCACCGGCCCTGGGCCAGACCGACTTCCCCGCCCTGACCGGGCGGGTCGTGGACGAAGCTGACCTTCTCGACACCAAGACCGAGCGCCGACTTGCGGCACTTCTCGAGGCTCACGAGGCC
>CAJIAJ010000177.1_pt1 | contig 10934 bp, 10 predicted proteins | sample 9199121 | NCBI WGS metagenome assembly CAJIAJ01 (sample SAMEA7708267, study PRJEB35096) | sediment metagenome | biome: marine neritic benthic zone biome [ENVO:01000025]; feature: sediment [ENVO:00002007]; material: shallow marine sediment [ENVO:03000034] sea grass bed [ENVO_01000059] ...
GGCCGGCGGCATGGATTAGTCCTTGTCCTGCGGCGGCAAGGCGAGGCCGGGGTGGAGTTCCCGGGCAAGCCAGCGCACCGCCTGCCCGGTCCGCGGACCGAAGCCCAGCAGCAAAAGGCCGTCGAGCGACACAATCCGGCGAGCCAGTCCCGCCGGCGTGACGGCCACCTCGGGCAAGGCCAGCAGGCCGGCTTCGCCGCCCAGCAGGCCGAGGCTGCGCCTGGTGATCAGGATGACCTCCGGCTGCACCGCCACCGCAGCTTCCGGCGACAGGGGCTTGTAGCCTTCGAAGTCGGAGACGGCGTTGACCCCGCCGGCCAGCCGGATGATGCCGTCGGCCGAAGTGTCCCGGCCACCCGCCATCGGCGCCCCTCCCTGCCCGATGGACAGCAGGAACAGCACGCTCGGCCGCTTGGTGGTCCTGCCGACGACAGCGCGCACGGCCTCGAAGTCCTCGGCCAGTCGTCGCGCGAGCGCCCGGCCTTCCTGCTGCGCGCCGAGGGCGCCGGCTACGACGTCGATCTTCCTGAGGACGCCTTCGTAGCTCGGCTCGTCCTTGACGAGAACCACGGGCACGCCGGCGCTGCGCAACTGGTCGAGAACCGTGACGGGTCCCGAGTCCTCCACGGCAAGGATCAGGGAAGGCTCGAGCGCGAGAATCGGCTCCGCAGACAGTTGGCGCATATAGCCGACGTTCGGCTTGGACTGGGCCGCGGGCGGATAGAGGCTGGTGGTATCGACCGCGACGATCCGATCGGCGGCTCCCATGGCATAGGCGATCTCGGTGATCGAGCCGCCGATCGAGATGACCGGACCCTTGCTCGGCACGGCAACAGTCGCGCCGGTCGCATCGACGACACGGATCTCCGCCGACACCGCTATGGGCGCCAAGACCAGAAGCGCCACCGTCACCGCCCGGAGACCGCATAGCCTGACGAAAAGCATCATCAATTCCCCCGCGAAACCCATCATTCACCGCTCACCACTTGACCGAATAGCTGACCAGGGCCTTGAAGTTTCGGCCCGACTCCGACGCATTGGTGAAGGTGCGCGTGTAGGTCTTGTCGAAAATGTTATCGATGCCCAGGTCGACCCGGAGGCCGCTCAGAAGTCCCTCGGCCGGCTGCCAGGCCAAGTAGAGATCGCTGACGATGTAGCCTTCCCGCTCTTCGGCGGGATCGTCCGTCCGGCTGAAATCGCGCGCGACGATCGTGCGCCAGCCGACGATGGAGTCGATCTCCGGCAGCTTGAGAGCGGTGTTGAAGGTGAACTGATCCGGGGTCAGCGAACCGAGCTTCTCGTTCGTATCCTCGTTCTCACCGTTGATGGAAGAATATCCAAAGGTGAAGAACGCCCGCGCGCCCTCGTAGTGCGCCTCGACTTCGGTGCCCCAAACTTTGGCTTTTGGCACGTTGACGACTTGAGTCGTGCCGTCGCAGTCGCCCGGGATGAAGGCGTTACAGGTACCTCCGAAGATCGTGGGTATCGGCTGGTCAACTTCGGTATCGAGGAAGTCCTCGCCCCAGATCCTGAAGTGAGAAGCCTTGACTTGGAAGTTGTCGCCATTCTCCAAGACGTCGTCGAAATCGAAGCCGCCGCCGAATTCAACGGTTTCGGTCTTCTGGGGCTTCAGGTTTGGATTTGGCACAAAGAAGTTATTTGCGACAAAGGGCGATTGGTTGATCTGAAAGTGCGTGCCGGTCAAGTAGAGTTCGTCGAAGGTCGGCGCCCGAAAGGCCTGGCCGTAGTTCGCGAAGACGAGAGACCACTCGGTCGGCAGGTAGCTCACGCCAATTCGCGGCGAAAGCTTGTCCTCCTCGATTGCGTCGTCGATCTGGCTGTCGCCTTGATAGTAGTCGTAGCGCAGCCCCGGAATGATCAGCAGGTCGCCCGGGACGACGCCGAACGGCTCCGCGATGTTCAACTCCAACTGGCTGAAAATGCCGAAGAAGTCGGCGTCTGCATCAGGTACGCCTTCCCGGTCGCCGGTCCCCGCTTCGCCTTCCTGTTCATCGCGGTAGAATTCGCCACCGTAGGTGAAGGTCGCCATGACGTCGCCCGGCAGCTCGAGGCGTGAGCGGTTGTCCAGGCGCAGGCCGACCGTATCCACGTCCCGCTTCAGCAGCTCTCCTTCGGGCCCGATCCCGTTGTCGTCCAGCCGCTGCTCGTCGGCCTTGAAGGTCGTGTAGTAGGCGGTGACGTCGAGGTCGAGGAGGCTGTCGTCGGGGTTCTGGTAGCTGTAGCTGGCGCGCCAGGTGTTGTTGACGATCTCCTTGTCGACGATGTCATCGCTGCCAAGGCCCTGGGCATTGTTGGGCTCCGTGGCGTCGTTGTCGAAGCGGAGGAAAGAGCCCTCGAGCCGGTGATGCTCGGCAAAGGACCAACTCACCTTGCCCAGGGCGGATAGGATATCGTCGTCGGTATCGTCCAGCTCGTTTCGATCGCCCAGGTCGATAACGCCGGAGTCCCGCTTGGTGACGCTGGCGACCAGGTCCAGCCCTTGGAGTGGCAGCGCATAGGTCGAAAGAGTGCCGATGCGCTCGTCGCTGACCGACTGGAAGCCGGCGGAAACGGTGGCGCCATAGGTCTCACCCTGTTGCAGGAAATCGCCGGCATCGACGGTCGTGAACTCGATGACGCCGCCGTTGCCGCCGCTCCCGTAGAGTGCAGAGGCCGAGCCGCGCAGCACCTCGACGCGCTTGATCAGGCTCGGGTCCACGAAGAACCGCCCGTCGTGCGCCGAGCCGAAGTTCTGCCTTGCGCCGTCCAGCATCACGACGATGTCGGGACCGTCGAAGCCCCGAATGCTGGGCACTTCGCCGGTCCGCCTCGGGCCGCCGGTGAACTCGACGTTGGGAACGAACCGCAGGACATCGTCCGGCGTCGAGGCCTGGCGGAGCTGGATCTCCTCGCGCCCGGTCACGCTGACCATGCCCGGATACTCGAAGGCCTTGATCGGGTTGCGGGTCGCGGTGACCGAGATCGGGTCGAGCAAGGTCGCACTTCCCTCCTTCGGATCCTCATTTGATGTCGCAGCCGCCGGCGGCTCTGTCTCGGTTCCTTCTTCCCTGGGCTGCTGCGCCGCCGCCGCGGCAACAAGCCCCCACGTCACCGCGGCCAAGGCCGCGGCGCCCCACAAAGATCTGCCAGCCATAGATGCCCCTTTCCCTACTTGGCTTATCGTCCGGGCTGGCTGCCTGGGGCGCGCACGCCTTGGGTGGCTGGCTGGGACCTTAGGTCTTGTTCCGTTTCGGCGAAGCTGGAGGGCTCTCGCCTCCGTGCGCCGGGAGTCGGCCGTCGTCGATCGTGCCGCCTACTTGGTCAGAATGAGCTTTCCGTTGCTCGTGCAGCGCAAACGGTAGTGCACGCCGCCATGGTCGATGACCAGTTCCTTGTCGCCTTCCAATAGCGCGGCACTACTGACCCTGCGGATGCCCTCCGGGCCTTCCGACGAATCCGAGTCGGAAGCTGAAGCGCTGCCGGATGCCTTTCCCTCTCCCATCGCACTCTCAAGCATGAGCTCGCGGCTGCCCATCAGGGCCCCTGCCTGAGGCCAAGGCCACCGATGCTCGCCACCTTGATATCGCGACTGACTCGCATTTGCAATAGTATTGAGAATCGCTCGCAAGGGCCTTATTGTGCCGCGGCAGAAGCATAGGTGACAGAAACCCTTCCCCGGCAGCGCCCGGGACCGGGCTCTTCAACAGGAGGAAAAACCAGGATGTTCATCGCGATGAACCGCTTCAAGATCAAACGCGGGCAGGAATCGGCTTTCGAGGCGGTCTGGCGCGAAAGGGACTCCCACCTGAAAGAAGTGCCCGGGTTCCAGGAGTTCCACTTGCTGCGCGGTCCCGAAGCCGAGGACTATACGCTCTACGCCTCCCACACGATCTGGGTCTCGCGGGACCGTTTCGAGGACTGGACCCAGTCCGAGGCCTTTCGCAAGGCCCACAGCCAGGCCGGAGAGACCCGCGACATCTACCTCGGCCATCCCAACTTCGAAGGCTTCGAGGTGGTCGAAGGGGTCTGACCGTGGGGGGCAGCGGCGGACGGCGGCATATTCGTCGCGCGGATCTGCAAAATCTCGGGTCTCGGGCATCCCGTTCGTTACTATCTTGAACGGTATATCCCCCAAACGGAGACCAAGATGCTCGTCCCGCGTCAGAAGACCCCCGCCCTCACCGTCGAAACGCTCGACCACGGTACCTTCGACCTGTCGAAGGAATCCTCGGAACGGGGCACCGTGATCTGCTTCTACCGGGGCCTGCACTGCCCGATCTGCGCCAACTACCTGAAGGAGTTCGAGGCCCGCGTACCGGAGTTCGCGGAGCGCGGCGTCACCTCGATCGCCGTCAGCTCCGACGAGGAGGATCGGGCTCGCGCCATGGCCGACAAGATCGAGGCGAGGGCCTTGCGCTTCGGCTATGGCCTGGGCCTGGCCAAAGCCCGCGAATGGGGCCTCTACATCTCCACCTCGCGCGGCAAGACCTCGATCGGCATTGAGGAGCCGGCCCTCTTTTCCGAGCCGGGCCTTTTCATGGTGACGCCGCAGCAGTCGCTCTACTACGGCTCGGTCCAGACCATGCCCTTCGTCCGGCCGCACTTCTCGGAACTGGTCTCCGCCCTCGACTTCGCCATCGCCAAGGACTACCCGGCCCGCGGCGAATACACAGGCGAGGTCTGAAGCCTGCCCTCCCGGCCATCACGCCAGCTTGTAGCTTTCGATGAAGCTGCGGTCCGGCTCGACGCCGAGCCCGGGTCTCCTGGGGATCGTGGCATAGCCGCCGTTGCGGGCCACCTGGCCCTGGATGTCCAGGGGCTCGAGCAGCAGCTCGTCGCGGAAGCGGTTGTCGGTGGTGTCGAACTCCAGCAGCGGCTCGCGCGGGAAAAGGCCGCCGGGCAGCGGCGGCATGGCGCCGAGCAGCTGCAGATTGGCGGCGACGGCGACGGCGGAGCCCCAGACGTGGTTGATCACCGGCGTGAAGTGGGCATGCGCCAGCGCGAGAACCTTTAGATATTCGGAGACGCCCCCCAGGGCGCAGACCTCCGGCTGGGCGATGTCCAGGCAGCGACCTTCGAGGAGATGACGCCAGCCCCAACGGGTGAATTCGGCCTCGCCGCCGGAGATCTTGGTCTTCAGCTTGCGTCGCAGCTCGCGGTAGCCCTCCAGGTCTTCCGGCGCCACCGGCTCCTCGAACCAGTAGGCGCCCAGTTCGTCCAGGGCCCGGCCGACGAAGAGCGCATCGCCCAGCGTGTAGCAGTGGTTGGCGTCGGCCATGAAGGGAAAGTCGTCGCCGACGCCGCGACGCACCGCCTCGGCCAGGCGGACGTCCTCTGCGGCGCCGAGTCCGAGCTTCATCTTGGTGGCGGCGAAGCCGGCGGCCTTGATGCCGGCCGCTTCCTCCTCGAAGCGTGCGAGGTGCGCGGCCAGGCCCTCGCGCTTCAGCATCATGCCGTAGCCGTAGACCGGGACCCGGTCGCGGTGCCGGCCGCCGACCAGCTCGCAGAGCGGCAGCCCGGCGATCTTGCCGGTCAGATCCCAGAGCGCGATGTCGACGCCCGAGAGGGCCTGCAGGGGCATGCCCTTCTGGCCGTGATCGCGCAGCAGGTTATAGACCTGATGCCAGATGACATCGCGGTCGAGCGGATCGCGGCCCAGCACCATCGGCTGGATGACCTGCTCGACGATCGCCTTGTTGGCCAGGGCGACGTTGCCCGGGCCGAAACACTCACCCCAGCCCGTCAGGCCCTCGTCGGTCCGCACCTCGACCAGATGCGCCGTGCGCTTGGCATAGTACTGCTGGGAATAACCGAGCTCCTCCGGCAGGTCGTACTGCAGGACGTGGCTGACGACGGAGGTAATCTTCATCGCTTCTGGACCTCAGGACCACCTGTCGGATTTCCCGGGGATCAACAGAAACACAGGCTTTGTCCGAAGTCGACAAGCTTGCCCTGCCCTGACCGATTGCTGCCGAGCCTTCGGAAGCGCTAGAATCCGCGGCGTTCCTGCCGGAGACGATGGGGCCGGCGGCACTCCTTTGGCGTTCCGGTCGAGCCCATGTTCCAGATCACCTCCAACACCCGCATTCGCACTTCCCCCTTCTTCGAGGCCACCCTGGCCGAGGGCGTGAAGAGCTTTTCCAGCTACAACTACATGCTCTTGCCGACCGGCTATGGCGATCCGGAAGCGGAATACTGGCGCCTGATCGAGGGCGTTTCCATGTGGGACGTCGCGGTCGAGCGCCAGGTGCAGCTGGCAGGTCCCGATGCGGGGCGGCTGGCGCAGGTCCTCTCGCCGCGCGACCTGACCAAGTGCAAGCTCGGGCAGGGCAAGTACGTCGCCCTCTGCAACCACGCGGGCAGCCTGATCAACGATCCCATCTTGCTGAAGCTCGACGAGGACCGCTACTGGCTGTCCATCGCAGACTCCAACATCCTCTTCTGGGCCCGCGCCATCGCGGCGGAACGGGGCCTGGAGGTCGAGGTGTCCGAGCCCGATGTCTCGCCTCTGGCCGTCCAGGGCCCCAAGGCGGAGGACGTGGTCGCCTCGCTCTGCGGCGAGTGGGTGCGGGAGCTGCGCTACTTCTGGTTCCGCGAGACCGAGGTCGAAGGGATCCCGCTGGCCGTGGCCCGCTCGGGCTGGTCGAAGCAGGGCGGCTTCGAGCTCTATCTGATGGACGGCAGCAAGGGTACGAAGCTGTGGAACCTGGTGCGCGAGGCCGGCCGGCCCTGGGGCATAGGCCCCGGCAATCCCAACCACTGCGAGCGCATCGAGAGCGGCCTGCTGTCCTGGGGCGGCGATACCGATGACGCGACCAATCCCTTCGAGGTGCGCCTGGAACGCTATGTCGATCTCGAGGTGCCCGACGATGTGGTCGGAATCCAGGCCCTCAGGCTGTTCAAGGCGGAGGGGCTTAAGCGTCATCAACTCGGCCTCTTGCTCGAGGGTGAAGATCCGATCGGGCCGCAGTACCGTTGGGAAGCCATCCTGAAGGATGGCGTCAAGGTCGGCGATATGACCTGCAGCGTCTGGTCCTGGCGCCTCAAGCGGAACATCGGTTTCGCCCTGATCTCGAGCGATTGCCAAGCAGGCGACCAAGTCACGGTCGAAAAAGACGGAAGCCTGACCTCCGCCGAACTGACCGACCTTCCCTTTCTCTAGATCAGGACCGGCTCAGACCGAACCGATTTGAGCCGTGACTCTCAATTTATTTCAATAAGTTAGAGAACGATCGCGTGGCGGCGCGCTTGCCGCGGCCGACCTCGAAAACGGCTGTCACAAAGCACAGCGCTGGCTCGTCCTCCAGTCGATAACCCTACCTGCAGAAACGACGGAGGAGAGCTTGAGCACAAGCAGGACAAGAGAGAGTGGGTCCGTCCGTCTTTTCGCTTTGGCCCTGATGACAGGAGCAGCAATAGCCATGAGCCTTCTGACAATTGAAGACAGCAGCGCGCAAGACGCCGGCGCCAACGTGACCATCATCAATCCGTCGGGACTCTACGACCCGGCGCCCAACGGATACAGCCACGCGGTCCTGGCGAAAGGCGCAAGCCGCATCGCCTTCATCGCCGGCCAGGGCGGCGAGGATTCGCGCGGCGCCCTGCCCACCGACTTTCCCGGCCAGGTACGGCAGGCCTATGCCAACCTACGGACCGCCCTCGACGCCGTCGGCGCCAGGCCGGATCAGGTCGTCAGGATCACGACCTATGTGGTCGACTACGACCCCTCAATGCTGGAGGTCATGACGCAGTACGTGAAAGCGACCTTCGGTGTAGCCTTGCCGGCCCAGACCCTGGTCCCCGTCCCACGACTCGCGCTCGACGGCATGCTTTTCGAGGTCGACGCGGTGGCCGTGCTGGACAGAAAAGAGGCCTCGAGCGGAGACCGGTAAGGTCCGCTTCCCGATGGCTGCCCGTCGGCGCCGGAGTAGGGCGCCGCTTCAGCCCGGCAGCGACGCCGCGAAGAAATCGCCGCCCTTGTCGTCGATCACCACGAAGGCCGGGAAGTCGCGCACGCGCACGCGCCAAAGTGCCTCCATGCCGAAGTCGGCAAAATCCAGGACCTCGATCGCCTCGATCACGTCCCGGCCCAGCACCGCCGCCGCGCCGCCGATCGAGCCGAGATAGAAGCCGCCGTAGGCCTTGCAAGCCTCGACGACCTCGCGCGAGCGGTTGCCCTTGGCGACCGTCACCAGGCTGCCGCCTGCCGCCTGGAACTCCGGCACGTAGGGATCCATGCGCGCGGCCGTGGTCGGCCCGAAGGAGCCGGAGGCGAAGCCCTCCGGCGTCTTGGCCGGCCCCGCATAGTAGATGGGATGGTCCTTCATGTAGGCCGGCAGGTCCGCGCCGGCGGCGAGGCGCCTGGAGAGCTCCGCGTGCACCAGGTCGCGGGCCACGATCAGAGTGCCGGACAGCAGCAGCGGCGCAGCGACGGGGAGCTTCGTGAGCGCGGCGCGAATTTCCGACATGGGCTGGTCGAGGTCGATGCGCGCCGGCTCGCCCGCGCTCAGCTCGACCTGAGGCAGGTACTTGGTCGGATCGGTCTCGAGGCGCTCCAGCCAGACTCCCTCGGCGTCGATGCGGCCCTTGGCCTGGCGGTCCGCCGAGCAGCTGACGCCCAAACCGACCGGCAGGCTGGCGCCGTGACGCGGCAGGCGGATCACCCGGACGTCATGGCAGAAGTACTTGCCGCCGAACTGGGCGCCGATGCCCATCTGGCGGGTCAGGCCCAGGATCTCCTGCTCCAGACCCAGGTCGCGGAAGGCGCGGCCCGAGGCGTCGCCGCTGGTCGGCAGCGAGTCGAGCTCGCGCGTAGAGGCCAGCTTCACGGTCTTGAGGGTCTGCTCCGCCGAGAGGCCGCCGATCACGATCGCCAGGTGATAGGGCGGACAGGCGGCCGTCCCCAGGGTCCGGATCTTCTCGTCGAAGAAGGCGTGCAGGCGTTCGGGCTCCAGCAGGCGCCGCGTTTCCTGGAACAGGAAGGTCTTGTTGGCCGACCCGCCGCCCTTGGCGATAAAGAGGAACTCCATCGCCTCGCCGCCGATCGCCTCGATCTCGACCTGGGCCGGCAGGTTGCTGCCGGTGTTGCGTTCCTCGTAGAGGCTCAGCGGCGCCATCTGGCTGAAGCGGAGGTTGCAGGTGTCCCAAGCCTGGGCGATGCCGGCGCACAGCGCGTCGTGCGGGTCGCCCTGGACCAGCACCTGCTGGCCCTTCTTGGCCACGACGATGGCCGTGCCCGTGTCCTGGCAGCTGGGGAACTGGCGCGCCGCAGAGATGACCGCGTTCTTCAGCAGCTCCAGCGCCACGAAGCGGTCGTTGTCCGAGGCCTCCGGGTCGTCGAGGATGGCGCGCAGCTGCTCCAGATGGTCCGGGCGGAAGAGGTGCGAGATGTCGGCGAAAGCCTCCTCTGCAAGACGCGAGAGGCAGTCGGCCTCCACCATCAGGAAGCGCTGGCCCTCCAGTTCCCGGACCGACACACCGCCGCGGCTGACCAAGCGGTAGTCGCGGCCGTCCGGTCCCTGCTGGAACAGGCGCGGAAAGTCGGCGGGCGCCGGGCTATCGCTGGGTCTGGCCACCTTCTGTCTCCTTGATCATTCGGATGCACCGCGCCGCCAAAGTCCCGACGGATCGGGCGCCACTGGACCATCATGCTGCTCAGGTCGCCATCGGCAAGGGACTATTCCGCGCTCTGGCCGGCCTTCGCTTCGGGATTTCTCGCCTTCAGGCCGCGCGGGCCCAGTTGGCGACCATGTCGCAGGCGAGTGCGAAGGCGGCCCGGATGGCGCCGGGATCTGCCTGGCCCCGGCCGGCGATGTCGAAGGCGGTACCATGGGCCGGCGTGGTCACCGGGAAGGGGATACCGCCCTGTACGGTGACGCCCCGGTCGAAGCCCATCAGCTTGAGCGCGATCTGTCCCTGGTCGTGATACATGGTCACGACCGCATCGATCTCGCCGGCCTTGGCCTTGAGGAAAACCGTGTCCGAGGGCCAGGGTCCGTCCACCGCGACCTGGCGCTGGGCCATGCGCTCGACGGCGGGCCGGATGATGTTGATCTCCTCGCGTCCGAACTTGCCGCCGTCGCCGGCATGGGGGTTGAGCGCGGCGACCGAGATCCGCGGCCGCGCGAGGCCGGAGCGCTTCAGGGTCCGGTCGATCAACGCCACCGCCTCGCAGATGCGCTCGCCATCGATGGCGCTCGCGACCTCCTTCAAGGCGATGTGGCTGGTCACGCGGCTGGTCCAGAGGCCGTCCAGGGTGTTGAGCTCGGAAATGTAGCTCTCCACGCCCAGGCGCTCGGCAATGTAATGAAGCTCGTCATCCTGCTTCAGCCCGGCGGCGCAGAGGGCCGCCTTGTTGAAGGGCGCGAAGACCAAGCCCTCGACAAGGCCGTCCCGCGCCGCGTCCAGCGCCAGGTCCAGCGTGGCCAGGACGGAGCGGCCGGAGGCTTCTGACACCTCGCCCACCGGATTGTCCGACAGATCGATGGTCTCCGTCTCACGCCAGGCGTAGGCCTCGCCGGCACGGCCCGTCCAGTCACCCGCGCCTGGATCGCAGGCGGCGAGACCGAAGGTCAGGTCGGCCTGCGACATGCCCCGCTCGAACACGGCGCGGTCGCCGATCAGCAGGATGTCGGCCCGGCCGGCAAGCTCCCGGTCCGAGAGCAGCCGGGCGACGAGCTCCGGGCCGATGCCGCTCGGGTCCCCGGGAATGAGGGCCAGTCTTGGCTTCATGGATTCACCGGCCCCACTTCAGCGACAGGGGGTCCAGGGGCTTCAGGAGCTCGATCAGCCCGGCCCGGGCTTCCGGAGGCAGGGGCGCGATCGGGTGGCGGCAGAAGTCCGAGCGGATCACCCCGCCCTCGAGGAAGGCCGCCTTGGCCGCCCGGAAGCCGCATTGCCGGTTCTCGTGGTTGATCGCAGGCAGGACGCGCGCA
>CAJIAJ010000758.1_pt1 | contig 10911 bp, 9 predicted proteins | sample 9199121 | NCBI WGS metagenome assembly CAJIAJ01 (sample SAMEA7708267, study PRJEB35096) | sediment metagenome | biome: marine neritic benthic zone biome [ENVO:01000025]; feature: sediment [ENVO:00002007]; material: shallow marine sediment [ENVO:03000034] sea grass bed [ENVO_01000059] ...
CTTCTCCGGATCGAGCCGCAACAGGGGCCCGGTCAGTATCTGCGCCAGGCGGGATTTATCAGCGCGGGCGCATCACGGCCCGGCGTCTCCAACGGGGTTGGCGCGGCAAGATAGCAGCCCGCCCACACAAGGCAAGCGGGGCGCTGTGGCGGGTCTGTGACCCTTGTGGCCGCGCCCTCACAGCCGCCGCGGATCGGCCTTGATACTGGGCCCCGGGGCGCTTTCCAGGATCTCGAACAGGGCAGCGATGCTGTCGACCGTCTGGAAAAGCCCCTGGTGCCGCGTGCGGACGAAGCCGGCCTCTGCCTGTTGCGCGACCAGGGCCAGAAGGGGATCCCAGTAGCCGTCGATATTGACCAGCAGGACCGGTGCGTCGTGCAGGCCGAGCTGCTTCCAGGTGATGATCTCGAAGGTCTCGTCCAGGGTGCCCAGGCCGCCGGGCAGGGCGCAGAAGGCGTCGGACAGCTCGAACATGCGCATCTTGCGGGTGTGCATGGAGTCGACGACCTCCAGCCGGGTGACGCCGTCGTGGCCGACCTCCTGGCTTTGCAGGTGCTCGGGGATGATGCCGATGACCTCGCCGCCGGCCCCCAGGGCACCGTCGGCCAGCGCACCCATCATGCCGACCCGGCCGCCGCCGAAGACGACGCCCAAGCCGCGCTCGGCCGCCCGGCGTCCCAGGTCGCGGGCCTGCTGCAGGTAGTTCGGGCTGACGTCGTTGGATGACCCGCAATAGACACAGAGGGCGGAGATGGCGTTCACGGATGCGTGTCCTTTCCTTTGCCTTTGGTCATAGCCGCGCTAACTTCATCCTAACCGGCGTTGGCCGCGGCGGACATCCGTTCGGCGCCGGAGCGGCGGAATAAATTTCGGCGCCAGCGCGTTTACCGCAGTAGCGACCATGCAAGATGGTGCTCAATGTCAGGGGAGACAAACGTGAAAAAGCTTACAATCGTTTTGAGTGTGGCCCTGGCTCTCGGCGTCAGCGCGCAAGCGCTGGCCGTCGACGAGCCGGAAAACGTCATCAAGTACCGCCAGGCCGTGATGAAGGCCATCGGCGGCCACATGGGCGCGATTGCCGGGGTGGTCAAAGGCCAGGTTTCCTATGTCGACAACGTGGCGATGCATGCCGAAGGCATGAACGCCCTGTCCAAGGCCGTGACCGCGGCCTTCCCGAAGGGCACCGACAACGGCAGCCAGAAGACGCGCGCCCTGCCCAAGATCTGGGACGACTGGGCCGGCTTCGAAAAGGCGGCTCAGGCGCTCGACACGGCCTCCGCCAATCTCGTCACGGTGGCGGCCGGCGGAGACCGGCAGCAGATTGCAGCCGCGTTCGGCGAAGTCGGCAAGGCCTGCGGCGGCTGCCACAAGCCATATCGCGAAGAGAAATAGCGACCACACCGTGACTGCTTCCCGGGAGGGTGCTGCACCGGAGCCGCTCCGGAGTATGATCGGGGCGGGGCTGCTCGCGGGGCTCGCCCTCCTCGGAAGCTCAATTCTCGAAACGGGCGCCGCCGCACAGGAGCCGCAGGAGAGGGGTGCCTACCTGTTCCGCGCGGCCGGCTGTCATGCCTGCCACACCGAGCCGGTCGAGGGCGCGAAGCCGCTGGCCGGCGGCCACCCCTTGAAAACTCCATTCGGTACCTTCTACTCGCCCAACATCACGCCTGATCCCGAATACGGCCTGGGCAAGTGGAGCCTCGGCGACTTCGCAAGCGCGCTGCGGATGGGCGTGGCTCCGGGCGGCGACCACTACTTTCCGGCTTTTCCCTTTCCCTCCTATACCGGGATGAGCGACCAGGATATTTCCGACCTCTGGGCTTACCTGCAGAGCGTCGAACCCGTGGCCCGGCCCAACCAGGGGCACGAGTTGGACTTTCCCTTCGGCTTCCGCTTCCTGGCGGGGGTCTGGAAGTGGCTGTTCTTCGAGCCCGGCGCCTATTGGCCCGACCCGGAAAAGGATCAGCGCTGGAACCGCGGCGCCTATCTGACCCGTCATCTGGGCCACTGCGGCGAGTGCCATACGCCCCGCGGCGCCCTTGGCGCACTGCAGCTTGACCGGCGCCTGGCGGGCACGCCGACCGGTCCGAACGGCAAGAAGGTGCCCAACATCACGCCCCATCCCCAAGACGGCATCGGCGAATGGACGGAGGGCGACATCACCTTTTTCCTCCAGATCGGGGTCAAGCCCGACGGCGACGTGGCCGGCGGCGCGATGGAGGATGTGATCCGCGAGGGCACGGGGCACTTGAGCGAGGAGGACCGGGCGGCGATTGCCTCCTACCTCTTGTCGCTCGAGCCCCAGGCGGGGCCCTAAAGCGGGATTCGGCACGGGCCCTCGGCCTAAAAAACCGGGCTTCGGGGCGGAGGATTGCACCGACCCCTTTGCCGTACTACGATTCCGTGTCTGGCGGCCGCGCCTGGGCCCTTTGGAGAGTCTTTGCCGGTGAAGCGAAGTACCTTAGTCGCCGCGGTCGGTGTTTTCCTCGTTCTGGTTGCGTTTGGCCTCTGGCAAGTGGTTGATACGCAGACTGAAAACACCGTTGTAGTGACACAGCCCTCAGTCGGCGACAGTACTGTGCCGGCCGGCACGACTCCGGCGACTCCGGAGCCGGACACAGGTCAGACCGTTACGCCAAACGAATCGGCCGCGCCTTCGGCGACCGGGCAGGGCACCGCGCCTCCGGCGACTGGTCAAGGCGCCGCGCCTCCGGTGACCGGGCCAAGCGACAGCACGGCAGATCCAGGCGGTGCCCAGACCGCTGCGCTGCCCGACCAAGCCGGGGAACAGCCGGCAGCGGGGGCGGCGCCCGTGGCGACGCCTTCCTTTGACGTCGTCCGGGTCGAGCCGGGCGGCGATGCGGTCATGGCGGGGCGGGCCGAGCCCGGCAGCAGCGTGACCATCACCAGCAATGGCGAGACCTACGGCACGGCGAACAGCAACGCCCGTGGCGAATGGACCTTTGTCTCCAAGGATCCCCTGGCACCGGGGGACCACGAGATTTCGCTGACGGCGGAATCCCGAGACGGACGGACGGCCGAAGCGGACGAGGTGGTGGTGGTCTCGGTACCTGAGCCCCAGGTGGCGGCAGCCGACACGCGGCCGAAAACACCGGTCACGGTTCTAATTCCCAAGGGCGGCGAGGGGCCGTCGAAGGTCCTGCAGGCGCCCCGGGGCGAAGGGATCAGCGTCAACGACCTGATTCTCGAGGCCATCGACTACGATCCGACCGGCCGCTTGATCGTAAGCGGCAGGGCGACCGTCGCGGCTCAGATCATCGTCTATCTGGACAATCGTCCGCTGGGAGGCACGGTGGCCGACGGCGACAGCCGCTGGAGCGTCACCAGCGCAGAGGCGCTGAAGCCGGGGCTGCACGAGCTGCGTGTCGATCAGGTCGACGACAAGGGCAAGGTCATCGCGCGGGTCCAGACACCCATCTCGCGCTCCGAGTTCCTGGCCCGGCTTCCCGAGGACGAGTTCTTTATCGTCCAGCCGGGCAACAGCCTGTGGCGCATCGCCCGACGGGCCTATGGGACCGGCGTGCGCTATACCATGATCTTCGAGGCCAATCGGGGGCAGATCCGCAATCCCGATCTGATCTATCCGGGACAGATTTTCGTCCTGCCCTCGCAATAGGGCGCCGGCACCCGGCTATTGCAGACTGGTCCGGAAGCTGCGCCGCGGCAGGACGTCCGCCAGAAAGCGAAGGTGGGGCAGGACGTCCAGCAACAGGGCCGTGATGCCGGCGAAGACCTGAATGAGCCCGACTTCCTCGGGACGCGGGCAGCTGGCCTCGAGGCAGACGTGGTCGCGACCGTCCAGGAAGATCCGGGCCCGCGGCAAAGCGGCGGCGGCGCGGATCAGCTTTTGAGTGAAGCGGCGCCCGAGCGGCGACTCGGCCGTAAAGGGCATCTGGCCCAGGTCGGAGACCAGGTTGATACGGCCGTCGGATTGTGTCTCCACCTCGACGTCAAAGGGCAGGCCTTTGTAATGAAAGCGAAAACGGACCGGATTGCCGGGTTCGCGGGCCCTCAGTTGGCCGCCGGGACCGATTTCGATCGTGCCGACTTCCAGCGGCCCCTCTTGCGTGGCCAGAGCGTCGATGACGCTGCTCAGATCATTGGTCGTCTGACAGGGCTCGCCGTCACTCTCTGCCATGGCGCCGCACGTCCGCTTGCTGAAGGAAACCGTTTGAGTCCCATTAACTAACAGTCCAGACTTAAGGAGCGGTAAAATCGCTTTGGCTGGATAGGTTTGGAATTGCTTAACCTTGTGGCTTTAGCCCGGGTCTCTCACCAGGATAGAGTCGTCATGGACGAGATGGGCCGACAGACCAGCGCGACGACGGCCCTATCCTGGTGAGAGAATCAGGCCAGGTCGTTTCCCCGACCGCGGCCGCTTCCAGAAACGGTGGAACGAACCCCTTGCTGAAATACGTCATCGCACCGATTCACCAGGCCGGCTGGCCCTTCATAGGCCTGGCCCTGGCCGCGACCCTGGGCCTCGCGCTGCTCTGGCAGCCGCTGGTCTGGCCCGGCCTGGCGGCGGTCATCTTCTGTGTCTACTTCTTCCGCGATCCGGTCCGCATGACCCCGGTGCGCCAAGGTCTGGTGGTCAGCCCGGCGGACGGGATCGTGACGGCCATCGAACGCGCGCCGCCGCCGCCGGAGCTGGAGATGGAAGCCTATCCCCTGACCCGGATCAGCGTCTTTCTCAGCGTCCTGGACGTGCATGTGAACCGCGTGCCGGCGGACGGCACGGTCTTGAAGTCGGCCTATCATCCCGGTCAGTTCCTCAATGCGGCGATGGACAAGGCCTCGGAACTGAACGAGCGGCAATCGGTCAGCCTCAAGACCGGCGACGGCCGGGTGATCGCCTTCGTCCAGATTGCGGGCCTGATCGCCCGGCGCATCATCTGCGAACTCAAGGAAGGACAGCAGGTCCGCGCCGGCGAGCGATACGGCCTGATCCGATTCGGCAGCCGCACGGACGTCTACCTGCCCGACGGAACGGCGCCCCTGGTCGCGGTCGGCCAGCGCATGATCGGCGGCGAGACGGTGTTGGCCGACCTGGCGACCCAGGAAGGGCCGCGTCCGGGAGAGGCTCGTTAGATGAGCGGCAGCGGGCGCCGACGGCTCAGGGTTCTGCCGCTCTACCGGCTGATTCCCAACGCCATCACGCTGCTGGCTCTTTGCTCGGGCGTTACCGGCATGCGCTTCGCCCTCGAGGGGCGCTGGCAGATGGCGGTGGGGGCGATCATCCTGGCGGCCCTGCTGGACGGCCTGGACGGCCGCATCGCGCGCCTGGTCGGCAGCACGACCAAACTGGGCGCCGAGCTCGACTCGCTTTCGGACGTCGTCAGCTTCGGGGTCGCGCCGGCGATCATCGTCTACCTCTGGGCACTGCACGACTTGCGCGGCTTTGGCTGGGCCGTCGCGCTGGTCTTCGCGATCTGCTGTGCGCTGCGCCTGGCGCGTTTCAACGCCGGTCTGGACGAGGAGGACCCGCCGCCCTGGTCGCACCAGTATTTCACCGGCGTGCCGGCGCCTGCGGGCGGCCTCTTGCTCTTGCTGCCGCTGGTCGCCAGCTTCGAGTTCGAGACCGAATTCTTCGCCTCGCCCTGGGTCAACGTCCTGATGGCGGCGCTGGTCGGCGGGCTGATGGTCAGCCGGCTGCCGACCTTCTCGATGAAGGGCGTGAAGATCCCGATGCGCCACGCCTGGCTGACCCTGCTGGGCTTCGGCGCCTTCGCGGCCTTCCTCTTGTCGAACCTCTGGCTCACGCTGATCTGCACCGGCGTGATCTACCTCGGTTCGATCTTCTTCGCCTATCGCTCCTTCCGGAAGCTGCAGCTACGGTCCGAGCCGGCCGAGGCCCTGGCCACGCAGCAGACTTTGCGCGACTCCGACGACTGATCCCGTCCTCGGGCGCGCCGTCCGGTCCGCAGCCTATTCGGCGGCCTTCGGCAGCGGGGCGGGCGGGCCTTTCGCCGTGGTCGGGTCTAGGTCACGACGCCGACGGCGGCCTTCGCGCCAGCTGCGCAGATTCTCTCTGACCTGCAGGGCCGAAGGCGTCACGAAAAGCGTCAGGATCGTCGCGAAGCCGAGGCCGAAGACGATGGCCGTCGACAACTGCCGCCACCACTGGGTCGAGGGGGCGCCGACCTGCAGGCTGCGTTCGATGAAGTCGAGGTTGACGCCCAGCACCATGGGCATCAGCCCCAGGATCGTGGTCACGGTGGTCAGCAGCACCGGTCGCAGGCGCTGGGCGCCGGTCTGCAGGATCGCCTCGCGGCCGTTCGGCGCGCTTTCCTTCAGGCGGTCGAAGGTATCGATCAGCACGATGTTGTTGTTCACCACGATCCCGGCCAGGGCAATCACGCCGATGCCCGACATGACGATGCCGAAGGGCTGGCCGGTCACCAGCAGCCCGAGCATTACCCCGATGGTCGACATGACGACGGCTGAAAGGATCAGGAACGCGCTGTAGAAGCTGTTGAACTGGGTCACCAGGATGATCGCCATCAGGAACAGCGAGATTCCGAAGGCGCGCATCAGGAAGGCCTCGGCCTCCTTCTGCTCCTGGTCTTCACCCTTGAAACGTACTTTGACTCGCGAGTCGATGTCCGCCGTGGCGAGCCAGGCCCGAATCTCCTTGACCTTGTCGTCGGCCAGGAGTTCCTCGCCGGTCGCCGGGTCGATGTCGGTGTCTGCGCGCACCGTCATCGCCCGGCTGCCGTCGACCCGGCGCAGCAATCCGACTCGCGGCTTGGGCTTGCGCGTCACGAAGTTGGAGATCGGGATCAGACCGGTCTTGGTCTGCACCCGGATCTGATCCAGGTAGTCGACGGTGCGGTAGACCTCCGGCAGGCGGACGACGATGTCGATCTCGTCGTCGCTCTCGTCCGGGCGGTACTCGCCCAGCTTCATGCCGTTGGTCACCATGCGGACGTAGGAGCCGAGCAGGCTGACATCGGCGCCGTACTTGGCCGCCTCGGCGCGATTGACCTCGATCTGCCACTCGATGCCCGGCAAGGGCAGTCCGTCCTCCATGTCGGTCAGGCCGCCGATCTCGAGCAGTGCGCCATAGATCTTGGCGGCCGCCGGCGCGATCAGCTCCGGAAAGTCCGACGACACCTCGATCTGGATCGGCTTGCCGACCGGCGGGCCCGCCTGCTGTTCGCGGGTTTCCAGGTAGATCCCCGCCAGGTCGCTGGCCCGCTCCCGGACGTCCTGCATGATCGCCTCGGCCGTCCGGCGCAGGTTCCAGTCGACGAACTCGACCTGGATCGAGCCGATGACGTCTTCGGGTTCGTTGCGCTCGCGCCCGGAGGAGGCGACGCTGCGGGCATAGATGGCATGGAACTCGCCGCGCTCGCGCTGCAGGTCCAGAACGCGCTCCTCGACCTGCTTCAGCAGGGCGTCGCGCTCCTCGATCGAGAGGTTGCCGCGCGCATGGACCTGGAAGGCCGCGTTGTCCGGCTCCACGTTGGGGAAAAACTCGATGCCCTTGCCGAAGTTGGCATAGGCGATCTGGGCCGCCACGAGCAGGCCGGCGGACAGCAGCAGCACCGTGCCCGGGTACTTCAGAACCAGGCGGAGCGCGCGCAAGTAGAGCCCTGTCATGCCCTTCATGCGGTCGAGGTTCATCGACTGTCCGGCCGCGATGGCCTTGGCAGTTTCCGGATCGGCGGCGCCGCCCGGCTTACCGACGATCGCGCCCAGGGTCGGCACGAAGATCAGCGCCATGGCCAGCGAGGCCGTCAAGGTCGCGACCAGGGTGATGGGCAGGTACTTCATGAACTCGCCGACGATGCCGGGCCAGAAGATCAGCGGCAGGAAGGCGGCGAGGGTGGTGGCCGTGGCCGCGATGATGGGCCAGGCCATGCGCTTGGCCGCAAGTCCGTAGGCGGAGCGCTTGTCCTGGCCTTCGCTCATCTTGCGGTCGGCGTATTCGGTGACCACGATCGCGCCGTCGACCAGCATCCCGACGGCCAGGATCAGGCTGAAGAGGACGACGATGTTGATCGTGAAGCCGAGCGTCGCCAGCACCAGGATGCCGGTCAGGAACGAGCCCGGAATGGCCACCCCGACCAACCCTGCGGAGCGCAGGCCAAGCGCCGCCACCACCACGATCATGACCAGCAGGATCGCGCTCGCGACGTTGTTCTGCAGGTCGGTCAGCATGATGTTGATGTTGGTCGACTTGTCCTGGCTGAAGGTGACGGAGAGACTCTCCGGCCAACTCTCGCGGCGCTCGCCGACGACCTCGCGCACGCTCTCGATGGTCTCGATGATGTTGGCCCCGGTGCGCTTGCGCACTTCCAGGGACAGCGCCGGCTTGCCGTTGATCCGGGCGAAGCCTTCCGGGTCCTTGAAGGTCGGCTTCAGAACGCCGATGTCGCGGAAGGTCACCACGACGTCGTCGCCGACCTTGACCGGCATGTCGAGGATGTCGTCGACCGTCTCGAAGAGGCCGGGCACCTTGATCGCGAAGCGGCCCTGGCCCGTGTCCAGCGCGCCGGCGGCGACCAGTCGGTTGGAGCGCGAGACCGAGGCGATGATGTCCTCGGCGTCCAGGTTGTAGCTCTCCAGTACCAGCGGATCGACGACCAGCTCGACCTGCTCCTCGCGGTCGCCGCCGATCGAGACGTTCAGCACATTGGGGATGCGCGTCAGCTCGTCCTTCAGGTCGCGGCCGATGCGCAGCAGGGTCCGCTCCTGCAGGTCGCCCCAAAGGGTGACGGTGATGACGGGGAAGAGGCTCAGGTTGACTTCGTTGACGCTCGGCTCGTCGGTCTCTTCCGGCAGCTCCGGCTTGGCCAGGTCGACCTTTTCGCGCACGTCGTCCAGGGCCTTGTCGGCGTCGAAGCCGGCCTCGAATTCCAGCAGCACGTTGGCGCCGCCCTGGTAGGCGGTGGAGCGCCGCTCCTTGACGCCCTCGATGCCCTCGAGCTGCTCCTCCATCGGCTTGACCAGCAGGCGCTCGGCGTCCTCGGGCGAGATGCCCTCGTGGCTCATCGAGACGTAGATGATCGGGACGTCGATGTCGGGATCCGCCTCCTTGGGCACGGTCATGTAGGCGTAGCTGCCGGCGATCAGCAGCAGCAGGAGCGTCGCCAGGACAGTCCGGGAACGGCTGAGCGCGGCGTCGATCAGGGCGTTCATTCCAGGGCCCCCTGCTGCAGGGGCTCCAGCGAGGCCTCGTCGACGGCCTCGACGGTCTGTCCGACACTGACGTAGTCCTGGCCGACCGTAATCAGGGTGACGCGTTGCGGCAGGCCGGAAAGCCAGACCCCGCCTGCGTCCTCGCCGATGATCTGCACCGGGCGGAACTCGACCCGGTTGTCCGGGCCCAGCAGCTTGACGCCGACCGCGCCATCGTCCGTCAAGGTCAGAATGGCCGGTGAGACCTTGTGGGCCGGGGTTTCGTCGGCCGGCAGGATCAGCTCGGCGATCAGCCCGTCCTTGACGGCCGTGCCCGGGTTCTCGGCCTCTATCTCCAGCCGGAAGGTCCGGGTCTCGGGGTCGGCCACGGCGCCGATGAAGCGGATGCGGCCTTCGAGCGCCTGTCCGCCGACCAGCCGGATGCGGCCGCGGTCGCCGACCTTCAGGCGGGTGATGTCCTGTTGGGAGGCGTAGCCGACAGCCAGGATCGGGCTCAGGTCGACGATGCGCGCCACCGGGTCGCCGACGTCGGCGAAGTCACCGACCTCCATCATGCGGTCATCGACGACGCCCGCGAAAGGCGCGCGGATCTCCAGGTTGTCCAGCTCGACCTCGGCTTTCTCCACCTCGGCCGCGGCAGCATCCACTTCGGCCTTGGAGGCCGCCAGGTTGGTCTCGGAACGGAAGCCTTTCTTGGCCAGCTTGCGGGCGGCGTCGAATTCGATCCGGCGCTGCTCCAGCAAGGCCTTGGCCTTGCGCAACAGGGCCGGACGGTCGTTCTCGGCCAGGCGCGCGATAACCTCGCCGGCCTCGATCTGGCTGCCCTTCTCGACCAGGACCTCATCGATCCGGCCCCGCGCCTCGGCCTTGATGTTGACTTGGCGGTCCGCCTCCGTGAAGCCGCGCAACAGCACCGCGACGGCGCGCGGCTCGGCTTCCTGGACCCGGACCCGCACCTTGGCGACGGTCTTGACGACCGACAGATCGGCGGGCGGCTTCTTGGCCTCCGGCTCGCGCGCGCCGTTCAGCTGTCCGGACGCGATCCAGGCGACGGCGCCGACTGCGAGCAGGATGGAAATGACGTAGGACCGCTTCATCTCAGGGGCGCCTCCCAGCCGCCGCTGTCCGTAGTACGCTGCGATTCCGCTGGACGTTCATTGCCCTCGGCGCCTCACTCCGCCACCAGGCGTTGCTTGCCTTCTACATCCTCCAGAAAGGCTTCGCGATGGCTCACCAGATAGTCGCGGGCGGCCCGATAGAGGCTCAGGCCGAAGCCGTGCACGAAACCGCGCGCCGGCGCGCTGGCGCAAACCTCGCGGCCACAGCCCTCCATGGCTGCAATGCGCTCCTCGTAAATGGCGATCCTTTCATCGATTAACAGCCGCAGCCGCTCAGGCGCCAGCTGGTCGGCCATGAAAAGCAGAAACAGGAAGTCAGAGCGGAACCTGTCGGGGCCAGGCGGCTGGTGAAGCGCCTCGACCAGGGCGGTGCGGCCCGAAGGCGTGACCGAATAGACCTTCTTGTCGGGCCTTTTGTCCTGAGGCATGGCCCGGCCGCTGACGAGACCCTCGTTCGAGAGGGCGCTCAAGGCAGGGTAGATCGAGCCGAAGCCGGTGTCCTGAAAATGGCTGAAGGGCGGCTCTTCGAGCTTTTTCTTGATCTCGTAGCCGCTGGCTTCGCCGCGGCTCAAGACCGCGAGACAAAGGGTCTTGGCGTCCATCGGGTCCCCGCTTTTTTTGATGC
>CAJIAJ010000281.1_pt1 | contig 10892 bp, 10 predicted proteins | sample 9199121 | NCBI WGS metagenome assembly CAJIAJ01 (sample SAMEA7708267, study PRJEB35096) | sediment metagenome | biome: marine neritic benthic zone biome [ENVO:01000025]; feature: sediment [ENVO:00002007]; material: shallow marine sediment [ENVO:03000034] sea grass bed [ENVO_01000059] ...
CCAGACTGGCCAGGACGAAGTAGTAGAAGACGTAGCGGTCGGTCAGATCGAACAGCAAGAACCCGCCGATCGAGGCGGCCGGACGGTAGAAAATGAAGATGCCGTCCGAGCTGCCGAGCTCCACGCTTTCGTTGAAGTAGTAGAAGAGCATTTGCGAGAAGGCGAGCGTGATCATGATGAAGTAGACGCCCGAGGTGCGCACCGACACCCAGCCGATCGCCAGGGCCGCGATCGCCGAGCCGCAGATGCAAACGGCCAAGCCGTACCACAGCGTCACGGGCCCGCTGTCCGGCGTGACGATCGCCAAGATGTAGCCGGCAAGGCCGAAGAAGGCTGCGTGGCCGAAGCTGACCAGCCCGGTGAAGCCAATCAGCAGGTCCAGGCTCATGGCGAAGATGCCCAGGATCATGATACGGACCATCAGGCCGGCGTAGAACTCGCCGACCAGCCAGGGAGTTGCGGCCAGTGCAAGCACCGCCGCGAGCAGCACCGCCGCGAGCGGACGCGATACGGTCATGGCCCGCCTCTGCGCCGCGCGATCATGCCGGCCGCCCGAAAAGGCCCTGGGGCCACCAGAACAGTACGACCACCATGACGGCATAGACCACCATGGCCGCCAGCTCGGGCAACAGTACCTTGCCGAAGGTGTCAACGAGGCCGATCAGCATGGCGCCTACGAAGGCGCCCTTGATCGAGCCGAGGCCACCGATCACCACAACGACAAAGGAGATGATCAGGATCTCATCGCCCATGCCGGGATAGACCGAGCTTATTGGCGCGCCGACGAGGCCGGCGAAGCCGGCGAGCGCGGCACCCAGACTGAACACCACTGCGAACACCCGGCCGATGTTGACCCCAAGCGCATCGGCCATCTCGCGGTTGCTGGCGCCCGCCCTGATCATCATGCCGAGTCGGGTACGACTGATTACCGCGTACATGGCCGCCACGATCGCTAGGCAGACCAGCGAGATGAACAGGCGGTAGTGTGGATAGACCAGGGTGTCGGTCAACGGCACCGCCCCTGACAGGATCTCCGGCACGCGAACGCTGTGGAACTCGGTGCCCCACAGCAGCTTTTGGACCTCGTTGAAGATCAGGATCAGGCCATAGGTCAAGAGCACCTGGTAGAGGTGGTCGCGATGGTAGAGATGGGAGATCGCCAAGCGCTCGACCGCAAAGCCGACCACGAGCATCAGCGGAATGCCGAGGAGAATGGCGAGGAACAGATTGCCGATCAAGCCGGTGAGCCAGAAGGCCAAGTAGGCGCCGATCATGAAGAAGGCGCCGTGGGCGAGGTTGATGATGCCCATGACCCCAAAGATCAGGGTCAGGCCACTGGCCACCAGGAACAGCATAAAGCCGTACTGGACCCCGTTCAGCACCTGAATAAAGAAGGTCGCAACATCCATCGTCGAAACTTGGGTTGGTCTTGAGACGGGCGGGCGGATAACGTCGCAACACGCCGCTCCCCCCGGCGAGCGAGCCGGGGGGCGAAGCGTGCGTGCGGTCAGGCCATCTTACAGCCGGTCGCCGGATCCTCGAGTTGCTTGGCGGCGACGCCGAGCAGCTTCTGCTCGCTGTTCACGACTTGACGCAGGTAGATGTTCTGGATCGGGTTGTGCGCCTTGGACATTTTCCAGTCGCCGCGCGGGCTGTCGGGGAAGGTTGCTTGCTCCATCGCCTTGATCACGTCGGCCGTAGCCGAGAGATCGCCACCGACTGCGTCTGCGGCCTGCAGCAGCAGGCTCCCGGTGTCGTAGCCCTGCACCGCAAAGACATTGGCATCGGCCCCCGTCGCCATTTTGTAGGTCTCCCGGAAGTTCCGGTTCTGGTCTGTGTCCAGGGTGTCGGCGTAGTGCAGCGTCGTCTTGATGCCCTCGGCCGCGGCCCCCGCTGCCTTGGTGACGCCTTCGGTGAGGAAGCCCGGGCCGTATAGCGGGATGCTGTCCTTCAAGCCGGCCGCCGCATAGTCCTGCAGGAACTTGGTGGCGCCGCCACCGGAGAAGAACGCGAACACCGCGTCCGGCTTGAGCGCCGCAATTTCGGCCAGGTGGGCCTGGAACTCGACCTGCGGGAAGGGGATCAGGATCTCCTGGGTCACCGCGCCGCCATTCTTCTCGAAGGCTTCCTTGCCGGCGGCCATCATTTGAATGCCCGCACCGTACTTCCACGAGATGGTCGCAGCGGTCTTGTGCCCCTCCTTTGCCATGAGCTCACCGCCGGGGTAGGCCGGCTGCCAATTGCTAAAGGAGGTTCGGAAGATGTTCGTGCCGCATAGCGACCTGGTCACGTCAACCGAACCGGCGTTGGGCACGACCATGATCGGCGACTCGCGTTGGCTAAAGATCTTGGCCATCGCCGCCGCGATACCGGAATGCACCGGCCCGACCAGGAAGTCGACCTGATCCTTCTGGATCAGCTTGTTGGTGTTGGTCGGCGCCTTGGGAACAGACATTTCGCTGTCGATCGCGACATACTCGACCGGGCGGCCGCCCAGCTTTCCACCAGCCTGCTCGATACGCAGCTTAAGCGCATCGGTGATCGCGTTGCCGAGCATCGCGTAGGTGCCGGAATAGGGCAGCAGGATACCGATCTTAATGGGCGCCGTGGCGCCGATCGCAATTCGGGTCGGCAGGCTGCCGCCGGCCAATACCAAGCCAGTGGCCGCGGCGGTGCCGGCGAGGAAGTCGCGCCGGTTCGTGGCAGCGTATTTTTTCCTAGGCATTGTGTTCCTCCATTGCTTCATGTTCGCGGACCCCGTTCGGCCGCCTGCCGTCGTTGCAGGCATGGCTCTTCGCGGTCATCGCCAGAATCCGTCCTTGTCTATCGTATGCAGCGCCGCCAGCTCACGTTCCGTGGGCGGCGGCGTCTCGCCCAGGTCCGGTGCCGGCTTGAGGTCCCATCCGGTGTGTCCACGCACTTCCTCCAGGTCGTGACCCGGGTGCAGGGTGGAGAGGTGCAATTCGTTCTGCGGCCCCTGCGGTCGCAGGATTCCGCGGTCGGTCACCACCACGGCGGGGCCACCCGAGAGCCCGGCGTCGCGGCGCGCGCTGCCGCCGTCGAGGTAGCCGGGGGAGGTGACGTAGTCGACCTTCTCGGTCATCCGGTGGCGTTCATGGTTCATGATCACGATCAGCCGCTTGGCCATGGCGGCGATGTCAGCGGCACCGCCGGAGCCGGGCAGCTTGACCCTCGGCCGGTCGAAGTCGCCGATATAGGAGGTGTTGATGTTGCCGAAACGGTCGATCTCCGCCCCGCCGATGAAGCCGGCGTCGACCCGCCCGCGTTGCAGCTGGCCCATCACCTGGATCAGCCCGGTGGTCCAGGCAGCGCCGAGCTGGTTCGGCGGATCGGCCATGGTATAGAGCATGCCGTGCGCTGGTTCGTAGCGCGCTATGCCGCACTCGAACAGGCCGACCGCATTGGGCGCATGGGTCAGGCGCGCCACCCCATAGGCGGTGATCGGCAGGCGCATGCCGACGAAGACGACCTCATTGTCGCGGATCTCGCGCGCCGCGGCCACGATCATCAGCTCCTGGGTCGAATAGGCCGCCGTCATATCATTCCGCCGCATAGTTGACGGCGATCGAGGGTGCATTGCCCCTGATCCGCAGGTCGTCGAGCTGCCGGCCCAGCTTGCTGCAGTAGGCGGCATGGTCCGGTAAGTCGAACACCCACTCGTCGAGCCAGGCGAGGAAGTCGGCCCGGCTGCGCGAGCGGCGATGATACTCGTGGAAGAAGGCGTTGTCGCGCCGCCAGCAGCCGGTCATCGGCGATGGGTGGCAACCAGCCGGGACGTGGCAGACGGCACTTACCAAGTAGCCGGGAAAAGGCACTCGGCCTGGATCGGAGGCAATCACCGACGGCTCGACGATGTCGTCGGCGAGCAGGATCAGCCGCTCTGCCGCAAGCGCCGCCTCTTGCATCACGCCGGAGTTTCCCCAGTGGTGGCAGTTGCCGTACCGGTCGGCGCGCTGCACCGCCAAGATGGCCAGGTCTGGCACCAGCTGCGGCACCAGCACGACCGGCTCGGGGTCGACCGAAAAAGGGTTCTGGGCAACCTTGAACGACGGGTTCGAGCGCAGGATGTCGGAGCCAAGAAGCGAGCGAATGGTCGCGTAGGGCATACCGTGGGCGCCGGCCAGCAGCGCCATGGCGAGCGAGAAATTGGAGTGATCGCGCACCGTAGTCGCGCGCGGCTCGCCCGCTTCGAAGGCGCGCCGGTAGTTGTGGCCGAGGCCACCGGAAACGTTGCCGCACCAGGCGCCGGTCACCTGTGCGACGCAGCCGGCGCCGATCATCATGTCGGTCGAGGCGTCCGAAATCGGAGCGATCACGTCGAGGTCGCGCTTGTCTTGGCGGATAATCTCGTGGGCCGCGGCGAAGGGAATGTCGGGCTCCAGGCTGGCTCCCATGACGACAGCGTCGCCGTTGCGCAGGAGGCTGGCGATCGCTTCATCAAGGCCGGTGAGTTTGTCCATCATCCTGGATCGCCCCCCGCCCGCAATCGTCTGGCCTAGCGAAGCTTGAAACGCTGGATTTTGCCGGTCGCGGTCTTCGGCAGCTGCTCGAGGAACGAGAACCAGCGGGGATACTTGTACCTGGCCAGGCTGCTCTTGCAGTGCTGCAGGAGCTCCTCCGCAAGGGCATCGCAGGCGTCGCCGTGATCGTTGAGCACGACGAAGGCGGCCGGCTTCAGAAGGCCGTCGGCATCGGGCCTTCCGATCACTGCTGCCTCCAGCACCTTGGGATGCTCGATCAGCTTGGCCTCGATCTCGAAGGGCGAACACCAGATGCCCCCGACTTTAAGCATGTCGTCGTTGCGCCCGCAGTAGTAGTAGTAGCCCTCTTCGTCGCGGATGTAGGTGTCGCCGGTATTAAGCCAACCGTCTTGCATGGTTGCCTTGGTCTTCTCCGGGTTGTTCCAGTAATAGCGTGCCGTCGAGGCACCACGGACCATCAGGTGCCCGCTTTCGCTGGCCGGCTGCTCCCTGCCGGAGTCGCCCAGGACGCGTGCGTCGTAGCCCTGCACCGGGCGGCCGCTGCAGCCCGGGCGGTGGTCCTCCATCCGGTTCGAGATAAAAATGTGCAGGGCCTCGGTCGAGCCGATGCCGTCGAGAATCGGACAGCCGACCATTTCCTTCCAGCGCCGGAAGATGTCCGCCGGTAGAGCCTCGCCCGCCGAGACGCAGGCACGCAGGCTGGAGAGGTCGCGCTGCGCTTCCGCCAGGGATCGCAACTGCGCGGCGTAGAGCGTCGGCACGCCGAAATAGAGGCTCGGCCGGTAGCGCTCGATAACGTCGAAAGTGTTTTCCGGGGTGGGCCGCCCAGCCATCAGGACCGACGATGCGCCGAACCAGAGGGGCACGGTCATGGCATTGCCAAGGCCATAGGCGAAGAACAGTTTGGCGGCCGAGAAGCAGAGATCGTCCTCGCTGACCCCGAGGATGCCTCGGCCGTAGAACTCGCTGGTCACCACCATGTCCCGATGGGCATGGACCGCGCCCTTGGGCGTCCCGGTCGTGCCGGAGGAATAGAGCCAGAAACAGTCGGCCTCGGCATCGGCCGGGACCGGCGCCAGCTCGGCCGAGGTCTCGGCAATCCGGGCGCGCAGGGTGTCGCTGCCGCTGCCCTGTTCACTCTCAGTGAGCAAGCGAGCCCTGGGCTTGTGCCTGGCCTGTTCCAGCGCGGACTCGACCTCGTCGGCGAATTCCGGTGAATAGATCACGGCCGCACAGCCCGAATCCTCGATCATGAAGCAGTAGTCGTGAGCTCGAAGCAGCGTATTCAGCGGCACCGGAACGATGCCGGCCTTGATCGCTCCCCAGAACAGGTAGAAGAAGGCTGGGCAGTCCTTGACGATCATCAGGGCCCGCTCGCCGCGCTCAATGCCGAGCCCGGTCAGCACGTTGCCGCAGCGATTGACGTTCTCGGCCAGCTCTGCGTAGGTGACTTCGCCGCCGCCGACTTCGCGGATTGCCACCGTCTCGCCGCGGCCCTCGACCAAGTGGCGGTCGATGAAGGGAACCACGACGTTGAAGCCCGGGGAGAAGCTCAGCCCTGAAGGGCTCGTCGAACGATCGACAACCACGCCCAAGTCAAGCATTTGGCCCTGCCTCCCAGCTCTATTGCCTCCAACCGGCCTGCCGATGCCTCCAACCGGCCTGCCGACCGGGATTTATCGGTTTCTCTCGCGCTTTTGGCAACCGCCTGCGAGAACAGACGCCAGGGCCAGCGTCGGCCCTAGTTGAAGCGCACGTATTCGAAGTCCATCGGCTGGCCGTTAATCCCCTTTGCCGGCGGCGCGATCCAATTGGCCACCTTGCCCGGCTCGGTCACCGCCTCCATCAGCGAATCGACGTATGCCTCGTCGTCCGGCGTCGGCAGCCATTGGGCATGATGACGGTCCCAGTCTGTCTGAGTGATGATCTTGCCGTCAGGTGTCGCTTCGACCTCGGCGAACACCCCGATGTTGCGGTGAAAGGCCCGACTGGGCAGTTTCAGCTCGAAGTCTATACCTTGATTCCGAATGGTCCGGTTCCACTTATCGACGCCGCGCTGACAATCGGCCACATAGTCGTCACGCAGCCGCTCATTGACCGCGGTCAGCGCGCTCGCCTCGGTCATGACAAATTCGTTGCGTTGGATCTCGGGTACCGAGTAGGTGGCATCGGTCAGCCGGTGATCGTCCTCGATCCGGGTCTCGTGGAATCGGCCCTTGAGGCCCATAGAATAGTAGTTCGCGGCGTTGGTCGAGAGCTCCTGGCCGAACAGGTCCACCGACACGCTGAAGTGGAAATTGATGTACTTCTGGATGGTTGGCAAGTCGATGCCGCCCCACTTGCGGACGTCGTCGGTCTTGTGCTCTCGCATGATCTCGCAGGCCCGCTGCACAACCCGGCCGACGCCGGTCTCGCCAACGAACATATGGTGCGCCTCCTCGGTCAACATGAAGCGGCATGTCCGCGACAAGGGATCGAAGGCCGATTCAGCAAGAGAGGCCAGCTGGTACTTGCCGTCGCGATCGGTGAAGAAGGTGAACATGTAGAAAGCCAGCCAATTCGGCGTGCGCTCGTTGAAGGCACCGAGGATGCGCGGCTTGTCGGGATCGCCTGAATGGCGCTCCAGCATGCCCTCGGCCTCCTCGCGGCCGTCGCGCCCGAAATGGGCATGCAAGAGGTAAACCATGGCCCAGAGGTGACGGCCTTCCTCAACGTTGACCTGGAACAGGTTGCGCAGGTCGTAGAGCGATGGACAGCTGGCGCCGAGCTGGCGCTGTTGCTCGACCGAGGCGGGCTCGGTATCTCCCTGGACCACGATTAGCCGGCGCAGGTCGGCGCGATACTCGCCGGGCACGTCCTGCCAGACCGGCTTGTCCTTGTGCATGCCGAAGCTGATCAATCGGTCCTCTTCCTGCGGCGCCAGGAAGATGCCCCAGCGGTACTCCGGCATGTGCACGTAGCCGTAGTTCGCCCAGCCGCCCGGCTCGACACTGATCGCCGTGCGCAGGTACACGTCCAGGGACTCGCTCTCGGCCGGGCCCAGCTCCTGCCACCAGCCCTGATAGCCGGGCTGCCACTTCTCGAGCGCCCGCTGAAGCCGGCGATTGCTGCTCAGATCGACGTTGTTGGGGATTCTCGTCTGGTAGTCGATGCTCATGTCCAAACAGGCTCTTTCGCAGTTTGTTGTGATCTAGACTCGCTTGGCGTCGTAGCTCGGCTGGATACCGCTGCCGAAGCACTTGAGAGCGCCTTCGTCGCCGACCGCGTTGGGACGCTGGAAGATCCAGTTCTGCCAGGCGGAGAGTCGGCCGAAGATCTTGCTTTCCAGGGTCTCCGGCCCGGCGAAGCGCAGGCTCGCTTCCATCCCGGTCAGAGCATCGGGCGAGAAACTGGCGCGCTCCTCGATGGCGAGGCGCACCTCATCCTCCCAGTCGATGTCGTCCGGGATGAAGGTGACGAGACCGAGCCGCTCGCAAGTCTCGGCGTCCAACTCGCGGCCGACTTCGGCGCGCACCGCCTCGAGACGGTCGGGATCGTCGAGGAATCGGGTCTCCAGCCGTGTCAGGCCGTTGCACATGGGCAGCGCCCCGAAGTTCAACCCCGAAAGGCGCAGGGAGGCAGGCGGGTGATTGCTGCCCTCGAGCACGCCATCCAGCATGTAGCTGCGGTCGGCCGCCAGCAGCAGTTCGACCAGCGGGCCGGCAAAGCAGCTGCCCGGCTCAACCACCGCCAACAGGCTGCGCGAGGTGACGTCCAGCCTCTTGAAAGTGCGCTTCAGGTAAAGCGTGATCTCGCGGACCAGCCAGTCGTCGGCGTGGGCCTGAAGGGCTGCGTCGGCTGCCATCACCCGCTCAGGATCGCCGCTGGTCGCCAGCACCCAGGTGCCAAGCTCCGGTTCGTTGAAGCGCAGGTGCAGGATCGCGTCGTCCAGTTCGCGGGCGATAGCAAGCGGCCAGAAGGCTGCGCCGGCGGCGTGAATGGCGTCGATCTCGGCGGCAGGATCGGCCTCGGGCCCACTGACCGTGATGCGTGCGATCCGGCCCGGCCGGTCGAGTGCCACCGTGACGTGCCGGTAGGTAACCGCATCCTCGGTGAAGGTGCGGTCGAGCGGCGGCAAGGATATACCCTTGCCGTCGGCCGGCCGGTCTGAGGCCTCGGCGCAGCTGCGGGCGCGCTCTAGGACCACCTCCTCGAGACGCGAGCGGGCTACGATCTCGTCGACCAGCTGCCATTCGACAGCACGTCGGCCCTTGACACCTTCGGTGAGCGTGCTGAACACGTCAGCATGATCGCGTCGCACCCGGCGCTTGTCGACCACCCGGGTCAGCCCGCCGGTGCCTGGGAGCACACCCAGCAGCGGCACCTCCGGCAGGGACACGGTGCTGGCGCCGTCGTCGACTAGGATGATGTGCTCGGCAGCAAGCGCGAGCTCGTAACCGCCACCTGCCGCGGTGCCGCTGATCGCGCAAAGATAGGTCTGGCCGGAGCACCGGCTGGCGTCCTCGATGGCGTTACGGGTCTCGTTGGTGAATTTGCAGAAATTGACCTTGTGAGCGTGGCTCGACTGACCCAGCATCTGGATGTTGGCGCCGGCACAGAACACCCCCTCCTTGGCCGACCTGATGACCACAGCGCGCACCTGCGGATGCTCGAAGCGCAGACGTTGGACCGCGTCGTTGAGTTCGATATCGACACCCAGATCATAGGAGTTGAGCTTCAGCCTATAGCCCGGGAAGAGGCCTGCCCCCTCGTCCACGTTCATGGTCAGAAAGGCGAGCTCGTCCTCTACCTGGAGGCTCCAGTGGCGATAAGCCTCGGGATTGGTTGAGAAATCAATCATGCCAGCCTTTCAACGATTTCAGATAGATACATCACGATTCCAGGGGCATCATCTGCTAAACTCTCAAAACGGTACCCAATTATTTATTTACATTTTGTAGGTCCGGGTTCATGCTGTCAAGCCAGCGCGGCTGGGGCTATCGGCGCGCGAAGGGAGCGGCAGCAGCATGGCGGAGCAACAAGCCACTGGCAGCCGGGCAGCGGATGGCACGGCTCTCGTCGTGCGCGCGGCCGTGGTGGAGGATATTGCCGCGGTAGCTGATCTCGACAGCCGTATCACCGGACTGTCAAAGCCGGCCTACTGGCGAAGCATGTTCGAGCGTTACGGCAAGCGGACGGACCGCTTTTTTCTGGTCGCCGATGACGGCTCGGAACATCTGCTTGGTTTCATTATCGGCGAGGTTCGAGCCTGGGAGTTCGGCTCGCCGCCCAGCGGCTGGATCTTCGCCCTGGGAGTCCACCCAGACTGTCGCTTGCGCAAAGTCGGCAGCCGGTTGTTCGAGGCCATCTGCGAATGTCTGGCCGCAACGGGGGTCGACACAGTACGCACGATGCTGGCGCGCGACGATGAGCTCAATATGGCGTTCTTCCGGTCGCAAGGCATGATGGGCGGCCCCTTCATCCAGCTGGAGATGCCGCTATCCGTCAGGAGGCCGGGGCTGCGCGCCGCGGGGACGACGGGATGACCGCCATATGAAGCTGCAGAAGGCCACGCGGGGTGCGATCTTCGCCCTGCTCGAGTTGGCCCGCCATCCGGATCAGCAGATCTCGGCGGCTGAGATCGCCCAGCGATACGGGATTTCCGCCAACCACCTGGCAAAGGTGCTGCGCGGCCTGACCCGTGCCGGTTTGGTCGAATCGGTGCGCGGGGCAGGTGGCGGCTACCGCTTCTGCGGCAACGCCAAGCGCGTGACCCTGTATGAGGTGATCAGCCAGTTCGAGGACATTGCCGACGGCGCCGGCCGGGCCGAGCCTGGCGACGAGTCAGAAATCGGCCGCGCCCTCGGCCAGGTGATGGGTGAGATCAACGCCATCGCGGTCGCGACCTTGAAGTCGATTACCCTGGCCACGCTGCTCAAAATCGTCGAGCGGGGCTATGTGGCGCAGCCGGCCGAGACACCGGTGGCCAGAGCCGCAGTCGCGCGATCCTGAGGCGGTCCGCCGCGGCTTTCCTTCCAGCGGTGCTGTCAGTCTTATGTGAACCAGTCTCCAAGTGTCCCGGAACAGAGGTTGTCTAGGCTGCCCGTTCGCGCCATGGCAGATATCGATCCCACGCTCGAACAGCAGGTCCTCGACTTGCCGCAGCGAGAGGGGATAGCGGATGTAGAGCATCACCGTGAGGCGGATCACCTCCGGCGAGCTGTTGAAATAGCGGAACGGATTCTTCATCCGCCGACGCTATGGGGCGTAGCTCCGAGCCTCAACCGAATTTGGTCTGACACTGCCGTCTGGGGAGACCGCAAACGCCCAGACTAGGTGGCGGAGGGGATGGGATTCGAACCCACGATACGGCTTATCACCGTATAACGGTTTAGCAAACCGCCGCCTTCA
>CAJIAJ010000551.1_pt1 | contig 10510 bp, 6 predicted proteins | sample 9199121 | NCBI WGS metagenome assembly CAJIAJ01 (sample SAMEA7708267, study PRJEB35096) | sediment metagenome | biome: marine neritic benthic zone biome [ENVO:01000025]; feature: sediment [ENVO:00002007]; material: shallow marine sediment [ENVO:03000034] sea grass bed [ENVO_01000059] ...
GCATGTCGGGCGCCGTCATCAGGCTGCCGTTCGAGGCCAGCGGGTTGGCGCCCAGCACCAGCAGGTAGTCGGTGTGGTCGAGGTCGGGGATCGGCACCGTGAGCACGCCGCCGAACATGGCCGCCGAGCTCAGCTGCTTGGGAAGCTGGTCGACGCTCGAGGCCGAGAAGCGCTTCTTGGTGCCGAGCGCGCGCAGGAAGGGCGGGATGTAGAACGTCGAGCCCATGTCGTGGACGTTGGGGTTGCCGAGGTAGGTGGCGAGGGCACCGGGACCGTGGGCGTCGCGGATCTCGCGCAGGCGGCCCGCCGCCAGGTCGAGTGCCTCGTCCCAGGATATTTCGACCCAGGCTCCATCGTTCGACTTCCGAATGGGTCGGCGCAGCCGGTCCGGATCCTCGTGCAGGCCCTTCAGGCCGTAGGCCTTGGGGCACAGGTAGCCGCGGCTGAAGGGATCGTCGCCGTCGCCCCGCACGCCGATCACGCGTCCGCTGGCGGGCTCGGCCTCGACGGCGATGCCGCACTTGGCCTCGCACAGCGGGCAGCTTCGGTAGACGATCTCGCTGCGGGGATCCGGCGCCATGGCTCCTCCGGGTTTCCGGGCAGGGTACACGACGCGGCCGGGACCCCGGCAGGGCCGATTCGCCCGCCCTGTGGGGGGCCGCTGCGTCCCGGTTTCGGCACCTCAACGGGCATCTCCCGACGGCCGATACCGCAGCGGAGATGCATCCCGCACTGCTGCCCGCCGGCCTGGTCTTCTCGGTGGCGCTGGCCCTGGTGGTCTACGTCGCGTCCTACCGCGAGAAGGCCAGGCTCCACTGGCTGGTGATGGGCGCCTCCCTGGCGCTCATGACCTGGACCCTCGGCACCGTGTGCCGCTTCTCGGTCAGCAGCCAGGCCGGCCTCCAGGCCTCGCTGTGCCTGGTCTTCCTGGGCGTCTTCGCGACGCCGCCGCTGTGGCTGGCGCTGGCCGCCAGCTACGCGCGCCTGCGCATCGCCGAGCGCCCGGGCTTCTACGTCGACGCGGCGCCACGCCGCTCTCGACGAAGGTCGGACAGGTCGAGAGCGCCAGGGTCGGCTGGGCGATGTAGCCGGCCGGCCTGGCCTTGAGCTTGGCCGCGAAGGCCTCGCGCTCGGCCTGGCTGGCGTGGGGACCGACCAGCATGCCGTAGCCGCCGGAGCCGTGGACGTCCTTGACCACCAGCTCGTCCAGATTGTCGAGCACATAGGCCAGTTCGTCGGGCTCGCTGCAGGAGTGGGTCGGCACGTTCTTGAGGATCGGCTCCTCGCCCAGGTAGAAGCGGATCATTTCCGGCACGTGGATGTAGACCGCCTTGTCGTCGGCGATGCCCGCGCCGACCGCGTTGGCCAAGGTAACGTTGCCGGCGCGGTAGGCCTGCATCAGCCCCGGCACGCCCAGGACCGACTCCGGCTTGAAGAACAGCGGGTCGAGGTAATCATCGTCGATGCGCCGGTAGATCACGTCGACCCGGGTCAGGCCGCGGGTCGTGCGCATGTAGACCATGTTGTCCTCGACGATCAGGTCCGGGCCCTCGACCAGCTCGACGCCCATCTCGTCGGCCAGAAAGCAGTGCTCGTAATAGGCGCTGTTGTAGGAGCCCGGGGTCAGGAGCGCGACCGTGGGCTCGCCCTCGCAGTGGGGCGGCGCGACCGAGGCCAGGACCTCCAGCAGCTCTTCCGGATAGTGGGACACCGGCGCGATCTCGAGGCTCTGAAAGAGCTCCGGAAAGAGCCGCATCATGACCTCGCGGTCCTCGATCATGTAGGACACGCCCGAGGGCGTGCGGCAGTTGTCCTCCAGGACGTAGAACTCCTCCGGCCCAACCCGGACCATGTCGATGCCGGCGATGTGGGTATAGACCTGCTGCGGCACGTCGAAGCTCTGCATTTCGGGCCGGAAGCTCTCGTTGTGCAGCACCAGGGCCTCGGGGATCTTGCCGGCGCGGATAATCTCGCGCTCGTGGTAAACATCCCAGATGAAGGCATTCAATGCCTTGACCCGCTGCTCCAGGCCGCGGGCGATATAGGACCATTCGTCCTGGTCCAGGATTCGCGGAATGATGTCGAAGGGGATCAGGCGCTCGGGATCGCCACCCTCGGTATAGACCGCGAAGGTGATGCCGATGCGCTTGAACAGCAGCTCGGCCTCGCGGCGCTTGTGGCCCAGAAGCTCGGGGGAGACACCGGCCAGCCATTGCTCGACCCGGCTGTACTGCGCACGGCAGTCGCCCGCCAGGCCGTGCATCTCGTCGAAGGCCTTGTTTGTCATTGTCCTCCCTGCTGCTTCAGGGTCCCCCGAGGGCAGGGCGCAGGTCAAGGGCAGAGCGCCTTGGATTGGCGAGGCGCAGCGGCTCAAGAAGCACAGGACGGGTTCCTTGGCTCTCCTGCCCAGCCGGCGGCCTGATGTCAGCCCGCCACGCCTGGCTCCGCTGCAATGCCTTGCCCGTTCGCGTCGGCCGCAACGCCGCTGCCCACCGCCTCGTGGCGGAAGGCGGCGGCGATCAGAGCCTTGGTGTAGGACTCGCGCGGCCTTTCGTAGATTGCCTCGGTCGGGCCGCGTTCGACCACGTTGCCGTCCTTCATGACCAGCACCTCGTCGGCCATGGCCCGCACCACGGCCAGGTCGTGGCTGATGAAGATGTAGGTCAAGCTGTGGGCCGCCTGCAGGTCGCGCAGCAGGGCCAGCACCTGCTTCTGCACCGAGCGGTCGAGGGCCGAGGTCGGCTCGTCCAGCACCACCAGCTTGGGTTTGAGGATCATGGCCCGGGCAATCGCGATGCGCTGGCGCTGGCCGCCGGAAAACTCGTGCGGAAAGCGGTTGCGCATTACGGGATCGAGCTGCACCTCTTCCAGGGCCTGGGTGGCGCGCCGGTCGCGGTCGCGTGCCGAGAGCTGCGGTTCGTGCACCAGCAGCCCCTCGGTGATGATCTGGCCGACGGTCATGCGCGGCGACAAGGAGCCGAAGGGGTCCTGGAAGACCAGCTGCAGCTGCCGGCGCAGAGGCCGCATTTCCTCCGGCGTCTTGGCCAGCAGGTCGGCGCCCTGGAAGCGCAGCTGACCGCCGCTGGGCAGCAGGCGCAGCAGGGCGCGGCCGAGAGTCGACTTGCCGGAGCCGGATTCCCCGACCACGCCCAGGGTCTGGCCGGCGCGCAGCTGCAGGTCGATGCCGTTCACGGCCCGGATCTCGTGCGCCTTCTGGCTGAACCAGCCGGTCTTGAGGTGGAAGGTCACCCTGAGGTCCTGCCCTTCCATCAAGAGCGGCTCGGCCTTGGGCACGGGACCTTTGTGGCCTTCGGGCTCGGCAGCCAGCAGCATGCGCGTGTAGGGATGGTTCGGCCGCGAGAAGATCTCCGCCGTGCGGCCGCTCTCCACCACCTCGCCCTGCTGCATGACATAGACCCGCTCGGCGAAGTCGCGGACGATGCCCAGGTCGTGGGTAATGAAGACGATGGCCATGCCGAGCTTCTTCTGCAGGCCGGCCAGCAGTTCCAGGATCTGCGCCTGGATGGTGACGTCCAGGGCGGTGGTCGGCTCGTCGGCGATCAGGATCTCGGGCCCGTTGGCCAGGGCCATGGCGATCATGACCCTTTGGCGCTGGCCTCCGGACAGCTCGTGGGGATAGGCGCCGATGCGCCGCTCCGGCTCGGGGATACCGACCAGCTTCAGCAGCTCCAAGACGCGCGGCCGCGCTTCGGCGCGGGAGATGCCCTTGTGATGAATCAGCGGCTCCGCGATCTGCCGCCCGACCGTGTAGAGCGGATCGAGCGAGGTCATGGGCTCCTGGAAGATCATCGACATCTTTTCGCCGCGGAAGCGATTGAGGGCACGGGCCGAGAGGCCCAGCAGCTCCTGCCCGCGGAAGCGCACGGAGCCCTCGGTGCGGCCGTTCTGCGCCAGCAGGCCCATGGTCGCCATCATGAGCTGGCTCTTGCCCGAGCCGGACTCGCCGACGATGGCCGCGGTCTCGCCGGCGCGGACCTTGAGCTCGACCCCGCGCACCGCGTGGACCTCGCCGTCCGGGGTGTCGAAGCGCACCTGCAGGCCTTGCAGCGCCAGGACCTCTTCGCCGCCGGCCATGCTCAGCGGTCCTTGGGGTCGAGGGCGTCGCGCAGGCCGTCGCCGATGAAGTTCAGCGCGAAGAGCGTCACCATGAGGAACAGCGACGGGAAGACCAACATCCAGGAGGCGCCCTGGATGTTGCGCGCGCCTTCGGAGATCAGCACGCCCCAGGAGGTCATGGGCTCCTGCACGCCGAGGCCCAGGAAGGAGAGGAAGCTCTCCAGCAGGATCACCTTGGGCACCAGCAGGGTCATGTAGATGACCACCGGCCCCAGGGTGTTGGGCACGACGTGGCGGCGCAGTATGCCACCCGAGCCGACGCCCAGGGCCTCGGCCGCCTGGACATATTCCTGTCGCTTGATGGAAAGAGTCTGGCCGCGGACGATGCGCGCCATGTCGAGCCATTCGATGGCGCCGACGGCGATGAACATCAGGATGAAGTTGCGGCCGAAGAAGACCACCAGAAGGATGACGAAAAAGATGAAGGGCAGCGAGTAGAGGATGTCGACCACCCGCATCATCATCATGTCGACCCGGCCGCCGAAGTAGCCGGAGGCGGCGCCGTAGGCGACCCCGATCGTCAGGGCCACCAGTGTCGCCAGCAGGCCGATGGTCAGCGAGATGCGGCCGGCGATCAGGGTCCGGGTCAATAGGTCGCGGCCGTTGGAATCCGTCCCGAACAGAAAGTAGAGCCGCTCGACCCGGGCCGAGAGCACCATGCGCAGGCCGTCCTCGGATTGTTCCTCGATGCGGGCGTCGGTGAAGGCGTTGGCGCGGTCCAGGTAGCGCGTGGTGCGCGGGTCGATTTCCCGTTTCGAGGTCACGGTGACGACGATGCGGTTGCCCTCTTCGCGCCACTCTTCGAGGGTCACCCGGGCGCGCCGCAGGGCCTGCTGCAGGCCGGGCTCGATCTCCTCGGCCCTTGGGTAGGGATCGAGGCTGGCCGGGACCTTGACGTAGCTGCGATAGACCGCGTCGAAGTCGTGCGGCGAGAGCCAGGGCCCGGCGATGCAGGCGAGCAGCATCGAGACCAGCAGAATGATGCTGACCATGGCGGCACGGTTGGCCTTGAGCCGGGTCCAGGCATCGTCCCAGAGCGAGCGGCCGAGCTGGGCTTCGGCGCCGTTGCCCGGCCCGCCCGCCTTCGCCCATTTGAAGAGCCCGAGCATCGCGCGCCTCAGTCGTAGCGGACGCGCGGATCGAGGACCGCATAGAGCAGGTCGACGATCAGGTTGAAGACGATGATGAAGCAGGCGATGACGATCACCGTGCCCATCACGAGGGTGTAGTCGCGATTCAGCGCGCCCTGCACGAAATAGCGGCCGATGCCGGGAATGCCGAAGATGGTCTCGATCACCACCGAGCCGGTCAGCAGCGCCGCGGCCGCCGGCCCCAGGTAGGAGACCACCGGCAGCAGGGCGCCGCGCAGGGCATGGACTCCGACCACCACGTAGCCCGGCAGGCCGTTGGCCCGCGCCGTGCGGATATGGTGCGCACGCAGCACCTCGATCATGGAGCCGCGGGTCAGGCGGGCAACGACCGCGATCTGGGGCAGCGCCAAAGTGAAGACCGGCAGGACCTTGTTGATGAAGGCGCCGTCCCCCCAGCCGCCGGCCGGCAGCCAGGACAGATAGACCGCGAAAAGCAGGGTCAGAAGCGGCGCCACGACGAAGTTGGGAATGGTCACGCCGACGGTCGCCGCAGCCATGACCGCCACGTCGGTGCTGCGGTTCTGGCGCAGGGACGCGACCACGCCCAGCAGGCCGCCGACGATCAGCGCCAGGAGCAGGGCCGAGGCGCCGAGCTGGATCGAGATCGGCAGACCGCGGGCAAAGAGCTCGTTGATGGTGAAGTCGCGGAAGTAGAAGCTGGGGCCCAGGTCGCCGCGCAGCAGGCTCTCGACGTAGAGCAGGTACTGATGCCAGAGCGGCTTGTCGAGCTGGTAGATCCGGTTGAGGTTCTCCATCACCTTGGCTTCGAGGGGCCGCTCGAGGTCGAAGGGCCCGCCCGGCGCCACCCGGATCAGGAAGAAGGCGACGGTAACGATGAGGAAGAGAGTCGGGACCGCGCCGAAGAAACGTCTCGCCACGTAATGCAACATGGCCGGCGCTCCGCCGCGGTCCCGCTTACACTGCTACGGCGCTCCGACTACTCCTTGATGGCCATGAAGCGAGTCGGATGCACGTTCTGGATGTTGTCCTCCCAGCCGGCCAGCTTGTCGGACACCAGGCTCAGCGACCCGTAGTACATCAGCGGAATGAAGGGCAGATCGCGCATGAAGATCTCTTCCGCCTGCTTCAGGATGCTGGCCCGCTTGTCCAGATCGGTCTCGGCCGCCGCCTGGTCCATCAGGGCGTCGTACTCCGGGTTGTTGTAGTTGGCGTAGTTGAAGCCGTCGTTATCGCTCTCGACCATGAACAGGAAGTTCTGCGGATCGGAGTAGTCGCCGATCCAGCCCGCGCGGGCCACGTCGTAGTCGCCCTTGTCGCGCAGATGGGCGTAGTGGGTCTTGGTGTCGGTATTGAGCAGCGACGCCTCGACGCCCAGCGGCTTCCACATGTCGGCGATGGCCACCGCCGTGTTCTTGTGGTTCTCCGAAGTGTTGTAGCGGATCTCCACCGTCAGCGGCTTATCGGGGCCGAAGCCGGCTTCCTTGAGCAGTGCCGCGGCCTTTTCCTCCCGGTCGATCATCGACATGTCCTTGTAGTCGGCGAAGGCCGGGTCGTTGTAGTTGCCGATACCGGGCGGAACGAAGGAGTAACCGGCGACCATGGCACCGCCCCAGATTTCCTCGGCGAGGAACTCGCGATCGATCATTATGGACAGGGCCTGTCGGACGCGCACGTCCTCGAAGGGCGCCTTGTCGGCCTTGACGGCGTAGTAGTAGGTGCCGAGGTAGGGCGCGACGCGGAACTGATCGCCCAGGTTCTCGCGCATGAACTTGATCTGTTCGGTCGGGGCATCGTTGTTGGAGTGCAGCTCACCGGCCTGGAAACGGCGCAGCGCAGCGCCCCGATCCTCGGTCGGATAGTAGAAGACCGTATCGATCTTGACGTCGGCCGCCGAGTGGAAGTTCGGGTTCTTGACCGACTTGACATGGGAGTTCGGGATGAACTCATTCAGCACATAGGCGCCGTTGGTGACGATGTTCTCGGGCCGGACGAAGTCGCTGCCGTGCTTTTCGACCGTCGCCGGATGCAGGGGCAGGCCGGTCTGATGAGTCAGGAGCTCCAGGAAGTAGGGCGTCGCGGATTCGAGCGAAATCTCGAGCGTGCGGTCGTCGGGCGCCTTGACGCCGAGCGTATCCGGCTTGGCTTCGCCCTTGTTGATCTTCTCGGCGTTCTTCACCGGATAGAGGATGTTGGCGTACTTGGCGCCGGTCTCCGGCGTCATGATCCGGCGCAGCGAGTAGACGAAGTCACCGGCGACCACGGGATCGCCGTTCGACCACTTGGCGTCGCCGCGCAGCTTGAAGGTGTAGATTGTGCCGTCGTCGGAGACCGACCAGCTCTCGGCGACGCCGGGGATGACCTCGGCTTTGGCGTTGTAGATCACCAGGCCCTCGTAGAGGTCGCGCAGGATGTGCGCCTCGTAGACGGTCGAGGTCTTGTGCTGATCCAGGGTCTCGGGGTCGGCGGCGTTGCCGCGGTGGTAGACCCTCTCGGCTGAAGCGGCGAAGCTGCCCGAAACGGCGAGGGCGAGCGCGAGGACGAAGGTCCTCAGCGAGGTCTTGAGCATAGGATTTCTCCCTGTCCGTGTGTTCTCCGGCGAGTCGTCGCTCGCCAGTGTTTGAAGAAACACTATCCCCCCAGACACTTCCGGACAATCAACAACTTCAGCGGGCAGCAGCGGCTCCCAACAGGTTGCCGCAGATGTGGGAAGGGGCGGTCTGAAGGGCTGGAACCGCGGAATTCTCGGCCCCGCTCAGGAGGCGAGACGGCTCTTGGGGCCTCCGGGCCCGAGGGATTCGACCCGGGCGGCGGGCAGCAGCAGGGTGACCACGGTGCCCTGCCCGACCTCGCTCTCCAGGATCAGCCGGCCGTCGTGAAGCTCGATGAAGGCCTTGGTCAGGGGCAGGCCCAGGCCGGCGCCTTCGAAGGCGCGCGCCAGCGAGCTGTCGAGCTGCCGAAAGGGCTCGAGCGCGGCGGCCAGCTCGGCCTCCGGGATGCCCGGCCCGGTATCGGTGACCACAACGGCGACGTCGCCGTCGGACCTGGTCTCGAGCCCCACGCTGACCCGTCCTCCGGCCGGTGTGAACTTGATGGCGTTGGACAGCACGTTGAGCACGGCCTGCTTGAGCAGGCGCGCGTCGGCCCGCACCGCAACGACCGGCAGCGCAAGATCCGCAGGCAGCTGGACTTCCGCCGCCGCCGCTCTGGGCCGAACCATCCTCAAACAGGCGTTCACCGTGTCGTCGAGATAGAAGCATTCTTCGCTGGGAACGATGACGCCGGTCTCGATCTTCGAGATGTCCAAGATATCGTTGATCATGCGCAGCAGGTGTTCGCCACTGTCGTGGATGTCCTTGGCGTAGCTTTGATAGGTGGCGTTGCCGATCGGCCCCAGCATCTCTGTCTTCATGACCTCGGAAAACCCGATGACCGCGTTCAGCGGCGTGCGCAGCTCATGGCTCATGTTCGCCAGGAACTCCGACTTGGCGCGGTCGGCGGCCTCGGCGCGCTCCTTGGCGGCGATCAGCCCTTGGCGGGAAGCCTCGACCTCGGCTTCGGCTTCCTTCCGGTCGGTGATGTCCCGGAACAGTACGATGTGCGTGGTCTGGTCGTTCTCCTCGAAGTAGCTGACGGAAACCTCCAGCGGAAAGTGCGTCCCCGACTGTCGGCGCCCGAGCAGCTCGCAGGGTCTGCCACCCCACGCGATCTCTGCGATGCAGTCGATACTGCAGGCTTCGGAGTCTTCGCCCCGCCCGCGCCGAATGAAGTCGCCGATGTCCCGGCCCTGGACTTCCGCGTCCGGGTCCGCGAGGAGGGCCCTGGCTGAGCGGTTGAAGGAGGTAATCCGGCCCATCTGGTCCAAGGTGATGATGGCGTCGAAGGAATGCTCGACGACGCTGTTCATCAGCCGGTCCTGGCGGCGCAAGGCGAAGCGCTGCGCCAGCAGCCGCTTGTTCTGGCGCTGCAGGGTCCCGAGGACATTGACCGCATAGGTCGCGACCACCGCCAGGCCCAAGGGCACAACGTCGAGCATCAGGGGAGACCACCCCTGGACCACGCAGGAGGCGATGAACAAGGCCAGGGGCAGCAACAGCGCCAGATACAAGCCGCGCCGCCAATCACTGCCCTGCAGGCGACCGCAGGTGAAAAAGCAAAGCGCAAAGACCAGAAGGATGACGACCCAGGCAGCGACCGGGGTGAGCTCCCGGTCCTGCGACAGGCTTTCGGCGGCCAGGGCCTGGAGCATCACGCCCGGCAAGGCACCGTAGACCGGCACCGGCAGGACGTCGCCCAGCTCGAAGGCGGTCGCCCCGATCAGCACGGTGCGACCGGCTAAGACCTCCGGCGCAAAGTCGCCGGTCAGCACATCGGCGTAGGAGACGACGGGTATATCGTAGAGCCGGATCCCGAAGTCGATGGCGAAGCCCCCGCTGACAGCGTCGCGGTCTTGCGCCAAGAGCGCGCTGAGGCTCGGCACGGCATGGCCGCCGAGCGGACCGGATCTCTCCATATGGCGGACCAGTCCGTCCTTATCGGGAAGGACGTTGACCGAGGCCAGTTCGACATGGGGCAGAAACTGGTCCAGCGGCAGGGTCGAGACCAAAATTCCGTTGCGCTCGAGCGGATTTGCGTTCTGCACGAAGCCGGGCAGGACGACCGTGCCCGGGAAGCGTGCCAGAGCTTGCTCGAAGGCGGCATCGTTGCGGACCCGCGAATGGGAACTGAAGTCGATGTCGAAGGCGACCCGTCCCGCTCCGGCCTCCGCCAGCCGGTCGAGCAGGAAGGCGTGCAGCGAGCGCGGCCAGGGCCAGTATCCGATTCGCTTCAGGCTCTTGGGGTCGATCGCGACGATGACCAGGTCGGACTCGACCGACCGCTCGACAAGCGAATACTTCGCGTCCAACAGCTTCAGTTCAGCGATCTCGAGCGCGCCGGCGACATAGAGCGCCGTCACCAGCAGGGCCGTTACGACGGACTTCCAAACTGCGGAAAGCCAGGATGCTCCCTGCCTCGAAGATTCGGGGCGCCGTCGGCCAAGGAGAAGCGACCGCAGGAAGCGGAGTGAGTAAGGGCGTTGCGGCTTCGTCATCTTCATGATGCGCGCCACACCGTCATGCCCGACCGCCGGACCCGTCGGACGCTAGGCGCTACTTGTTCTTACCGCCGCCGTTGCCGCCGCCGTTACCACCGCCATTGCCGCCGCCGTTACCGCCACCGTTGCCGCCACCGTTACCGCCGCCGTTACCGCCGCCGTTACCGCC
>CAJIAJ010000784.1_pt1 | contig 10249 bp, 10 predicted proteins | sample 9199121 | NCBI WGS metagenome assembly CAJIAJ01 (sample SAMEA7708267, study PRJEB35096) | sediment metagenome | biome: marine neritic benthic zone biome [ENVO:01000025]; feature: sediment [ENVO:00002007]; material: shallow marine sediment [ENVO:03000034] sea grass bed [ENVO_01000059] ...
CTGGTCGCCCCGAAGGTAGCGGTCCAGGGGCGAGTCGTCCGAGACAACCGTGCGCTCATAGGCGGCGATGGCCGAAAGTGCCCGGTCGTAGGTCGGTGCCTCGCCATAGACCTCCCTGAAGAGGCGGACATACTCGGGGATCTGCTTGAGGCGTTCCTCGGCAAGGGCCGGCTTGAGATTGCCGGCCAGGGCGCCCGTGATGGCCGAATGGGCCTGCTTCTCCAGGGTCGCAGCAGAGGAGGTCCAGAACCAGGCGTCCAGATAGGCCGAATTGACCACGGTCTGGGAGTTGCGCCAGTGCACCGTTCCCGGATAGCCGCGCGACAGGTCGCCGCCGTCGCCCCAGCCCTGCTTGGGATCGTGGCAGTCGACGCAGCCGATCGAGCCGTCCCCGGAGAGGCGCGCGTCGAAGAAGAGCAGCTTGCCAAGCTGGACCCGGTCGTCGGTCAGGGGCGCATCCTCGGGAACCGGCATCGGCGGCAGGGCGGCGAGCGGTGGCGGCGTGCCGTCGGAAACCGCCGGCTTGCCGATAAGCATGAGGGTAGCAGCCAGGAGCAGGGCACCCAGGGACGTGGCGGCGAGCAGGCCGGTCTTGCGCATCTCTTTTCCCTCGTTCTTCAGGCGTTCTTCAGGCCGTGAATTCGATGGCGAACTCGGCGCTCTCGCCGGCGGCGAGGGCCAGCTTTTGCGTGACCTCGCCCAGGACCGGATGCCAGGCGACCAGCTCGTAGTCGCCCGCCGGCACCTCCTCCAGGAGGAAGCGGCCGTCGTCGCCCACCACCACGGCGTAGGGATGCTCGGAGGTGTAGATCCAGGCCGACATCCAGTTGTGGGCATCGCAGTCCAGCTCGACGACCGAGCCCCGCCGCAGCTTCAGCACGTGCTGGTCTAGCTGTCCGGCTTGGGGCTGAGCGATGTTGAAGAGCGTCCGCCGGGCCCGGCCGATGATCTCGTAGGCGTGGATGTTGTGCAGCAGCGGGTCCTCGTTGAGGATCGTCAGCTCAGCCCCCTTGGGCGCGATCTGGACGAAGGGCTGGAAGCGGCACCTGGCCTGCACGACCTTCGGCATCTTTGCCGTGTCGGCCCAGGCCTTGCCCTCGCTGATCCCCTTCAGGGCCACCACGGCGTCGGCCACCTGGCCGTCGGTGCCGATGCGCAGCGTATCGGGCACGATGACGCCCTCGCCACAGTGGTGGTTGTCCTTGCTGATCAAGACTTCGTCGGCCTTCGGAAGCGTCCCCCTGAAGGCAAGCGTACCACTCACGCGGCCACCCTTCTGGACGGCGGTCTCGCTGTATCCGGCGCCGGCCAAGCGGGGCAGGCCCGCCGCCGCGAGCCCCAGCGCCAAGGCACCACCGGTGGCGAGCGCCTTGCGGCGGCTCAGGTGGTTCGGGTCGAAGGTCATCCTGCGGCGCTCCCCTCAGTCGTTTCCGGAGGTCTCGGTGCCGGGCCCGAAGCTCAGCACGTAGTCGGTCAGGGCCCAGAGCTCGTCGGGGGTCGCCTTGCCGCCGTAGGCCGGCATGGGCGAGCCCGTGAGCCCGGTGAAGATGCGGGTGTAGATTTCTTCGGGCTCCTCGCCGCCCTTGAAGCGGCCGGTGGTCAGATCGGTGGCCCAGATGCGCCGCTTCTGATCGTCCTTCAGGGTCAGCGACGAGGAGCCGTCGCCGGCACCTTCGGCCCCGTGGCAGGAGGCGCACTGCAGGCGCTCATAGACTTTGGCGCCGAGAGCGAGATCGGCGGTCTCGGGCCGGGGCGGCACTTCGATGGGCTGGCCCGGCGCGTCGATCAGGGCGAAGTCCTTGACCACCGCGACCAGCGCCCAGCGGTCCGCTTCCGGCAGGGACGCGAAGCTCGGCATCATGGCGCCGTGCGGCCCGGCGATGCCGCGGGTGATGGTCTTGAAGAGGTCCTCGTCGGTCGGGTTCTGGTCGCCGGGCGTGGAACGCAGCTTGAAGACGCCGAGCTGCAGGTTACGCGGGCGCTGGCTCAGGATATAGGCACCGGGACCTTCGCCGTCGCCTTCGGCGCCATGGCAGGCAGCGCACTCCCGCTGGTAGAGCTCCTTGCCGTGCTCCAACTGCGCCGGGTCCGCAGCGGCGCTGCCGGCGGCGGCGAGAAGGGGCAGGGCGGCGGCCAAAGCAAGGTATCTCTTGCGTCCGGGCATGACCTCGTCCCTCAGCCGATGGTGCGCGGAACGAAGGACATGGCCCCGGTGACCTTCTTCAGCGGGGTTTCGCCGGCCCGGGTCACGCGGCCCTTGCCGATCTTGTAGTTGTAGACACCGGTCACGGGATCGGTGACCGCCGGCACGATGGTGTTCGAGTTCTGCCCGGGATAGAAGGCGTAGGTGTAGCTCACCCCCGGCGCCACCTCGTCCGTCACGTAGGCGACCAGGGACAGGACGCCTGTCGTCTTCTCGCCCAGCTGGTTGACCACATCGTCGTTCTGGACGTGGACCAGGTCCCCGCTCTCGATCCCGCGCGGCTCCGCATCCGCCGGGTTGATGAACAGGAAGTTCGAGGGATAGCGCTGCCGCACGTAGGGCTTGCGCAGGTCGTCGTACATGGTCTGCCAGATGTGGTTGATGCGGCCGTTCAGGACCCAGAGCTCGTCCGGCTTGGGATGGAAGCGCTCGTGGATCTTGTCGACGAAGCGCCAGTCGCCGCGCATGAAGATCGCCTTGCCGCTGGCGGTCTTGAACTGCTTGACGATCTTGTTGTGCTCTTCCTCCGGGGGGATGGTCTCGTCGTGCAGCCGTTCCGTGCCGACCAGTTCGCCGTCGATCAGGCGGGCCGGCAGCTGGATGCCGGTCGTGCTGAGCGAACGCAGCAGCTCGTGCGCCGACTGGCCCTTGGATCGAGCCAGCTCGACCAGCTTGCTGTAGTCGTATTGGCCGCCCTTGGAGCGGGCCGCCGCCTCCTCGAAGATCTGGTTGCCGTCCTGCCAGTCGAAGCCCTCGAAACCCATCTTCCGGGCGATCTGAGCGACGATCCACCAGTCGGGCCGGGCCTGGCCCGGTGGATCGTAGAACTTTGAATAGATACGCAGTCGGCGCTCGCCCTGGGCACGGGTAAAGTCCTCTTCGCCCCAGGTCGCGGCCGGCAGGACCAGGTCGACGTACTCCGTCAGATCGTTCTGGTAGGTCTCCTGCTGGATCAGCACCATGCCGCCTTCGTCGATGCGGCGCTTGAGCTCGGCGATGACCTCGTCGCGCTGCAGGCTGGTGACCTGTGCCGGGTGCTTGCGGGTCAGGTCGTGGATGCTGTCGCGCAGGGCCTGACCCGCCGACATGGCCGCGACCCAGGAATGGCCGACGACGTAGGCCAGGCGCAGATTGCCCTCCATGGTCCACTTGTCGAAGTTCAGCGGGATTTTGGCGCCGCCCGGGTCGTCCGGCCTGGCGTCGTGATAGGTGACCGGCGACTTGGCGAGGGGATAGCCCTTGGCCTTCATCATGCCGCGCTGGTGGCCGCCGGCGCGGCTGATCACCTGGCCGGGACGCCCGCCGGCGCCGCAGGTCAGGCCGAGAGCGGAGAGGGAGGCACTGTTGGCGAAGTTGAAGGACCAGTAGTTGCCCTTCTCCAGCATGAAACAGGCCTTGGGCCGGAGCTTGCCGCGCGGCTTGGCCAGCATCGCGGCGGCCTTGACGATCTTCGTGACCGGGATACGCGTGACCTCGGCTGCCTTCTCCAGGCTGTAGGCCTCGTCCGCCAGCAGGAAGGCCTTGTACTCGTCGAAGGTCATCCCGAAGCGGTGCCGCCGCCAGGACTTGGTCTCCTTCCCGATGTCGTCGCGGCTCGCGGTGCGGCGGGCGATGAAGTCGGAGTCCTCCCAGCCTTGCTCGATGATGTAGCGGGCAATGGCGTTGTTCAGGACCGAGTCCGTGCCTGGCCAGACTTGCAGGTGCAGGCCGCCGGTACGCTCGGCATAGGCCGCCGTCGGGCTCTTGCGCGGATTGACGAAGACGATCTTGGCGCCGCCCGGCGCGATCCACTCGGTGAAGAGGATGGTCTGGTTCTCATAGGGATCGACGCCCGAGATGTAGATGACGTCGGCTTCCTGCCAGTCCTTGTAGGCGGCCGAGAATCCGTCGACCCCGGCGTCGTCCACACCGGTCGCGTCGTTGGAGGCTGTCGGCTTGTCGTGCTCGGCGCCCGCCGGGGTGCCGATGGCGCCATAGGCCAGCTTGGTGACTGCGTAGGTGTTCTCCCAGAACTGGTAGGAGTAGTACTTGCAGCCCCAGGCGGCCTCGCCCCACTTCTCGATGGCGTACTTGGAAAGCTCCGCCGCGATCGTGGTGGCGTCCTCCCAGGAGATCGGTTGCAGCATGTTTCGCGTGCGCAGCAGGGGGGTCTGCAGGCGCTCGGCCGTCGGACGGCGGGGATTGTAGGGCTTCAGGCCCAGGGTGCCGCCGCGCACCGAGTGGTTGCCCTTGCGGTTCACCGCCGTCTCGCCGTCGGGCACGATCACGATGTGGTAGAGCTCGCCCTTGTGGCGCACGACGTTGTGCATGTTGGGGCTGACCCACTTGCCGCTGGCCGGCGTGACCGGGAAGTCGGCGTGAAAGGCGTTCTCCTCGGCCTTGGAGCCGCCCTTGCTGCGGTAGGGCCAGCGGTAGACCTTATAGCCGCAGCCGACGATGCAGTACTCGCAGGCCGTGGGGAAAACCTCGGCGTCGGCGGGCGGGATCGGCACCTCGTCGACGGGCAGATCATAGGTCCCCAGGTCCACGGAGGGCGTCCGCGCGGCGAGGAAGCTGCGGCGATCGATCTTCTCGGTCATGGTTCTCTCTCCCTTGCCGGCTCAGCCGCGCATAATGACCGGCGCGCCCGGCCGGCCGGGCGTCGCGCCTTCGGCGATCTCGCCGTCCGCCAGGTTGTTTCGGAACCCGTAGATCAGCCCCGTCACGCCGACCGCGACGACGTCGTCGCCATCGAGGCGCAACAGGATCTGGGGCAGGTTCTGGGTCGCGCTGGCGTGGACCGGAATGCCGCCCTTGCGCAGGTCGAAGGTCGAGAAGTGGAAGGGGCAGGGGCCAATCGCCTTGACGTCATGGCGATAGCGGCCGCGCAGGCTTCCACCCATGTGGGTGCAGAGCGTCGAGAAGGCGACCACGTCCCGGTCCGGGCCGATGCCGTGCAGGGCCTCGGCGCCCAGCTTGATCAGCAGGTTGGGCTGCTGCCGCAGGGGATAGGCGAAGGCCAGGGGCTCGCCTTCCGCCAGCGCGCTCAGCTTGGCGACCCGCAGTTCCGGGTAGACGCCGTCCTGCAGGCGGGCTTCGCCCGTCGCGGCCTCGACCAGGTCGCCCGGCGCAAAGCCGGCGACCAGGGCGCCGCCCGCCACGACCGTGATGGCCGAACGGCGGTTCACGCAAAAGGGACCGGTCTTGTCTTTCGTCATGTCTTGTCTCCCTGTGCCGGGACCGTGTCGGGGCGTCACTCTCGCCCGCCTTGGGAAATCAGCTGCGCGAGCGCCTCCACGCGCCCGGGCGCGGCCTGGCCGACCAGGCCGAGCACCAGATCGCCGTGGCGCCAGATCACGTTGGTGAAGCGGTCCTGTCGATGGATACTCGCGTCTGGGCCGGACATCTCTTCCGACAGGGCCGTGCCCTCAGAGCGCATGATGTAAAGGGCCAGGGCTTCCTCGCCGGTCTCGAAGCTGAGCGAGGCGAGGCGCCGGTCGAAGAGCCAGCAGAGCCGTCCGCCCCTGAGTCGAAGGCCGTCGAGATCGGCGGGCAGGCGTGGCAGATCGAACTTGAGCCGCTCCCGAAACCAGGCCACGGCAACGGCCGGGTCGCTCTCGGCGAAGTCCAGCACCCGTTCCGCGAACAGGAAGGTCTCGAAGTCGCGGATCAGGGTCTTGGCGATGTCTTCCGTGTCCAGGCGAGACACCAGGAACCTCGGCACCACGACCAAGCCGGCCAGACCGGCAACCAGCGCGCCGAAGGCCGCGACCCCCAGATTCCTCCGTGCCAGATTCCTCCGTGTATGTGTGTTCTTGCGCTCTACCGGGGCTGCAGGCATGCCGTCCAGCACCTGGCCCCTCAGAATCCGGGCGACCCTGTCACGAAGCTCCGGCGGCGCGGTCACTTCCTGCTTCTCGGTGCGCAAAACACGGTTGAGATCTTCCAGAGCCCGCAGTTCGGCTGCGCAGGCCTTGCAGCCCGCAATGTGAGCCCGGAAAGCGGCCGCCTTCTCGGAGTCGAGCTCGCCGTCCAGAAGACGTTCAAGGTCCAGACGGGAAGGCGCGCGGGACATCACGTCGCCCCGCCGAGTTGCTGGCACAGGGGCAGGGTGTCCGGGAAGACCTTGCCTGCGCCATCCGCGCCGTCGGACGCGATCACCTTGCGCAGCTGGGTCCGGGCGCGGTTGAGCCGCGAGCGGACCGTGCCGACCGGGATTTGCAGGGCCTCCGCCGCTTCGACGTAGCTGAACTCCTCGATCAGCACCAAGGCCACAACGGCCCGCTGTTCAATTGGCAGTCGCAGCAGGGCTTCGTCCACCAGGCGGCAGATGTGGGAGCGCGCGCAGGCGTCTTCGGGCGTGTCGCCGGTGGCCGCCGCGTGCCCATCGAGCGCGCCCTCGTCGGCATCGCTCGAGACCACCCTGAGCCGCGCACGCCAGCGCAGCTTGTCGATGCAGACGTTCTTGAGGATCCGGAACAGCCAGACCTTCATGCTGGCGTCGCGTTTGAAGCCGGCCAGGCCGTGGAAGGCCCGGGCGCAGCACTCCTGCACGGCATCCTCCGCATCCGCCCGGTTGCTCTGCAGCCGCAGGGCCGTCCTGTAGAGGGCATCCAGCTGTTCGGTCACAACCAGCTCAAACTCCCGTCGCAGCTCTTCGTCCAAGGCGGTCATCGCAGGCGTTCGTGCCCCATTCCTTGCCGAAGAGGCAGCAAGACGAACCTGCCTTCTCCGCTCCTGATACGCGTCCGCCGGTACAAGCCGGCTTTGGTTCTTAAAGACGACTTGGGCGCGAGAAAGTTCCCGGGCGAACACGAAGCTGTGATCGGACTCTCTGCTGGCGCTCGCTGGCTCGCCGAGCCCGCTTGTCGATGCACCTGGGAAGGTTCATGCTTTGGACCGCACCCGAAGCGCCGAGGAAGTGGCGGGAGCAGGGGTTCCGAGGGGGCAATCCAGGCCAAGAGGACTGCTGTACGGCCATGGCATCGGTCACACTCCACGGCGCCCGCTACAGCGTCTACACCCGCATCGCCCGGCTGGCGATGGAAGAGGCGGGGCTGGACTACCACCTGGAAGAGCTGGACATCTTCGACAAGGAGGCGCTGCCGGCCGGCTACCTGGAGCGGCATCCCTTCAGCAAGATCCCGGCCCTGGAGCATGAAGGCTTCCGGCTCTTCGAGACCGACGCCATCGTCCGCTACGCCCTGGACCTCTCGGGCAATAGGGAGCTGCTGCCCGAAGCGCCGCGCGACCGGGCCCGCTGTCTGCAGGTCCAGCGCATCGTCGACAACTACGCCTATCCGACCCTGGTCTGGGGCGTCTTCGTCGAGGAGCGGGACCACGGCCTGGAGGCCCCCCTGGCACCTGAGGTGGTGGAACGCGCGCGGCTTGTCCTCAAGGTGCTCCAGGAACTCAGGTCCGGTCCCTGGTTCCTCGGCCAAGGGGTGACGCTTGCCGACCTCTGGGTGGCGCCGGTGCTCGTCCTCTTTCGCATGGCGCCGACCGGCCAGGTGCTCCTGGCGGCGTTTCCAGAGCTGATCGACTGGCTGGAGGCCCTGCAGACACGCCCTTCGATGCGCGCCACGCGCTTCCCGCGCGAAGAGGAAGCGGCTTGCTGATCGAGACGCCAAGGCTCCGGCTGAGGCCCTTCTCCCTGGAGGACCTTGTCGATTTCACAGCCCTGGCCGGCGACCCGGCGTTCCAGGCCTGGTCACTCTTCGGGCCGCTGAACGCCCAGCAGGCACGACATAAGCTGGAGGCCTTGATCGCACTCTACGAAACGCAGGGCTTTTCCAAGTGGGCCATCACGACCAAGCAGGATCCACGGAGCATCGGCTACTGCGGTCTGGGCCTGGAAGAGATCGAGGGACGCAGCCTGCCGGAGTTCGGCTACCGACTGGCCCCGGCTTTCCGGGGCCAGGGCCTCGCGACCGAGGCCGCCCGGGCGGCGATCGCGGATGCTTTCGACCGCCTGGGCCTCTCCGAAATCCACGCTTTCGCCGAGCCGGGAAACACCGCCTCACTGCGGGTCCTGGAAAAGCTCGGCCTGTCCTATTTGAAGAACATTACCTTGCACGACCGCTCCTGGCGGCTCCACCGGCTGGAGCGGCCCACCTCGCAGGTCGCTTGAAGAACGTCGCTCGCTTCAGGAACCCTCGGCGAACTGCCTGGGCAAGTTCAGTCCCGACGTCCAGATCGCGAGCAGTTCCTTCGCGCACTGCGTGCGGCCGATTGCCCCGTTCTGGACGTAAGGATCGAAGGTTTCCTGGGCCAGCGTACGGGCCTGAATCTCGCCAGTCCGCCCGCCATGCATGCGTCCTTGTATCATCATCTCCTGGCGTACCATGTTGCAGGGATCCAAAGATCCGTAGCGGCCGATGAAGACAGCCGTAAACATGAGCACGCCCAGGAGCAGGGTCGGCACCATGTACCTCATCCAAGATTCCTTTCGGACCGGACGAACCCTTCCTGGCTCTTCGGCCATAAGCCGGGCGATATCAATGTCGCCGTCGCGGGGCTGAGCGGTAAGCGGCGCTCCAGAAAAGCCGCGGTCGGACCACGCATCTCGTCGATCGATTTCGCTACGCCTCATGTTAAAGGGTTTTGCGCCCGCTCCAATTCAGCCGCCCTCCGGGACCCAGCCCGGAACACGGTCCGCTTGCCGCAGTTCCGTCGACAGCGGAGAGTCGCGTCTGCTTCGCGGCCCTCCTCCCCAACGAACCTGCCGCCGGAAACCGTTTCAATTCACACGCTAAAGCAATTCCCTAACACGACGGATGAGCATTTTTGGGCTTTTTAAGGCTATCCAAGAGACACAGCCGCCGGGCGAAGCCACCTGTCAGCCCCTTCTATAACCTTTGGCATAAGAACTGTCAGGCGACGGCGGCCTCGCGGTGCTGCGATTCAGGTCCGCCAGCTCGGATCGAGGCGGTCCAGCATCCGGAGGTAGGCCGGCCATTCGGGCAGGCGCTCCGCCGCGCCGGCCTGGGCCGCGCCGCCCTCGAACTGGCCGCGGGTATGCTCCATCACCGCCCGGCTGGGCAGCTTCAACTTGCCGCCCGAGGCCATGACCTTGAGCTGGATCGCGGCATTGTCCTCGAAGTGATAGAGCCGGGTGAAGGCGCAGGCGACCGAGGGCCCCGTGGTGATCAGGCCGTGGTTACAGAGCAGCAGGGTGTGCTTCTCCGACCCGAGGTCGGCGATCAGGCGCTCGCGCTCGTCCAGGTCCAGGGCGATGCCCTCGTACTCGTGGGTCGCGATACGCTCGAAGAACATGAAGCCCGCCTGGGTCATGGGAACGAAGCCCTCTTCCAGGCAGGAGACGGCAACCGCGTTCTGGGAATGGGTATGCAGGACGCAGTGGATATCGGGCCGCGCCGAATGGATCGCCGAATGGATGACGTAGCCGGCCTGGTTGACGGGGTAGGGGCTGCCGTCCAGGACCTTCCCCTCCAGGTCGATCTTGACCAGGTTGGAAGCGGTGATCTCGTCGTAGGCCTGGCCGAAGGGATTGATCAGGAAGGCCTCGTGGCTGCCCGGCACCCGCGCCGTGATGTGGTTGTAGACCTGCGAGGTCCAGCCGTGGTGATGCACCAGCCGGTAGCAGGCCGCGAGCTCCAGCCGGACCTGCCACTCGTCTGCGTCCATGCCGGGCGGTACGTCGCTGCGCTGTGTCTCTACGGCTTCGGCCAGACTCATGATCCTCTCTCCCTTCACTGTGCGGGTGTAAGGATAGCACCGACTGCCGGCCGCGCGTAATGCGTCAGCTTCCCGACATCGCTAGAGTTCAATCGACAATCTTGAGAACTTGTCGTCCTGGACGAAGTACGTCACGAGCCGCCCCTCTGCGGAAAGATCTCTGGCGGGATACGGGTCTCCGCCTTGATACGGCGCAGGACGAAGTGCGAGCGAACGTGGTCGACATAGGGCAGGTCCAGCAGGAAGTCCTGCAGGAAGCGGTCGTAGTCCCGGACGCTGGGCGCCAGAACCCGCAGCATGTAGTCCTCGTCGCCGGTGGTGGCGTAGCAGTCCAGGACCTCGGGCCGGCTCAGGACGGCGGCGACGAAG
>CAJIAJ010000659.1_pt1 | contig 10190 bp, 7 predicted proteins | sample 9199121 | NCBI WGS metagenome assembly CAJIAJ01 (sample SAMEA7708267, study PRJEB35096) | sediment metagenome | biome: marine neritic benthic zone biome [ENVO:01000025]; feature: sediment [ENVO:00002007]; material: shallow marine sediment [ENVO:03000034] sea grass bed [ENVO_01000059] ...
ACAAGGACGCGGCCTCAGCCGCCCTCCCTGCCTTCCCCGTCATTCTCGCCTCTCACCAGGTTCCTGAATCCTGGCGAAAGACGAAAGCGGGCCAGGATCGGATCGTGATCGCTGGCCTGGTCGGAGAACTCGCTGTTGGTGTGCAGCACGTCCACCCGGGCACCCAAGGACAGGTTTCGGCTGACCAGGATGTTGTCCAGGGCCTGCGAGTTGCCGTCGAAGATGAAGGTGTAGCGGTCGCGCGACGGCACCCGGCTCAGCAGGTCCTGGAGGACCGGCCCGCCACGGCCCCTGAAGCTGGAGCCATGGTGACCGAAGCGCGGCTGCCCGCGAAGCACATCGAGCGGCGGCGAGAAGGGGAAGTCGTTCAGGTCACCCAGGACGATCACCTTGGCCTTCCGGTCCTCGGCCAAGAGAGCATCGACGAAGTCGTTGATGACCTGCGCCTGCTGCAGCCGCTGAATCTCCGAAGTCTGAGTCGGCGCCTGCGACGGACCGAAGAGGGGCTGATCGCCGCCCTTGGAGTTGAAGTGGTTGGCGACCAGGAAAAGGCTCTCCTGGCCGAAGCGAAACTCCGCCGCCAAGGGCTTGCGACTGGATGCGAAGGCGTCGCCATCGCTGAGGTCCCTGTCCAGCACCCGCCCGGGATTGAAGGACAGGCTCGGACCGGGCAGCACCTCGGCGTTGCTGGTCGCATCCCCTTCATCGCCCGGTGCCAGGCTCACCCGATCGCTGCGGAACAGGAAGCCGACCCGGATGTTGCCGCCGGGCTGGCCGCCGTCCTGGCCATCCTCGCCGTCGATCTGGGCGAAGTCGTAGACTCCGGTCAGGCTCGGATCCGCGGACTCGATGGCGGAGATCAGATCCTGGAAGGACTGGTCCGCGGAGACCACGCCGTCGTTGCTCGGACCGGTATCGTCCTGAACTTCCTGCAGGGCCAGGATATCAGGCGCCTTGAGGTTGCCGACGATGATGGCGGCCAGATCGTCGAAGCGCGCGCCGTCGCCGGGATCGAGGTTCTCAACGTTGAAGGTGGCCACGGTCAGGGAGCGCTGATCGCCCTGCAATTCGGTGACCTCGCGCTCCAGGTCGTTGGCGACCACCTCCAGGGGCGCCAGCGTGTCGATCTCGAAGTTTTCGAAGTCGTAGCGCATCACGCCGGTCACCGACTCCAGCTGCGCCCCGACATTGATGTCGCTCGGAACCGCGCCGGAGACGATGCCGTCGTCGATCTGGATGCGCTCGGGGTTGAAGTCCCGTTCCGAGATGGTGATGCCGCCGCGCCGATTGGCGCCGCTGGCGAAGCGGCCGTCCTCGGCCAGAACCCAGAGCTCGCCGAAGTTGCTGGGCGGCGAGACCGCGATCGGATTGCGGATTTCCACCAGCATACCTTCCAGGCTCTCGTAGAAGTCGAGGCCTTCGAAGGGGCTGAGCCCACCGGCATCCTCGATATGGCCGTCGAATCGGGAGATGGTCCGGCGCGGCGGTAGCCGGCCATTCTTGCCGATGACCGTCGGTTCGATCGGCGCCGTACCGCCCAGGACCCGGACCTGGGTCTCGGGATTGGCGTTGCTGCGGATTCGCGTCGTGGTCAGGTTCTCGACATTGGCCGCCGGCCGCTCCTCTTCGACGACGCCGTCGACCTCGACCAGGGCGCCCGGGGCGATTCCGAGATCGCCGGGACGCGTGCTGCCGGTCAGCACGAAGATGCCTTCCGAGCTGCGCTTGTCACGGTCCGGATGAGGCTCCTGCATGTAGAAGCCGCGGGCAAAGCTCGGGCTGTTGTCGATCGCCGTCACCACGCCCTCGACCCCCGTGACCGCCTGGCCCTCGAAGGCCGAGCGGTGGGATGTGCCCTGGACATCGTGGATGCTCAGGCCGCTGGGGGCCGCGCCGCCGCCACTGGCATAGTTGCGCAGGTTGGGCGCCGCCGGCGTGTTCAGCGCTTCGCTATCGGGATCGAGATCGCCGTTGAAGCCCGGAATTCCCTCTGCATCGAAGTCGTTGCGGACCCAGTCGGCGAGCGTGCTGTTACCGTCTCCGTCGGGAAAGCGTGAAGCCCCGCCGACAGGGAAAGGATTGTTGCCGAAGCCGGCCTCGAAAATCAGGTCCGAATAGACCAGGTCGCCCTCGTCGCCGTCGAAGAGGGCGAGGGAATCGAGCAGCTTGTCCCAGAAGACCGCGGTGATCGACCCCGTGCCGCCCGGATCCACGTTGTCGCCGACCGAGCCGGTGAAGTTGTCGACCAGCAACAGCGTGTTGCTGCCGTTCTCGAACCCATTGTTCTGGTAACGTGTGGTGATCAGGCCACGCGCGTCCGAGGTGCCGAAGCGTGCAGCCGCATCGATTCGGCCTTGGGGGGCGTTGACGTCGCCTTCGATCGACAGGACCCAGACGTCGAAGTAGCTGGTGTTGGGCTCGCCCTCGATCTCGACATATTCGTTGAAGTCCGTGCCCGTGTGATTGACCACGAACTCGTTGAACAGCGGCGTCGTCTCCGCCGCCGCCCCGGTCAGGGCTGACAGCGCGTAGACGAGCCCGCCGGCGACGGCCGCCAAGCGGCGCCGAAACAGCGCAGGTCTCATGTTCCGCTCCTCTGCTAGGTGGAGGGCGGCCGCGATCGCTTGTGTCCGGTTGAGTGGTACGCCGCGGCACGGCCACCCGGTAGGGTAGAGTGACACAATTCTTTGACGCGGCGATGTGTCCTGCGGATAACAGCTCCTTGAGGGATTGATGACGCGTGCGCGTTCCAGGCCGCAAGTTCAGGACAAGGGCCCGAGGGTCCGGGCCGGAAAGTTGTTTCCTAGAATGCGCCTGCGCGCGCCTATAGGAACCGGAGGTCCCTGCGGCCAGGATCTCTTCCGAAGCAGCAGACTGGAATCTTCCATGACCGAAAAGGCTCTGAAATCGGCAAGGAATCTGGCACCGAGCCGGGATTGGGCGCTCTTTCTGGACGTCGACGGCACCTTGCTGCATATCGCAGAAACACCCGGCGGCGTTGGAAGGAGCGAGGCCGTCCGCGGTCTGCTATCACGCCTTGCGCCGCGGCTAGGCAAGGCGATTGCCCTCATCAGTGGCCGGACACTGGAGGACCTGGATGGCCTGTTTGCCCCTCTCAGGCTGCCGGCCGCCGGCCTGCACGGTCTGGAGCACCGGGACGCGGAGGGGCGTATAACCATCTTGGGCGAAGCCGATTCCCTGGACCACTTGCGTGCCCCGCTCCACATGCTTGCCGCCCGCCATGAAGGACTGCTCCTGGAGGACAAGGGCCAGGCCCTGGCGCTGCATTACCGATTGGCGCCGGACCTGGCCGATCTGGTCCGGGCTCGCGTCGAGGCCCTGCTGGAGCCGACACCGGACCTTCTGCTCATGCGCGGCAAGATGGTCATCGAGATCAAGCCCCGGCATGCAGACAAGGGCTCTGCCATTCGAGCCTTTATGGTCGAGCCGCCGTTTCGCGATCGGATCCCGGTTTTCCTTGGCGATGACGTGACCGACGAGGATGGTTTCCGAGCTGTCAATGTGCTGGGCGGGATTTCCATCCACGTTGGCACCACAGAGAAGACGGAAGCGAACTATCAACTGGCCGACGTCGACGAAGTTCGGCAATGGCTGGCCGGGCTGGCCGAATCCCTCGAACTCGAAAACGAAGGACCGACGCTTTGAGCACCCTGGACCTCTCGATCATCGGCAACGGGAACCTCAGCGCGCTCCTGGACGGACGAGGTAAGATCGTCTGGAGCTGCTTGCCCCGATTCGACAGCGATCCCCGTTTCTGCGCCCTCTTGAACGACCATCGCGACAGCGAATGGGGCTTCTACGACGTGGAGCTCTTCGATCTCGTCGAGGCCCAGCAGACCTACCGGCATAACTCGGCGGTCGTGGAGACAAACCTAAAGGACAAGCACGGCGGCATGATCCAGATCACGGATTTCGCGCCACGCTTTCGGCAATATGGGCGCATGTTCCGGCCCGTGATGCTGATTCGGCAGATCAGGCCGCTCGCGGGCACGCCACGTGTCCGGATTCGCATTCGACCGGTCTACGCCTATGGCCAGGAAAGGCCAGAGACGACGCGAGGGTCGAACCATGTACGGTATGTGATGCCGGACCTGACGCTACGATTGACGACCGACGCATCAGTTACCTATGTGCTCGACGAGGTGCCGTTTGTCCTGGAACGTCCGATTTCACTGCTCTTGGGGCCGGACGAAAGCTTTACGCTGCCCGTCGCGGAGACCTGTCGGGAGTTTCTGGAACAGACCGACGACTATTGGCGCAGTTGGTCGCGCAGCCTGTCTCTGCCATTCGAATGGCAGGACGCTGTAATCCGATCCGCCATTACACTCAAGCTCTGCAGCTTCGAAGAGACCGGCGCGATCGTCGCCGCTGCGACCACCTCGGTTCCCGAGGTCGCGGACTCGGGCCGCAACTGGGATTACCGCTTCTGCTGGCTCCGCGACTCCTACTTTGTCGTGCACGCGCTGAACGCCCTGGGCGCGACGCGCACAATGGAGGAATATCTCAACTACATCACAAACATCGTCGCGGCCTCCGAAGACGGCTATCTGCAGCCTGTCTTCGGCATTGCATTGGACGAGGATCTCGAAGAGGTCGAGATGGACAGCCTGTCGGGCTATCGCGGCATGGGGCCCGTGCGGGTCGGCAACGACGCCTACAATCAGGTCCAGAACGATGGCTACGGCGCGGTCATCCTCTCGTCGGCACAGGCCTTTTTCGACCGTCGGCTCGAGCACCCGGGCGACAAAGCTCTGTTCCAAAGACTGGAAAAGCTGGGCGCACAGGCGGCAAAGCGCTGGAACCAGGCGGACGCCGGGATTTGGGAGTACAGATCGCAGGAGGCCGTGCACACCTACTCCAGCGTCATGTGCTGGGCGGCCTGCGATCGGCTGGCCAAGATCGCGCGGCATCTGGGCCTGGACGCCCGCGCCGACGATTGGGCCGGACGGGCAAAGACCATCCAGGAGGAGATCCTGAAACGGGCCTGGAACCCGGAAATAGAGAGCTTCGTCTCCACCTTCGATGGCGAAGCGGTCGATGCGGTGCTACTGCTCCTGCCGCAGTTGGGCTTCATCCCGGTGTCCGACCAGCGCTACGCCAAGACCGTCGAAAGGATCGAAAAAGTTCTGCTGCGCGGCAGGCACATGTTCCGCTACGACCAGGCAGACGACCTGGGCTTGCCTTCGAACGCCTTCAATGTTTGCACCTTCTGGTACATTGAAGCCCTTGCGTCCCTCGGCCGCGGCGACGAAGCTCGGGCGCTCTTCGAGAACATGCTCGCAGCCCGCAATTCCGTGGGATTGCTGTCGGAGGATATCGATCCGAAGACGGGAGAGCTCTGGGGCAACTTTCCGCAGACCTATTCCATGGTCGGCCTCATTCACTGCGCGATGTGCCTGTCGAAATCCTGGGAGGAAGCATTTTGAGCCGTCTAATCGTCGTCTCCAACCGGGTCGCGCCCGCCCGCGGCCGTGGTGGCAATGGCGCGCAGGGCGGATTGGCGGTCGCCATGCAGGGCGCCCTGAAGGATCGCGGGGGCGTCTGGTTCGGCTGGAGCGGTGATACCACACCGAAAGCCTTCGGCCAGACGAAGGCCGCTGAAATCGGCAAGGTCACCTACGCGACCGTGGACCTCTCTCAACAGGACTACGACGAGTACTACACGGGCTTCGCCAATTCGGTACTCTGGCCCCTGTTCCACAACCGCCTCGATCTGACCGATTTCACGCGCCGCGACATGGCCGGCTATCACCGCGTCAACGCCATGTTCGCCTGCCAGCTTCTGCCACTCCTGCAGCCCCAGGACGTCATTTGGGTCCACGACTATCACTTCATTCCCTTCGGCCACTACCTGCGCGAGGCTGGCTGCCGCCAGAAGATTGGCTTCTTTCTGCACATTCCCTGGCCGCCGATGGCGTTGCTTCTGGCGCTACCGGATCATAAAGCTCTGGTGAAGCAGCTCTGCAGCTACGACCTTGTGGGCTTCCAGACACAGTCAGACCTTCACGCCTTCTTGGAGTATGTTCGTGAAGAGGCCGGCGGTGAGGTCCGGCAAGGAGGTCGGGTCCAGGTCTACGGCCTGAAGACCGTCGCGAAGGCCTTTCCAATCAGCATCGACACCGCGGACGTGGCCGAGATCGCGCACCAGGCCGAAGCGAGCCTACAAAACAAGCGCTTGGCGGAGAGCCTCTCCGGGCGCCAATTGATCATGGGGGTTGACCGGCTGGACTATACGAAGGGGCTGATCCAGCGCATGGAGGCCTATCAGTATCTGCTGAAGACCTATCCGGGCTATCGCGGCAATGTCACTCTGCTGCAGATCTCTCCACCCTCGCGCACCGACTTGCCGGACTACCAGGACATGAGGCGGCAGATGGAGACCATCGCCGGACACATCAGCAGCGCCTTCGCGGACTTCGACTGGTCTCCGGTGCGCTACCTCAACCGTGGCTTCAAGCGCCAGACGCTCATGGGCTTCCTCAGGCTCAGCGACGTCGGCCTGGTGACGCCCTTGCGCGACGGCATGAACCTGGTCGCCAAGGAGTTCGTGGCGGCGCAGTCCCGGGAGAATCCCGGCGTCCTCGTGCTGTCGCGCTTCGCCGGCGCCGCCCAGGAACTGGACGGCGCCCTGATCGTCAATCCCTACAACATCGAAGGTGTCGGCGATGCGCTCGCCAAGGCCCTCTCGATGCACTTGGAGGAGCGGCAGGAGCGCTGGACCGAAATGTTCAAGTACCTCAGCCGCTATGATCTCAGGTTCTGGCGCGAATCCTATATAGCGGCCCTCGATGCCGCGCCCTGCGCAGCAGCGGCAGCTTGAATCGATGAGCGGGGAGCCACTGTTGCTGGGCGACATCGGCGGCACCCACGCGCGCTTCGCGCTTTCGCAGGGCACCGGGCTGCCGCTGGCGCGCGTCCTGGAGGTTGCCGACCACCCGACGCCCGAGGCAGCGATCGCGGCTTTTCTGGCCGATCAGGCGCCGAGCCGGCGGCCGCGCCGGGCGGCGCTGGCCTGTGCCGGTCCGGTCGAAGGCGAAGCCGTCAGCCTGACCAACTCGCCCTGGCGGGTCGAGGCTGCCGCGTTGAGGCACCGCTTCGATCTGGATCAGGTGATCCTGGTCAATGATTTCGGCGCCGTGGCCTGGGCCCTGCCGGTTCTGCCCCCGAGCTCGCTGCGCGCGATCGGCGGCGGCAGCGCCAGGCGCGATCAGCCGGCCGTCGTTTTGGGGCCAGGCACGGGCCTTGGCGTGGCTGCCTACCTCCCCGGCCCTCCGTCCGAACAGAGTGGCGGCACGGTGATCGTCGGCGAGGGCGGCCACGGCACCATGCCGGCGGCCGACGACCGGGAGGCGGCGGTCCTGTCGCGCCTGCGCACGCGCCTGGGCCACGTGTCCGCCGAGCGCGTGATCTCGGGCAACGGCCTGGTGAATCTCTATGAGACCATCGCGGCCCTCGAAGGGCTCGACGCCCCGCCCCGCTCCGCCGCCGAGATCAGCGATGTGGCGCTGGCCGGCAGCTGTGGCGCCAGCCGCGCGGCACTCGACATGTTCTGCGATCTGCTCGGCACCCTGGCGGGCAACATGGCCCTGACGACGGGCGCAGCCGGGGGCGTCTACATCGCCGGCGGTATCGTGCCTCGGGTTGTGGAGCACTTCGCCACGTCGGGCTTCCGCGACCGCTTTGAGGCCAAGGGCCGGTTCCGCACCTACCTGCAGGAGATTCCGACCTACGTGATCCTGCAACCCGAACTGGGCCTGCTGGGGCTTCAGAACCTGGCGCGCCGGACGCCTCCGGGCAAGTAGCTGCGGGCCCTCCCCGACTCCCTTGCCGTCGCGCTCGGGCCGCCGCTTGTGACCGCCGCGGACGTTGATGACCCGGACAAGCCTCCCCATCTGCAGAAACATGGCCAGCGCCGAAGGACGGGCCGGCCGTCACAAGGAACCTGGAACGAGGGTGGAACCACCATGAACAGAACTCCGCTGACGGGCTTCGCGGTGGCACTGACGGCTTGTCTGGCGGGCCTGCCGGCCGCGGAGGCGGCCAAGAGCCGGAACTGTGGCCCGGTGGTCGAACAGCAACTGAGGGACCTGGGCGTCGCGCAAAGCAACGTCGATCGGATCCTGACCGAGCCCCGAATCCGCAACCGCAGCTCAGGCAGCAAGGTCGTGGGCTATGACGCCTGGATCGAATTGAAGTCCTGCAGCGACGGACAGCTGGTCATCTCCTTGAACCGCCAGTGCAGCGTAAAGACCATCTACACGACCGGGAGCTGCCAGGTCCCGGGCGTCGACTGAAAGCGGCGGCCACGACTGAACCGAAGGCCTTTCCTAACGATCCAGGAAGGTCGAGGGACCTTGTCACGGGACGGTCACAGGCGGCTTTCGAGCCGGAGCCGGCGCCGAGAAAACCGGTCGTCGCCGAAGGCCGGATACGGTAGCAAGTCAAACCCCTGAAATAAAACCAAATCAATAACCTGTTCTCAGTAAATATTCGTCATGTCGTATTGAAACAATTCGAAACACTCTCACGGAAATAAAAATATAGAACTGTTGGTTATTTTTCCCGCCACCGTTTTGACATGACTGCTTTCATAAGTCCTTCAGCACCCACGGCCGATCCTCCCCCCTCGCTCTGTGACCTGCGCCTCGCCTTCGAGGCCGGATACAGGCGACGGAAACTGCGGGGGTTCCGGCCAACGGCTGCGGACGGCCCGCCCGGCGCAGGGGAAACGCCGGTCGAAGGAGGAAGGAGAGCACTTCATGCGGGCCAAGCATCTGTTTCGCCGATTTCGGCGCTTGAGGGCCTTTGGCGCCGACGAAAGCGGCGCGGCCATCGTGTTCCTTGCCGGCGCCACGGTCGTACTGGTCGCGGCGGCTGGACTCGCGTTCGATTCGGGGCGCGGCTACCTGGTCAATGCCCGGCTGAGCCAGGCCGTCGACGCGGCCGCGCTGGCCGGCGGCCGGTCGTTGACGATCGGCGGCAGCGGTGACTATGCCGCGCAGATCACCAAGTACTTCGAGGCCAACTTCCCGGACGGCTTCATGGGCGCCCAGGTCTCCGCGCCGCAGATCACGGTGAACCCGGAGGGTGACCAGATCACGGTCGTGGCCACGGCTCAGATCCCGACCACGCTCATGCGCCTGGTAAACATCAAGGACGTCGAGGTCTCGGCCCGCGCGGTGGTCAACCGCACGGTCAAGGGCCTGGAGGTCACGATGGTCCTGGACAATTCGGGCTCCATGAAGGGCTCGAAACTTTCCGACCTCAAGACCTCCTCCAAGCTGCTGGTCGACATCCTCTATGGCGAGAACGACACCGTCGAGGACCTCTACGTGGCGCTGGTGCCCTTCACCGCACGCTCCAACATCACCGGCTTTCCCACCGTACATCCGGCGTCGCCGCCGGAGCCCGACTTGGTTTGCCTGAATCCGCGCACGGCGCCACATGACACCGACGACACCTCGCCGGTCGAAGTGCCCTTCAGCCACTACTCCGGCACTTACGCACCACCCTCGAGCAACTACCAGAACCGGGTCTGCCCCGCAGCGCCCATCCTGCCCCTGGCCGAAAGCAAATCTGCAGTCAAGTCCGCCATCGACGACATGAACGCCAAAGGCTGCACCCGCTACGACGTCGGTACGGTCTGGGGCTGGCGCAATCTCTCGCCGAACTGGCGCGGCTTCTGGGACAATGCCACATTGCCGCTGGACTACGGCCAGTCGGACATGGACAAGGCGATCATCATCATGACCGATGGCGCCAACACGCCCAATTGCGCCCAGGATCCTCTGACCAAGGCGCAGACCGAGGCCATGTTTGCCGCGCAGTGCCAATCGATGAAGACCAATGGCGTGATCATCTACACCATCACCTTCAAGCTGAACGATCCGGCCACCAATGACCTCTTCCGGAGCTGCGCCTCGGGCGACGAGCGCTACTTCAAGTCGCCCAGCGGTGACGAGCTGGAGCTCGCCTTCACGACCATCGCCAATGACCTGAGCACGCTGCGTTTGACCCAATAGCAGGTACGGAGTTGAGGAGCTTTCCAGAACGGCGCGGCCCCTTCGGCCGCGCCGTTCTCGCTTGGCTCTCGGACGTGCCGGCCTAGATCGTGTCACGCCGCAACGGCGTGACGCGTGAATCTTGATCTAGAGCTGCAAGCGCTCGGC
>CAJIAJ010000315.1_pt1 | contig 10184 bp, 10 predicted proteins | sample 9199121 | NCBI WGS metagenome assembly CAJIAJ01 (sample SAMEA7708267, study PRJEB35096) | sediment metagenome | biome: marine neritic benthic zone biome [ENVO:01000025]; feature: sediment [ENVO:00002007]; material: shallow marine sediment [ENVO:03000034] sea grass bed [ENVO_01000059] ...
CTACGTCAAAGGTAGTAAGGATTTGACGGGTCTGCGGGAGTTCGTCGTCGAGGCTTCATGCCAAGGGAGATCGGTCAACAGCCTCCGACTCACTTGAACCAGATCGCTGTCGCCGGGACGAAGCTGACCAGCATCAGGACGGCGAACATGGTCAGAATGAACCACTTGCCATAGCCCATGACCTGTTCGATCCGCAGCCCGGTGGCGGAGCAGACCGTCAGCAGGACGGAAGCCACGGGCGGAGTCTGCTGGCCGATTCCCAGATTGAGGCAGACGATCACGCCGAAATGCACGGGGTCGATGCCCATCTCACGGACCAGCGGCAGCAGCAGGGGCACCACGACGATGATCGCCGCCGAGGCATGAAGGAACATGCCAAGAAGCAGCAGGAAGACATTGATCAACAAGAGTCTTACCACATAGTCCTCGGTCAGTCCGCCGAGGCCCGCAGCGATCTGCTGCGGCAGCTGCTCGTTGGCCAGGAACTGGCCCAGGACCGCGCTGCCGGCAATGATCATCATGACGACCGAGGTCTGACGCACGGTGTTTGCCAGCAGCTCGTAGAGCCGCCCGGCACTCAGATCGCGCTGCAGCAGGCCGCCGAAGACCAGGGCCGCGGCCACACCGACCGCCGCGGCCTCGGTCGGCGTCACGAAGCCGGCGATCAGGCCGCCGACCACGATCACCGGGATCAGCAGCGGCACGAAGGCCGCCAGAAGGCTTCGGCCCAGCCGGGCCAGTTCGAAGTGCTTGTCCACCGGATGCCGCTCGCGCCGGGCGAAGACATAGGCGGTGGCCATGAAGGCGCCGCCCAGGATGAGGCCCGGCACGATGCCGGCGATGAAGAGCTCCGAGATCGAAGTGTTGGTGGTGACGCCGTAGAGCACCATGGGAATCGAAGGCGGAATGATAATGCCCAGGGTGGCGCTGGTCGCGGTCACCGCCGCGGCGAAGCCCTTGGGATAGCCCTGGCGTTCCATGGAAGGCACGAAGACCTTGCTCATGACCGCGGCGTCGGCCACGGCGGAACCCGACATTTCGGCCATGAACATCGAGGTCACGACGTTGACATGGGCGAGCCCGCCGCGGATCCAGCCGACCAGCGCCGCCGCCAGCGCGATGATGCGCTCCGAGATCGAGGTCGCGCCCATCACTTCGCCCATCAGGATGAACAGCGGGATGGCCAGCAGGACCACCGAATTGGTGCCCGAGAACATCTGGATCGGCACCATGATCAGGTCGATGCCGGAAAGCGCCATGGCCAGGGTCGCCGTCAGCATCAGCGCAAAGCCGATGGGCACGCCCAGCGCGATCAGCAGTAAGAGCAGCGCGACGACAAACCATGCCATGGCTCAGGCCTCTTCGGCCTGCCGGCTCAGCCGGCGCCAGAAACGCAGGCCGACCGGTATCGCCAGCAGCACGGCCGAGATCGGCAGCACCGCCATGAACCAGCCCTGAGCGATCTCCGCCGTCTCGATCTCGGTCGCGCCATCGATGCGGATCATGCGCAGCGACTGCCACAGCAGCAGGCCGAGGAAGGCGAGGATCACCGCGTCCGTCCAGGTCCGGATGCCGGTGCGCCAGGGCCGCGGCAGGCGCTGTACCAGCCAGTCGAAAGCGATGTGCCCTTCGCGGCGCAGGGCCAAGTAGGCGCCGAGGAAGGCGATCCAGACCAGCAGATAGCCGGGCACCTCGTCGGCCGTCACGCTGACCGATCCGAAAATCTCGTTCAGCAGCCGGTAAAGCGGTGCCAGAGCCGGAACCTCGCGCGCCCAGGTGCCCAGCCAGTCCAGCACCACGTAGCGGTAGAAGACGTTGGCAATGATCATGGCCGTCGAGGCCACCAGACAGGCCACCGCCACCGCCTTCACGGCCCGGTCGAGGAGCGTCAGGAACATGGTGGAAGCTTAGATTCAGCCTGCGGTCGCAGAAAGCGGCAGGACGGCCCCCCGATCCCGCCGCTTTCCACCCGCCTCGTGACGGCTAGCTGCCGGAGGCCGTACTGCGCACGATCTGCAGCCAGTCGTCACCCTGAGTTACGACGTAATCGTCGTAGCTTTTCGCCGTCACGTTCTGGAAGGCCGGCAGGTCCACCTTGTTGATCGAAAGCTTGGACTTCATTTCCTCGAAGTACCTGGCCTCCAGCTCCGCGGCGCCTTCGTAGGCCTTGGCGGTGATCTCGCGGCCCACGGCTTCGAAGACGGCTTTCTGCTCGTCGTTCAGGCCGTCCCAGAAGGCCTGGGAGGCGACCAGAAAGGAGGGTGTGTAGACGTGGCCGGTCAGGCTGAGATGCGACGCCACCTCGAAATGCTTCTGCTCGTAAAAGCCGTAGGTCGCCGCCTCGGCGCCGTCGACCACACCGGTCTGCAGCGCCGTGAAGGTCTCCTTCCAGGATACCTTCTGCGGCGTCGCGCCCATCTGTTGGAATACGCCCTGGCGGAACTTTCCGCCGGAGATGCGGATCTTCAGGCCCTGCAGGTCCGCCGGCGAGGCCACCGCGCGCCTGCCGTTGATGATGTGGCGAAAGCCGTTTTCGTAGATCCCGACGACCTTGACCCCCGCGACCTCCTGGATCCGCGCCCGGACCTGCGTTTCCAGTCCGGCCTCCATGGCGCGCTGGACATGGGCACGATCCTTGAACAGCCAGGGCAGGTCGAAGAGCCCGAGCTTCTTGTCCAGCTTCATGACGCCCGAGGCGACGTTGATCATCTCGATCGAGCCGGCCTTGACGTTGGTGATCAGCGCCTTCTCTTTGCCGAGCTGGCCGCTCGGGAAGAGGCTGAACTTGAACTGCCCGGGCAAACGCTTTTCGATCTCGGTGGCGAAGAGCTCCGACTGCTGGTGCAGGGGCGAAAGCGCCGACACATGGCTCGCGATGCGGACCTCTTGCGGTGCGGCAGATACCGTGGTGGCGACGGCTGTCAGGACCGCCGCGATCAGCGACCCTGCAAAGAAACGCCTCATGATAATCCCTTCCTGTCCGTCTTCCGCTGTCAGCGGATCTCGATGTGGTATTGAAACTTATCCGCTCGACCGCGTGAGCTGCGCCACTCCAATGGGGTATCGTCGAAACCATAGGCGATGCGGTCGATCAAGATGACGGGCTCGCGCGCCTCCAGGGACAGCAGCCCGGCATGCTCGGCCGAGCAGGGCTCAGCGGTCAGCCGCTCCTCGGCTCTCGCAACGATTTCACCGCAGGCCTCTTCGTAGATCGGGTAGAGCAGGGGCCCGATGTCCCTCTCATCGAGCGCCATGAAGTCTTCGAAGCGCGCGAAGGGCAGCCAGATCTCCTCGGCAAGCACGGCCTCTCCTTCGATCAGCCGCAATCGCGACATCGAGATGGCGCGCGAACCCGGCTCCAGCTTCAGGGCTTCGCAGATCCTGGTGGGCGCTGTCACGACCTCGCGGCGCAGGATCCGGCTTTCCGGGACCTGGCGCCGGCCGTCCCAACCTTGGAAGCGAAAAAAGCGAAACAGGGAGGAGTCGAAGCTGGGCTTGCGCACGAAGGTACCGCGGCCCTGGTGCCGTTCCAGCAGGCCTTCGTCGACCAGCTGTGTGATCGCCTGTCGGACCGTGCCCGGAGCTACCATATAGGTCTGTGCCAGATCCTGCTCGGAAGGCAGCCGATCGCCAGGTTGCCACTTTCGGCCGGCAATAGCGTCCTTGAGCGTCTCCGCCAGTCTCTGGTATCGCGGCAGACGATCGTCACCTGAAAGAGCGGCACACATCGTTAAGGTTCGACTTGCCTGATGGATCCGTTAACCATACAGTCTTATAGAAGACTAGAGTTGTCAAGGCGAGAAGATCGACTTTGAGCCAGGATAACGCCGAAGCTCTGCTGCTGGAAGCATTCGAAGGCCCCTTCGATTGGCACGCACACGTTTTCTTGCGGTCGCTCAAGATGGCGCGCCAACGCCGCTATGTGCCCCAAGCGGATGCCCCTTTGAAGCTCCTGGGCGGCGAACTCAAGCGCAGCGGGATCGCTGGCGGCCTGCTGGTTCAGCCGAGTTTCCTCGGTACCGACAACTCCTATCTGCTTTCGACGCTCAAGAATACGGGCGGCCATGAGCAAGGACTCAGGTTCTGGGGTGTCGTTGCCGTAGCGCCGGAGACGCCGGCGTCGCTGCTGGGCGAGATGAAGGCCGCAGGTGTGGTCGGTGCCCGGCTCAACTTCTTCGCGTCGCCGGTCCCGAATCTTCAGGCGCCCGTCTGGCGCCGCTTTTTCGAGAACCTGAACCACCTGAACTGGCACCTCGAGCTGCATATCGAAGGTCCACGCCTGATGGTGGCGTTGCCGCCGCTGCTGGACTATTGCGGCAAGATCGTGATCGATCATTTCGGGCTGCCGGATCCGGCGCAGCCGCGGCTCTGCGAGGGGCTTCGGGGGCTGCTCGCTGCGCCGAAATCGCGCCTCTGGGTCAAGACCTCTGCACCCTACCGCGTCTTCGAAGGCCTGCCGACGGAAGAGGCGGCAAGGCGTTGCGCGCCCTTCTATCGGCTACTCGCCGAAGCCTTGGGCGAAGACCGCCTGCTCTGGGGCAGCGATTGGCCCTGGACCCGCTTCGCCACGGTCAGGGACTACGCCACGACGCGGCGCTGGCTCGAAGACTGGCGCCGATCGAAACCGTCGAGGCTCTAGATCAAACCCCATTCAATTGGAATCAATTGAACGGGGATAATTTGATCTATCTCATACAGATAGAGCAGCTTATCCGCGTTCATCTGAACGCGGGCTGCTCTAGCAGGCCGCGGGGCTTGTGCTTGCGCCATTGCCCTGCCCAGCGCTTCGGGTAATGATCGCGAGGAGGGGCTTGAAGCCGGAGCCGCATCACGCAGGCACGATAGAACCGGGTTGGAGTGCGAAGCCATGGCGGAAACTGTAAGACTGTCGCTCTGGGACCGCGAGGAACAGGAGGTACGTGAGCAGCTCGCGGCGCTCTACCGGGCCTTCGTCCACTACGGCTGGACGGATCTGGTGGACACCCATCTGACAGCGCGGGTGCCTGGTACGACCGACCAGTACCTGATCAATCCCTACGGGCTGCTCTTCGAGGAAATCACCGCTTCCAGCCTCCTGAAGGTCGACTTCGCCGGCAGGGTGATCGCCGGAGACTATCCCATCAACCAGGCCGGCCACCTGATTCACACCGCCGTTCTCAAGGCCCGCCCCGATCTCGAGTTCGTGCTGCACAGCCACACGCGCGCCGGGATGGCGGTTTCGGCCATGCGGGAGGGACTGCTGCCGCTGACCCAGCACGCGGGCCTGATTCTCAGCACGGTTGCCTATCACGACTACCAGCTGGTGATGGAGGCGGAGGACGAGTGCGCGCTCTTGGCCCGCGACCTGGGCGACAAGTACCTCATGCTGCTGCGCAATCATGGCATCCTGGCCTGCGGCCGCACCGCCGGCGAGGCTTTCCTGTTCCATTACTTCCTGGAGATGGCCTGTAAGGTGCAGGTCGATGTCCTGCGTTCCGGTGCCGATATCAGCCTGCTGTCCGACGCCATTGTAGAGAGCCTGGACATCGTCGACCAACCGCGGCTCTCGGACGAGTGGGGTGAGCCGCACTGGTCGGCCGTTCTGCGCAAGCTCGAACGCACCGATCCGGACTACAAGAACTAAGCGGTCTCCCGGTTCCGGCCGGGCTGGCGACAGCCACGCCTCTGCCTATTTAGTTGACAATAACAACTAAATGAACGACTATCGTCAAGTATCTCGAAGGGGAGGGATCTGGGCATGGCCCAGGCGGAAAGGCTGCGCAGAATCGAAGCGGTGCGGGCCTTCTCTCGCTTCTACACGCGACGGATCGGCGTTCTGCACGAAGGTCTGCTGGGCAGCCCCTTCTCCCTGACCGAAGGCCGGGTGATCTACGAACTGGCCCACCAGGAAGACATCACGGCCGGCGATCTTGCGCGTCAGCTCGATCTCGATCCCGGCTATCTGAGCCGCATCCTCAAGAACTTCGAGCGTCAGGGCCTGCTGGAGCGGCGGGCGTCGGAATCCGACGGCCGGCGCCACGTGCTGTCCCTGACCGAAGAGGGACAGGCGGGCTTTGCCCGCATCAATGCCCGCTCGCGAAGCGAAATCGGCGACATGCTGGCGGCCCTTTCCAAGGCCGGGCAGGTTCGCCTGGTCGCGGCGATGGCCGAGATCGAGACCCTGCTCGGTGACGATGAGCCGCGCCGCGCCCCCTATATCCTCCGGCCGCATCAGGTGGGCGACATGGGCTGGGTGATCCAGCGACACGGCCAGGTCTATGCCGAGGAGTTCGGCTGGGACGAGACCTTCGAGGCCATGGTCGCGGAGATTGCCGCGGCCTTCGTCATGAACTTCGAGCCCAAGCGGGAGCGCTGCTGGATTGCCGAACGGCACGGCGAGAACGTCGGTTCGGTTTTCATTGTCCGGCAGTCCGACGGTATCGCGAAGCTGCGCATGCTCTTGGTCGAGCGCCACGTCCGCGGTCTCGGCATCGGCCGCCGTCTCGTCGAGGAGGCCCTGGTCTTTGCCCGGCAGCACGGCTACGGCAAGGTCACGCTCTGGACCGTGGAAGGGCTGGAGGCGGCACGGCGGCTCTACGAACAAACCGGCTTCCAGCTGGTCGCCGAAGAACCTTTCCAGGGTTTCGGCCGTGCGATGACCGGCCAAACCTGGGAGCTGGCGCTCTGAACCTTTCTCGGCCTTGGCTGGCTGCCGCCGCGGCGGCCGGTACCGGGGTTCAAGTGGGCGCCGCCATCGTCGCAACGCGCTTCGTGCTGGATCAGACGTCGCCGGCGGCGCTGGCCATGCTGCGTTACCTGGTTGGCTTCCTGGTCCTGCTGCCGCTCGCCGTCCAGGTCGTCCCCCGGCCAAGGTTCGCCCGGCGCGACCTCTTGCCGATTGCAGCCCTGGGCGCGGCTCAGTTCGGCGTCCTGATCCTGCTGCTGAACATCGAGCTGCAGCACATTCCGGCCGGGCGGGCCGCCCTGCTCTTCGCGAGCCTGCCCTTGATGACCCTGCTCTTGGCGGCAGTCCTCGGCCGCGAGCGCCTGACCTGGCACAAGACCGTCAGCGTCCTGCTGACCCTGCTCGGAGTCGGGCTGGCGCTGGGTGAAGGCGCCCTCGCGCCGGCGGCCGGTGGAGCGGCGTGGCTCGGCGCGTTCGCGGTCCTGGCCAGCGCCGCCTGCGGCGCGATCTGCAGCCTGTTCTACAGGCCTTACCTGGAACGCTATGCCGCCCTGCCGGTCAGCGCCTTCGCCATGCTGGCCTCGGTTCTGTTCCTGCTGCCCTTTGCAATGGCGGAGGGGCTGATCGGCGGCCTGGCAGGGATTCGGCCCGGTGGCTGGGCGGCGATCGCTTTCATCGGCACCAGCAGCGGGGTCGGATATTTCCTCTGGCTTTGGGCCCTTCGCCATACGACACCGACCAAGGTCACGGTCTTCCTGGCCTTGAGCCCGCTAACGGCCTTGCTTCTCGGCGCTCTGCTGCTGGGCGAGCCCTTGTCGGTCGAAGCCCTTCTCGGCCTGGGTGCGATTGTCGGCGGTCTGTGGCTTCTGCACCGGCCGGGGGGCGGGGGTGCCTGAGCCCACATTCGTGTGACAATTCACACTGACGCGGACAACCTTCGCGCCAAATGTGTTAACCTCAAGACAACAAGCAGACATAAGGACAGTGGTAAGGTGCAGAAGACCGTCGAACGATCCCTGGCGGGGATCTGCCTGTTCGAGGAGTTGGACCCCGAGGTGATCAAGCGCCTTTCGGAGGTCTGCCGCTGGCGCCGCTATCGGCGCGGCGAGCGGATCATCGAACAGGGCAGCGAAAGCCGCGAAGTGCTTTTCATCGCCGAGGGCGCGGTCTGCATCCTGGGGCCCAGCGCCTCCGGCCGCGAAGTCGCCTTCGCGACCCTTGGCGTCGGCAGCCATCTCGGCGAGCTGGCCGCCATCGATGGCGAGCCGCGCTCGGCCAGCGCCGTGGCGCAGTGTGATACCTTGATCGCCGAGTTGCCCTCGGACCGGTTCCTGCGGCTGCTGCAGGACGACGGGCGGATCACCCTGAAGCTGCTGCGCAACCTGTCCTACATGATCCGCTCGGGCGACGTGCGGATCATGGAGCTCAGCACCCTGGCTGCGACGCAACGGGTCTACGCCGAACTGCTGCGCCTTGCGGTGCCGGACGCGGGCGTGCAGGGGCAATGGGTGGTTCGCCCGCTCCCGCCCCTGCGGGAAATAGCGAGCCATGTCAGCACGACCCGGGAGACCGTCGCGCGGGCGCTCGGCGGGCTCTATCCCAGCGGCCTCCTGCGGCGCAAGGGGCGTAACCTCTACATTATGGACCGGCCCGCGTTCGAGCAGCTGATCGGCCGGCGCAGCGGCAGCCGCGCGACCTCCTAGATCAAGATCGGCTCGGATCGAATCGATCTGCGCCGTGAATCTTGTTCTCCTTCAAAAAGTTAGAGCATGCGTCACGCCCTTGCGGCGCGACACGATCATGCTCTAGGCAAGCGACCGGACCCGATTTGACCCGCCGGACCGGGATCCGGCGGGCCGTTGCTGCGCGTGGTGGCCCTTCACGTCTATGTCACCGCTTTGTGATCTCTGTCACTTTTGACCTCACGGCGACGCCCCAAATCGAAGTCATCGAAAGGCAGCTCGACTGCCGTACGACAGGAGGCCAAGACGATGCTTCGGCACAAACTTTGGGTCTACGCCTTTGACGCGATCGCCCTCATGGTCGGGATCCTCATCGCTGTCCCCTTCGTGCTGATCCTCCTGGCGCCCTTTGCAGGATCCATGTGACTTGGTTGCCATTGCCCCGCGCTGTGGTGACACCGGCAAGCGATCCGCTGTGAAAAGGTGCGTCAAAACTGAGTGCGTACACCGGTGCCACATCTTCGGCACCGATCGAGGGACTTGTCGGTAATCCCGGCACAGGTCTCAGGCGGTTCCGCCTCACTGTCTGAATACCTGGCGGGCAAGGGCAGGGGCCGGTGGCGATCACGACCAGATCGTCGCCGGCCCAGTTACTTTCGGGCCTCTGAATGGTATCCGACTCCTTGCGGTCGAGGTGCAAATTCCTAGGTCACCGGAAGTGATAAAGCCCGCAAACGCAAGTTGTGGCAAATCGCACACCGGTAGAGTTAAGCCTGCGGCATGTTCTCGCGGCGCAGGGGCCGACGCGGAAAGTCGGGGGGCATTAAATGCCGAGAGCAACCAGAGGATGTAGCATTACTGTAGTTAGACTACTCCTTTCTCTCGATAGCTTTTCTGTCCGTGATCGTCTACTGTCGAAAAAAATGCCCGGAATCAGCTTCGGGCGAAAGGCTGCAACACAGCCGGGTAGGCACAGGGGGAAAGAACATGCTGCATAGGGCATGGGCTGGGGCGACCTTGTGCGTCGCACTTGCCGTTTCGCCTGGTGCGGCGGCGCAGACGCTCGAGGAAGAGCTCAGAGTTGCGCTCCAATCTCATCCCGCGATCGCGGCCGTGCAGGACGACCTCGATGTTGCCAACGAGGCGGTCGGCGAGGCCTTTTCCGAGTATTTGCCCGACTTCGACATTCTCGCGGATGCGGGCTACGAGGTAACCGACAGTCCCGGACGACGTGCCAGCAACGACGGCAACTTCGAGGCCTTTCGGCGACGTGCCGGCGCCACGCTCAACCAGAAGGTTTTCGACGGCCTGCGGCGCGAGGGTAACCTGCGCACGGCCCGACTGAACGAGGCGATCGCCGACCTGACCGTCGACGACACGGTGCAGCAGATCCTGCTCCGCGGTGCCGAGGCCTATCACAACGTCCTGCGGAACGATCGCCTTGTCGAGCTGTCCGAGGCCAATGTCCAGACCATTCGCGAGAAGCTGCGCCTGGAGACCGAGCGGGTCGAGCGGGGCGGCGGCCTCAAGGTCGACGAGCTGCTGGCCAAGACCCGACTGCAGATCGCCAAGGAGCAGCTGGTGACCTTTCAGGGCGACCTGATGGATTCCAACTCGGTCTATATCGACGTCTTCGACCGGCTGCCCGACGTTTCGCGGATGCAGGAGCCGATCCCGCCGCTGGAGCTGCTGCCCAGGGACATGCAGACCGCCGTCGATATCGCGATCGGTGAAAGGCCGAGCGTCCTGATCAATGACCGCCGGGTCGATGTGGCCGATGCCCAGCGCACGGTCGCGCGCAGCGACTGGTATCCGCAGATCGACATCGTCGGCGGCGC
>CAJIAJ010000780.1_pt1 | contig 10121 bp, 7 predicted proteins | sample 9199121 | NCBI WGS metagenome assembly CAJIAJ01 (sample SAMEA7708267, study PRJEB35096) | sediment metagenome | biome: marine neritic benthic zone biome [ENVO:01000025]; feature: sediment [ENVO:00002007]; material: shallow marine sediment [ENVO:03000034] sea grass bed [ENVO_01000059] ...
CTCGGCCTGTTGAGCCGTCGTCGTCTGGCAAAGAGTCGCGATCGTGGCGATGCTCCAGGGAACCAGGGAGGCAAGGCAGACGACTCCCCGGGCGCGAGACGGAACCGCCGGCCCGACTTCCTGCCCAATCCGAAGTTCCAGGAAGTTTTCGGCGATCTCCTACCGAAGCTCACGATAGATCAGCGGAAGCTGCTTCGCGGACTTTGGCCTCATCTCCTGGGCAAGCCGGCCGAACTCGACTTCCGCCAACTTCTGAAGAATGCCGGGTTCGAACTCATAGAGGGACCGAACGTTACGGCGCTCAAGGCTGGAGGCAAGAAGGCGGTTTTCGATGGCGTCGCCGAGAAAGGGTTTCCTGAGGGCTTTCGAATCATTACCGACAGCTTGGTTTTTCCAACTCTTGGCGCAAAGGGCACGCTCTTCGAATTCAAGCTGGGCGGCGCGCCGCTTAGAAATACTCAAGAGCTGGGTGACGCCGCGGTCGATGCCGCGCGCCGCAAGAATGAGAGTTTGACGACGGAAGGGGGCATCTCGGTCCTTGCCGTGGAGCTTCTTCGTCATAACTTTGCCGACCTTCCCGAAGCCTTGCTGGAGAAGGAAGCCAGACGCCTACTTGGCAAGCACGCGAGTGGAGCCAGGCCCAGACGCCTTGGCCAAGGAGATGTCGACGAGATTGTCGGAGCCTTCCTGGCGTTTCATCGAAAGCTTCGCAACGAGACGGCCGGTGAAATGCCGACAATCGGCGAAGCCTTTGCGGCCCTCGGCATGGCAGCAAGCATCCGAGCGGCGGCGAACGCAGCGAATCTCGAGTCCGGAAACACCACGGACGAAGTCGACTTCAGCCGCTTCTGAGGCCAGCTGTGCCTCCGCTCCTACCCAGCCAGGGAAGGTCGCCCAATACCCCAAAAGTGTTGGTCCATTTACGCAGAGCGGGCCAATTTCGACTGCTGTCCACCGCTTCTCGTAGGAAAAGCACATTTTCCTCACAGCGGGCCGCTCATTGTGCAGAAAGCACCCCCGTATCAACGGGGGGTTGTCGGCAGAGGAGCAAGCAGCAAGATGGTAGATACAAAGACTCCCGGGATAACGAAAAGCAGGAAAACCGGTAGCAGCGAAGCCAAGCAGACCACGACCCTCTTCAAGGGCCTCGACCTGGGCACCAGCCGCATCATCATGGCCAGGATGTCGGGCGATCGCCCGAGCTACAGCCAGCAGCTCAACGCCTTTGTCTCACTGCCCTTTTCCAAGATGCTGCAGAGCACCCTGGAACAGGAGAAGATCCTGCACCTTGTCGAGGACGACGAGATCCTGGCCTTCGGCAACCGCGCCGACGAATTCGCCAACCTCTTGGGCGGCACCACTCGGCGCCCGATGGACACCGGCCTGCTGAACCCGCGGGAGCCGCGCAACCTGCAGATGATCGAGCTGGCGGTCCGGAGTCTCTGCGGTCCGGCACGGAGCGGCGAAAAGATCTGCTTCTCGGTGCCCAGCGCGCCGGAAGGCATGGAAGGCGAACTCACCTACCACGAAGAGGCCCTGCGCGAGGTGCTGGAGAGCCTGGGTTATCGCGCGGCCAGCGTCAACGAGGGCCTGGCGGTCGTCTTTGCCGAGCTCCAGGACTACGATTTCACGGGCATCGGCCTGAGCTTCGGCGGCGGCCTCTGCAACGTCTGCGTCGCCTTCCTGGGCATGCCGGTGCTGAACATCTGCACCACCCATGCCGGCGACTTCATAGACGAAAAGGCGGCTTCGGTGATCGGCGACACGCCGACGACCCTGCGCCTGCACAAGGAGAGCGAAGACTTCACTCTGGTCGGCCGCCCCAAGGACAGCAAGGACCGGGCCCTGGCGATCTATTACCGCGATGTGATCAAGACGGTGGTCGACAGCCTGGAGCGCGAGCTCGGCCGGACCAAGCGCCTGCCCAAGCTGGTCAGGCCCGTGCCGGTGGTCTTCTCCGGCGGCACGGCTTCGGTCGCGGGCTTCCAGGATATCCTGGAGAAGGCCGTCCGCTCGGCGCGGCTGCCGGTCGAGATCTCCGAGGTGCGCCAGGCCAAGGGCGGCTTCAACACCACGGCCAAGGGCGCCCTGCTGGCGGCCATGCTGAACATGTAGCTCTGCGCCGGCTCTTCCTTTCCGGAAGCGCCGGCACAGCCTGACTTGACGGCGCGGGTTCTTCGTGGAACCCGCGCCTTTGTCCGCTTTCCAGGCATCCCTTTCGACGCCCCGACCGCCCCGCGCGGCCGGATCGGCGTGCCCTTTCCCTGCAACGAAGGAGACGAACATGGAGCAAGACGCAAGCCCGGCCGAAGCTGCGGCCGGTGGGCCCGAGCCGGAGGCTTCCGAGGAGGCGGTGCCGGAAGCCTCTGCCACGGGTTCGGACGAAGCCACCGAGGCCGAAGGCGGTGAAGCCGCCGTCCTGGAGGCGATGGCTGCCGCCGATCCCGAAGCCGCGGCGGCCCTGCGCGCCGAATGGGGCAGGGACTTCGCCGGCAATCTGGCGCTGGCGCGCCGCGGTGCGCAGGCCCTGGCCACGCCGGACCTGGTGGCCCTGCTGGACGACAGCGGACTCGGCGATCACCCGGCCCTGATCCGCGCCGCCGCCGAGATCGGCCGTCGCCTGGCCGATCCCGACACGGCACCGGAGAGCCTCGAAGCGGCAGACCTGGAGCGGCTGGAGGCGGAGATCGACCGCCTGCACGGCCTGCAGACGAGCCAGCCCCAGGCCTACCGCTCGGAGCGCACCCAGCGCAGCCTGGCCCGGCTCTACGCCCGGCGCTATGGCAAAGGCCCGCTGGTCGGCGAAGGCCAGCGGCGCCTCTAGGGCCTGATCGAGCATGACCGAAGAAACCCCCGCGCCGCCGCCGGTCGAGACGCCGCGGCTGGAGCGCGGCGACCTCTACCGCCTGAGCGAAGGCGCGAACGGCATCAACCTCTGGGGCTACGTCACGGCGCACAGCCTGTCGCAGGTTCTGGCGCCGGGCTACTTCGCGCCGGCCGCCGGCTGGCTGGCCCGCTTCGACCGGATCCTGGTGACCGCCGCCGCCGGTAGCCGGCGGCCCGCCCACGCGACCCTGGTGGTGGCCGCGACCCCGGCCAGGGGCCCGCGGGTCCAGCGCCTACGCGCCTGACGCTCAGGCGCCTTCCGCCCGATCGCCACGACAGACCGAGACATTGCCAAAGGAAGTCTTCCGACATGACCCTGAGTTCGAACGCGTCGCGCATCCGCTATGAGGGCGACGGCGCGACCAGCAGCTTTCCGGTGCCCTTCAAGTTCTTCGACACGGCCCACGTCCGTGTGACCCTGCGCGACGCCGCGGATCGGGAGATCCTCTGGAGCGAGGGCACGGAGTACAGCCTGACCGGCGCCGGCAACGACAGCGGCGGCACCCTGACGGCGGCGACGGCGCCCCAGGACTTCCGGCCCAAGGCGGGCGAAAGCCTGGTGATCGCGCTGGTGGTGCCCTTCACCCAGGAGAAGTCCTTTCCCCTGGGCGGCGCCTTTCCCTCGACCCAGGTGGAGGAGGGCTTCGATCTGGCGGTGCAGCGCGACGCGCAGCTGGCCGAGTTCGACCGCCGGGTGATGAGCGTGCCGGCCTCCGACACCCAGGTCGGCCAGCTGGAGCTGGCCATCGATTCCCTGCGCGCCGGCAAGTACCTGGGCTTCGACGCGACGGGCAAGCCGACCGTGCTGGCCGGCACGGCCGAGGCCGCGGATCTTTCCGACAAGACGGTCCTGCCGACCGGCGCCAGCCAGGCCCGCACGATCGCCGACCTCTTCGGCCAGGGCGCCCTGACCGCCGAGAATGTCCGGCTGCACGGCGCCAAGGGCGACACGCGGGAGCTGAGCGACGGCACGGTGACGGACGGCACGGCGGTGCTCAGCTCCGCCAGCGTCAGCTTCACCGAGGCGGACCTGGGCAAGGTGGTCTGGGTCGAAGCCGCCAACAGCACCGGCGCCGCCATCAGCAACGCCGTCAACGGACCGATCGACGCGGTCTGGCAGTTCGACGCCTCCGCCGGGACCTTCGAAGACCTGACGGAGGAACTGAACGACGCCGTCGCGGGCGACGTCGAGCCCTTCCCGGCGGCGGAGGAGGTCGGCGACCTCTTCTACCTCGGCCACGTCCAGACCTTCGACAAGGTCACCATCGACATCGGAACCCCGGGCGTCGGCGGCACGCTCGCCTGGGAGTACTGGGACGGCGTGGCCTGGCAGGCCCTCAGCATGACCGACGGCACCAGCGGCTTGACGGCCGCCGCCGGCAGCCACGACATCACCTTCACCCCGCCCGTCGACTGGGCGGCGACGCAGATCAACAGGCCGATCAACGGCCGCAAGCTCTTCTACATCCGCGCTCGCCTGACGGCCCTCTACACGACCAACCCAATCCTCGACCAGGCAACCCTCAGCGGCGGCCGCATCCGGCTGACGGCGACGGGTCATGGGCTGTGGCCCTCCCTGCTGTCTATCAAGGGGGTGGTCGGCACCACCGAGGCCAATAACGCCTGGCAGGTCGAGCGCATCGACGCCAACACCCTGGACCTGATCGGCCCCAGCTTCCAGAACGCCTATGTCTCCGGCGGAACGATCCACGGCCGCCTGGTGACGACCATCGCCGGGGTTGCGGGTGGCGATGCCATGCTGGCAGCCAACGCCGGCGCCTCGATCAACGGCACCGCGATCCTCGGCTACGGCAGCGATGACACCGCCGCGATACAGGCCGCCATCGATACGGGAAAGACGGTGGTGGTGCCAGATGGGGGTTACATCTCGTCTATGCTCACCTTGAACAATGAGGCGCAGAAAGTCGTCGGTATGGGCGGCAAGCTCTATCGCCGGCCGAATGCAATTGACGGGCCGTTGCTGCGATTGACGGCGAATCGCGTGGAGATATGTGGCCTGTACATGGACAGTCCTGGAGAGAACCGGATTGACGATGTTCCGGGCTTTGAGCGTGCCACCGCAATATTTGTCCAGGCTAACCAGGTCCGCGTCCAGGGCAACTATATCCGCCGTTTCCACCACGGCGTTTCGATGCAGTTTTTTGCCGGTGATACTCACACCGTCGAAACCGAGCCGGAATTTCGCGAAAACCGAATTACCGATAACATCTTATGGGACATGCTGGGGGCGGCACGAGAAGACAGTGGCGATGCCATTGTCAGTTGGGGCGCGGCGACAGTTATCGCCAACAATATTGTCCGGCCGCGTGACCTGGAGGATCCGCGAATCGGCATACACGTCGAGGCGTTGCCGAGTTCGCACGTCACCGATGCCTATGCCTACGAGGATCGCCTTGCAGTCATTTCCGGCAACATTGTCCTGTCGAACGGTATCGATTGCCCCTACGGCCGCTATCGCCGCGGCATCGTGAGCGAAGGTGTCGGCCACACATCAATCGTCGGAAACGCTCTGACGGGTTGCGGCTGGGCATCGATTCTAGTCTCCGCGGGCGGCTCCAGCCCGTCCAGAGGCGATATCTCAATCGTTGGAAACTCGATCCTATTTGACCGGCCGGAAAACACGATAAGCACAAACTTCCCGATCACGGGCGCGATTTCGGCAACAACAAATGGCAGCAATGTGGTCTCGGGCATCGTCATCGCCAATAACAACATTCGGATTACTGGGTCTGGTAGCGGCATACGCGCTCGTACCGGCCAAAACTCCCAGACTGTTCGCAACGTTACGATTGCCGATAATGCGGTGACGATCGACAGCACGAATGTCGCCGAGGGGATCGTGGCCATCGACGTGGAGCATCTAACCATCAAGGGCAATTTGGTCGACGGTCCGGTGAGAGGGACGGCTGCAATTTTCGCCCTGTCACCGCAGGAGAACACGACGGTGATCGGCAACACAGTTAGGAACGTCGAGACCAATGGCATTCGGATCCAGCACACTAGCGGCTCCAACGATAACGACCACATGATCGTCAGCGGGAACCATGTCCATCAGACATCGGGCACTAGCCTGGCGCTGTTCAACGCCCAGGGCGTGGTCGTCACGGGCAACGTCTTAATCGGCTCGACCGGCAACGCCATCGACATGTTTGGCTCGGACGAAGGCGTTGTGGCCCACAATGTGACCCGCAGGCAGGGCGGCGGAACGATCACGAATTGGACGGCTAGTGGGACCAAGTTGCTGGATAACAACCTGCACCTTTGATCGTGAGTTAGCGGGCGCGGGCCAGGTGGCGAAGCAGCAGAAACGCGCCGCCGGGATCGCGCAGTGCTGCGCACATGCCTTCGATGATCTGGCCGCGCTTGAGGGGGCGGCCGATCCTCCGAATGCGGTGGTTACACTCCGAGGTGCGGAGCATCGCTTGCACGGCGATGCGCAACTCTGCATTTCGCCAGTCTTTCTCCAGAGCCTCACGCAGGACAGCGATAAAGGCTGCTTGGCACGCTAAGGGTGCGCTGAAACTAAGCGAGTCCTTACGGACAACGCGGAAGTAGCCTGGCTTGGAAACGAACATGACGCCGGGGGCCAAGTCTAAGGCCAGAAAGAGAAATAGTGTGTCCTCGCCGGTTTTCAGGCGCTCGTCGAAGCGAATGCGGCCGCGGTCGATTAGGCTGCGACGGTAGATCGGGAAAAGGGCGCTCCAGGGGCGCGCCTCACTTGAGGTGCATCGCGCCGCATATTCGGCCGAGGGGACGTGAAAGGTTGCGGATCCCTCGTCCGGCAAGAAGAGGTTCCGTTCATCTCGGCCTTCATAGAGCTGATAGCGATTGTCGACCACGATCTCGGCGTCCTTGCCGGCGGCTACCAAACGCTCTAGGCGCTCTTCGTCGTACCAGTCATCGGCGTCAAGGGTAGCAATCCAATCACCCCGGGCCACCTCCAGGGCGGCGTTGCGGGCCGCGCTGACGCCACGGTTGCTCGGCAGCCGGATGAGCCGGAGCGATGAGTCCTTTTGGGCGAGGGATTGGACGATCGTTGCGGTGGCGTCGGTCGAGCCGTCATCAACTACCAGGACCTCGATGTCCTTGAGGGTCTGACGCAGGGCTGTGGTCACGGCCCTCTCAATGAAAGCCGCAGCGTTGTAGGCCGGAATTATCACCGATGCTTGCGGCAAAGCATGCTTCTCCCAAGTGAATGATACAGCTGGTGATCGCGCTGTCGATTGACAAATTTCGAACTATTGATACCAAGGCTCCAATAGCGTTATCCATCCGTAATCGCCCAATCCATGCACCCGTAAATGCCGTATATGCCGGATCCAGATTTAAGTGTGGATTGGGCCACGCTCATCCTTTGGCCCGTAAGGACGGACCTAAACTCCAGATCACCAATGCGTCTTGAGCGCTCTTGAGGTGCCTCGCCCTTTCAACACGCCTTCGCGGCAATGTCCAGGGTCGGGCCCGACTGTTCGACAAGAACGCGATCATAGAGATTCGCGAGGCGGGAGAGCATCTGGTCCTGGCGAAAGAGGCCGAAGCCGGCTTCGGCCGACTTTAGCAATTTCGATCCGGGCATCAGGGCTCTCCAAGAGCCGGGCCGTTCGGTCCGCGAGGGCCGCCGCATCGCCTTGGGGAACGATGTGGCCCTCGACCCCGTCGACGATCATGTCCATGGCTCCGCCCACGTGATGTGACCAACAACATTGTCCTCGGCTGGATTGGCAACGCGATCGATATGTTTGGGTCAGTCAATGGGATCGTGGCCGAGAACGTCACAAGGCGTGAGAGCGGTGGAACGATCATAAGTCGAACAGCCAGCGTGATTCGGCTGCTGCTAGATAGCCTGCATCTCTAGCGATTGTCAGCACCCTTGTAGTAGGCGATGATCTCCTTCGGCGAGATCGCATTGTCGCTTTTGCGACCCACAAAGCTGCAAAATCCGGCGGCATCCGATGCATGGGACGGCGGAATCCAGCGGTCGAACCACCTGAGCCAGAAGAACAGCAGTTTCGCAACCTTGCCGGCCCAGCGGGAGCGAAAGAGACTGCGCGTGAAGTAGTCGATTGCCCAAAGCAGCGATGCTCCCACACCGCTAGTACTTGATTCGATTTCAACGAAACGTCTGAAGAGCCATCGATGGCCGGAGGCGGTAAAGCGTGTGAAATCGTAGGGGCCCTCGTGCACGGGCTGCATAAAGGGCGTACCGGCCATTACTACCCCTTTTGGCTTTAGCACACGCCAGATCTCATCGACGACGATTTGAGGCTCCAGCACGTGCTCCAAGACCGCTTGCACGACAACGAGATCGAAGGCCTCGTCCATCACCGGAATCTTGTGGCCATCGGCGATGAAGTGGACGTCAGGACTGTCGTAGATATCGAACACGACGACTCTGAGATTGGGGTTTTCATAGAATAATTCGCGGACATGGTCTGTCTCCGCACCACCGCCAACGACGAGAACTTGGGGCGGATAGCTCTCCAGTTGAGCGATCGTCCGGAGAATTCGTTCGATTGCAGCAGCTGATGGTGGTGGCTGTACCAGGCGTCGCAGGAAGCCAGTAACGCCGCTGTAGTGCTTTCGCGCAATCCGACTAGCCGCTCCTTGGCTGAAGGTGACCTCTTCGTCCAGAACCGAGGATCCAAAGTCAACCAAGACCGGCTTGCCATTCAGCCTTCTGAAGACGTGATTGCACGCAGTACACCGAAGTGCATCACCATCGACCAACAAGGGGCCTCGGGACATCGGGCAGCGAAGCAGGGTTAGGATGTCGTTCTGGGTTGCCAACATTGGAGCAGGATACTCGCCCTGGTAGTTATTTCGACCGCAAAAAAATTCGACTTTCTGGGCCCGAGTGCATAAAGACATTGACCATCTTAGGTTCCATAGACCATGACTCCGCGATTGCCGCTTTTCCTGGATCAAGGCCCGCGAATGGACTGAATCTTGCTCGCCTTTTCAATACGCCTTCGCGGCAATATCCAGACGCCGGCCCGACTGTTCGACAAGAACGCGATCATAGAGATCCGCGAGGCGGGAGAGCATTTGGTCCTGGCGGAAAAGGCCGAAGCGGGCTTCGGCCGCCTTGGCCATTTCGATCCGGACATCAGGGTTCTCCAAGACACGGCCCGTGAAATCCGCGAGGGCGACAGCATCGCCTTGGGGAACGATGTGGCCATCGACGCCCTCGACGATCATGTCTTTGGCCCCACCCACGTCATAAGTGACGATCGGCAGGCCCGCTGCAAGCGCCTCGAGCATGGTGTAGGCGAAGCCCTCGTAGCGGCTCGGCACGATTAAGGCCTCCGCGGTCCGCATAAGGCTCGCCGCCCGCGGTGAGCGGAAAAAGACAAGGCGTTTGTCGATGCCCAGAGTTCGGGCGAGGGCGAAGAGATCGGCTTCCTGCTCGCCGCTGCCGATCAAAACACCGCGGAGCTTTGGCCGAGTCGGGGCCAGCTTTGCGACCAACTTGATGAAGCGCTCCGGGGCTTTCTGGCGGCAGAAGCGGCCTACGAAGAGGAGGACCTCGTCGTCTGTCCGAAGGCCCAGATGATGCCGCGCGTCTTGCCTCGGGAGGAATGCCGGAACGGCAACGCCGTTGGGGACCAGATGGCAGCGGCTATCCCTGATTCCGAACCTGAGTGCCTCTAACCGCTCTTCGGTCGAGACTGCGATCAGCGCATCTGTAAAGAACCGTCCGAGGATCCGCTCAACACCGCCATAGATCAGCTTCTTCAGCCTGCCGGCCTCGGCGTCAAGCGTGATGAAGGCGTGCGGCGAATAGCAGCGTGCACCTAGGTGTCGGCAGGGAAGTCGTACGAAGACGCCACCCTTGGCCCCATGGCCGTGGGCGATGTCGAAGGGTCCATGGGCCTTAACGATTTTGCGGAACGCCAGGTAGCTCGCGAAATCGCCCGGTCCGACCGCGCGGGCGAGGGGAATTGCGTGAACGATGACGCCTGGAAGCCTATCAAGGCGCGCGCTGTGGTCGGTGACCTGGTCGTCGCTCCGGATGGCTCGGATGCTGTGGACCTCCCAACCTCGGGCGGCCATTTCTTCGGCAAGGTCGACCACGTGACGCCCGATACCACCGTCGATATTGCGTGCAACCAGCAGAAGCTTGCCCGGATGGCGCTCAGGCATCGACCGGGCCCCGCTTTCGTCCAGGGCCACCTCTGGCACCGGCACCGCAGGGTTCATGCGCGTCCGGATCA